>Ga0302276_10004843_pt1 | contig 11262 bp, 13 predicted proteins | sample III_Bog_N2_3_FD_198768 | JGI IMG/M metagenome (GOLD analysis project Ga0302276, IMG submission 198768) | Peat permafrost microbial communities from Stordalen Mire near Abisko, Sweden - III_Bog_N2_3 | ecosystem: Environmental > Terrestrial > Soil > Wetlands > Peat | place: Sweden: Abisko... | reverse complement strand
GGACCTTCCGGTCCACGCCGCACTCTACACAAATAAAAAAAATGCTCTCGGACTCACCCAGCCGCCAGCTCGGCCGGGTCGCGCTCGAAACGCGGCGTAAACCCCAGCCGCCGCCAGAAGCGGTCGAGGAGGCCCACCGTCTCCGGAGCGGTCTTGCTGGTTGTGCGAAGCACGATCTCCGCGCCTGGACCGGGAGATTCGGCCTCGGACCTTCCCGTCAGCGCGCTGGCCTCCGCGGCAATGGCGATGCACTTGCCCGGACGGTAAGTGCACCCGGCCAGATCGGCAATCGACAGCCGCGTCGTCGGCGTCGCCAGCACCGTGCGCGGCGGAGCCATCCGGTCCAGCAGCCAGAGAATCTCCAGCTTCGATTCCAGCTCATCCGGCACGCAGTCGATCACCAGCTCCGCCTCCCGCACCGCTTCTTCAATCGTCGAGACGAAGGTGATGGGGAGGGGTTCCTGGGCCGCGAGTTCCTCCGTTTTGAAAGGGCACGACTTCAGTCGTGCCGTAAACGTCGCAAAATCAATGTCGGGCTTTAGCCCCTGAGGGGCAGTCTCTCCGATTCCCTGCATTCCCGCGGAAGCTAAACAGCCTGCCGAAGAACTCGCCGCGGAGGGAGACGGGGGTTTTAACCCCCGTGTAAGGCCAATAGAATCAACCCGGGCTTTAGCCCCGGAGGCAAGCTTTTGGGGCACTTCGTCTAAAAGCAAGCCTTTTTCCGCAGCCTCTTCAGCCCCTGCTCCATGACCTTCGCACACTTCGCCTGGCAACCCGCCACCCTCGCCAAGCTGCTCCGGCCCCAACTCCTGCCGCAGCCATTCCTGCGCATGGTGCAGATTGGCCGGCATCACGTCTTCCAGCAGCACGCGGAAGCCCGCCCGCGCGGCAGCCAGGGCCAGCCAGCGCCCCAGTGGCCCGGCTCCAATAATGGCGACGGTTTCAGACAAGCGGGCTGGACTTGACCGCCAGCGCGTGCGCCACGTCGTCGGCGCTAGGGCTGGCGTGCAGCAGGTGCTCCGCCACGCGGAACCGCTCCTCGTCGGAAAGCGTCGGAACGGTAGCCATGATCCGGCGCAGCGTCACGGCAACATCGTCAATGTAGTTCATCAGGCGGATAGCTTCTCCGGACAGCGGCATGGTTTCCCTCGACAGTCGAACTTCCCTCTTCATTGTAGGGGCTGGGGTCGGGAAGCGGAAAACGGGGCTCTTGCTGGGACACGTGGATTTGCGTGTTCGGGATAAATCCGGATGAGCCCGGTCTATGGACGGCTTATGGCAGCCTTCGCGGCAAAGCAGAGGTCGTCGAAGATGCGCGCCTCGAAGACGCTCCTGGCGCCGGCCTCGGCGGTAATCGCATTCAACTTGCGCGAAAGTCCGCGATAGGTCCGCATCATCTCGGGAACAGAAGGCCGTACCGCCCGGCTGCGAACAAATGCATTGCAGATTTCCCGCATGACGCCTTCCACCGTACCGTCGTGGATGTTCGGGTCGCTGCCGTCCAAATCACTCAGAGACTTCTGAACTCTCCGCGCCTTGGTCTCAAACACAAACCAACTGTGCCGGTCAGGATTGAGCTTGGCCCAGGTCACGGCGAGGCCAAGCTCAAACGGCATGTTGAAGCGAGGGGTTCGAGGCGGATTTCGATCCAATTGAACCCTGGAGAGATCGTGAATCGAGTACCGGCAGCTCTGGATCAGTGCGAGGATGCGGTCCAGTCTGCGCTCGCCCCCGGGAATTCCGAGGGTGGCGCGCGGTTCAAGGCCAAGTTGAGTTAATCCGATGATGTACGCAAGATAAAGGCGGCGAAAGCCTTCGTCGTAAGGGATGTTCACGAAGACAGCATCTGGGCTAACTGGCTGCGGCATGCTTGCTCGCCCTGCTCGGCGCAGACTTTGCGACGCTCCGCGCGGACAGCTTCACAGCTCCGTTGCGCTTGCCTTGGCGTCCATTCGCCGGACCTTGCGCAAACCGATAGCCCGTCGAAGACTGGCCCGCAGCGCTACCTGTGACGATTTCGATCAGGCGCCGCTGGCGCGCCTTGCTCATCTTCAGCCTCTTGCCCACCTCTTCGAGCGTGGGGATCGGTGTCGTGATGGTTACGGAGCGGCCCATACAAGCATCTTAGACCAAATCGACTAGTCGGAGTAAGTTCAATTCGCCCCGAGCGGGGCAAAGACGGCCTTCCTCGCACTTGCTGGCTGAAGGTTCGCGGTTCCCCAGGTCCCAAACGCGGAATCCGGGCACCTCCGGCTGGGGGAATGGCGGCATCTGTTTTGCCGCCCGGCGCGCATACAATGACGGGATGAAGGATTCTGCGGAGCTTGTCGCGTTTCAGTTTGTCTGGGCGATCAACCGGCAGGATGTGGAGGGGCTGGCGGGGTTGACGGCTGCGGAGCCGGAAAGCAGGTTCTTCCACTGCGCTCCGCCTCCTGCTCCCTCGGAGACCGTTATTGATTGCTGTATAAGTAATGCCCTGGTAGCCGCGCCGGAGGCGCAGTGTTCATTAGCCCCGCGCTTCAGCGTGGGGGAAGCGGATTCCACACGGGAGCTCCGGAGTCCTGTAGGGACGGTGCAGGACATTTCCCTTGCAGGACTCAAAAGCCCTCCCACGGATTGACAACCGGCACGCCAACAGCCAAAAACGGCGCGGTATCGCGCGTTGCCACGGCGAATCCGTGCACGGCGGCGATGGCGGCGATCTGACAGTCGGCAATTGAGATGGGATAGCCTTTCGCGGCCGCGCGCCTTCCCAAGAGAGCGAAAGCAATCGCCGCTTCCCGGTCGAAGGAAAGAAAGCGCCCCGCAAAGAGCTCGGTTTGCAGCGATTGCATGGCCAGCTCCATGCCGCGTTTTCGCTGGCCCGCCGGGAGAAGCGCGATACCGATCAGGATCATTGCGAGACTTGTTGCGGTCAGGTACAGCGTCTCCGGGTCTTGAGAGTCCAGCCATCGAATCACAGCCGGCTCGGCGCGCGCCTTCAACGGCTCCGAGATCACGTTGCTGTCGAGAACGATCATTCAAATTCCGCCGGTTCGATTGGCCTGCGGTCGCGCTTGTAGTCGATTTCGATCCCGCCATAGCGCCGTCCCAAGGCGGCAAGTTCCGAGCCGATCCTAAGCCTCGGCTTCGGCAAGACAGACTCCTCAAGGATATGGCGAATCTCGGCCTCGGTGCTCCGCCCGTTCTGTGCCGCGCGCAACTTGAGCGCGCGATGAATCTCTTCGGGAAGTCTGCGAACGGTCACGGCTGGCATGGCTCTCACTCCTCTCCGACTGCTATCAATGATAGCATAATGATGGCGGTGACAGCGAGGTTTTTGCCGCATCAGCGCCCGTCGATTTGCAGATTATTTCCGGTATCCTGCTACCCTGAAGCTGGGTCGGCAGTCCAGGACGGTTCGATCTGTCAGGGTGTGCCAGGTCCGTAAAAACCCCCCTTGGGCACCCCACCCCCCCTATATACCGTGAAACCGTGAAACTGTGATGCGATCTTCCCGCCAGGGGTCCATTCTCCCTCTCTTCGCCTTTCCTGAGTCAGATTTGATACTGCGAACGATGCGGATGAACTGTCTTGAATTCAGGCAATTGCCCTGACACGGGATGCCGCCTGGAACTGGCGGGGGCAGGAAAGTGTACCCTGAAGACTGGAGATTGTGGATGCGTTGGACTTCCATTGCGGCTTGTTCGTTGGTGATCTTCGGGTGTGCTTGCCCGTCCCAGGCGCAGACTTCGCCTGCCGGCCCCGCCAAGGCCCCGGCCAAAGACCCAACTGCGCGGGGCGTCGTGCACCTGACGCTGCCGCCCGTTCCCAAACCGCTGCTGCCTGAGGTCTTTGCCGGGTGGGTAGCCGAGGGAGCGCCGAAGAAGACAACCGACGCGGCCCAGGCCGATCCGGCCAACGCGGCGGCCCTCAAGGAGTACGACTTTGCGGGCGCGGAGATGGCCGGGTACAGGCGGAGCGGCGAGACGCTGAGCCTGCGCGCGCTTGCATTCCATGACGCCAGCGGCGCCTATGGGGCTTATACCTTCTATCGCCAGAATGGATGGCCGAAGGAAGAGATCGGCGCGGGAGCTACCTCGAACCACAACCGCGTACTCTTCTGGGTGGGGACGACCGTGGTCGATGCCAACTTCTCGCATCTCGGGCCGATGTCGGCTGCGGATCTGCGCCAACTCGCCGGCCAGTTACCTGTGCCGGAGGGCGGCCAGGCGCTGGCCCCGCCGATTCTCGCCGACCTGCCGCGCGCCAATCTCCCTGACGCCAAACTCGACGCCCAGACCACGCACTATGCCCTGGGACCGGCCGGCTATGCCGGCGCGGGCGGCGTGCTGCCGCCGGAGCTGGTGGGCTTCGATCGCGGCGCCGAGGCGGTTACCGCCAGCTATGCCATGCGCTCCGGCCCGGCGACGCTCACTCTCATCGACTATCCCACGCCGCAAATGGCCGCCGCGCAGGAGGCCAGGATCAGCGGCTACATTCAGGCGGGCAAGCCCAGCGGGGGCAAGCTCGCCCAGCCGCCCTGGTCCAAGCCCTTGCAGGACTCCACCCTCCCCTCCATCGAGGTGGGGCGCAGCGGGCCTCTGGTGGCGCTGGTCAGCGGCGACGCCATTCCCGACGAGTGCCACAAGCTGCTGGCCACGGTGCACTTCGAGTCGGATCTGATGTCGATCCCGCAGCCCACGGAGTCTGAGGTTGCCAAGACCGGGAGGCTTCTGGTGGGGATTGTCATGCTGGTGATCATCGGCGCCAGCGCCGCAATCCTACTCGGCTTCTTCCTGGGAGGTTTCCGGGCGCTCTACCGGCTCGCCCGCGGCAAGCCGATCTCCTCGGTCTACGATGTGGAGTTCACCAGTCTCAATCTGCGGGACTGAGGGAGAGAAATTCTGCCCGGAAATGGTGAGAGCGAATCTGAAGGGTTAACGGGGGAAAATCCTGTGGATAACAGGCATAAACCCTTAAGAAACACCCTGAAAAGGAAGGATATAACGGAGATTCACAGGCGAACACAGGGCAAAGAAAGTTCCTGCGCATTCCCCAGGAAACATCTGGCAAATTATTGACAATAAATAACTTATTTCTTCTTCGATTTCTCCTTGACACTCCCTTCCTGTGCCCCTACTATGCAGCCAGAAAGTTCTAATGGTTTTGCCTCCGTTGGAACTATTCTCCCTGAGGAAGGAGCTGCCCTGTTGCCGGGCGGCTCTTTCCGTTTTTTGGGCAATCTGCCAAACCGCCATTCTTCTCTCTCGCGGGCTTCATCCAGCCTCCCTGACGCAGACAGGCCCACGGCGGACCGTGGGCCTCTCTGGATGGGCCGGACACTTCGCCCTGCCGCTACTTCTTCGGCTTGGGCTCAGGCTTCGATCCTGCCGGCGGCGCTGGATGCGAAGCTGGCGCTGGACGCGAAGCTGGCGCCGGATGCGACTGAGGCATCGGACGCGATTCTGGCATTGGATGCGATGCTGGCGCCGGATGCGATGCAGGCATCGGACGCGATTCTGGCATTGGATGCGATGCTGGCGCCGGATGCGATGCAGGCATTGGACGCTCCATGGGAGCTGCGTGCGACTCCGGCGGCGGAGTGTGCTTTTCCTCGGCCAGTGGCCTGGTCGCGACCAGGTTATGCGGGTGTCCGCCATTGTTCGTGGCATACGAAGTCTTGTCGGACGAGGCCGTCTTGATGTGCTGCTGCTGGAAGCTGGTCGGGGCCACGTGCTGTTCGTGTTCGGCAATCCGCTCCTCGGGCGTGGGATCGTGATGGATGCCGCCGGGGCCGCCGGAGTAAGCCACATGGCCAGGGTTGACGATAGTTGTTCTTTCCACAATGGTCCGGTCGACGTAGGTGGTGTGGATGACGGTGTTATTCACGTTGATCACGGCGGTGTTGTAAGCGAAATGGCCGCCGCGCCACTCGCCGCCGGCATAGCCGTTGCCGCCGTAGCCAAATCCATAGTTCACGCCGCCGTAGTAGCCGATGTGGCGTCCCCAATAGCCCTCATGGAAGTAATACATGCCGTTGTTCCAGCCCCAGTAGCCGGGTGTCCACAGCGCGCCGGGATAGGGCGCTGGCACCCAGGCGCCGGGTACCCAGTAGTAGCCGCCAGTGAGCTCATTGTAGTGCCAGTTGCCCGGCACCCACATCAGGTCGGGCTGCGGGCAAGGGGGCTGCACATAGACCGGCAGCGCCGGCGGCCCGAAATGGACGCTGATGAGAATCTGTGCGTGCGAGGACGCGGGGATGAGTGTGACAACCAGCGCCAGCAGAAGCCAGCGCGCAGAGCGCAACAGATGCATGAGAAAAACCTCCTGAGTTTTTCGTGTCTGCCCGGCTGGTGGAGATCCACTGGCCGCTTGGCAGGGTTAGAGCCTGGTAAGGCTGTTTCAAATTCGGCTCCGCTTGAACTGGATTCCGTGCAAGGTCAGGCGGATTTTCCTTGGATGGCGGAAGAACCTGCGGGAGATCAGCCGCCTGTCCCTGCAATGCCGAGAAACTACGTCTGCCTCCTGAAACTGGCAATGCAGACAGAGTACTTCACTTCGAACCCCTTTCGCCACCAAAAGTTGCAGCCATCTGGATAAATTCCGGCCTTCGCCGCCGGGGTAGAACTCAACCGTGCGGGTGCCGGAATCCGCCGGACCGTCGGAGCCCCGGCTCCCCCTTGAGCCAATCCCGGCTGCGCGATTCTACACGACGCAGCGGTACCGTTGCCGCCCATAGAACGCACAAAGACCCACGGTAAACCGTGGGTCTCTGTGTGGGGGTGGGGGAGAAATGCGCCGCGTTGGCGGCTCTACTTCTTCTTCTCTTCGGGCTTTGGCTCTGCCTTGGGTGCAGCGTGTTGCGCGGGCGCCGCGTGTTGAGCAGGGGCAGCGTGTTGCGCGGGCGCAACGTGCGGTGTGGGAGCGGGGCGCGACTCCGCCTTGGGCGCGGCCTTGGGTTCAGCCCTCGGTTCGGCCATCGGCTTGGCCTCAGCCCTCGGTTCGGCCATCGGCTTGGCCTCAGCCCTCGGTTCAGCCTTCGGCTTGGCCTCAGCTCTCGGTTCGGCCTTTGGCTTTGCTTCAGCCCTCGGTTCAGCCTTCGGCTTGGCCTCAGCCCTCGGTTCGGCCATTGGCTTTGCCTCAGCCCTCGGTTCAGCCTTCGGCTTTGCCTCAGCCCTCGGTTCAGCCTTCGGCTTGGCCTCAGCTCTCGGTTCGGCCTTTGGCTTTGCTTCAGCCCTCGGTTCAGCCTTCGGCTTTGCTTCAGTCCTCGGTTCAGCCTTCGGCTTTGCTTCAGTCCTCGGTTCAGCCTTCGGCTTGGCCTCAGCCCGCGGTTCAGCCTTCGGCTTTGCTTCAGCTCTCGGTTCAGCCTTCGGCTTGGCCTCAGCCTTCGCTGGGGTCTTGGCTTCTGTCTTCGCCATCGGAGTCGCAGCGGACTTTGCCGGGGTCAGGGGCTTTGCTACGGCCAGAGTCTTCGGGTGCCCGCCATTGGACTTGGCATAGGAAGTCTTGTCTGCTTTGGCCGCGGTCAGGTGTTGCGTTTGGACGCTGGTCGGAGCTGTATGCTTTTCGTGTTCGAAACTCCGCTCCTCAGTTGTGGGCTGGTGCTGAATGCCGTGCGGACCCCCGTTGTAGGCCACATGGCCGGGATTGGCAACGATGTCCCTCTCCACGATCGTCCGGTCAACGTAGGTGGTGTGGATGACGTTCTCATTCACATGCATGACGGCGGTGTTATAGGCAAAGGAGCCGCCGCGCCACTCGCCGCCGGCAAAACCGATGCCCCCATAGCCGTAGCCGTAGTTCACGCCGCCGTAGTAGCCGACGTGGTCGCCCCAATAGCCGTTATTGAAGCCATAGTGGCCGTTGGACCAGCCCCAGTAGGGAGGCGTCCACAGCGCGCCTGGATAGGCAGCAGGAACCCAGGCGCCGGGAACCCAGTAGTAGTCCCCATCGTCATTGGAATAAGCCCAGTAGCCGGGCGTCCACATCAGATTGGGCTGGGGGCAGATGGGTTGCTCATAGACGGGCATTTCGGGTGGAGCGAACCCGACACTGATGACGATTTGAGAATGCGAAGTGGCTGGAATCAGAGAGAGCAGAAGCGTCAGCAAGAGCCAACGCGCGGAGCGGAACAATCGCATGGCAAGAACCTCCTGGTTCTTTCGTGCCTGCTCCGCTGAGAAGATTCATTTTCCCTGCGCGGGGCGAGGGCTTGGGTACTTTGCAGCAAGAGTACTCCGAGCCCTTTTCCCGTTCTGGTCAAAACTGCACAGCATCACTTTTCTGCTTCAATCTGCTTGAAAACACAGCATCAGTAGCGGTAGCTCAGCCCCATGCCTACCACCTTGCGCGCCTGGAGATTCACGGGGATGTAGACGACCGATGGGTAGGGCGGCGAGGGCAGGTAGGTTGGCGACGGGATCGATCCGATATTTCCCGCCACCTGGCCGATGCCGATATCGAAGGCGAAGTGCGGCTTGTCCCGCTGCGTCACGCGCACCGCGTAGTCCATCGTGGTGGGTAGGTCAGCCTTGCCGGCCACCAGAGGGATGCCGTTGGGGGGCGCGCCGCCGAGACCTTTGCTGGTGCCCGGCTCCTGGGTAAAGCCGGCCGAGGGCACGGCCACGATTCCATGAGCGATGGGCAAGGGAATGCCCAGGCCGCCGAAGAACCGTCCGCTAAAGCGCGTGCTCTGGCCGCCGATGCCGAAGATGGTGGCATTGGTGGCCTTCCAGCCGAGGTTCGCCAGGAAGGGTACCGGCTTCTTTGCCCAGGTCTTGGTGATGGCTATATAAACGTCGCCATTGGTGTAGGACTTGGCGGCCGGGATGGCCACCGGGGTGCACAATTTGGTCGCAATGCAGTACTGATCGAAAAACCCAACGGCAATCGGGCCCGCCTCGCCGGTGACAAACTTGTCGCCGGTGCGCACAATGCCGCCCACCGCCAAGCCCGGCGTCCAGGGGCCGAACTGTCCATCCTTGATCCCCACCACCTTGCCGTGAAAGACATTCATGCCGTTGGCGTTCCAAAGCTGGCTAAAATCCGGCGTGACCGGCACTGCGCTGGCCGGCAATGCGGAGCCCAACACTGCATTGGCCGACACTGTGGTGCCCGACCCGCTGTTGCCGAACTGATGCACGCTGCGCGTATACCCAACCTCGGCGCGCCCATAAAACGCTTCGGTGATACTGAAGGTCTCAATATTGCCGATCACCTTTGAAGCGTTGATGTAGTGGATGCCGACGGCCGGGTGGGAAAAGGCTTGGCCTTTTTCCATATAGACAACGTAGGCTGTGGGAGTCAGAAAGCCGCCGGTTTGGCCCTCCAACGTCAAGTACTGTGCGTTGAGCTGCCGGGTGGCAAGCATGGCGACCGCGAGGAAGCCGAAAACGGCAAGATTACGGAGGACGCGAAGTTTCACTTTTTCAGCTCCAGTGGAGGGCAGTCGCCTGCCTCCGGTGACATTCGGAAATTATCCCCCTTGTAACACAACTGAAGCAAGCTCGTCTGCAACTTTCTTGAGGTGGTAGACTCAGGCCATGCCGCGCGGTCTCTTTATCACGCTCGAAGGGCTGGATGGTTCCGGCAAAACCACGCAAATCAACCGTTTGGCCACCTGGCTGAAAAAGCGCGGCCACGGCGCCCTGGTCACCCGCCAGCCCGGCGGCACGGCGACCGGCGACCGGATTCGGGCCCTGGTGCTCGATTCGCGCTCCACTCTTCTTGCTCCCATGGCCGAGATGGCCCTCATGTTCGCCGACCGCGCCCAGGCCATTGCCGAGGTCATCGAGCCAGCTCTGGCGGCCGGCCAGATCGTGCTCTGCGACCGCTTTACTGACTCCACCGAGGCCTACCAGGGCGGCGGACGCGAACTGGGCTCGGCGGTGGTGCTCGAACTCCACCGGATCATCTGCTCGAATCTCCAGCCCGACCTGACCCTGCTGCTGCTGCCCTCGCTGGAGGCCTCGCTCAACCGCGCCCGCCGCCGCAACCAGCGGGCTGCCGGGCTGAGCGGCCAGGACGAAGGCCGTTTCGAGCAGGAGCAGGATGCCTTTTATCGCCGCGTCTGGCAGAAGTACCGCGAAATCGCCGCTCGCGAACCGGCCCGCGTCGTCCTGATTGAAGGCGACCTCACCATCGATGAGGTCCACGAGCAGATTGTCGAAGCCGTCGCCGAGCGGCTCGCCATGTTGGCCACCGGAGCGCAAGGCTAATTGCATGTCAACCATGATCCGTGGGATATAATTTCGCCGGAGCCACAATCGCTTCAATTCATCGCTTCAGTGAGATTCCATGAACCCGATCCGTTGCACTCTTCTTGCCGCAGCCGCACTTCTGCTCTCCGCGCCCGTGATTCACGCGCAGGCTTCCGTGTCGGCCATCAACAAGCAACTCGACGGCCTCCGCTCCCTCTCGGCTGAGAAGCGCTCGGCCGCCGCCATCAAGCTCGCCGCCGATATCAGCACCCTCCCCGCCGGTCCGAAAAAGGTAGGGCTGGCCGATAACCTTTCCCACCTGGTCACCGAGGGCGATCAGGGCTCCGCTGCTTTGCAGGCTGTCGCGGACGCGCTCTCCCAGGCGCTGGCGCAGTCGCCCCTTCCCGTTAAGGGCGACCAGCCCCCGATGCCCTATCTGGACTTGGCATCCCTGGTTCGCTACAAGAACGTGACTTCAAGCCTTACTGACCCGCTCTTTGTGAAAGCGGGAGAGATTCTGGCCGCCAACGACGCCGAAATCGAGAAGGCCGACTTCACCCTCAAGGATCTGCACGGCAAGAAGTACACTCTCTCCGAACTTCGCGGAAAGATAGTCGTGATCAACTTCTGGGCCACATGGTGCTCGCCCTGCCGTCTGGAGATGCCCGACCTTGATTGGATTTATACCCACTTCCAATCCCAGGGCCTGGTCGTCCTCATGATCACCGATGAGGATCCCTTCACGGTTGGCCCGGTTGTCACTGCGGCCGGCTATCACTTTCCCGTCCTGATCGACAGCGGCGGCAAGGTCCACAAACAGTTCCACATCACCGGCATTCCCAGGACCTTCATCTTCGGCCGTGACGGCAAATTGGTGGGTGAAAGCATCGACCAGTGCACCCAGCGCCAGTTCCTCGACATGCTGGGCAAGACCGACCTCCATAACTAACGAGTCGGCTTGCAATACCCGGGGGCATTCTCGAAACGGGTGCCCCGCGAACGAGGGTGCCCCACCTTCGGCGCGTCTTTGTTCTTGCGCCTAAGGTGGGATATTTATTACTACAGCTCTTTAAGGCCCTTT
>Ga0302276_10004842_pt1 | contig 11264 bp, 5 predicted proteins | sample III_Bog_N2_3_FD_198768 | JGI IMG/M metagenome (GOLD analysis project Ga0302276, IMG submission 198768) | Peat permafrost microbial communities from Stordalen Mire near Abisko, Sweden - III_Bog_N2_3 | ecosystem: Environmental > Terrestrial > Soil > Wetlands > Peat | place: Sweden: Abisko... | reverse complement strand
GAATTCGGTGGTCAGTTTGCTGTCGTCCCACGAGACCCGTGGACCCCGGATTTGGTAAGCTTCTTCACCGCATGCTGGCACATAGTTTGTACGCGGCAAGTAATCGGATGGAATCTGCGTAAGATCAAGTGGGTCGTAGTGGCCCTTCTCGGTGCATATACGCCTTGGCGTCTTCGCCAAAGGATTCGCAATTTCGATGTGTGGGCCGGAAAGAATCCACCCCCGAGTGCTCTCTGGAAAACGCGTCTCGCGCTTAATCGTACCGTCGTTTACACGATTAGTCTCGTCCCACATCACAGTGCTTTCGTATCGTCCCACCAGATCGCCAAGACGTTTGGGATAGTCCGCGAACTTCCGCAGCACATTGATGAGTTTTCGAGCGTGCAATGACGGTAGTCTGGCCTGAAGTGCAGGAGTACCAGGGTCATCATAAAGTCGGGCGAATAATTCCAAAACACCCTCGTCAACTTCAATTATTCGATCCATGTGTCCCGAAAGATCCCAGTCGCCATTCTCGTTCTTTATTCCACCGCTAACGCCGCAACCGTCGTGTTCGAAGGAAGTGTCTATAGTCGTCGGGTGAAAGAGGTTGGAAATATGGCGAAATTTAACTAGGGAGGGCGGTCCGGAGATGTTAATGCTGTACTTTTCACGATCACCAAGCGGGAACAGGATAAGTTGGTTTTGGAATTGGAAATGTAGGCGCAATCGCCGATAAAGTTCAGACCGGACCTTTCCACCATTTGGATCGTCATAGACACCCTCTTGGTGCAAGAATCCCTGGACGCCCTTTGAATTCGTTACGGCCCACGCTTGCGTCAGAAAGCACTTATACAGGTTCGACTGAGTACCTAATAGCAGAGAATAGTTCTCTTTAGCATTCAGGAAGTTTTGTGTTCCTTGCAAGTCTACATACTCGTCAAGATACGTCCCCTGCAACTCAGAATATTGAGCAAATGTCTGCTCCCGGATCTCGCGCATTTGGGGGGCTGAAAACTTACGGAGAATGAAAAGTGGATTGAAATCCCCCATTACGCCGCCTTCTTGCCAACTGACTTTGATCCACGGTGGGTTACCGAGTATCAGATCGAAGCCACCTCGGTCCTCAAACAGATCGGCAAAGTCGAGCTCCCAGTGAAAGAAACGGTGGCGTTGGCCACGTGCAAGGACCTGTTTCAGCCGCGGCAAGCTCGCGCAAAGTTCCTCCAAGTTCACTTGACCAAGTTCTTCAGCGAGGCGCAACTGCTGCTGCTCTGGCCGACCTGTTGCGAACAAGGGTTGTTGCTCAGGCCCCAAAAGCGGCGAAAGCTCCTGAGAAGTTCCTTCCAGAATCGCGGACATCTCCAGCAAGAATTCATCGCGCGTTGGCATCATGTCTGCCATCTCAACAGGCCAGAACCACAAGGCACACCAGTAGTCCATGGCGAGCTTGAGCCGCTGATAGGCGCTGGCTTGTCCGCCCGCGGGTGTGATCGCCCGTTCGAAAATCTCGTCGCGCTGGTGGGTGCTAAGTTGATTGCCGCGTTCGACAAACGCCGGGTTCGCTTCCTGACCGAAGATCGGAAAGATATGTGCCGTATCGCGCCGAACCCGCCGAAGGTCCTCGCAGTGCTTCCTCCATAAACGATCGACTGCGGTCGAGAGCCGCTCCAGTGCTCTGACATCGCCAGCTGTGAATCGCTTGGCAAAGTCCTTTCGCCAGTCGCGGATGCACTTCATCTCCGCGGGAAGCATTTCTTTAACAGCTTTGTCCGTGTAATCCGCCATCCCCTGGTCGGGAACCAGGAAGTGCCAGATCTGCCCCTCAGTGCGGTCTTTTCCAACCGGCACGCGCTCGGGAACAGAGTCCAACCATTCGCGATTGACGCTTTCAAGCTGCTGGCGCGTGAACACTTGCCGCCGGGCGCCGATGAGGCTGTTACCTGCTGTGAGCTGGCCTCCAAACCACGGGATGGTGTGGCCAACGTAGATGGTGTTGAGCCAGAGAGAGATTTCGGCCAACTCAATTGCGACCGGATTGCGGTCCACCCCATAGACGCGGTTATCCGCAAGGTAGGCTTTGACCTTCTGTTTCTCTATCAAGTATTCGTCGTGGCCGATCGTCCGGCCGGTCTCGCGTTGCTTCCGCTCCAGGTAAGCGTCGGCCAGCTGATTCACCGCTTCATTCAAGAAGGCGCCACTACCTAGGGCTGGTTCGCAAACGTTCAGGCCGAGAATTTCGTCGGCAGACTTGTCCTTGAGCATTTCCTTGAGCGCGTACTTCACGACGCATTGAGTGAGTACATCTGGCGTGTAATACGAAGCCGACTTCTGGCGATTCCGACCGGCGAGGCGGTAAACAAAACTACCCGCTGGATGGTGAACCAGTCGCCCGTTCTCATAAACTTTTTCCTCATTTGTGTACTCGCTGAGCGCACTCTTGGGGACGAAGTAGGCCTGCTTGAGCGGATCGTATTGTTCCCCTTCGGGCTTAACTTCGTAGAGGCCGTCCCGTTCTTCGACAAAGAAGCCGGTGTAAGAAAGCAAACCCTCATAGACTGACCCGAGCTGGGTGATGCCGAGCTGCGCGTAGCTAATGCGCCCGCGGCGGCCATGGCCTTCGCGGGAAAGGGAGAGTAGCTCAACAACCCTCTGAAGGACGTGGTTGCGCATGCGGACCCGGTTCAGCAGGGGCGTACGCGCCGGATCGAACAGGTCACAGCGGAGAGGCTCCATGCGGAAGTTGTAGTCGCCCACCTGCTCGGGTTTTAGCTCATGCCGCCAGCCATCGTGGATCAGGCGGAAGAGAGCCTGGAGGGAATGGTGCAGGAAATAGCCATTGCGATCCTCCTCCGTGGTCAGCTCGGATTCGGCCGCATCGCGCAGGCTCTCAAGCGAGTAGCCTGTGCGGTACTCCTCGCTCTTCATTGGCGCGTAGCCAAGCTCCTCGCGCGCCTCTACGTAGAAGAGGAAGAGCAGGCGGTAGAGGTAGCGGAGACATTCACGCGTGAGCTGCTCTGCCAGATCTTTGCCATAGACACCTTCTTTCAGAACCTCCCTGAGATACCAGACCGCTTCGTTGCCGAGCAGTTCGACGGCTTCGCGGGCGCTATACTTCAGGTCTTCAGAAACGGCGAAGGCGTGTTTGTGAGAGTTTTCATCCAGCCGGTCCAGAAGGCTGATTTGGTCAGTTGGACACACGGACTCGCGATGAAGGAGGGCGGCCATTGCCCGGAGCGTGGAGGGCTCGCGGCGACCGAGGATCTCCTCCAAATCAAAGCGCAGCAGGCGCTTTGAAGGCCATTTGGACCGATCGATCAGGATCAGTTGTTTCGCTCCGTAGAGCATGACCCAGCGTGGCGGCTCCTGGGCAGCGAACACCTGCTTGGTCAGGATCTCTTCGTAGGTGTCGAGTGGATCGTATTCGTCCTCATCGGAAGTGCCGACATGCGAAGTGTCCGCTGGCACTGCCAGAGCCCAGAGCTCCGCGCGGCCGTTTGCCCGCGTGATTTGGCCGGCGAGGGGAAGAGTAGTGCCATCCTCGAATTCAACTGTTTCGGGAGTGAAGGAGTAACCAAGAACCGCGAACAGGTCACGGAACCATCTTTGCCTGAGCGCCTCCCGGTCAACCGGGTCACTTTGACGGTCAATTGCCTGGAAAGGACGCGCAAGAGCTTTCAGGCGGTCGTAAGGCGGATTCTCCAGCTTTGACCACTCCTCGAACAGGGGCCTCAGATCCCCTTCCAAGATGGCGGCGAGGTAGTGGTGCGTGTAGAACTCGTTTTCGTTCGTAATCCCAGTAAGGTCAATTGGCATGATGCATCATCCGAGGAAAACAGCCGCGACGCGGAGGAAGGGGCTGTCTTCAGTGGTCAACGTTTCCTCCACCCAGCGGCGGTAGTCGGCAAAGACTTCGTCAATGCGCCGGCGGCGTTCAAGCTTCCTGCTCCGGCGCGAACCCAACAATACCTGGTCTTCAGGGAACTCAAATTCCAGAAAGGATAGCTGCCGGTCCTGCAAAGTGCTCAGGCTCAGCATCTCTTCTCGTAGCCGTGTCTCATGGCTTTGCTGAAATGCCCGCCGGCGAGCCGACATGTAACTGCGGGCCTCGGCGACCGCATCTGGAAGAAGGCTGCTGACAGCGATGGGAATCTCAAGCTGGCCAGGATTGGGGAAGGCCCGCTGATCCAAGTGGGTGAGATTCAGGAACTCCTGGAGCGACAGCACTCCGACAATGCGATGCCCTTCGAAGCGGACGGCAAACCACTCATGGATGACGGGTTGCCCTTTCTTGTTGGGGATCTCGCCCTGGATGAGGAATAAGGACTCTCCGGCAGGAAGTGCGCCAGCTAGACGCATTACAGGCGCCTGTTTGCGCCCAAATGCAACCATCAGTTTGAAGTTAATCCACTCCATCACTGGATGAAGGTCCCAAAGAAGATGGACTTGTGGCCAAGTGTCTTCCTCTGCTCGCGAGTCTTTTATGGCCTTCTTGACCCGTTCCCTGCTAGTGGTGAAGTGAATTCGCCCATCCTTCGGGAGGGCCTCAGAGGGGAGCGCCCGGAATACACGCCGCAAGTCGTCATTGACCGTCAGTGTGACGAGTTGACGCTCGCTATCGAAGTCCGCTTGCAGGTCCGAAATAGCATTAAGCGCGGCGAGTCCATCCTGGAAGTAAGCCAGATCGTCGCCGAATAGACTGGGAAAGGAATGGCATCGGTCACGGGCGGCTTGTCCTGCAGGAACCGGCGCATCACCGAAGAGGATGGTTAGGAGATCATCCTCAGCAGCCTTCTCCATACGCCGATTGAACTCGGCAGGGGCGAGGTTCTCTTCGATCGCGTTGCCGGTCATCGCCTCCTCCTCACGAGCATCAAAGACACCAAGGAAGACCGACGGATCTCCTATATTCTTCGCCGCTTGCTCATCCTTTTCCACGAGCAGCTCGAGAATGCGAAGGTCGCCGTGGATCTTGGGATGCTCAGGCTCTGTGTAGAGATATGCGATTTGCGGCTGCCTCTCCTGTCCGTATCGGTCAATACGACCATTCCGCTGTTGAAAGACCATGAGCGACCATGGGATGTCGAAGTGGATCAATTTATGGCTGAGGAAGTGCAGGTTAAGGCCTTCGCTGGCGATGTCGGATGCAAGTAACAGTCGCATCGGAGACTGGTCACGGCCGAAGTCTTCAACTATCTTTTGAAGGTCGACATCTTCTATGCCAGACCCATGAACGACCTCCAATTGTCCTGGCTTCAGCTTTAGATCGCGTGCGAGGTTCTCTTCAAGGAAATGCAGGGTCTCGATCCGCTCTGTAAAGAGGACAATGCGATCTGAAGAATCGGCGGGGATCCAGTTCAGATATCCACCTGGTTTCAACATCTCCACTAGGCGCTGATACTTGGCGAAATCATCTCTGCCAATTTGTTTCAGGGATTCTGCGATGCCGCCCAGTGTCGCTCGATCCATCTCGGCTTCGGGGCTGACCTCTTTCTCGATTCTGCGCAGCCGTTGACGAACGGTCTCCAGACACGCGGCCGGCGAGGAAAAGAGGGCCTTTTCGAGCACAGTCTTGAAAAGAAGCTGGCCAGTGCGGCGCGAGCCGTCAAAGGAAAGAAACTTAGCCTCCGCCAGCTGATCATAGACTGCTTCCTCTTTGGGAGATGCCGGGACAGGATGCTTGCTGACCTGACGTTCAAGAAACGAGCCAGATATCTGTTCCTGAACGTCCTTTTTATAGCGGCGCAAGAATAGGCCTTTAATATCGTCTGGACCATAGTCTTCCGGGTTGGCGATGGCCGTGGGGTTGAGCATATTCATCAGGCTGGCGAATGAGGCAGCTTTGCCGTCATGCGGCGTCGCCGAGGCCATAATGAGCGTGTCGGACCGACGCGACAGTAGATCTGCAAGCTTGGCACGCCGGGAAAGTTTCGAACCGCGGAATGCAACATTGTGCGCTTCATCTATAACGATCACGTCCCAATAGCTCTTGTCAGCCCAGACACGGAATTCGTCGTTCTGTTTCAGGGTGTCGATTGAAATGATCGCTTTATCGTAGTAGTAAAAGGGGTTTGCATTTGTCGGTATTCGGCTCCGGACCCGATCAAGTCCAACGGAATCAAGACGGACCAGCGGAATCGTGAACCGCGTCCAGAGTTCCTTCTGAAACTGAGCCATCATGCTCTTTGTAGTGACCACCAGGATGCGCTTGCCCTTCCCACGGTTGATCAGTTCGCTGAGCAGGATACCCATTTCGATCGTCTTGCCAAGGCCAACAGCGTCGGCGATCAGTATTCGTTGACGCGGTTGTTCAAGTGCCAGCAGGGCGGGGTCAAGCTGGAAGGGCAGGTTATCGACGGCAGCGCTATGACCGATCCATAGGTCATTTCCAGTTGGCGGTGATTGCCGGAGTAGGCTCTCAAGATAGAGTCGGCTGTTTCGGAACTGCGGTGATCCATCCGGCACCAATTCTGTTTCAGCTGGGTCCAGAAGGGTGAGGCTCTTTCCTTCAATCTCCGTGAGAAATCGGGCTTCCTTATGTCGAACGATCTCAGAGACACCAATGACCTGAACCGACCGTCCTCCTGTTCCAGTCGTATCCACCCGCTTTACAATCCACTCAGCATCCCGGATCAGGACACGGGCGCCGGGAGCAAGCACAGATGTTTGTGTTGTCATCGGGTCAATTCTATTCCTTCGTTCAGAATCGCTGGGCGTGGCTCCAAGGCAAGCCGGTGAATCAGTGAGGGTTGCCAACGTGGAATTCGTGGTCGCGGGAGTCTTCGCCGATGGCCGGCGCGCGTGGAGGTCAATTCCCTTCCCCTGTTTATTTGGCGCGCCTTCCTCGGTCTTTGCTACCCGATCATTGACGGAGGTTCAGGCCGCGGATCTCACCAGCGTGCATAAGGTGCGTTTCAGGCTGCAGGAGCCAGCTTCCTGGGCATAGACTTCGACCAGGATGAACGATCCCTCCCCACAACCCAGACCACCCTCAGAAGAGATCGCCGGACTCGTAGAGCGGGTCACCTTCTTCAATGAAGAAAGCGGGTTCGCCGTACTCCGAGTAAAGGTCCGTGGCCAGCGGAACCAGGTGACGGTCCTTGGCTCCTTGCCTTCCGTGAGCGCTGGGGAGTGGCTCACCGCGGAAGGCTGGTGGGTTCGGGACAAGGAGCACGGTCTCCAATTCAAGGCCAGGACCCTGAAAGCCGTTCCTCCAACCACGAGCGAAGGTGTTGAACGGTACCTTGCCGGCGGCTTCGTGAAAGGGGTTGGCCCCGTCCTGGCGAAAAAGCTGGTCGGACACTTCGGCGCGGAAGTACTTGGGGTTATTGGCAACAACCCCGCCAACTTGGAGGCCGTCGATGGTATCGGGCCAAAACGCCGGGAACGGATCGCCAATGCCTGGCAGGAAGGGATGCAGATCCGGGAGATCATGATCTTCCTTCACAGCCATGGGGTTAGTACCGGGCGGGCAGTCCGAATCTACAAGACGTACGGGAATCTGGCCATCCAAACAGTGCAGGAAAACCCGTACACCCTGGCAAAGGAGATCCACGGCATCGGCTTCGCCACGGCAGATCAGATCGCCCAAAGTGTCGGGATTCCCAAGGACTCGCAGAATCGTGCCAGGGCTGGAATCGACCACGTTCTCCTGGGGGCAACCTCCGATGGGCATTGTGCCCTGCCGCTGGAGAAGCTGAAGCTGGCGGCCGTGAAACTGCTGGAAGTGCCGGTGGAGACGATCGAGCAGGCCGTGTCGCAGATGCTGACCGGCGGGTTTCTCCTGCTGGAGGAGATCGACGGCGAACCTCTGGTTTTCCTTCCGCACTTGAGGAAGGCGGAGGACGGCATCGCGAGGAAGATCAAACGGCTGGGCGCAACCGGAGTGGCCTACCCAAAGATCGATTTTGAAAAGGCCGTCGCCTGGTGCGAGAAGAAGACCGGAAAGGTGCTCGCGCCAAGCCAACGGGAAGCATTGAGGACCGCGCTGACCAGCCGGGTCGTCATTATCACCGGCGGCCCCGGTGTTGGTAAGACCACCCTCGTGAACTCGATCCTGCTGATCCTCCGGGCAAAGAAAGTGAAATGTCTTCTGTGTGCCCCCACGGGTAGGGCCGCGAAGCGGCTCACCGAGACAACCGGGATGGAAGCGAAGACCATCCATCGTCTGTTGGAAGTCGATCCGGCCACGGGAAGGTTTTTGCGCAACGAAGACAAGCCGCTTGACTGCGACCTCCTTGTCGTCGATGAGACCTCGATGGTGGACGTGCTCCTGATGTATGCCCTGCTCCGCGGCCTCCCCAAGACTTCCGGGCTGATCATGGTCGGCGACGTGGACCAGCTGCCCTCCGTAGGACCGGGAAATGCCTTGCGAGACCTGATCGATAGCGGCGTGGTACCGGTAGTTCGTCTGACCGAAGTGTTCCGGCAGGCGGCCACCAGTAAGATCATTACCAGCGCCCACCTCATCCGCCAAGGGAAAATGCCGGAGCTTCGCACAGCGGAGTCCGGCTCCGACTTCCACTTCGTAGAAAGGGATACGCCGGAGGATATATCCGCAACCCTGGTTCGGCTGGTTCAGGACAGGATCCCGAAGGGGCATCGGCTCGACCCGATCCGCGACATTCAGGTTCTGTGCCCGATGAATCGGGGATCGATCGGAGTCCGCGAGTTGAACATCGTGCTGCAGGGTGCTCTCAACCCTGTTCGGCCAGGTGAGGCCGCCGTTGAGCGATTTGGATGGCGGTTCCAGGTCCGGGACAAAGTCATCCAGACGGAGAACGACTACAAGAAGGAAGTGTTTAATGGTGACATCGGCGCCATCGAGAAGATCGATCCGGTTGAGCAGGAACTCTCGATCCGATTCGATGACAGGCTGGTGAAATACGACTTCGGCGAGTTGGATGAGGTTTCTTTGGCCTACGCCGTCACGATCCACAAGTCGCAGGGATCAGAGTTCCCCGCGGTGGTCATGCCGGTGGCCATGCAGCACTACATGCTGCTCCAGCGCAACCTGATTTATACGGGGATCACCCGCGCCAAGCAACTACTCGTGGTGGTCGGTCAAAAGAAGGCCCTGGGCCTCGCAGTCAGGAATGACCAGTCGCGCAAGAGGTACTCCGGGCTACTGCAAAGTTTGAAGGAATCCAGCCTGTAGCTCTGCGGCTGTTTGACTGCGTGAATGGCGAGGCCGGCAATGAAGCCTGACCCCGTGTGCCTCCACGTACTATTCTGGATGTTCAAGTTTGAGCCCCTGCATGCACGACGATCCACAACTCGACCGAGCACGAAGCCGCCGAATGCGGTACGCCGAACGCAAGCTTCGGGAGGCACAACGTCGACTGGCACGGACCGAGCGAAGCATCCTTCACTGGTCCCGCATACTTGCCGACCTCAGGCATGAGAGAACCCGCGCTATTCAGCCGCCGCTTTGGCCGGAAGAGGAAACGAAAGAGAAGAAATGAGCTGACCCAGAGAATGGCCTGCACCAGCTCAAGTCGCATTGTCGGGCTGCTTGTTACTTCGCTTCAGCAGCCTTCTGTGCCGCCCAGCGCTTTTTGACAGCCTCGGCTATCCGCTTCCGCCCTTCCGGAGAGAGATTTCTCTTCTTCTTTTTCGCAGGTTTCGTAGCGGCCGGTGCAACTGCCGCGGCCTTCTTGGGTGCAGCCGCAACTTTCTTCGGTCTACCTGGCCGCTTCTTCGCTGCCGGCGCCGCGGTGCCGCCCAGCAGTGCGCGTGCCTGATGCAACTGGGCAATGTCGCGATCGATACTTGCCAGAATGTCTGAAATTGCCATGTATTCTCCCTGATTGATTCAGGCAACTGGTCCAACCGCTGCGGGGGCTAAGTCACAACGCCGGCAGGGTCAGCCACTTGCTCCATGAATACGATACGCAGATGTTGGCTCTTTCACAAACAACAAGCCGCGTCGACAGTGACCTAAATTCAACTGCTCAATCTCCTATGGCGCCAAGTTGTATTTGACAGTCCGGGTGGTACCGCGTAGCGTCATTCCACGCGCTACCCCTTTCTCGGCCCATGCGAAGCCTCTCGGCAACGAGGGGCTTCCGCATGTTTAGGCTCCATTAGCGGCAGAAATCAGCGCCGGTGCAATAACTAGATCCGGCAATGGACGGCGAACGTTGAAATGATTGTCGCCATGCAGGAGAATGCCTACCATGTGATTTCCTGCGGATCGTTTGACGCCGAGATGCGCGAATCGGGGACCGGGTAGCCAATCGCAAAATGGTATACGACTTGGCCTTGTTTGGGCGTCAAGTTGAGATGTCGGCACACCTCATCATCGTAGAAGGCGCCGATACCGGTCGCACCCAACCCAAGTGCCTCAGCAGCGAGATACAGACGTTGGCCAATTGCGCCGGCTTCAAAATGCACATAGCGATAACCACGGTCTCCAAATGTGCCGGCGGCACGATCGAGATCGCCAATCATCGAAAAGGCCACGCACGCGTTACCGGCCAGGTCCTGCCCGAGGCTCAGAGCAGCGGCCGCTACGCGCTGGTCGCCACTCTGTACTTGCTCCAACTCGGCGCGCTCAGGCCAGAACCTGTAGACGCCGGGTAGTAGCCCCTCGACACGGTGAACATACAAATACAGCTGAATGAAACGAGTGCCAGCAAAGTCAGCCAACAATGGCTGGGCTGTACAGGCGAGGATGGCAGAGAGTTCCGCCAATGACATCGATTGCATTCCTCCCAGGAAGTCGAGCGCCGAGCGTCGCCTGCGGGCAACCTCGCCAAAGCTGCGATTCGTTGAAGCTGGAGGAGGCAGCTCAATCTCGCCGGAGCCAGTTGGAGCGGGCTCTGCGAAGGAGGTGCCACTGTTCCCGCTGCTGCTTTGTTTTGTGGCGAAGTGAATGCTGTCAATCAGCGGCTGAGAGATCGTCTCCTTCGAAATCAGATTTGCCTGGCCGCCGAACCACACAGTCTTGCCCGTGTCTGCTTCGCGCACTGGAACGGACTCTCCATGCAGGCTGACCATCAGCATTGGCCATTCATCCTGGTTCGGGCGACACAACTGGGCGACTTCATCGTCCACGAAACTTCCGGCCGCGAAAGTATCGCATCCGAGAGCCCGAGCGGAAAGTGCAAGCGCCTGCCAGGCGTGCCCTATGTCGTGCAAACAGTATCGATATGCCCGCTCACCATACTTCCATACCTCGCGCCACACAACACTCGTCAGAACGAACACAATTGGCGCAGGGCCGCTGGCCAGCCCCAAATCAAACGTGCCGCGCCCGCGCTGCTCCGCCATGTGCCTCGATG
>Ga0302276_10004835_pt1 | contig 11274 bp, 7 predicted proteins | sample III_Bog_N2_3_FD_198768 | JGI IMG/M metagenome (GOLD analysis project Ga0302276, IMG submission 198768) | Peat permafrost microbial communities from Stordalen Mire near Abisko, Sweden - III_Bog_N2_3 | ecosystem: Environmental > Terrestrial > Soil > Wetlands > Peat | place: Sweden: Abisko... | reverse complement strand
CCGACGCCTCGCCGCGCAACTGGAACGTGCCGTTCGCGACGGGAGCGCTAAAAGCGGTCGCGCGCAACGCCGGCAAAATCGTGGCCACCGACGAGCTGCAAACCGCCGGCAAACCGGCCCGAATCGAGTTGACCACGGAGACCAAAAAACTGTCGCCCGGCTGGGATCCGATCGCCATCGTGCGCGCCAGAATTGTGGATGCAAAAGGCATGGCGGTTCCGCACGCAAAAGATCTGGTGTCGTTCAAAATTTCCGGGCCGGGCGTCATCGTCGCCGTGGACAATGCGGATAATTCCAGCCACGCGCCGTTTCAGGCCACCGCGCACCCGGCCTTTCGGGGCGAATGTGTCGCGTATGTGAAGGCGACCGCAACGTCCGGGAAGATTCGGGTGACCGCCACCGCTGCCGGGTTGGCCGCCGGCGCCGTCAAAATCAAGGCGGCTAGCGAATCAATGCCATGAACCAGCGCAGGCTGAAATCACCATGAAAGGTTGCGCCACAATTCTGGCGGCGGTTCTGTTTTGCGGCGTGGCGGAAAGCCTTTCGCGGGCGGCGGAATTTGCCTTCGGTGCGGACATGTCGTTTCTGAAGCAGGCCGAGGAGCAGGGAACGGTTTTCAAGGATGGCACGAATGCCGCGCCCGGCCTGCAGATTTTCCACAATCACGGCTACAACTGGATTCGCCTCCGCCTCTTCGTCGAACCGGTCGGCGGCAACCTGCCAAACGACCTGGCGTACACGCTCGCCGAAGCCAAGGCTGCGAAGCAGCTCGGCTATAAATTTCTGCTCGACCTACATTACGCCAGTTCGTGGGCCGATCCCGGCAAACAGCCGACGCCGGCAGCGTGGCAGGAGCTGACGCACCGAGCGCGGGTGAAAAAAGTTTTTGGCTACACGCGCGACACGATTGCCGCGTTCCGCGCCGCCGGCGTTTTGCCGGACATGGTGCAGGTGGGCAACGAAATCAGCCACGGAATCTTGTGGCCGGACGGCAAGCTGCCGGAGAACTGGGATCGGTTTGCGGATTACCTCCGCGCCGGCATCAAAGGCGTGGCCGCCGGGAGCGGCGATTCGCCGCGCCCGAAAATCATGCTCCACCTGGACCAGGGCGGCAGCGTCGCCAAAACCAAATACTTTCTGGAGCGGTTGAACCGTTACAAAATTGCCTGCGACGCGCTTGGTTTTTCCTATTATCCGTGGTGGCACGGATCGCTGATGGATTTGCGCGAGAACCTGGCCTTTGCTGCCGGCGAATATCACAAGGACGTCTTCGTCGTCGAGACGGCTTACCACTGGCGGCCGGCGGGAGAAACAAGCGACCGGGCGGAACCGTTTCCGGAGACCCCGGCCGGCCAGCGCGATTTTCTGGACGAGGTGGCGCGGGTGGTGATGAACACGCCGGACAACCGCGGCCAGGGAGTTTTCTGGTGGGAACCGGCGGTGGCCGGCCACGGCGGCCTGGTCTCCCGCAGCTTTTTCGATGAAAATGGAAACTCGCTGCCCATCATTTCCGTCTTTGACAAAGACACACGACCGGTGCCGAAAACAATTTTGAATTCAAACCAACTAAAATGAAAACCAACTCGTTCCCCAGTCGCCTGCCAGCATTTGCCGTAGCGCTCGCGTCGGCCATGGTGGCGTGGCCCTGCGCTGCGCAAAACAACAACCCGATGGCCGAAGGCGGCAATTCCGATGGCTACGACATGGCACCGGAGACGACGCTGGCCGTGGTCAATGCCGCCGTCGCCATGATTCCGACGGCGCTGCCGCCGGGGCTGTTCCAGCCGACGTGGGATTCGCTCAAGGAAAACTACCGGGTGCCGGCGTGGTTCAACGGCGCCAAGTTCGGCCTGTTCATGCACTGGGGGCTTTACTCCGTGCCGGCGCACGGCAGCGAATGGTATGAGAAGCATATGTATGTGAATGGCGGCATCGGCCAATGGCACGTTGACCACTTCGGCCCGCAGGACAAATTCGGCTACAAGGATTTCATCCCGCTGTTCACGCAGTCGAATTTCAACGCCGGCGCGTGGGCGGATCTCTTCAAAAAATCCGGTGCGAAATTCGTTGTGCCGACGGCGGAGCATCACGAAAACTTTGCGCTGTGGGACAGCCAGGTGACGCCGTTCAACGCCGTGAACATGGGGCCGCACCGCGACTTGATCGGCGAATTGTCGAAGGCCGTGCGGAAACAGGGCTTAAAATTCGGCGTGTCCAACCACGGCATCGAAAATTTTCAATTCATCAATCCGCCGGCTGACATGGCCGAAAAAATGAAGGCCGAGCACGCGGATCTTTACGATCCGAAGTGGGCGGATTTTTACAACGTCGCCGACCGCAGCGACGCCGCGTGCGAACGCTTCCTGACCAACTGGTATGCGCGCAACGTCGAGCTGATCGACAAATACCAGCCGGATATGCTGTGGTTCGACAACGGCGTGGACCAGCGCTACCTCGATCCGCTGAAGCTGCGCGTCGCCGCCTACTATTACAACCGCGCGAAAGAATGGGGCAAGGAAGTTTCGTTGAGCACCAAGAAAGCCGCCTATTCGCCCACTGGCAAAAACACGGAGACGATCGGCTCGATCATTGATTTTGAAAAAATCGGCGGCCGTTCGCCGTCGGGCATCCGCACCGGCGCCTGGCAGGTGGACGAACCCATCGGCAGCACCTGGGGCTACACGGCCGGCGAGCGCATTACCGGCCCGGCATCCATCATTTCCAAGCTCGTGGACACCGTCAGCAAAAACGGCACGCTGCTGCTCAACCTTTCGCCCAAGGCGGACGGCACGTTTCCGCCGGAGATTCCCGCCACGCTGCTGGAAATCGGCCGCTGGCTTGGCGTAAACGGCGAGGCGATTTACGACACGCATAACTGGGTCAAGTTTAGCGATGGCGGCGGCCGCGGCGGCCCGAACATCCGATTCACCGTCAAGGGCGACGCGCTTTATGCGATCATCGTGGGCAACTGGCCGGGCGCGGAAGTCATCATCACCTCGCTGGCCGAGAGCAAGGCGCCGGAAGGCAAAATTGACAGCGTCACGATGCTCGGCAGCGACGGCAATTTGGAATTCACGCAGGACGCCGCCGGATTGAAAGTGAAACTGCCCGCCGCCGCGCCGTGCAAATACGCCTACGTCCTGAAAATCACCGGCCTGAAAATGAATCCGCCGACGTCGACGGAATCCGGTAATCCGCAGTTGCCAGCGGGCGTCAGCGAAAAATAAGTTTTCAAATGAATCCAATGAATTCATCGGTCAACCCGATTTTCTTTCTCGCGCTGGTTTTGAGCGGCGGTTTGCTGCCGGTCAGCCTTCGCGCGCAAACGAACACTGAATCAGCGCTTCCGCCAACGGACATTCTGGCGCGCACGGCGCGGGTGGAAAATGTCCCGGCCAATCCGAAGCTGCCGTCGCTGTTTCTCATTGGCGACTCCACCGTGCGCAACGGCCGCGGTCGCGGCGACGGCGGTCAGTGGGGCTGGGGCGACGAACTCGCGGCGTTTTTCAACACCAGCAAAATCAACGTCGTCAACCGCGCGATGGGCGGCACCACCGACCGCACGTACTATCGCGACCTATGGCCACGGGTGCTGGCGCTGCTCAAGCCCGGCGATTTTGTCATCATGCAGTTCGGCACCAACGGCGGGGAGATCAACGACGCCGCCCGCGCCCGGGGCGTCCTCAAAGGCAGCGGCGACGAAACGCAGGCCATCACGAATGTCATCACAAAGAAATTCGAAGTCGTCCATACCTTCGGCTGGTATGAAAAACAGATCATCGCGGAAGCGCGGGCCAAGGGCGCGACGCCGCTGGTTTGTTCGTTGATTCCGCGCAACGGCTGGAAGGCCGGACGCGTGGCGCGGCGCGGCGCGGGCGACGTCGGCGGCTGGGCGGGGCAGGCCGCCAGCGCTGAAAACGCACCGTTCATTGATCTTAACGAAATCGTCGCGCGCCAGTATGAGACCTTCGGACCCGCGAAGGTGGACACCCTGTTTATCGCCGGAGCCGGGCCGCACACGAGCCTGTCCGGGGCGCAGACCAACGCCATTTGCGTGGTCTCCGGCCTGAAAGGATTGAAGCAAAATCCACTGGCAAAATACTTTTCAAAGAACGCCAAAGCCATAAGACCCGCCGACTTGAGCCAGCCCGCGCCCGCGCCGTTGTTGCCCGCGCCGGACAAAATTGAAAAGGAATAGTTCCATGAACCCACGCCTTGCCGTCATTGCTCTGTTTTGCGTTTGCGCCGCCGGATGGCTGCGCGCCGCCGAGGACGAGCGCCCGGTGGTGGACGCCGCGAAGGTGCCGGTGGAAAAAATCGCCAACGCCGCGCTGCCGACGTTTCACATCGTCGGCGACTCGACGGTGCGCAGCGGCGGCGGCTCCGGCAATTGGGGCTGGGGCGAACGCCTCGCGCCGTACTTCGACTTGAACCGGATCAACCTCGTCAACCAAGCCATCGCCGGGCGCAGCGCGCGGACGTTTTTCACCGAGGGCCGCTGGCAGAAAGTCGTGGACACGCTCAAGCCGGGTGATTACGTCATCATCCAGTTTGGCACCAACGACGGAGGAAAAATCGGCGATCCGGCGAATAAGAACCGCGCCGACCTGCCCGGCACCGGCGCTGAAACCGTGGCGGACACCAAGCCCGACGGCACCAAGGAAATCGTCCACACCTTTGGCTGGTATATGGCGCGATTTGCCGACGAAGCGCACGCCCGGGGCGCGACCGCCATTCTGGTCTCAGCCATTCCGCACAAGGACAGTTGGGAAAAGCGCCGTGACTTTGCCAGCTTCGCCAAGTGGGACGCGGAAGTCGCCCCGGCCCACGGCGCGCTTTTCGTTGATCTGACGATGGTCATCACGGACGCCTACAAAAAAGTTGGCGCAGAAAAAGTGGCGACCTTCTTCTCGGACGCCCGCACGCACACGACCGACACCGGGGCGCAGTTCAACGCGGCCTGCGTTGTCGCCGGGCTGGAAAGCCTGCCGGGCAATCCGCTCGGAAAATTTCTTTCGGAAAAAGGAAAAGCCGTTGTTCCTTACCAGCCGTCCGTCGAAACCGTATCAACCAACTCAACAATAAAACCATCCCAGCCATGAAAATGACCCCGCGATTCTCCACCCCCATTCTGGCCGCCGCCATTCTGGCCGCCGGCAGCGCCAGGGTGTGCGCGCAGACCGGCTACAAATTTGATTTCAGCCGCGAGGCCAGGGCCGGCTGGACGCAAGTTTCGCCGACGAATTTTTATGCCGACGCCGCCGGCTACGGCTTTGAGCCGAAGGCGGAAATCAGCGGGGGCAGTTCCGCCACGAGCGAGCGGCCGTTTTATTTTTCCGCCAAACTACCGGAAGGCAATTACCGGGTGACGGCGGTGCTTGGTGGCGACGCCGAAGCCACCGTGACGGTGAAAGCCGAGTTGCGCCGGCTGATGCTGGAAAAAATCCAGGCGCCGGCCGGCAAATCTGAAACGCGCACGTTCATCGTGAACCTGCGCACGCCGAAAATTTCCGAGAACAATCATGTGCATCTGAAGGATCGTGAAATGACCGGCGAAATCTGGGCCTGGGACGACAAGCTGACGCTGGAATTCAACGGCGCGCATCCGAGCGTGCGCTCGCTGGTCATTGAACCGGCGGACGTGCCGACGGTTTTTCTGATGGGCGATTCGACGGTGTGCGACCAGTCCGGCGAGCCGTGGAACAGCTGGGGCCAGATGCTGCCGCGCTTTCTCAAGCCGGACGTGGCCGTGGCCAACCATGCCGAATCCGGCGAGACCGTCGGCGATTCGCTGCGCGCCCAGCGGTTTGAAAAAATCTTCAGCTTGATGAAGAAAGGCGATTACCTGTTCGTCCAGTTCGGCCATAATGACATGAAGGAAAAAAACGCCGACTCGCTGGCGAACTACAAAGCCAACCTGAAAAAAGTGGTGGAGCGCACGCGTTCGCTGGGCGGCACGCCGGTGCTGGTGGCCCCGATGGAACGCAAAGGTGGCGTGAAGGAACCCACGCTCAAAGGTTATCCCGACGCCTTGCGCGCGGCGGCGAAGGAGGAAAATTGCGCGTTGATTGACCTGAACGCCATGAGCCTGGTTTTCTACCGCGCCCTCGGCGACGATCTGGGCAAGGCGTTTCAAGACCAGACGCACCACAACAATTACGGCAGCTACGAACTGGCGAAGTGCATCGTGGAAGGCATCAAGCAGGCCAAGCTGCCGCTGGCCCAATCCATCGTGGACGATTTCGGTGATTTTGACCCGGCCAAACCGGATGACGTGAACCGGTTTGAAATGGCGGTCAGCCCGACGGTGGCCAAGGAAAAGCCGCTGGGGAATTGATTTGAAAATCTGCGGTAGCACCCGCCTCCGGCGGGCTGCAATCCGGCGTGCCGCCGAATTGCGGCGGGGCGCACCGCTTTGGATTGCACGAACGAATTTATTCCAAACCTCGCCTCACAGTTTCGGGCGGGACGCCCAAAACTACCCGCGAGACGCGGGTGCTACATTATTCCGCCGACAACGGCGTCAGCGTGACCGGGCCGAGCAGGCCGCAATCGGTCAGCGGCCAGTTGGCGGCGTCGAACGGCTGGTAATTGATGTCCACGAGGTTGATGTCGCGGAAAACTTTCCACTTCACGCCACGCCGGTCGAGGTCGCGGATGCGGTTGGCGGTGACGCTGGTGACTTCCACTTCAAGCGTGTTGCCGGCGGGTTTCAGGTTGTCCACCACCACGCGGAACGGCGGCGTGATGAGCGTGCCGTAATCCTTGCCGTTCACGCGCACCCGGGCGCTCTGGCGCACGTCGCCGAGATTGAGTTGAAAATGCGTAGCAGCGACGCTCTCGTCGCTGGTTTTTCCTTTGATCGAATCTTTGCCGGTCGAACTGGCGACGGGGGCGTCGCCTGCACCTTTCGGCGACGAGGCGTCGCCGCCACCGGGCGCGTCAAACGTGATCTGATATTTTGCGGTGCCGGCGAAGGCTTGGCTGTTCGTGTCCGGGAACGTCGTCCACGAGGCGAGCTTGGCGGTTTGGAAATCCGCCGGCAGCGCCGGGCCACCTTCGAGAAATTTTATATTCCACGCGTCGGTAATTTCAACCGGCTGGCCGTTGGTTTGCCAATAATTCCAAGCCGGGCCTACGACCATTTTGTCGGCGAAGAGGCGGAGAATCACGGATTCGCCAGCGGCGAGTTGGAGGTGAACCTCGATTGAGTTTGCGGCGCTCTGCCGAGTCGCCGCTACGCCGGTTGCGCCGGTCATCGGATTGAGTATGACAAGTGATTTTGCGTCGCGACCAAGCGTAATCCAGCCATTGAAATTATTCGTTCCACGATTGGCGACGAAATAATTCCAGCCACCTTCGGATGAACGACGGATGAAAGAGAGGCCGGTCAGGGTCAATGGTTCGGATTTGATTCTTGCATGATTTAACTGGAATTGGTCACCGCCATTAAATAAAACCTGTCCGCTTCCAATTTTTTTTACACTGCCGCCGATGCCAGATTCCATGGCGTCCGCTGAAACAAGGTGGGAAAGCTTCTTAAATTCCGCGCGCTGCTGTTCCAAATCATTTTCACCAGAAACATCCACCGGCAAATCATTTTCAAAAATCACCGTCGCGCCGTTTTCCGCGAGCGCGAGCAGCTGTTTGAAAGTTCCCAGCGGCATAAATTTGCATTCTGGCACGATGATGACTTTGTAATTTCCGCCGGGCATTTGGATTTTTCCATCCGCAACTTTCGCCGTTTTCAACTGCGCGTCGGAAACGTAGTCGAAGGCGTAGCCGCGATTCCACAATTCGTGCGCGGTCTTGCCGATGCCTTGCTGCTCGAACCAGCCCTGCGCCTCGACGCGGAGTTGCGGGAGCATCTGGTCGCCGGGCTGCATCCAGAAATCTTCAATCGGCCAGTAGAGCAAAATGTCGTTGTCGGATTGGCCGGATTGCAAAACGGATTGCACGCGCGCGATATAGGCGTTGACGGCGGGTGCGTCGTGCCAGATGGAATTGCGCGGATTCATTTCCGTTGAAGCGTAAAAATGCCAGCCCGGCCAGCCGGCTTCGTCAGGCGAATAGCAGCAGCCGTGATAAAAAACGTGGTTGATGCCGGCGAGAAAAAGATCGTCCATGAGATACTTCACGTCGGAAATTTTTTCGGTGAAATGTTCCTCGAGCCAGGTGCCGCTTTCGGAAGAAACCAGGTTGCCGCCTTTGGTGTGCGCGGCGGACGACGCGAATTTCGAAACAAGAATGTTGCGGTGCTTGCTGAAAAATTCCGTTTCGGGAATGTCGGCGGTGGCATAAAGGTCCAGCCAGTTGGCCGGCGAACCGTGCGCCTGATAGCGCGTGATAAAGCCTTCGTCGTGCGCCCATTTCGTCCATGCCGGCATGGATTCCTCGGCCATGATTTCAGAAACGGTCTGGCGGTAGTCGCACAAAACGCGCGCCCGATGATCAGGCGAGGCTTGCGGCGCGAGGCTTGCAGCGTCAGGAAACAGCGCGGGCAGCTCGTCTTGCAATTGGTAGCCGCGCCGCTTTTCAAATTCGGCGAAGAAATTCGGCGACCAGTCGGATTTGTATTCGTAGGAATCAACAAACTGGGCGCGTGGTTTCGGGCCAGTGTAACCGGCAAAGGCGGTGGTGAACGGTTTTAGGAAATCGTCCATCGCGGGCGGATAAATCAGGTTGAGCATCCAGCCTTCGCCGCCGGGTGCGGGGCGTTTTACTTTCTGGCCGGAAGGTTTTTGCGAGATGGCATAGACGGTCGAATGGGGTGACGAGGCCCCATCGCCTTTTCCCGGAGCGCCGGCGACGGGGGCGTAGCTGCCACTTTTCGGTGACGCGGCGTCGCCGCTGCGCGCGGGCGCAGTCCAATCCACTTCGCCGTTCGTGGAAATCAGGTCGGTGAGTTCAACGGCTTTTCCTTCCGGCGAAAAGGCGACCAGCGCCTGCGTGGACTCGCGGCTGAATTTTTGTTTCAGCTTTTCACCGGCAGCGATTTCAAATGTTTTCACGACCACGCTGGCGTTCGCATCCTGATCGGTCACTTGCGGCCCGCCGAAACACCAGCCGGTGCCGGTGGTCATGTCCACGCCCATGCCGAGCCGGTGCGCTTCGCTAACGGCCCAGCCCATCATTTCCATCCATTCGGGTGAGAGATAGTTGAGGTATTTCGCTTCAAAACCTTTTGCCCCGTAAATCGGGATGATGTGGATGCCGCCCAGCCCGGCGTCGTGATAACGCTGCAATTCCTTCGTCAGATTCGTTTTGTCCACGGCGCTGCCCATCCACCAGTTGAACGCCCACGGCTTGGTCTGTGCGGTGATGGGCGGCCAGGCCAACGCATCCTCGGCGGCGCGGGAGCCGGTGGAGGTCAAAAACAAGGCCGCGCCGAGGGCGCACAGAAGCTTGCCGCTGGAATTCATCCACAGATTAGACACCAGTTCCAATTTTCCGGGCAAGCGCAGAATGAAACCATTTCTAGCGAGGTGTTTCCGACGGCACCGAACCGTTGCCGGATAAATTGAAACTTGACCTGCGCCGGCGTTGCTTAACAATCTTACGAATCATTTCACCTCCAAAACCATGATTACACCTGTTCAATCCACCAGTAGTTCCGGCGCCAAAGGCGGCAGCCTGTTTGTCACGCCCGATGGCAGAAACCTCTTCGTCACCTTTGTGCTCGTCACGTCGTTGTTCCTGTTGTGGGGTTTCTGCAACGGCATGATTGACATCCTGAACAAGCATTTTCAGGACTCGCTGCACATCAACAAGCAGCAATCCGGCCTCGTGCAATCAGCCAATTATCTGGCTTATTTTTTGATGGCGATTCCCGCCGGCCTGATCGCGCGGAAGTTCGGCTACAAAGGCGGCATCCTCGTCGGCTTGACGCTGATTGCGGCGGGCGCCTTCTGGTTCATCCCGGCGGTCAGCATCGGTGAATACTGGGCGTTTCTGCTCGGCCTGTTTGTCATCGCCGCGGGCATGACCTGCTTGGAAACCATCGCCAATCCCTACGCCACCGTGCTGGGGGCTCCGGAAAGCGGCGCGACGCGCATCAACATCGCCCAGACCATCAACGGCGGCGGCTGGATGCTCGGCCCGATTGTCGGCGGCTATTTTGTTTTCGGGGGCGATGAGGCCGCCAAAACCGCAACCGACACTGCCGCCGCGGCCACCAACGCCAACGCCGGCCTGGCCACGCCTTACATGGGCATCGGCATCTTTGTGGCCGTTCTGCTGGTCATCTTCGCCGCGTCCAAGGTGCCGGATTTGCACGCCGAGGATGAAAGCAAAAAATCCGCCGACCAGAAGGACAGCCTGAAACCCTCGGGCGGACAACTGGCGGGCATCGGTCTCACGCTGGCGATTGTGGTTGGCCTGCTCTATTTCTTCATCGCGCCGATTCTGGGCTTGATCTGGACACTGTTGAACATGCCACCGGCCTTGTTTGAGCCGACCAAATACGGTCTGCTGGTGGCCGCCTATATCGCCGGGTTCCTACTGGTTTCCAAAAACTGGGATTTGTTCCGGCGCAAACATTTTACCTTTGGCATCGCCACGCAATTTCTTTATGTCGCGGCGCAGACAGGCATTTTCAGCTTCTGCGTCAATTACATCCTGGAGAACGATCCCGGCGTGACCAAGCTGCAAGCCTCCCATTGGCTCGGCGCGATTGGTTTTGGTTTGTTCATGTTCGGCCGCTTCTGCGGCAGCGTGGTCATCAGCCAGTTCAAGCCCAACCTCGTGCTGGCGGCCTATGCCGTCATCAACATCGCCCTGACGGCGGTGTGCATGCTGGGCGGCAAGCTGGGCCTGTATGCCATGTTCGGCACATTCTTTTTCATGTCGGTGATGTTCCCGACCATCTTTGCGCTCGGTATCCGCGGCCTTGGCGACTACACCAAGCTCGGCTCGTCGCTGATCGTCATGTCCATTGTCGGCGGGGCGATTGCCGCGCCGTTCATGGGCCACATCGCCGACACCCATTCGATGCGCACCGGCTTCGTGGTGCCGCTCGTGTGTTTTGTGCTCATCGCGATTTACGGAGCCGTCTGGCAGAAGCTGGAAACCAAGGACATCGCCGCCTGATGTTTTAGAGCCGCCGAATTGCTCACCACCGCCGGAACGAAACCCGTTCCGGCGGTTTTTTATTTCTCATCGCGGGGAAGACAAATTCAATGGCTGAAGAATTTCTGCCACATCTCCGGTCCGTTCTGCCAGAAGATGATCGCCACACCCATCAGCGCGCCGCCAGCCATCACGCCGGAGGCGACG
>Ga0302276_10004825_pt1 | contig 11284 bp, 8 predicted proteins | sample III_Bog_N2_3_FD_198768 | JGI IMG/M metagenome (GOLD analysis project Ga0302276, IMG submission 198768) | Peat permafrost microbial communities from Stordalen Mire near Abisko, Sweden - III_Bog_N2_3 | ecosystem: Environmental > Terrestrial > Soil > Wetlands > Peat | place: Sweden: Abisko... | reverse complement strand
CGGTGGTGTCGATGGTGATGAGCTGGAAGGTCCCCTTCGACGTGGTGAACGAGCCCTGCAACCCGTTCTGGGACAGGACCATGTCGACGGTCAGGTTCTGGCCCGACGTGACCACCGAACCGGAGACCCTCAGGGTGTCCAGGGCCCTCATCGCCTTGTAGCTACTGGCGGCCAGGGCGGCGGCGTCGGTCGAGCTCCCGGTGGTGACCGTGGAGGCCCCGGTGGTCGTCGTTCCCGACGAGCTGGTCGAACCGCACGCCGCCAGTCCACCTCCGAGGACCAGTACCCCGGCCACCGCCAGCGCCGCTCCCGTTCGCCTGCTCCGGCCCCGTACCGGCCGACCACCGTCCGCCCCCGCCGTCGTGATGGTCGCACTCCGCTGTCCTGTCATCAGCCGCCGTCCGTCCTCGCTCCCGCCCGTGCCGGACTTCCGTGGGGCACGCCGGGTCTCTCCCGGTGCTGCACCCTAGGCACGGAAGAGACGGCCGGGGGTGGACCGGATCCCGAGGATCCGCTCAGCGCCGACCCCGGCCGCCCGTCGCCTCGCGGGCCAGGATGTGGGCGCTGTCCCGCACGGTGCGGTCCCGGTCGATGATCCCGAAGGCGACGTCGAAGCCGTGGAGCCATTCGTAGTTGTCGACGGCTGTCCAGTGGAAGAACCCCCGGACGTCGATGCCGCGGTCCAGGGCGTCGTGGACGATCTCGAGGCCACGGGTGAGGTACGCCGACCGCACGGCGTCGTCGCCCGTGCCGATGCCGTACTCGGCCACCAGGAGCGGGGTACCGGGCAGTTCGTCGTGGAGCCGGTCGAGGACCACGCCGACACCGTCGGCCCAGATGCCGTACCCGAGGGGGGACACGGGCGCCCCCGGAGGATGGATGGCCAGCCGACCCGATTCCACGCCCATGGCCGCGTAGTACGAGAACCCGATCATGTCGAAGGAGCCGGCCAGGTCCGGCCGGACGACCGGGTCCCGTCCCCGGACCCGCAGGACCCCGTCGCGGAACAGCCCGAGACCCGGTGCCCAGTACGTGTCGAACAGCCTCTGGGCGAGCGCGTCGGAGTCGGGGGAGTCGTCCTGGACGACGATGGCCGACAGCCCGAAGATCGAACTCACCGGACGCCCCGTGGCGGACAGCCGAACCGCCGCCTCGGCCGCCGCCAGCTGGATCGACTCCTCGACCACCGCCACCTCGTCCCGGTCGTCGTGCCCGGGAGGCCACCCCCGACCGCCGTAGGCGGCACGGGCGTAGTAGTTGGTCTCGTTGACCGGTTGCCACCCGGCCACCAGGTCACCGAACGTCTCGGCGACGAAATCGACGTGACGGGCCCACGCCCCCGTGCGGTTCGCCTCGACCAGGAAACCACCGTCGTCGAGGAACCACCGGGGGAGGGTGAAGTGGTGGAGGCAGACCCAGGGGGCGATCCCGTGGTCGCGGGCGGACCCGAGCAGGCGTCGGTAGTGCTCGACCGCCCGGGGGTCGTACTCCCCCTCGACCGGTTCCAGCCGGGACCACTCCACCGACAGGCGGTGGTGGGTCAGTCCCAGCCCGGCCAGGAGGGCGAAGTCCTCTCCGTAGCGGGTGGCGAACCCGTTGCCCCCGTCGGAGAGCGGAGCCTGTCCCTGGCGCTCCCAGGCCCACCAGTCCGACGCCGGGGCCGCGCCTTCGCTCTGGGTGGACGATGCCCCCGTGCCCCACAGGAATCCTTCCGGCCAGTCCATGGGGCGAGTCTCGCGAGCGTCCGGCCGGGGCACAAGGTGCAGGGGGGCGCCCGCTGCCCCGCTCAGGACCGGCCCCGGTGGAAGTGCTCCACGCGCACGTCGCCGACGACCGTCGTGCGGACGCGCACGTAGCCCGCGGCGTCCAGGGTGTCCACCCAGCGTCCGAGCCCGGACGTCGACCCGTCGTCGATGAGCCACACGTCCGGTGGCCCCACCGCGACGGCATGGCGGTCCGTCCGCAGGTCGAGGCCCTCGATGGCCGGTTGCGCCGCGACCTGGGGCCACAGCTGCAGCTGCGTGTGGGCACGACCGAGGTAGTACTCGACGACGGTCGTGAGGGAGTGGTCCGGCAGCGCGAGTTCGGCGTCCCCGACCGCCCGGGTCTCGACGTAGCGGGTGGTCGTGTCGAGGTGCTCGGTCGTCTGGTCGGCACCGGGGACGAGCCCGAGGACCGAGCCCAGTACCGCCACCACGACCACGGTGGCCGTCGCGGTGGCCGTCCACCACCCGGGCGGACGGCGGGATCCGAGGAGGTGGACGGCGATGGCCACCAGGAGCCCGGACGCCAGGGCGAGCCCGGGGGCCGACGCGGTCACGTAGCGGGCGACGTAGACGGGGCGGAGGAGGGAGATCCCGACGAGCAGCACGGTGGGGACGACCGCCCAGCACACCGCGACCACGAAGGACTCCGTCCACCGGGCCGGCGGGCGGAAGCGGCGGGCCCGGGTCGCCCACAGGCACGTGAACCCGGCGGCCACCACCAGGACGGCGAGGAACACCGTGTAGGTCCCGCTCCCGCCGTAGGCCGGCCCGAGGACGGCCTTCACCGCCCGGCCGCCGCGGAGCGGGGTGATCCAGGTGATCTGGCCGCGTTGGCCGACCGACACGACGACGCCGCAGAGCACCACCGCCCCCAGGGTGAGGAGCGGTGTGCGTGCCGGTCCCCAGCGGCCGCGCAGTCCGGCCGGTCGCAGGAGAACCACCGCGGCCAGCGCCGACAACGGAGCCAGTACGCAGAACAGCTGGAGCGCCAGGGTGGCTGACGAGGCGACAGCGAAGCACCACAGCCAACCGGGCGCACCCCCGTCGTACCAGCGGACGAGGGCGGCGACCGCCAGGGTGGCGCCCAGCGTGGCCAGCGCGTAGGGGCGGGCGTAGAGGGCCGCCTCCACCAGCAACGGGTTGGTGGCGGCCAGCACCGCCGTCAGCAGACCGCAGAGTGCCCCACCCAGGCGGGCACCCACGCGCCCGACCACCCACACTGTCGCCACATAGGCCACCAGGGACGGCAGGCGGAGCCACGCGACCCCTCCGTCCACGTCCACCCAGAAGTGGAGGAAGGCGTAGTACGGGAGCACCACGAGGTCGACGACGCGGGACTGGCTCCACAGCGCGGACCAGCCGAGGCGGGCGGAATACCACGATGCGCCCTCGTCACGGAAGAGGGGATGCCCCATCCCCGAGGACACGCCGACACCGGCGGCGAGGGCGATCACGCCGATGGCCGCGTCCCGCGCTCGCACGAAGTGGGCGGGCCACCGGTCGGACGGAGCGGACGGTACCCGGGGAGCGTCCCGGGTCGGCGCGGTCGATTCCGTCGCCGACCCCGTCAGGCGGTCGGTGCGGTGGCGGCCGGCGCCACCTGTCCGGCGAAGGGCCCGACGGGGAAGTGACAGGCGACCTGGTGCCCGGGGGAGACCTCACGCAGGGGTGGCTCCTCGGCCGCGCAACGGGCCTGCGCGTAGGGGCAGCGCGTGCGGAACCGGCACCCCGATGGGGGGTCGAGGGGCGACGGGAGCTCGCCGCTCAGGGCCTTGTGGTCCGACGCATGGTCCGGGTCGGGTTCGGGGATCGAAGCCAGCAGCGCCTCGGTGTACGGGTGCCCGGCGGAGCGGTACAGCTCGTCGGACCCGGCCACCTCGACGAGCTTGCCCAGGTACATGACCGCCACCCGGTCGCTCACGTTCTTGACGACCGCCAGGTCGTGGGCGATGAACACCATGGTGAGGTGGAACTGCTCCTTCAGGTCGGCGAGCAGGTTCAGGATCTGGGCCTGCACCGAGACGTCGAGCGCGGAGACCGGTTCGTCACAGATGAGGAGGTCGGGGTCGGCCATCAGGGCCCGGGCGATGCTGATGCGTTGGCACTGACCACCGGAGAACTCGCCCGGTCGGCGATCGCCGGCCGAGTCGGGGTCGATCCCCACGGCCTCGAGCATGTCGCGGACCTTGGCCATCCGCTCCTCGGGGGTCCCCCGCTTCCAGATCACCAGGGGCTCGGCCACGATGTCCTTGATCCGCCGACGGGGGTTCAGCGAGGAGATCGGGTCCTGGAAGATCATCTGGATCTTGGTCCGGAGCTGGCGCAGCTCCTTGCCCTTCAGCTCGTTGAGGTCCTGGCCCTGGTAGACGACCTCGCCCGACGTGGCCGGCTGGACCTGGATCAGGGTGCGTCCGGTGGTGGACTTGCCGCAACCCGACTCACCGACCAACCCGAGCGTCTCACCCCGGCGGACCTGGAAGGTGACGCCGGACACGGCCTGGACCCGCCGCCGACCGCTCCTGAACTCCACGACCAGGTCCCTGACGTCGAGCACCACGTCGCCGGACTGGTGGGCGATCGTGTCGACGGGTGTGGTGTCGGTCATGCGTCCCCCTCGGTGACGGATCCGGCGTCACCGTTCGGCGGTCCCGACAGGGTCACGGGTACGGCCGGCGCCGTCGACTCGCCGTCGACGAGCGGGAACCAGCAGGCGAACAGGTGGTCGGGGGAGCCTACGGTCCGCAGCGGAGGCTCGGACTCGCGGCACTTGTCCTGGGCGTAGGGGCAGCGGGGGGCGAAACGGCAGCCCGGCGCGGGATTGATGAGGTCCGGGGGTCGTCCGGCAATGGCGTCGAGGCGGACGCCGCTCGGGTCGGCCAGCCGCGGGATGGAGTCCATGAGGGCCCGGGTGTAGGGCATCTTGGTGTCGTGGAACAGGGTCCGGGTGGGGGCCCGCTCGACGACCCGTCCGGCGTACATCACGATGATGTCGTCGGCGCGGCTGGCGACGACGCCCAGGTCATGGGTGACGAGGATGACGGCCATGTGGCGCTCGCGCTGGAGATCGGCCAGCAGGTCCAGGATCTGGGCCTGGACGGTGACGTCGAGGCCGGTGGTGGGTTCGTCCGCCATCACCAGACGGGGGGCGCAGGCCAGGGCGATGGCGATCATGACGCGCTGGCGCATGCCGCCCGACAACTGGAACGGGTACCAGCGGACCCGTTCCTCGGGGGAGGGGATACCGACCGACCGGAGGAGTTCGACGGACGTCGAGTGGGCCTCCTTCTTGTCCATGCCGAGGTGCAGCTTGAGGGATTCGCCGATCTGGACGCCGATGCGCTTGACCGGGTTGAGGGCGGTCATGGGGTCCTGGAAGATCATCGAGAGCTCGGCGCCCCACACCTGACGGAGCTGGGTGTCGTCCATGGCCGACAACTCGTGGCCGGCGAAGTGCACCGTGCCGCTGCGGATGACGTCCCGGGGTGGGAGCAGTCCCATGATGGAGCGGGACAGCACCGTCTTGCCCGACCCGGATTCGCCGACGATCCCGAGGGTCTTGCCCTCGTGGACCTCGAAGGAGACACCGTCTACGGCCCGCACCGTGCCACGTGCCGTGCGGAACGACGTGTGCAGGTCCTCCACCACGAGCAGCGGCCCCACCTGGGTGCCGGCGTCCTTGAAGTCCAGGGTGCGGCCCCCCCGCTGGAGGCCCCTCACAGGACACCCTCGCGGATGTCGAAGCGCTGCCGGAGGCGGTCGCCGATGAGATTGATGGACCACAGCAGCAGGAACATGGCCAGTGCCGGCCACAGCATGATCCAGGGGTCGGTGCTGAGGAGGTTGTTGGCCGTGCCCTCGTTGATCATGTTGCCCCACGACGGGGTCGGGAGGGGGACCGACAGGCCGAGGAAGGCGAGGGTGCCCTCGATCACGATGAGTCCGGCCACCGTGATCAGGCTGAAGGTGACGGTGACCGGGATCACGTTGGGGAGGATCTCGCGGAGCACGATCCGGCTGTTCGTGGCCCCCATCGTCTTGGCCGCGACGACGAAGTCCCGTTGGGCGAACGAGAGGCTCGAGGCCCGGATCACGCGGTACATCAACGGGATGGTCGCCACCCCCAGGATGATGGTGATGTGGGTGAGGGACGCCCCCCAGAAGCTCACGATGGCGATGACGGCGACGATCGCCGGGAAGGCCAGGATGATGAACGAGACACCGTTGAGGGCGACGTCGAGCCGTCCACCCCGGTAGCCCGAGATCAGTCCGGCGGTGCCCCCGAACACCAGCCCGATCACCACGCCGACGAAGCCGACGATGAGGGAGACCCGGGCGCCGTAGACCAACCGGGAGAGGAGGTCCCGCCCGAGGTCGTCGGTGCCCAGCCAGTGTGCGGCGTTGGGCGCCTGGCTGATCTCGTTGTAGTTCCCGAAGTTGGGCTTCTGGAGAGGGAGCACGTTGGCCAGGACCGCGGACAGGACCACGACGGCCACGAAGGCGATGGCGAACCAGAACAGGAAACCGAACGGCTTCCGCTTGAGCGGCTCGCCGTCCTCGTCGAGCGCCGGGGACTGCATCTCGAGGACGGCCTCGTCCGTGGCCGCCGTCATGGGGATCCGGTTGGCCAGCATCCCCTCCGTCGAACGGGTGTCGAGGAGTTCTCTGTCGTCAGGCATGGATCACTCCCGGACCACTCTCGGGTCGACGATGGTGAAGATGAAGTCGATGATGAACTGCAGGATCACGAAGGCGATGGCCACCACGAGCGAGATGCCCTGGACGACCAGGTAGTCCCGCTGCTCCACTGCCTGGACCAGGGCGTACCCGATCCCCGGCATGGCGAACAGGGCCTCGACCACGAACGTGCCGGCGATCAGGCTGCCGATGTTGATGCCGGCCGCGGCCAGGAGGGAGAAGCTCGACGGCCGGAAGGCGTGGCGCCACATGATGCGACGGTTGGACAGGCCCTTGGACCGGGCCATGGTGATGAAGTCCTGCTGCAGGGTGGTGATCAGGTCGGAACGCAGCAACCGGAAGTAGACGGCGATCGAGCCGGCGGTGATGGCGATCGACGGCAGGATCATCTGGTGGATGTTCTGGGCGAAGTTCTGGTTGATCGGGGTGTAACCGGTGGCCGGAAACCACCCGAGTCCCACGGCGAAGACGGCCACCAGGATCGGTGCCACCACGAACGGAGGGAGGGCGAGCAGTCCGAAGGTCGCCGTGGTCGAGATGTTGTCGACGGGCTTGTTCGGCTTGCGGGAGGCCACCAGGGCGAGGGGGATGGCCACCGCGAAGGCGAGGACCTGGCTGATGATGATCAGCTCGATCGAGACCGGCGCTCCCGTGGCCAGGATGTGGGTGACCGATTCGTGGTTCAGGTACGACGTCCCGAGGTTGCCGTGGAACGCCGCGTTGAGCCAGATCGTGTACTGGTGCCACAGCGGCAGGTTCAGACCCAGCTGCTTGAGCAGGATCGCCCGGTTGGCCGCCGTGTCGTTGGCGCCGAGGATCTGGGTGGTCGGGTCACCCGGCAGGAGGTGGACCAGGAGGAAGACCAGCACCGAAATGATGAAGGACACCACGACCAGCTGGAGGAAGCGTCGCAGGAGGTACTTAGCCATGCGATCTCCGGGGACCCGTCATCACCGTCGCTACTTGGACAGCCAGATGGCCGTCGGACTGAAGATGCCCTCGTCGAAGGCGTAGGCCTTCATGCCGCTGGGGAGGGTCGGGTTGGCGAAGTTCTGGACCCTGTCCGTGGCCACCTCCGAGAAGATGTACTGCTCGAGCCAGAGGTAGGGGAGGTCCTTGGCCAGCTGCTCGTTGACCTTCTGGTACGCCGCGACCCGGGTCGCCGCATCGGTGGTGTGCCGACCGGTCAGCATGTTCTGTTCGATCACCGGGTCGTAGTTACGCGGGAAGTTGAGGGCGATGCTGCCGACCGGTCCCGTGGTCGTGGTGCTCCACCAGACGTAGTTGAGATCAGGCGTGGTGGCCCCGAACTGGTACGAGGTGGCGGCCTGGAACTTGCCGGCGATGAAGTCGTTGATGAGCGTGGCCTGCTCGATCTGGGCGATCGAGATGTCGAAGCCGACCTGGTTCCACATCTGCTGGATGATCTGGACGACCTGGGCCAGTCGCGGATCGGGGATCGTCAGCAGTTGGAGGGACGGTGTCCCGTGTTCGGCCTTGTACTGGGCCACCAGCTCCTTGGCGCCGGACGGGTCGTAGGCGGGATAGCCCGTCTCCGAGTAGTAGGGCGAGTCCTTGAGGAAGAGGCCGTTGATCGGGACGGCGTAGCCACCGCCGAAGATCTTCTGCACGGTCGCCTGGTCGAGGCCCTTGGCCAGCGCCTGGCGGATCCGGAGGTCGTTGGTCGGAGGCACCACCGTGTTGAGCATGATGAAGGCCATCGACGGCTCACCGATGACACCGGTGAGGGTGTCGATGACCTGGTAGCCGGACTGGCCGCTGAAGCGCTTGATCGTGTTGGGATCGGTGGACCCCATCATGTCGACGCCACCGGTCCGGAGCGTCGATTCGCGCTGGATGGTGTCGGGGATCGGACGCAGGGTGATCTGGTCCAGGTAGGGGAGGCCGGGCCGCCAGTAGTTCGGGTTCTTGGTGGCGGTGAAGTGGTTGTTCGGTTGCCAGGTCTGGTAGACGAAGGGGCCGGTGCCCACGGGCGTGGGGTTGGCGACCTTGGCGTTGGCCTGGTCGATCATGGCCTGGCCGACGACGTAGCCGACCTGGGTGGCCAGGCCCGCCGCGAACTCGGGGTTCGGTCCCTGGAGCTGGTACACGACGGTCATGGCGTCCGACGCCGTGCACGACGTCACCTGGGTCAGGGCCTGGCCGGTGAGCAGCGAGGCCTTGAGCGCCGCGAAATTGTTGACCACGACGGTGGAGTCGAGTGCCGTGCCGTCATGGAACTTGACGTTCGGCCGCAGCGTCATCGTCCACGTGTCGTAGGTCGAGTTGGGGGTCATCGACTCGGCCAGGTACGGCTGGGTCGAGCCGTCGGCGGCGATGGCCATCAGAGGGTCGTAGAGACACTGGGCGTAGATGTACCCGTTGGTGTCCCAGTGGTTGGCCGGGGGATAGAACCCGTCGATCTCGGCGACGAGGCCGACGCTGAGCGAGCCGCCCTGAACCGGTGTCCCGACGCCGACACCCGGTGCCGAACCGGTGGCCGTGGTCGAGGTGTCGGAGCCGGAACCCGTGCTCGAGGATCCGCAGGCCGCCAGGGCACCACCCGCCGCGCCGGCCAACACCACCGCACCGCCGACGGCGGCGCCCCGGGCCATGAAGCTGCGACGACTGATCTCGTGCTCGTCCGACATCCACATTCCCCCGATTGTGTTCCGGCGGCTAACCGACGCCGATCCGATCTGATCTGATGCCTTGCTGCCGGCAGGTCGTGCACTTCCCCCGGCGGACTCATGACCTGCTGACACTGACTCTGCCACAGGAGAGCCGCACCGTGGGCGCACAGTAGTGCCCCCGTGGGTGCGGGTCCATGGATCACGTGGCGTTCGCGCGTGCCCGGCTCCCGTACCGGTGGGTGCCGTGGGTACCATGCCAGCCATGGATGCCGCACCCCCCGGATCGAGCGCTCCCGTCGACGCGCCCGACGACACCGTGTCGACCGGGCGGCGCGACGCGCTCCCGTCGTCACCGGTCGGGACCGCGGACGTGGAGCCGAGACCGGTCGACGGCGGACACGTGGGACCGCAACCCGCCGATCCGGAACCGGCTGATCCAGAGGGCCCCCCGTTCTCACGGGCCACCGTGGTCGCCATCGGCATCGGAGTGGTCCTCGCCCTCGTCATCGGACTGGTGCTGCGGTTCTGGACCCGATCCGACCTGTGGCTCGACGAGGCGCTGACCGTCGACATCGCGCGGCTGCCGGTCCACGAGATCCCCGGGTATCTCAAGCGCGACGGCGCCCCCCCGCTGTTCTACGTGCTGCTCCACTTCTGGATGGGACTGTTCGGAACGTCCGACCTCGCCGTCCGGTCGCTGCCCGGCGTGTTCGGGGTGGCGACCGTCCCCCTGGCCTTCTTCGCCGGCCGGCGCCTCGGGGGTCGCACCGCGGCGTGGGCGGCGATGTTGTTGGTGGCCACCTCGCCGTTCGCCGTCCGCTACGACACCGAGACACGGATGTACTCGCTGGTGGCCTTCCTGACCGTCGCGGGGTTCCTCGCCCTCGACCGGGCGCTCCGCTCGCCCCGCATCGGGAACCTGGTGGCGGTGGCTGCGGTGTCCGGCCTGCTCCTCTACTCGCACTACTGGTCGGTCTACCTGTTGGCCACCGTCCTGGTGTGGCTGGCCTTCCAGGCCTGGCGGGGGCGTCCGGCCTGGCGGCGTGGTGCCCGGGCGGCACTGGTCGCCACCGTCGTCGGTTGTCTGACCTTCCTGCCGTGGGTGCCGACCTTCCTCTACCAGTCCAAGCACACCGGGACGCCGTGGTCGACCCCGGCGAACTTCGCCGCCATGGTCAATGCGGTGGCGTCGTTCGCCGGCGGCAGCACCAGTCAGGGGCGGGCCCTCGCCCTCCTCTTCTTCGCCCTGACCGGTCTCGGCCTCTTCGGACTGGCCACGAACCGCCTGCACATCGATCTCGACATCCGTACCCGTCCGACCGGCCGGCCCCTCGCCATCGTCGTCGCCGGCACCCTGGCCGCCGCCATCGTCGGCGGATTCGTCTCCAACAGTGCGTTCGACGCCCGCTACGCCTCGGTGGTGTTCGTCCCGCTGATCCTGCTGGTCTCGCTGGGCCTCACCGTGTTCCGCGACCGTCACGTCCGGGTGGCCATCCTGGCGCTGGCCATGGTCCTCGGCTTGGCCGCCTCGTTGCCGAACATCTGGACCAACCGGACCCAGGCCGGCGAGGTGGCGGCCGCCATCGCCGCCACGGCGAAGCCCGGTGACGTGATCGCCTACTGCCCGGACCAGCTCGGCCCGGCCGTCAACCGGCTCCTGCCCGCCGGGCGCTACCCGCAGGTGACCTTCCCACGAGGCACCGGTCCCGCGTTCGTCAACTGGGTGGACTACGCCCAGGCCGTCAAGGCCGCCTCGCCGGTGACCTTCGCCGAGCACGTCGAGGCGCTGGCTGCGGGGGGACACCAGATCTACGTGGTGTGGGCTCCGGGCTATCAGGCGTTCGGTGTCTCCTGTGAGGGTGTCGTGCAGACCCTGCAGGGGGCCCTGGACCCGAAGGGGAACCCGGCCTACCACTCGACCGGGCTGGTGGTCGGCAACGACACCGAGTTCTACCAACCGATGTACCTGGTCCGCCTGACCACGACCGGGACCTGACCGACGTGGGCGTGGGGGTCCCGACGGCGGCGGTGGGACCGGAGGTGGACACTGTCGACTCCGGTGTGCGTGCCGACCTGTCGGTCCTGGGCCGTGCCGTCGCGGCCGTCCTGCCGGCGTGGATCGTGGCCCGCGTCCTGGTGGCGGCGGCCCTGGTGGCGGCCCATCTGTCGGTCCGGTCGGTCCGGCCACGC
>Ga0302276_10004807_pt1 | contig 11307 bp, 10 predicted proteins | sample III_Bog_N2_3_FD_198768 | JGI IMG/M metagenome (GOLD analysis project Ga0302276, IMG submission 198768) | Peat permafrost microbial communities from Stordalen Mire near Abisko, Sweden - III_Bog_N2_3 | ecosystem: Environmental > Terrestrial > Soil > Wetlands > Peat | place: Sweden: Abisko... | reverse complement strand
CGGTGCTTGATCCGCACCCCCTCCGGACGCCGCTTCATGTCGCTCGTCACCGCTGCCGCGAGCCTGGGCGGCAAAGTGCCCTGAGGTGGGATGTTGCGGCCCAGGAAGCGCATCACGTCGGGGCTGAGGAATGTTGCCAGTCCATGTTGCACCAACTTCGGATACAGCCCGGCGAGCGTGCGTGCATCGCGGAACAGGATGCCGGTGGCCCATTCGGTCTGATGCGCCGACCAATAGTACGGCTCTGGAACGTCGCGAAACATCTCGGCATGCGCCGGGTTCAGCTTGTGCGCGATGGTGTCCGGTTGGTCAGGCCAGGCAGGCTGGACCTGGCGATCCATCAACCGTTGCGCCTTCGCAGGATCCTCCAGCCAGGTGAAGCAGTTCCGGCGCCGGACGCAGCCCAGGCCGGCTTGGTCCATGCGCCGCGCCAGCCACTCGCGGCCGTTCCGGCAAAGCTGGATCCGGAACGGAGCCCAGGTCTGGATGCGGGCGTGCATGAAGCCGAACAACGGATGGATCTGGTCGTGGCAGAGGAACAGGCACTTGGCCTCCCGGCCGCGCCGGATCTGGAATGACCAGCATGGCTCGACGGCAGTTGAGGATGCAGATCACACCTTTCTCGCGGGCGATCTTCCGCGCAATCTCTTATTTCGAGGCCGCGGCGGAGCGAACAGACAGGATTGGCCGGCTGGTCCGCCGGGCCATCGCTTCCGAGGCCTCCTTCAAACGCCGGGTCATCGCCTCGGCGTGCGCGGCGAAATCCTTCAGCCGGACCCCGGCGGCCCGGAGCCACCGCTTCGGGCCGGCCGGATCGGCCAGATGGCGCAACGTGCCGCTGAACACCACCCGGTCGAAGCCGGATCGTGTGCCAATGACAGAGCCGGCGTGTTTGGCTGAGAACGGGTTCACGGCGTCCCCCGCTTCCGGGTCTGCTCGTTCTTGCAAAACTCAGACTATCAGGATCGAGGACGGGGCGCCGTACCAACGGTTTGGATGCGGCCAAAGGCCGCGCTGTGATAAAGACGGTGGCGGAGCCGGATCTGGCCGCACGAAGCAAATGACAACCATTGCTCCCGGCGATGCCCGGCAGGTCGCATCATGAAGCGAGTCGGCAATACCAACGATGAACACGATATTGACCAAAGGTTTTGCGAGGGCCGTGCCCCGGTGACCATGACAAACTCGCCGACCCTCCTTTTCGCCGGAGACCCGCACGGCAATTTCGCGCCGATCCTGCGGGCGTGCCTGGCCATGCCGCCCGGCACGTTGATCCTCGTCGGCGACTGCGATTGCGCCGCGCCGCTGGCGGAGCTCATGGCACCCGCGATTGCGGCCGGGTGGCGCGTGTGCTGGATCCTCGGCAACCACGATACCGACACCGAAGCCGCCTACGACCGGCTGACCGGCAGTGACGGGGACCTCGGCTTGCGGGTCACCGACATTGACGGGCTGCGCGTTGCCGGCCTGCCAGGCGTGTTCAAGCCACGCGTCTGGTATCCGCGCGCTGATGACCCGTCCGGCCGGATCGACCCGCCACGCTTTTACACCCGAAGCGACTTCCAGCGTGCCCTGCGGCCGGACGAGGCCTGGCGTGGCGGGCTGCCGCTGTGGCACCGCGACACCATCTTCCCCGAGGACTTCGACCGCCTGCGCTCGGAACGCTTCGATGTGCTGGTTTCGCACGAGGCGCCGTCAACCCATCCGCATGGCTTCGCCGACATCGACCGCCTGGCGGAGGCCTGCGGCGCCCGGCTGATCGTGCACGGCCATCACCACCAAGCCTACGACGCCACGTTACCGAACGGCATCCGGGTCCGTGGGCTCAGCCTGGCGGAGACGTGGGTGCTTTGACCGCGCGCCGGCGGCGGACGAAGCGCAGTCCCGCGATGGCTGGCGCGAGCAGCGCAAGACTGGCCGGTTCCGGAACGACGCCATCGTAGCCGATGGACTGCATCATCGCGTATTCCGGTGACGCCGTCGTGTAGGGCGCGGTGCCGCCGGTGCCGGTGAACGCCGACTGCACGTCGCCGCTGGCACCGAAATCGGCGTAGTCCCCAGTCGATTGCTGGTTGAACCCGACGATGTCGGTGGTGCCGCCATTCACGGACAAATAGGCGCTGGCCGAACCCGATTCCGTGAAGCTGGGCGTGCCTGTGGTGCAAGTGCCAATCGCTGTTCCGGTCAGCGTGTAGTTGGTCGAGCCGGCGATGCAATAGCGGTAAAGATCCAGCGGGCCGTAAAGGTTGTTATAGGCCGTAAAGCCCTGCTGGATCGCGTTCAAAACCGAACCCTGGCCGCCGCCGCCAAGGACTTCGTTGATCTCATGCTCGAACGTCTCGGTTGCGTTGTATTCGCCGGACGAATACCCGGATGGGGTGAAAAAGAACGAATGGCTTGTGCTGAGCGTGACGATGCCATCAGCCACTGCCGTCGCGCCACTGGTTCCGCCACAGGCGATCACCGCCCCACCGGAGGCGTCGAAACAGGGCGTCGCGAAGTGGTCGCCGAGACCGACTCGCAACAACGCGGTGGTCGCGGCGATATTGCTCGTGCCGGCGGCGTCGTTGCCCTGGCTCAAATGGGCGACGGCGGAAGACAGCACCGTGTTGGCGGGGTTGGCTGCGGAATCGCTGCGCAGCAGGTTGGTATATTGCGTGTAACTCAGGGTTGCATCGCCCGCCTCGCTCTGCCCCAGAAAACTGCCGGCGGCTTGCGCGAAATCAATGCCGATGGTTCCGGCGTTTGTGTAGAGGGCTTCTATCGTGCCGATGGCGGCGTTGATGGACCCTTCCACCGCGGCGGCGTCCCCAGCGGAGGTGATCGATGTCTGGAAATACGGTGTGATGACCAGCGCCTGCGCGGGAAGCGCAAGACCGCTGGCGACGGCGACGGCCGCCCCCATCGTGACGATCGGGCCGGCGAGGGGCCGGCAGACGTTCAGATCCATCCGCAATCCTGTTCTGTCGCGTTCCCATGTGAGGCACCCGGCCAGCTCGCGCGCGTCGTTCCGCGGGCCAGATACGTTTCCCATCAGCGGGGATCGGGAAGCAATTTTTATACCATCCGCTTTTTGGTGGGCTTTTCAGATGCTTGGACGGCAGCAGGCGGCGATTTGCCCGCAGGGTGTAAAATTTGCCGACAGCGGCCCGTCAGCGCCGCCAATATCGCCGGATCGCCTGGCGCAGGGTCAGCGCCGGGTCGCGGTCCCACGGCGCGGCGGCCGCCTGCAGCACGTCCGCCAAGGCGACCAACCTGGCATATTCACCTTGCAAAGCTGGCAGAGTCTCGATTGCGCCGTCGATCGCCTTCGCCGGGACCGATGCGGCGTCGGCTTCGGTCGGCAGGCTTCTGGCGAGTTCCTCCGCCGCACCGGCTTCCTCGGCCAGACGATTCACCAGGAGAACCTGCCACTCGAGCGCACTGCGAGCCTCTTCTGCGCCGATGTCGCCCAGGGTCCGCTGCCGCGGCTCCCCGGTTTCGTCCAGCCCGATCGTGACGGGTCGGGCGATCAGGCCCTCGATACGCAGGCGCCGCGCTTTGCTCATGGTTTGGCATGCTCCTGTATGATCGAGTCGGCTTCGTTGGCGCGTGATGGACGATCTTTAAGGCCGCGGCCAGGGTCGCGGCCCTGTTATTTTTCCAGCCCTCGGGTTAATGGCGGACGGAATGTCGAACCCTGATAATGGAAAGGCCGCCGCGCGCGCCTGGCTGCGGCGGGAACAGCAACTCGGCCGGCGAGCTGCCCGCCCGGTGCTGCTATACGGACTGGCTCAAACCGCCCTGGCGGCTGGCCAGGCCTTTTGCGCCGCCTTCGTGCTGGCCGCGGCGCTGACAGGCAGTGGTGGCCGCACGGTTGCCTTGCTGACCGGATTCGCCATCCTGGCGCTGGCGCGGACCGGCCTGTCCTATGCATCGGAGCGTGCCGCCTTCGCCGCCGGGGCCGCGGCGCGCCGGCGCCTGCGCAGCGATGCGTTGACCCGGCTGCTGCATGCCGGCCCGGCGATGTTGCGAGAGCGGCATTCCGGCGACCTGGCATCGGTGGTGGTGGATCGGGTGGAGGCGCTGGACGGGCTGTTCGCCCGCTGGGTGCCGGCGCTGACCTTGTCCGTCCTGGGTCCCGCGGTAATCCTGGTGCCGGTGCTCTGGGCCGATCCGTTTGCGGCGCTGGTCCTGTTGGGTTGCGGGTTGCTGGTGCCCGTCGGCATGGCGGCGGCGGGGATCGGGGCTGCCGCGGCGTCGCGCAATCAGTTCATCGCCATGGCGCGGTTGCAGGCGCGTTTCCTGGACCGGGTGCGCGGCATCGCCACCATCGTGCTGTACGGGCGGTCGGCCGATGAAGCGCGCGCGCTCGCCGCCGCGGCGGAGGAACTCGCCCAGCGCACCATGCGCGTGCTGCGGGTGGCGTTCCTGTCCTCGGTGGCGCTGGACCTGGCGGCGGCGCTGGGGCTGGTGGTGCTGGCGATCCGCTATGGCACGGCGCTGGCGGCGGGACGGCTGGGACAGCCGGGGATAGCGCTGTTCGTGCTGCTGCTGGTGCCGGAGTTCTTCGCGCCGCTGCGCAGCTTCGCGGCGGCCTACCAGGACAAGATGCACGCCACCGGCGCGGCCGAGGCGCTGATCGCTCTGCCGCCGCTGCCGGAACCCGAACCAGTCCGGGCCATCCGCACCGTGGCGGCGCAGGGGGTCACCGTGGCGTTCGACGATGTCCGGCTGACCTGGGACGCCTCGCGCGGGCCGGCGCTGGACGGGCTGTCGTTCCGGGTGACCGCGGGCGAGACATTCGTGCTGGCCGGCCCCTCGGGGTCGGGGAAGTCCACCGTCATCGAGATTTTGCTGGGCTTCGTCCGCCCCGAAAGCGGACGGGTCACCATCAACGGCGCCGACATCACCGACCTGGTGCCGCAGGCGCTGTCCCGGCTGACCGCCTGGATCGGGCAGCGGCCGGTGCTGTTCGCCGGATCGATCCGCGACAACATCCGCTTCGCCCGCCCCGAAGCGACGGATGAGGAAGTGGCCGCCGCGGCGCGATCGGCGCGGGTGGATGGTTTCGCCGCGTCGTTGCCGGCGGGCTTGGATACACTGGTTGGCGAGGGCGGCTACGGTCTCTCCGGCGGTCAGGCCCAGCGTGTCGCAATCGCTCGGGCTTACCTCAAGAATGCACCGATGCTTTTGCTGGACGAACCCACCGCGCATCTGGACCCGGCGACCGAGGCGGAGGTGCTGGACAGCCTGCGCCGGCTGGCGCTGGGACGGACGGTGATCCTGGCCAGCCACTCGGCAGCGGCGCATGGGTTTGGCGGGCGGCGGCTGGATCTGCTTCATGGCAAGGCCGTGCGGGCTCGGGGGGTGGCGTGATGGCGGCGATCCAGGACCTGCTTCGCATCCTCGGCCTTTGGCGCGGCCGAGCCCCCGGCCTGGTGCTTGGTTTGGTGTTCTCGTTGGCGACCCTCGCCGCCGCGATCGGGTTGATGGGCGCATCGGGCGCGATGATCGGTGCGGCCGTCGCCGCCGGGGTCCTGGTCGCGCCCGTCACTCTGCGCGGGCTCGGCACGGCTCGGGTGGCGTTTCGCTACGCCGAACGGATGGTCACGCATTCCGCGACCTTCAGGGCGTTAGCCGATTTGCGGGTCTGGTTCTTCCGGCGGCTGGCGGCGTCATCCGCCGGCGGGCTCGGCTTCCGGCAGGCGGGCGACGTTTTGGCGCGGCTGGTTGGCGACGTGGAGGCGCTGGACGGTCTCTACATCCGGATCCTGCTGCCGCTGGCGGCGGCGATCCTGCTGCTGCCGGTGCTGGTGATCGTGATCGGGGTGCATGCCCCGACCCTGGCCTTGGTGATTGGCCTGCTGTTCGCCGTCGCCGCGCTGGTTTTGCCCGCCCTGGCCGCGCGCTGGTCCGCCACCGCGGGGGGCCGCATGGCGGGTGCCTTTGGCAGCCTGCGCATCGCTGCGCTCGACGCGCTGACCGGCCTGCGCGAAGTCCGCGCTTTTGCAGCCGAGGGCCGGGTGCTGGCTATGGTGCAGGCGCGGGAGGCGACGTTGCTGAGCGCGCAACACACCCTGTCGGGACGTACCGCCTTCGCCGGCGCCGCGGCCTTCCTGTGTGGCCAGGCGGCGATTTTCGCGGTGCTGGTCGCCGCGGGGACGAATCCCGTCGGTGCGGTGGTCGCGGCCTTCCTGGTCGTCGCCGCTTTCGAGGCGGTCGGTGGTTTGCCGCGCGCCGGAGCACTGGCGGGTCACGCCGCCGCCGCCGCGCACCGGGTGCTGGAGGCCGCCGATGCACCGGTGCCGGTACCCGATCCCGACCGGCCGGCGGTGCTGCCCGCCGGGTTTGCCCTGCGGTTCGAGAGCGTGCATTTCCGCTGGCTGCCCGACCGGCCCGCGGTGTTCGACGGACTGTTGCTGGACATTCCCGAGGGCGCACGTATTGCGCTGCTGGGCCCCTCGGGTGCCGGGAAGTCCACCCTGGCCGCGCTGGCGCTGAAGGTGGCGGCGCCGCAACAGGGGCGCGTGACCCTGGGCGGCACCGACATAGCGGCATTGCCGGCCGCTTCGGTACACACACGGATCGGCTGGCTGAGCCAGTCAACCCATTTGTTCGACGATACAATACGCGCCAATCTGCTGCTGGCCAGGCCCAATGCGAACGACACTGCCTTGTGGGCCGTGCTGGACGCGGCGCAGATTGGCGACGTCGTGCGGGCGTTGCCGGACGGTCTGGATACCTGGGTGGGGGAGGGCGGTGCTCGTTTCTCTGGCGGTCAGGGGCGGCGCATGGCGCTCGCTCGGGCGCTGTTATCACCTGCACCGGTTCTGATTCTGGACGAACCGTGCGCCGGCCTGGATGCGGACACCGAGCGGTCGTTTCTTTCGACGTTGAATAATACGGCGGAAGGACGGACGGTAATTTTGATCGCGCACCGGCTGACCGGGGTGGAGCGGCTGGACCGGATTTTCCGGCTGTCGGCGGGCAAGGCGGTGGCCGCGGCGGGGTAGCGGTGCGGGCGTTTTCCCGCGGCCGGCGACGCTAAATCACCAGATGATGCATAATGAAATTGTAATAGTTCTGGCCATCGAAGATCTGCCGGTGCGCGGCGGTGATCTGGCTATCGAGCGATTGCAACCCCTCGGCCCAGGTCAGTGGCGCCGTATTGCTGCCGCCGGTCAGAACAAAAGCGAGGTCGCAATAGCCCTCAAGCGATTTGGCCAGGAGGTGAGCACCTGCGGGAACGACGCCGGTGACGGCACGAAGGATCGCCATGCTGGCAAGCGAGAGCATCAACGGCCCCTTGTCGTTGAGTGGCGCGTCTGAGTCGAAGGCCTGTTGCAATCTTGGATAGTCCTTTGCAATCTCGATGAAGATGCTCGCCAAGCCCAGGGCCTGGTCGGCTTTGGCAAGCTTTTCGCCAAAATTGACGGACATCGTGTAGATGGCCCGCATCTGCGGGTTGACCACCATGCCGCGCAGGTTCCCCGCGCTGTTCAGCACCGGCACACCGGCAAGCCAGTTGTATTTGCGAAAAGCCTCGGAACCAGCGACGACCTTCACAACATAGTCGTTGGCGTCCTTGACCTTGCCGGCCATACCAACGGCGGTATCGAGGACCTCAACGACGACATTCGGCGGGCCGCTCGTAGTTTGCCGGGTCGCGTGCGTGCCGATATTCTGGGCCATGGCGGTATCTCCTTCCGAAGGTTGTTGGCGATCGTTTGCGCGGGCCTGGTCCAGCGAGGGCGTGATGCAGGCGGGTGTTCCCGCCTACTTCACCTCGGCGGGTGTTGACGTTCCCGGACCCTCACCCACGATCTGAAGCACGGTGTCGCCGTCCTTCGCGCCATCAAAATGCACCTGCTTGCCGAAATGCGTGACAAAGGTCCCGGCCGGCATCGGAACGGTCTCGTCGGGCGCGAATTTCGTGCCGCTTCCGACCCACCAGGTGCCCGAGATCACCGTAATGAACCGGTCGTTGGGGTGGAAATGCGGGTGGCTCATATGGCCCGCGTGCCACTTGACCAGCACGATATACAGGCCCGGCTTCGCGGGATCGCCATACAGGACGGCGTTGGCGCTGCCCGATGCCGGGTTCTCGGTCCACTGGATCTGGTCCGGCAGTTTATAGACCACTGCCGCAGGGTCCAGGCCGGCGGCGGTGGAGGGCGTCGCGGCTGCCAGCGTCAGCAAGGCGCAAGTCGTCAAGGCGTGGCGTTTCATCGGACGTTCCCCATCCAAGCGGTTTGCTCCGGCAACATTGGGCACTCCGCTCGCTGTGGGCAAGCCTGCGACGCCGCGCCGGGCTGTTGACGCTTTGTCAACCACTGGGCAGTTAGTCTGATGTTCCTCGCCTGAAGGGAATCGGCCATGCCGCGTATCGCAGTCTTGCTGTTGCTGCTTTGTTCGTTCTGCGGCGGTGTGCGGGCGGCTGACGACAGTTCTCGCCGCTTTGTCGTGTTTTTCACCGAATGGTCCGCCGCGCTGGATGACGCCGCCGTCGGCGTGATCCATGAGGCTGCGACGCTCGCCAAGGGGCAGCGGCACAGCCTGCTCACGGTCACCGGCTTCGCCGATCCCACCGGCAGCCGGGCAGCGAACCGGCTGCTGTCCGAATTGCGGGCCCAGCGGGTGGCAGACCTGCTGCATGGCGACGGGGTGGCCGCCGCGCGCATTCACCCGATCGGTCAAGGGTCGGTCCGCTTCGTCTCGTCGTCGCAGGAGAGCCGCCGGGTGGAGATCACGATTGGCAATCGCTGACATGCTGGAAACCCGCATCCGCGCCGAACCCGCCGAGGTCCTGCGGCGGGTGTTCGGCTTTCCCGGTTTCCGCGGCCAGCAGGAGGCCGTCGTGCACCATGTGCTGGACGGTGGCGACGCGCTGGTTTTGATGCCGACCGGGGGCGGAAAGAGCATCTGCTACCAGGTTCCCGCTTTGTGCCTGGCCGGTACCGCGGTGATTGTCTCGCCGCTGATTGCGCTGATGGACGACCAGGTTGCGGCGCTCCGCCAGGTGGGGGTGAACGCCGGCGCCTTGCACTCCGAACTGGACCCGGCCGAGGCGCGCAGCGTGGCGCGCGACCTGATTGAGCAGCGGCTCGACCTGCTATACGTCTCCCCCGAACGGCTGTTGAGCAACGGCACATTGGATCGGTTGTCGCGGCTGGAATTGTCTCTGTTTGCGATCGATGAGGCGCATTGCGTCTCGCAATGGGGTCACGAATTCCGGCCGGAATTCCGTGAGCTGGCGCGTGTGCCGGAGATGTTTCCGGGTGTGCCGCGGGTGGCGCTGACCGCGACCGCCGATCCGCGGACTCGCGACGATATTCTGGCGGCGTTGCGGATGCCGCGCGCGGAAGTTTTCGTCTCCAGTTTCCATCGTGCCAACTTGCATCTGAATGCCGCGGCGAAGGTGGGAGAGACGGCGCAGTTGCTGGCGTTCCTGGCCGGTCACCGCGGCGAATGCGGGATCGTTTATTGCGGAAGTCGAGCGAAAACCGAGCGGACGGCGGCGAAGCTGGTGGAGAAGGGGTTCCAGGCGGTGGCCTTCCATGCCGGCCTCGATCCGGTGAACAAACGGGAATCGCTGAAACGTTTCCGTTCCGGTGAGCCGGTGGTGATTGTCGCAACGATCGCCTTTGGCATGGGCATCGACCGGCCGGACGTGCGTTTCGTTGTGCATCTGGACATGCCCGACAGTCCCGAGGCATATTACCAGCAGATCGGCCGAGCGGGGCGCGATGGCGATCCGTCTGACACGTTGCTGCTGTTTGGTGGGCAGGACGTGGCGCAGGCTCGTCACTGGTTGTCGCAGTCGGCGGCGCCGGACACGCAGAAGCGGGTGATGCGTGCCAAGCTTGAGGAGATGGTCGCGCTGACCGAGGCGGTGACTTGCCGCACCCGCTCGTTGCTGACCTGTTTCGGCGAGACTCTGGATGGCGACTGCGGCCATTGCGACAATTGCGACGCGCCGCCGATCATGGCGGATGCGACGATCGAGGCGCAGAAAGTGCTGTCGGCGGTGTACCGTACCGAACAGATATTCGGCGCTCTGCACATCATTTCTGTGTTGCGGGGCGAAACGACGGAGGCGGTGTTGCGCCACCATCATGACCGGCTGCCGACCTTCGGGGTGGGCAAGGACCAGGCGCCGCCGTTTTGGCGAGGGCTGATCCGCCAGTTGATCGCGATGCGCGCGCTGGACGTCGATACCGCAGGCCATGGCGGGCTGTTCCTGAACCAGGACGAAGCGCGTCCGATCCTGCGCGGTCAGGTCCGGGTGATGCTGAAGCAGGACCGTCCGAAGCGGGCGCGCGATGCCGAACGGCCGGCTCGGCCGCGGGTTGCGGTGCCTGTGGTGACCGGCCCGGAGACGCAAACCCTGTTCGAGGCGCTACGGACTTGGCGCGCCTCGGCCGCTCGGGCGCAGGGGGTGCCGCCTTATGTGATCTTCCACGATACGGTGCTGCGCGAGATCGCCGCGGTGCAGCCGGTGTCGCTGGATGAGCTGGGGCAGATCAAGGGAGTCGGGGCGTCGAAGTTGCAACGGTATGGCGTGGAGGTGCTGGCGGTGCTGGGGGGCGGGTGATTGGCGGCGGGGTCGACGAGGGTTCGGTCCGATTGCGGGAGGCTCATAGGACGGCGCCGGTGGAGTAGCGCCAGCCGCCGTAGCGGAACGATAGACGGTTGGGGGGGCGGGAAAACCAGGGGTGAATGGTTGGGTGGGACGACAGGCTATGGGCGGATTGGAGCCGGGGCCATCATGATAGGCCCAGGTCGGTCGGACCAGCGCCTGCCGCGTTGCAGGAAGCATGAGCCGCCACGCTTGTCTTGATAAAATCTGTTATCAAGAGTAAACTGGCCACCTGTAACAACGCCCCCCCTAAGCATCTCAGGCGACAGCGCGTGAACTGGCGGCACTCGAACGGGCGGAGGCCCGAGCTCTTGAAATCAAAGAGCACCCGGCGGCGGGCTTTCTTTAGTTGTTGCGGCTTGTTCTCGATCAGACTCCCGCCAGACCGTCCTGTTCTTCATGAGTGTGCGACCAGGCGTTTGGTGGAGGAGTTCGATATTATCCTTACCAGGCACTCCTGGAAACAACACAGCCTTCTCTGACCGAAGGCGGGCGGTTGCTCGTTGCTTGGATCGGGCGGAGACCATGAGGAGGCTATGGATAACCTCAAGGTTAGCTGCTTGAGGATTCAAATCAGTAAGAACCAAGCTCCAAATATAATCTTCATGGTTATCGAAGGCGACTTTAGCGGCATGGTAGTCCGCGAAGCCGTGATAGAGGGTCTGGAATTCCTTCCGCCAGGGCGC
>Ga0302276_10004789_pt1 | contig 11333 bp, 9 predicted proteins | sample III_Bog_N2_3_FD_198768 | JGI IMG/M metagenome (GOLD analysis project Ga0302276, IMG submission 198768) | Peat permafrost microbial communities from Stordalen Mire near Abisko, Sweden - III_Bog_N2_3 | ecosystem: Environmental > Terrestrial > Soil > Wetlands > Peat | place: Sweden: Abisko... | reverse complement strand
AGCGCCTATACCAAAGAAGATTTCCAGGAGATGTTGTGGGAGGCGAGTTTCACCAGCTATGAAATTCACGAGGATTATATGGGCTTCGAAATCTGGATGACCAAGTGAAGCGGCGGCGTCCCGTCTCGAGTTGTTGGATCCTCTCATTCCAACTGGTAGGTCACATTTACGGTCGCGGAAACTTTTATTTGGCCCATGGCCAGGCCCCCCGTATCACCTTCTCTCGAAGCTTCGGGCGCTTGCTGAATTACGTTCTGCGACATATAGCTGTTGCCACGTTGCGAATCGTATAGGCCATGCCAGTAGTAGGACGAATAATTCTCGGTATTGATCGTAATGGCCTTACCCACCTTCACCCCAAGCGCCGATGCCAGGGCCTCGGCTTTTTCAAGCGATGCTTTCGCCGCCATCTCTCGGGCCTCGTCGCGGTGCTTGCGCAACTCCGTCGTGGTGAATGCGATGTTGTCGATATGGTTCACACCGAGCGACATGGCCTTGGTCACCAGGGCCTCATATTGCGTAACGTCCTTGAGTGAAATCTGTACGCCCTTCTTGACGGTGTAATAGACAATTTTGAGAGGATCGCATCTTCCTGACATTTCATCATCGTGATTGCAGCTTCGATACTGCGGCTCAACGGTGATGAAATCCGTCTGCACCCGGCGCGGTTCAATGCCGAGTGTCTTAGTTGCGTACTCGACGAGCGCTTTCACAGCCTGATCGTTCTGCTCCTTCGCCGCCATCAGATCGGCAGCGCGGTTTTCCGCGGTCATCGAAATCTGCACCTGATCTGGAACCACCAGCACCGTAGCCTCACCTGAGACGGAAATGGTGCGATTCTGAATATCCGCGCGGCTTCCAAGCTGCGCCCACGATCCGTTGAATGAAAATGTCGCGACGATCAAAACCGCAAGAACATGTGTCCTGGCCATAAACTGACGTCTCCTTTTTGAGTCCGGAATCGCAGCAATTGTACCGCTCACAGGTGGACTGCAGGGCTTCTCGAGAGTGTTCGCCAATAAAGCGAACATTCGCGTCAAAAGAGCCAATCAATGCCAATGGGCGAACACGAGTGAATCGCCTGTTGCTCCATCTGCGACTAGACAGGTTGTGCGCGCTTGACCTACCCCTTCCGCTGCGGCTTCTGCATAGGCACCACCTGCACGGTCACGTCGCGCACTTCAGAAAGAAAACGATTGAGGACTGAGCCGCGCAGCAGAATATCCCAGCGCGAGCGCACCGACTGCCCAAAGACCACGTGGGAGATGCTCTCCTGCTGTGCAAAGCGAATGAGTGCGTCCGATACATTGCGGTCGACAAGCGAAACCACCTGCGCGCCAAGGTCGCGCGCCATGCGCTGGTATTCCTCCAGGCGGTGAAAGGCTTCAGGGTCGCCGTGGCCCTTGTCGTCGGGGCGTGTGACGTATACCGCATACCAATTGGTTGCAAGGCGACCAGCGATGCGCGAACCAACCCGAAGCAGCCGTTCGGTACCTGGCCGTGTACTGAGGCAGACCATAACTTTCTCGGGGATCGGCGCCTGTTCCAGGCCCTGGTTGCGCCTATACTCTGAAGCGCGGCTGCTTACCTGCTCGGCGGTGGTGCGCAGAGCCAGTTCGCGCAGCATGTTCAGGTTCCCCTTGCGGAAGAAGTTCGCCAGCGATTGCTCGACCTTTTCCGCGGCGTAGATCTTGCCCTGGCGCAGTCGCGAACGGAGCTCGTCCACCGTGATGTCAATGTTCACCACTTCATCGGCGCGTTTGAGGAAGTTGTCGGGGATGGTTTCGCGGATGGTGGTGTTGGCGGAGCGGCTGACCGCGTCGTTCAGCGTCTCAAGATGCTGAATGTTTACCGCAGCCATCACATTGATGCCGGCTTCCAGGAGCTCCTGCACATCTTCGTAGCGCTTGCGGTTCTTGCTCCCCGGTACGTTGGTGTGTGCCAGTTCGTCCACGATGACGGTACGCGGGTGACGAGCCACGATCGCATCCACGTCCATCTCTTTCAAGTTCACGCCGCGGTAAGGAATCACTTGCTGAGGAACGATTTCCAGATCACGAATTTGATTTTCGGTATCCTGGCGCCCGTGCGTTTCCACAAGCCCAATGACGACATCCACGCCTTGCTGGCGCAAGATATGGGCATCGTTCAGCATGTGGTAGGTTTTGCCGACGCCCGGGGCCGCACCGATGTAGATGCGAAGCCGTGCTGGTTCCTGCTGCTTTTCGAGGACGATCTCTGCCATTGACTAGCCCACCTCAACCGGGTGACGGATTTCAGTCGCGACCGCCACAGGAAGAGTGAAGCGGAAGGTGGTGCCGTGCCCAAGCCGGCTCTCAACGGCTATCTGGCCGCCCAGAGATTCAACAAGACGGCGAACCAATGCGAGCCCGAGCCCCGAGCCGCTCTCAGAAAATGGATTAAAGCGATCGAAGATTGTGCTGAGACGCTCCGCCTCAATGCCTCGGCCGGTGTCTCTTACCGTGAATTGCACAAACTCCTTAATCTCCTCGGCGGACATCAAGATCTCTCCCTCGGGCGGGGTATAACGCAGCGCATTGGCCAGCAGGTTGTCCAAAATAGAGCGGAGCGCCCTGCGGTCGGCGTTCACTACTGAGAGATCGGCGTAGGCCTTCACGATCACGCGCACCTGCTTGCGGGCCGCCTCGTCGCAATAGCGGTCCCTGGCGCCGCCCAGTTCCTGTAGAGGGCGAAGCCGTTCCAACTTGAGTTCACGTTTGCCGGTGTCAAGTTCGGCTACTTCGATCAAATCGCCCATAATGTCATCGAGCTTTTCTGCCTCGTAACTAGCCGATCCTGCCAACTCCACTTGCAACGGCTGCAGTTCTCCGCCAAATCCCTGGGTCAGCGCATACAGGCCACGGCGCAGGCGCAATAACGGATCACGGAGTTTTCGGCTTGCCACGGTGATGAATTGAGTTTTGAACCTGTCAGTGTCCTGCAGGCTCGTCACATCTTCCAGCGTCGTAACCGTACCCAGCAGTCTTCCTTCCGAATCGCGCATGGGCGTAGTGCGAAGACGATAGCTGCGCTGCAGTTTGCCGATGCGCATGGGCAACATGGCTGCCTCGTCCTCGTTGGCGACGGCCTTCTGCATCTGCACGGCGGCGCGAATGGCTTCGAGAATCTTGTCGCCGCCGGGTGTAGTGGTCAGCGCCATCCGGTCAGTTGCTGCTTCGCCCAACAGTTCCGCGGCAGCCTGGTTCACCTTGAGCACATGCCCCTTGCCGTCCGTGACAATGATCGGTTCAAAGATGGATTGCAGAACGGCATCAGAGAGTTGAAACTCCATTTGCCGCCGTCCCGCCTCGGTGTCACGGAGTTCGCGCAGCCTGACTGCCAGCCGATTCAGTTCCACCGCAATCACGCCGAAGTCGTCCCGGCTGCTCCATTCAACCCGGTGCTCGAGATTTCCCTGGGCGATACGGCGCGCATCCTTCGCCAGCATGTTGATGGGCCGCAGCACGAAATAGACCATCGCACCTTCAGCCAGCAGGAGCCCCGCGAACAACGCGTAGGCCAGGCCGGATTGTCCACCTGCAGCCAATGCGCGGTGCGTCGCTGCCACAAGCCACAGCGCAAGACCGGCGATCAAGACACAGCCGAGAATGAGCCGCTGGACCAGGTTGAGCATGTTCTGGATCTCCAAGAAGAGGACAACTACCCATTCTCGTGGAAAGAACCCCAAACCGCAAAACGGGCCCTGGTTTTGAGGAAATATCTTGATTTGGTGCAGGCGCGGAATTGGCTGGAGAAGACAGCTTTTCCCCGCCGGTCCAGTCTATATTCCAGAAAGATCTAAAACATGCTCGATAAACCGGCCGTAAGCAATCTGCTGATCCTTGCGATGTTGGCCTTCGCCCGCGGAGGGGTTTCGCAGACGAGCGTCTCCGCCTTGCCAGCCGTTGAGCCCTACCGCTTTCGTCTCTCGGTTGACGAAATCAACCTCACCTTCCATGCTGCCGATGCACAAGGTCTGCCCCTCAACGACCTCAAACTCAGCGAACTCGAGCTTCTTGATAACGGCAGACCGCCGCGCCGGATTCTTGACTTCCATGTGCTTGAAGACTCTCCCATTCGCGCCGGAATCCTGATGGACACAAGCGAGTCCATGGCGAAGAATCTTCCAACTGATCGAGCCATCGCACTCAAATACGCTCAAAGTCTGCTTCGGCAACAAAGCGATCAGGCATTCGTGATGGCGTTTGGATACATTTCAGCAGTTACGCAGATCTGGACCGGCGACTCAGGCGCACTTTCCTCGGGAGTTCGCAGCGTCATCGAGGGGCGACAGAATCCCTTGGGAGGCACAGCATTATTCGATGCTGTCTTTCAAGCTTGCCATTCCGAGTTTGGAGCAATCGATCGCACAGCCAGCGGAAATTTCATCCTGCTTTTCTCGGATGGTGAAGACAATGCGAGTCACGGCGATCTTCGACTGGCGGTCGACACATGCCAGCATGCGCATACCGCAATCTACGTATTTCGCGCCGAGCCTGTTTTGCCTTTCTCTTCTGGACCGAAGAACCTTGAGGAACTGGCCACGGAAACCGGGGGCAGGGTCTTCCACGACGATGATTCTGAAGTTGAAATCGAAAAGGATTTGCGAATGATCGAAGCCGATCTCCGCAACCAATATGTTTTGGTTTACAGGCCGGCGGAGTTGAAGCATGACGGCTCGTTTCATCGCATCGAGCTGACGGCCTCTGAACGCGTTGCGAGTATTGTCGCGCGTTCCGGATACTACGCGCCTTCGCGCTGAGACAATCAAGTCTTCTAAATTAAGGGGCTGCCATTGATTGCTATGGTACCTGGCAAACAGCGAGAGTGCTGTTGTGCCAGCGGCAGGTAAGGCCCACGGGCTGAGGATATTTGACCAGTACCCAATCAACGCCAAATTCAGCCTTCAGGCGCTCGAAGTCCGCGAGTGTGAACCTTTCCCATCCTTGCTGTGCGGCGACCTGGCGCTCCCACGCGGGTGCAAGCATCGGAACTTGCCCAACGACTGCAGTGTCTTTATTGGCATCGGCCAACTGGCTTCGTTCGGCCAGTGCGCGAAAGCTGTGATAATCCTCGCCTGGCTGTTCCATGTACCCTGCGCCGAGGGCGAAGTACGCATTGGTTGGGGTGTCCTGCCTGATCCAATCGAACGCCTGCAGCCATGGGTTGTTCGCAGGGCGCCCGGGGAGTTCAAGGTGAGGGCTTTCGCTGAAAAGCCGCCGCTGCCCATAAAACATGGCCCCGTTAATGACCAGAAGAAACAACGCCCAGCGCCAGATGGCGGTCCTCAATACGATCTTGCCCAGAAGCCCGCCCGCAGTCAGCGCGAGGAAAAAATAAATTAATTGCAAAAAGCGCATAGGCTGCAACGGCAGTAATCGGATCAGAACTGGGGAGTATCCCAGGATGAGTGCGATTGAGAATTGGAAGACACCATAAAGGAAAACGGCCAATGAAAATCGCGCAAGAGCCATCTCTCTGCGCTTCAGCGAAGTGCGCCAGATCAGCCAGAAGATGAAGATGGGCGCCACCGCACCGAGCCATTCGTACCATGCCCACCGCGACAAATGAAGGTAGTCCTTCGCGTCCACAGCTCTGCGCCAGGAGGGATTTGGTGCGTCGAAAACCCAACTGAGTGGAAGCGCGGACACGAAGGCAATGTTCGTTCCTGTCTTGATTTCGTCAGGGCTTTCAACCTGGCGCGCACCCGAACCTTGGCGGTCCAGCCATTTTCGGACACGTTGTGTCGAGACAATGATCAGAAAAAAGCAGAAGGATGCCCCCATTGCCGCCATGATGGGATGCATGGTGAAGGCGAGAAGCAGTAATAGAACGGCCTGCCACCGCCGGTGCGCGAGGATACGCTCAACGGCGATGAGTACGAGCGCTGTTGCCAGTGCGCGCGGATGGAGATACTGGTCCACAAGGGTGAGTGCTGTTCCTGCAACCGGAAGCGTAAACATGGCCGCCACCAATGCCACAGATGCCAATTCAGCTCGCGCGTCGTCAAATAAAACGCGCGCGATGCGGCTGCAAGCCCAAAGGATAAGGAAGAGGCTGAGGAGATGCCAGATCAGTTCGGCCCAGGCCACGGAAATGCCAGTCGCTCTAACGAACTCGGCCATGCAGCGATCAAACTGCGTGGCTTGAAGTTGAACTCGGAAGAAATCTGTGTCGTGGGGAAAAAGGGAAGGGTTTAGATCGGCCTTAACTGCAGCCAGGTAAACCCCGTCATCTTCAGCGCCGGGGTGGTAGCCCATTACTGCAAAGCCGAGCAGAGTGAAGAGAAGCACGGGCAGCAGGCTGGCTGGAAAGTTGTATCTCTTCAAACCATCGCACCCCGTATACTAAGTTATAAACTGAGATGCTTCTGCCTTGGTAAAACGATCCTACATGCAAGTAGACGGAGGAACAACGCTGGTGGATCTGACGGCAGATGATCGGGATTGCGCGCAGGAGAAACTGGCGCTCGTAATTCCCACTCTTTGCGAAGCCGAGAATATCGGAGGTCTGCTGGATTCAGTTCGCGCTGTTCTTGATCCGCTGAACATTCCTTACGAGATTCTGGTGGTGGACGATGACAGCTCAGACGGCACCGGTGAATTGGTTTCGTTGATATCGCAGCGGGACCCGCGTGTGCGCTTATTAGTGCGCAAGGGTGAGCGGGGACTTTCAGGCGCGATTCTTCATGGATGGCAGAATACGGATGCAGGCATTTTGGGAGTGATGGATGCCGATTTGCAGCATCCGCCGGAATTGTTACCGCAATTGCTGGAAGCGATTCAGGAAGGCCGGGATATGGTAATCGGCAGCCGCTACACGCCCGGTGGTGGAGTCGGCGGTTGGAACCCTGTGCGAAAGCTTCTCTCTTCGGCCGCAGTTTGGGTAACCTGGCCAATTCAGCGACGGCAGATCCGTGCGAAAGACCCCATGTCCGGGTACTTCGTGCTGCGCCGCAATTGCTTGGCACAAACTCCATTCCAGCGAACTGGCTTCAAGCTCTTATTGGAGATCCTCGTACGTGGGCACATCAAGACGCTGGCCGAGGTTCCGTTTGAATTTGGCAGCCGCTTCCGTGGAGCAAGTAAAGCAAACTTCAGAGTGGCATGGGACTACGGTCTCTTGTTGATGCGGCTCTATGCGTCGCGACTCGGTTTCGGACGGAAGGCCTAGCGGAACTCCGGGCCAGGTGAGTTTTGAAAAGGTAGCCGAAACTCCACAATCGGCGACCATCCGCCCGGAACCACGTCCATGAGCGCATTGGCCTGAATTCTTCAGTTAAGAATCACTTTCAGATAACACCCCATCTGCGAGCACTTCCATCACTTGAGATCTCCATAACCGACAAGCCAGTCGCGATCGTCTTTCGCTCGGCCTTCCAGGCCCTGACTTTGTCTGCAAGCCCCGCCGTGGGGCATGGACGCTGCCAGACTATGTGTTTTTCTTGCGTCGAGGCGCAAACCTACGCTGCAAGCGATCGCAGGTAGTCACGCACTTCGATCTGCCCGAAGTATTCCGCGCCGCGTTCAGCTGTTGCGTGATAGAGATCGTCCCTGATTGATCGGTCGGCACCACGTTCGACCAGAAGCTTCACAATCGGCATGTGTCCATTTTGGGCGGCAATGTGGAGTGCGGTAATACCTTGACCGTGTGTTAATCCGCCAAAGGTTGCCTTCTGGTTGATGTCGGCGCCATGATCCAATAGCCATGCAGCGGCCTCTGCGCTGTCGCATGCTGCGGCCCAAATTAACGGAGTGCCTCGATACGGGTCGGAATCCACACGCGCCCCGGCTCGCACCAGGCGCTCAAGCACGGAAACGCGGTTGCTCTTGCAGGCCCACACCAGCGCTTCGTCGAGCACCTCCTGCGGTTCGTTCGACGGCTGCCAGTCCGGGAACCCGCTATGCGGACGATAGAATCCCCGCGCGGCACAAGCCTCAGCGGTGAGTGTGCCGTCGGGGCTGAAGCAATCATCCACCAGTTCCGCGATGCCGAGCCCAGCCGCGGCGCGAAGATTGCCTGGCGACACTCCATGGCGTCCAAGCAAATCGGCGACTTCTCGATGCCCCCAGAATAGTGCAGCGATCAAGGGAGTTCCGCCCGCTCCATGCGCTTCCGCATCCAGGGCCGCGCCTTTTGCAATTAACATGTCCGCGATCTGCGGTTTGTTCGAGTATGCAGCCGCATGGAGCGGGGTCCAGCCGCGATCATTCGCATCATTTACGTCCGCGCCGGCGGCCAGCAGCGCCTCTATGGCAGATGTGCCGCCTTTCCAGTCCGGCTTGGCAGCAAAGCTGACGGCGAGATTCAGCAGCGTATTGCCATTCGTTCCGCGTTCATTCGCGAGGCGGGGATTCGCTCGTAACAAAGCTTCGAAACCGGCAATGTCACCCGATTGCAGCGCGCTGAAGGCTGCCATAAACGGTTCGGTAGTCGCCGCTTCCACCGTGGATGCCAACAGATTGACGCGGCTTGTCAGGTCATCCCAGGTCTCGAACCCATGCTCCCGCGCATAGACCAGCCGGGCGTCTTCTTCTGTGAACGACGCCTGTCGAATCTCCTCGTCTGTGCAGTCCGCGAAGCGCGGATGCCATTCGCGAATTTGCTCCAATGCTGCCGGGCCGGCGGATTGTCGGGTCTGCATCAAACCATGGACGCGGTCAGTAATCCACGCCACATCGGCTACGAACAAACGCGTGTGACGGGAGTGCGATAGCGGCTCAGCGTAGGCCTTCAACTTGGGCCAGCTGGCGAACCCTTGTTCACGAGCCAGGACGAACTGGGCATCGTGCAGCGCAACCAGTTGACGTAGGGTTGGTTCATCCACTGTCGCCCAGCGGCTATGGTGGCGGCGCAGGCGGGAAATTGCGGCCTCGTTCCCAGCCCGAATTGCCCGCAACAGTTCGCGGGCCTGCTTCTTTTGTTGTTCGAGATTCAAGACTCCTCCTTCGTGTGCCTGGTCCGCATGACAGGCGAAAGAGGATCAAGTAAGAGGTGGTGCCTCAAAGAGGCAGGTGGGCGCAGCCCTTTCCGCGGACAGGACGCTTCCTGCAGGCGTCTAGACAGAATTTACCACAGGCAAGAATCCTGCGAAAGATCTCGACTCCCTCTAACGCGCTCATCTCGCGGTCGCTCTCTGCAACTCAGGAACGTCGTGCCGACCGGGCTGGACTTGTGCCCAATCGCCGATGCGCTCATCTAACCAAAGCCGGAGTTCCAGGTGTGTCACCGGCTATGCGTAACCTTCGTGCCCAAGGCCCTGTTAAGAGAATCCGCGGACACCGCCGCGTTCTACATCTGCGGCAAGATCATTCTTAGAAGAAGAAACCCCGCAACCCCGGCGAAGAACACAAGCGCCATACGAATGCCTGGTTCCCGATTCACCTCGGGCACCAGGTCAGTGGCCGCGACATACAGCGCGACACCAGCAGAGATGGGCAATCCAAACGGCAGCCAACTTGGAATTAACTCGATAACCAGCACACCTGCCAGTGTTGCCGCGGCCAGTGCCACTGCGGAGTAGAACGCCATGGTGCGGCTTCGTCCGGAGGCAAGCATGACGCTCGCCATGGTGAAACCTTCAGGTGCTTTGTGCAGCAGGATGGCAAGAAAAATCAAGATACCCAGCCCATAAGAAACTACAAATCCAGATCCAATGGCAACGCCGTCGAAGAGTGCATGCACGCTCAGCCCGGCCATCACGGCGTTTCCTGTGTGACGCGAAACAAATTCGCCTTCGTGCGTTTCTTCGCCGAAATGAAAATGGGAGCTGATGGTGTGCTCCAACAGATGGACCACGCAGTAGCCAACCATGATGAGGATGGGCCCGAGGCGAGGGCTGAGTTTCAAGCTCTCGGGGGTCATCTCAATCAGCGCCGTTGCCATCAGGAAACCCGCGCCGAGAGCAACGAAGTAGCGCAAGTAACGCTCCACGCCGCGTGCCCGGACAAGCACCAATCCTCCGGCGACGTCTGCAAGTGCGGCAATTGCGCCGAGCAGCAATGGAATTGTGAGCATCGGCTTACCCGCTATGGCGGATGTGCATTACATCCCCATCCTGTACGATGTACTCCTTGCCTTCAAGGCGCAGAATTCCCTTAGACCTGGCGGCGGCTTCGGAGCCTGCGGCGAGTAGCGCATCCCAGCGAATCGTCTCCGCGCGAATGAAGTGATGTTCGAGATCGGAGTGAATTGCCCCGGCGCCTTGCGGAGCCTTCGAGCCCAAAGGAATTGTCCAGGCGCGGCATTCATCTTCGCCGGCGGTGAAGAAGCTGATGAGCCCCTGCAACTCATAGCTCTTGCGTATCAGGCGCACCAGGCCGCTCTCATGCAGTCCATAGCTGCCGAGGAATTCCGCGGCCTCTTCGTCGTCCATCTCCGCAAGCTCGGCTTCAACTTTACCGCAGATGGCGGTTGCCCCTGCATTGGGACGCGAGGCCACTTCGTCGAGTTTATAAAGGCTGACCGCAGCATTCAGGTCGTCACCGAGAGTCGTGCTTTCCCCAATGTTTACGGCATAAAGGATGGGCTTTTGAGATAAGAACATGAAGCCTTTGATCAGCTTCTTTTCGTCCGCAGTCATCTCAAGCTCGCGAAGAGGCTGCTCTTTTTCGAGGGCTTCCTTTGAGCGAAGGAGCAATTCTTTCTCGCGTTCGAGTTCGCTGGTGCGGCCTTTCTTCAAATCTTTTTCGAGGCGCTCGAGGCGTTTCTCGACTTGCGTAAGGTCGCTGATCATCAGATCGAACTCGACGTTCTTGATGTCGCGCAAAGGGTCGATGGGACCGACGTGGGGAATGGAGTCGTCTTCAAACGCGCGAAGCACGTGGATGAGCGCATCCACGTTGCGCAGGCTGGTGAGGAATGCGGTCTCCTTCAACGCCTCCTGGCCGATGGCGGCCACGTCAACGTAGTCGACAGTGGCGAAGGTGGTCTTCTTGGGCGAGTAAAGAGCAGCCAATTTGTCGAGGCGGTCGTCGGGGACGCGGGCTACGCCGATGTGCTCTTCGCGCGGGTTGGAGTAGGCCTTTTCTTCGAGGCGGGCCTTGGTGAGTATCTTGAACAACGATGTCTTGCCCACCTGCGGCAGGCCGATGATTCCAGTCTTCATGTATGTCCCATGGGGCTCGCGGCAAGATGAACATATGCGCCTCACGAGCCTCTTCGATGATACAAGACAGTGGTCAGTGATCCGTTGTCAGTGGTCAGTTTCCAAGCACGAATGGTTCAATCGGAGGGGTGCACTACATAGCTGAAAGGGTGGCTTGAGTGGTTACAAAACATGCGAAAGGGTTGAACCTGTGGTTGCGACTCGT
>Ga0302276_10004781_pt1 | contig 11350 bp, 7 predicted proteins | sample III_Bog_N2_3_FD_198768 | JGI IMG/M metagenome (GOLD analysis project Ga0302276, IMG submission 198768) | Peat permafrost microbial communities from Stordalen Mire near Abisko, Sweden - III_Bog_N2_3 | ecosystem: Environmental > Terrestrial > Soil > Wetlands > Peat | place: Sweden: Abisko... | reverse complement strand
GCTCGAAATGCAGGCCGGCGTGTCGCAGGGCGCCGTTATCGTAATAATGCGCCGCACCGAACAGCCGGGTCTGCCGTTCGGGCAGGTGGGCCAGCAGGTCGGTATGCTGACGTGCCCAATCGGGGTCGCGCGGAAACACCTCGGGCCGGACGAAGATCAGCCGGTTGCTCTGGGCCAGACGGGCCGCGGCGTTCTGGCCTGTTCCGGCATCGATTTCTGCCGGTTGCAAGATCAAAGTCTGCGGCAAACCGTATGTTCTTTCAGCAATCCGAGCCGCCTTAGCAATGGGTTCCATGTCGGAGGACTGGTTGACGATGTAGATGAATTCGTAATCTTCGATGTCACGGCTCTGGCCAAAGATGCAGCTTTGCAGGCACAGATGTTCGTGGCCATGGTCCAGCGGGACGATGATCGACGCGCGATAGTGCGATCGGCGGGGGCCGAACCGTTCGGTGATCATTCCGGGCAGGCTGGCGTGGGAAATGGAACGATTGAATTCGACCAGCGCGGTGCCGATCCGGCCATCCAAACCGACCGGATCAGCGATCGAGCGGGCCTCCGCCGGGACCATGCCCGCCAGTCTCGTCATGACCGCGGTGCGCAGGTCCCGATCGTTGATCATTTGGGGCGTGCGTCGCATCTCGGCCACGGCACCGCCGGCAAAATGCAACTCGATCAGGCATTCGCCGGCTGCCGCGCCCGATTCGCTGTTGCGCCGTTGGTTGGGTGCGGCAAAGACCCAGAAGCCGTAAGGATAATCCGCGGCCCCATCCAGCGCCCGGCCCACGTCAACGCGTCGCAGCCGGGGAAAGCTTGTCCACACGCCATAGGGTTTGCCGCCGGACATGACGGTGATGCCGGTCAGGGCGTTGCCGCGGTCGTCCGCCCAGCCGAGCAGCAGGATCGCACCGGAACGGGAGATGACGAGCGTGTCTGTGCTGACAGACGGCGTCGTGGTGGTGGCGCGTGCTGCGGGTGCAAGCGGCTGACGATCGTCTCCGGCAAGCAAGAGGCGGTATTCCGGCTTGTCCAGCCGGCCTTCCAGTTTGCCGGCCTGCCGGTAATGTTCGTACCCCGATGTCAGGTCGCCGCGGTCAACGGCGTCGAGGACGTCCGAGAAGGCCCGCAGGTAGGTTATTTCATCGAAACCGTCATCCCCCTTTGCGGGCTGGTCGGGCTTTTGCGGCGAGGCGCGTGCGTCATCTGGCATGGCGGTGCACGCAAGTCAGCGCTGATGGATGGCGAACGGCACGGCCGTGTCGCGTATGCTGGCCGCCGCGCCGTGGCGGGTGGCGATGTGGTCCAATCCGCGCATGCGTGGGCCTCTTGACTCAGTACCGGATGAAAGACGATAACGCCGGCCTTGGCAGTGCTCCGCACTATGTCACCAGCAGTTCTCTGATCCGAATGCGACGCTCTATATCCGCACCGTGTGACGCTCGCAAGCCGCTCCTGGCAGCGCGTGCTGACGACGTCGCGATTCCGGTCCACCCTGGACGCGGATGACAGGCGCCCGTGGCATGGCTGAACCTGCTGCCGCTCAGTCTGATCGCGCAATGGCCGAGGCCGAGGTCCGCGCGCTCTATCAGGATGTGCATGACCGGTCGCCCGCCTCTGGCGAGCTTGCCGACTGGGTTGATCAACGCCTGCTCGGCCTGTCGATGGACCGGATGCGGGCGGCGTTCCTGCAGTCGGAGGAGCACCTGGCACGCCTTCGGAACGATCGGATACGCGCGGCGATCGCCGGATCGGGATTGTTGGATGGGGCCTGGTATCTCCGCAAATATCGCGATGTGGCGGCTGCCGGTCTGGACGGACTGAAACACTACATTGAGCATGGCTGGCGGGAAGATCGGGCGCCGAACGCCTATTTCGATGCGGCCTGGTACCGCGCCGCCAGCGGCATCGCGCGCGATGACAATCCGCTGCTGCACTATATCAGGCATGGCGAGGCCAACGGCGTCAGTCCCGGTCCGGATTTCGATCCTGCCTGGTACCGAACTGCCTATGGGCTGGCGGAAACCGTGTCGCCGCTCGCGGATTTCCTGATGCGGCGACTGGACCGTTTGGTGGCGCCGTGTGCGCGCCTGTGGTCTGTGCTGTGGCTTCCACGACCGGAACCGGCTGAGGCGGATCCGTTTCAGCAATTTCTGCGGACGTCGCCGAATCCTGCGACCGCGGATAATCAGTTACTGCAGGCATCGGGGCTGTTTGACTCGAATTTCTATGCGCTGCACAGCGCCGATGTGATGGAAGCGCAGATGGACCCGCTGGACCATTTCTGCGAATTCGGCTGGCGCGAGGGGCGGCAACCGAATTTCTATTTCAATCAGGCCTGGTACCTCGCGACCAATCCTGACGCGAGGCGGCTCGCGGTCAACCCGGTCCTGCATTATCTGCTGGTGGGCGAACCGGCCGGACGGCGGCCGATCGTGTTCTTCGATCCGGCATGGTATCGGGATACCTACAGCATTCCCGCCGGTGCTTCGCCATTGGCGCATTACCTTGCGAACCGGCGCAGCCAGAAGTTCTCGCCGAATGCGTTATTCGATCCAGCCTGGTACATGGCACACAGCAAGTCCGCGGTTAATCCCCGCCGTGATCCGTTCAGCCACTTCCTGATCGCCGGCATGCAATGCGACGTGGCGCCATCCACGGCGTTCGATCCGGCCGCGTGGCGCCGCCGCAGCCGCGGGAGGCCGACGCGGGCGTTCAAGACCCTGCTTTCACCGGAACGGGACAATCCGCTGATCGACTACCTGCTGGCGATGTACCGCTGACTAGCGAAACGTGTACACGTCCAGCGCATTGTCGCGCAGCAGCTTGCGCTTTTCCACGTCTGTCATCTGGAAGCGAAACGCCAGATGCGGATCGTCGAAGTCCCAATGTGGATAGTCGCTGGAATACACCATCCGGTCCCAGCCGATCCAATCGAACGTCTGGCGCAGGTCCTCGGGATGTTCCGGTTCCTCCACCGGCTGCGTCGCGTACCACAGGTTGGTTTTCAGGTATTCGGACGGTTTCCGTTTCAGGTCCGGCACCTCGCCGCGCATTTTCGACCAGTGCGCATCCAGCCGCCAGCCGAGTTGCGGCACCCAGCCGAAACCGCCTTCAATCAGCACGATTTTCAGGCCGGGGAAGCGGTCGAACACGCCTTCCAAGATCAGGCTGGTCGCCTGGTTCTGCATCGAGTGGGTCAGGCCGTGATGGTCTTCAATATAAAACTGCGGCCAGCCGCTCGCGGTCGGGGCGCTGTTCTGGGTGCCGCCGATATGCAGCCCGATCGACATTCCGGTTTCCTGCGCCGCGGCGAAGATCGGCCAGTAGCGCCGCCGTCCCAACGGTTCCGACGTTTTCGATCCCAACTGGATCTGGCAGAAGCGCCAGTCGCCGGCGCGCTTGTGGATTTCCGCCACCGCCGCGTCCGGATCGTCCTGCGGCACCAGGATCGAGGCCCGCAGTCGCGGTTCGGGATCGACGAATTCGTGCGCCTGCCAGTCGTTCATCGCGCCGCACAGCGCCGCGGCCTCATCGAGGTTGCGCGAGGTATTGCCACCCAGCAACGGTTCCAGCACGCCGTAAACGATGTTGTACGGATCGAGCAACTGGTCACGGATGAAATCGACGTCGGACCCGGGTGGCCCGCCATTCGGCGGCCAGGCGTCGCGCCGGCAGGTATTGGGTGCGAAGCGCGGATAGGTGCCGCGGTCGGCATAGATGCCGCAGTTGAACTTGCCGTATTCCGCCAGATGCTTGCGCCACCGTTCGGACAAATACTTGTTCAGCGCCCCCGCCTTCGGATAGGGATGCACGTCGCAATCGATGATTCCCAGTTTTGTTCCGGCCTCGGCGCGATGGGCCGCGATATCGACGGGGGCGTTCACGACACGGTCTCCTTCAGGCGGGAATAGGTCTCCAGCGGATTGTCTACCTTGATCCGCTGCAACAGGCTGGCCGACAGGCCGGGCGGGGTGATCGCGTCGCCCTCGAACTGCCAGTGCGGGTAGTCGGAGGCGAACAGCAGCATGCGGTCGCTGTCGATCTGTTCGATGATGCGCTCGACCACGGTCTGGTCGGGTGCGTCGAAAGGCTGGGTGGTGACGCGGACGTTTTCCCGCAGGATATCGGCGGGCGAACGGTTCACCCAGGGCACTTCGGCCCGCACCCCGCGCCAGGTCTTGATCGCGCGCCAGATGAAGGCGGGCAGCCAGGACACGCCGGATTCGATCAGCACCACCTTCAAAGTCGGAAACTTGGTGAAAATGCCGTTGGTGATCAGGCTGAGCAACTGGTCCTCGAACGTTTGAAAGTGCGCGACGTAGTCGTGCAGATAATGCGACGGCCAGCCGGTCGAGGTCGGGGCGTAGCGGTACATGCTGCCGGCGTGCAGGCCGACCGGCAGGTTGTGGCGGACGGCCGCCTCGTAGATCGGCCAGTAATAGCTGCGTCCCAGCATCATTTCGCAGGCGACGGGCAGCAGGACCTGCACGAAGCGGTGGTCGCCCGCCAGGCGTTCGATCTCCTCCACCGCCAGCAGCGGGGCCTGGGCCGGCACCACGATCGAGGCGCGCAGGCGAGGTTCGCGGTCCAGCCAGTGCGCGACGATCCAGTCGTTGACGGCGGAGCAGATGGCGGCGCCCATCGATTCCGAGACCGCGACCTGGCCGCCGGTCAGCGGGTTGCAGATGGCGGTGCCGATGCCGAAGCGGTCCAGCGCCTGGCTGCGCATGGCGTTCAGGTCCGAACCGGGACGTCGGCCGGGAACCCGCCAGTCCGGCCGGCAGGCGATCGGCGCGTTCGGCGGGTAGCTCATCATGTCGAAGCCATCGAGGCCGCGGGCGACGAAGGATTCCTGCCAGAACGCGTTCATGTAGGGCAGCAGGGCCTTGATGTCCGGCACGCCGGGATGGATGTCGCAGTCGATCGCGTTCACAGGGTTCCTCCGGGGGAGGACTGTACGGGGCGGGCCGCCGGCGTGTCAAACGCGGTTGCGGCCACAGGCGTGGGCCAGCCCGCCGGAGCGGACTGACCCGACTCCTACCGCTTCTTGATAATGATCTTGATTTTCACGCCAAAGATCACCACAATGCGCGGCAGGGCCAAGAGATGGATGAGCATCCTTGCCTCCTGCGGTTAAGCCGGCTGGGGGATTCCAGCCGGCTTTTCCATTTTCAGGGCGAAGGCTGAACGAAAGCTTAACGACGGCGCCTTTTTTGCCGGCTAACCCTTCAACCCCGCCCGCCGCAGGCTGCGCTGCCAGTCCGTCGCCACCTCGTCCAGCGCCTGTTTCGCCGTCTTCTGTCCCAGCAGCACCTGCGAAATACCGGTACGCAGGCGCAGTTCCAAAGTCGGCCAGACCGGCTCCCGCGGCTCCAGGGTGGCCGTCTTCAGCGCTTCCGCCAGCACCGGTGCCCAGCCAAAACGGTCCATCACCGCGGGGTCGTTCAGAACCGACACCCGCGGCGGCGCATTGCCGCGCTCCAGCGACCGGCGCATCCAGAACTTGCCGGTGGCGAACTGGATGAATTCGAAGGCCCACGCCTTGTGCTTGCCCGCCTCCGGCACACCGAAGGTCCAGCCACCCAAGGAGACCTGGCTCTCCGCCGCCGCATGCCGCCCGGGTGCCACGGCCCAGGCCCAGCGTCCGGCCGTCTGCGACAGTTTCGGATCGTTGATCAGGGTGCCGTAGGGCGCCAGGGTGATCGTCATTGCGTATCGGTCGTTCTGGCCGCCGGCGACGATCTCGTCGAACTCCCAGGTGATCGCATCCGGCACGACGACGTGATGCTTCGTCATCAGGTCGCCGTAATATTGCAAGGCCTCGACCGCGGGCGCCGCGTTGATCAGGATCTCCCAGGTGGCGGGATCGAAGTAGCGGCCGCCGTTGCCGCGCAGGAATGGCGTGAAGCCACCCAGCATCGCCGGACCCTGCCGCCCCCAGATGCCCAGGCCGTAGCGGTTCGGCGGCTTCGTGGTCGCCAGCGCCGCGGCCAGGAAGTCCTCCCAATTGCCCGGGGGCGAGGCAAAACCGGCCTCGGCCAGCAGCGGCTTCTGGTAATTCAGGATGCTGGTGGTCACGCGATACGGAATGCCCAGCAGCTTGCCCTGGTAGCTGGCCAGGTCCCGCACCGGGGGCAGGAAGTCGTCCCAGTCGAAGTCGGGATGGCGGTCCGCGTTCGCGGCCAGCAACCGGGTGTGATCCGCCATGTGCGGCGCCAGCCACCCCGCGAAGGGCGCGGTCCACTGGATGACGTCGATGTCCGGCGCGCCCGAATTCAGCTCCGCCTTCAGCCGCGCGCTCAGCGCGTCGATGGGCAGCAGGGTGAAATCGACCTTGATGCCGGTTTCCTTCTCGAAGGCCGGCGCGACCTCCTCCACCAGGCACCAGTGCCAGGGGCCATTGTCGCCGACAAAGACCAGTTTGTCGGGCTTGCCCTGGGCTCTCGCGATGGCGGGGGCGGCGAGCGAGCCCAGGGAAGCGGCCAGAAAGCGGCGGCGATGCAATTGGGTCATGGGAACTCCGGCGGAAGGACACCCGCTTCACAGCGTGCCATGGCCGGCGCCTGTTGTGCCACCCGCCCCTGGACCGCGCGCGCAGGTCCGCTATGCTGATGCGATACGCCGGCACCACGCCCGGCCAAGATGGACGGGAGGCTGCCCAATGGTTCGCTCGATCGAGCAATCGACGATGCGCAAACTGTACCTGCGGCTGCTGCCGCTCTGCATGCTGGTGTATTTCTTTTGCTACCTCGACCGCATCAACGTCGGTTTCGCCGCGCTCACGATGAATGCCGATCTCGGCCTGACCCAGGCCGCGTACGGCCTCAGCTCCAGCGCCTTCTACCTGGGCTATTGCCTGTTCGAGGTTCCCAGCAATGTCATCCTGGAAAAGGTCGGGGCTCGGCTGTGGATCGCGCGGATCATGATCACCTGGGGCCTCGCGTCAGCCGCCACAGCCTTCGCCATCGGCACCAACAGCTTCCTGACGATCCGCTTTCTCCTCGGCGTGGCCGAGGCTGGATTGTTCCCCGGCATCGTGCTGCTGTTCACCTACTGGTTCCCCGAACACCATCGCGCCCGCATTCTCGCCGGCTTCACCCTGTCACTGCCGGTCTCGGTCGCGCTTGGCGCGCCGATCTCGACCGCGATCCTGGGCATGGACGGCATCCTGGGCATCGCCGGCTGGAAGTGGATCTACATCATTGAGGCGGTGCCGACGGTCCTGGTCGGCGTCCTCGTGCTGTTTGTCATGACCGACAGGCCAGCCAAGGCCAAATGGCTCACCGCCGACGAACGGGCGTGGCTGACCGGCAAACTCTTGTCGGAACGCCGAGCGGTCGAGGCGCGCGGAAAGTTCAACTTGTGGCAGGGGCTGTTCAATCCCAAGGTGCTGCTGCTGTCGGCCAACTATCTGGGCATCGTCACCGCCAGCCTCGGGCTGTTGCTGTTCGCACCACAAATCATCAAGTCCCTGGGTGCGACGAACATGGGCACCGGCTTCGGCACCATGCTCGCCTATATCTGCGGCGCGATTTCCATGGTGACCTGGGGCTGGGTGTCGGACCGCCTGGGGGAACGGCGCTGGAGCCTGTTCTGGGCCTGCGTCACCGCCACCGCCGGCCTGATTCTGGCCGCGGCGACGATGGGTACGTGGTGGGCGCTGGCCGGCATGTGCATCTCCACCGCCGGGTTCTATGGCACCAAGGGACCCTTCTGGTCGATGCCATCCATGCTGCTGACCGGCACCGCGGCGGCGGGCGGCATCGCCTGGATCAACTCGATCGGCAATGTCGGCGGCGCCTTCGGACCGGCGATCGTGGGCTGGATCAAGGACGCGACGGGAAGCTATGCGGGCGGGCTCTACGGCCTCGCGGGCTTCACCGCGGCCAGCGCGCTGATCGCTGCTTTGGCGCTGCACATCCCGCGCCATGCCGAAGATGCTGTCCTGCAGGTGCCGGCGGAATAGCGCGGCCCGCGCCCGAAGGTCACGTTTCGGGCAGCCGCCGCATTCGGGGGGCTGTCATATCTGGAAATATTTGTGCGGTGCCCGCCTCCGGCGCTAAGGACTAAGGTGATGGACGCATTCCGGGGATCATCCATACCTTGCCAGATCAATGTGGAGCCTGAAGCCAGACAAGCAGATGCTGGGCGGCCTCGCGATCCTGGCGGCGGCGCTGTGCCTCGTTGCGCTGACCTGGATGGGCACCACGCGCGCGATCCAGCAGCAGCGGTTGGAGGCTTCGGCTCGGGTGACCGCCACGGTTACCAACCAGGCGCTGACCTTCTCCGAACAGGTGAACCGCCAGATCCTGGCCATGGACCAGACCCTGCGCATCCTGGTGCACGCGTGGGAGACCGACCCGCGACATTTTGACCTGGAGGCATGGCGGCACCAGTCCGTGGTGCTGTCCGGGATCAGCCGGGACATGCTGCTGGTGGACGAAAACGGTATCATCCGCCAGTCCTCGGTGCCGGAGGCGATCGGGCAGAACGTCAGCGACCAGGCCTTCTTCCGGGACGCGATCGACCACCCGGCCGATCCGGACCGGTTGTTCATCGGTCCCGCGACCATCAACCAGATCATGCGCCAGTGGCACCTTGACGTGGCGCGTACCCTGCACCGCCCGGATGGCTCCTTCGCCGGGCTGATCGACGCGGACTACCGCATCGCCGCCATTACCGACGTGTTCAGCCAGACCGACCTCGGGCCGGGTTCCCTGGTGACCGTGCTGGGACTGACCGATGGCAAGCTGCGCGCGGCGGTGGGGCCCGGCTCGATCGATCCGGACATCAGCATCGGCGACACCCCGATGTATGCCGCGATCCGGGAGGAGAACAGCGGCATCTGGGTCGGCCCGTCCGCCACCGACAGCGTGGTCCGTGTGCACGCCTTCCGCCGCCTGCCCGATCGCGACCTTGTGGTGGTGGTTGGGATCGAAGAGCGGGAGGCGATGCGTCCGGCGAATGACTGGCGGCTGGAGGCGCAGATTTTCGCCTCCTGCATCACCGTCTTGCTGCTGGCGATGGCCTGGTTGCTGATCCGCGGCGTGCGCCAGGCGCGCCGGCGCGAACGCAGTCTGGCCGAGGATCGGGCCATTCTTGCCGCGGCGAACGCCCAGCTTCAGGTCGCACGCGCGCGCGCCGACGCGAAGACGGAACAGTTGGAGGCGACCCTGGCGGGCATGACCGACGGCGTGGCGATGGTCGATGCGCATATGTGCCTGGTGGAGTGGAACGCGCGCTTCCCGGAGATCGCCGGCGTCCCCGCGGACCGGCTGCGGGTCGGTCAGCCGATGGAGGAAATCCTGCGGGCCCAGGCCCTGGCCGGCCAGTTCGGGCCGGTCGATGTCGAAGCCGAGGTGGTACGCCGCATGGCCCGCCTGCGGGCAGGCCGCTTTGGCACCACCATCCGGGCGCGACCGGATGGCCGGACCATGGAACTGCGGCGCAACCGCCTGCCCGATGGCGGTTTCGTGACTTTGTATTCCGACATCACCGATCGCCAGCGGGCGGAGGACGCGCTGCGGGAGGCGCGTGGCATCGCCGAGGCCGCCAACGCCGCAAAATCGCGCTTTGTCGCGGTCGTCAGCCACGAGATCCGGACGCCACTGAACGCGCTTCTGAACACCCTTCGGCTGTTGGCCGACAGTTCGCTGGCGCCGGCCCAGAAGGCCCTGGTGGACATGGCCAGCCAGTCCGGCGACGCGCTGTTCGGGCTGATCAACGACGTGCTGGAAATGTCGCGCATGGAGGCCGGCCAGCTCACCCTGCGCCCCAGCCGCTTCGCGCTGCGACCGCTGCTGGAAAGCTCCATGGAGATGTTCCGGGCGCAGGCGGCGGAGCGCCGGATTGGCTTCGAACTGGTCATCACCGCGGGGACGCCCGCCGAATTGCGGACCGATCCCGGACGGTTGCGCCAGGTGCTGCTCAATCTGTTGTCCAATGCGGTGAAATTCGCTGCCCCCGGCACCGTGCGCCTGATCGCCGAAGCCGGGCCCGATGGCCTGCGTCTCACGGTGCGCGATCCCGGCCCGGTCATCCCGGCCGACGACAAGGCGCGTCTGTTCCGGCCGTTCAGCCGCTTGCAGCGACCCGAGGGCGACGACCCGATCGGCACCGGGCTTGGTTTGGCGATCTGCCGCCATCTGGTGTCGCTGATGGGCGGCGATATCGGCTGCGATACCTGGACCGCGGAGGATGGTCGCCAGGGCAACGCGTTCTGGCTGGTCCTGCCGACACCAAGACTGGACGACATGCCCGTGGCGCAGGCTGTTGAGGTTGGCGTCAACGATCTTGCGCTGAGCCGCGGCCTGCCGCGTACGCGCATTCTGCTGGTCGAGGACGTACCGGTGAACCAGTTGGTGACCGCAACCCTGCTGCGCCGCGAGGGTCACATGGTCGATGTCGCGTCGAGTGGGGAGGCTGCGGTGGCGGCCGTGTCCCGCACGCCGTACGACCTGGTCTTCATGGATAACTTCATGCCGGGCATGAGCGGACCGGAGGCGACACAGCGAATCCGCGCGCTACGCGGTCCGGCCCGCACCGTGCCGATCATCGCTCTGACCGGATCCGTCTCGGCCGAGGACCATGCGGCCTTGCGCGCCGTGGGCATGGACGGCGTCCTGGCCAAGCCGGTTTCGCTGCCGGAGCTGCTCGCGGTGATCGCACGCAGTGTGTGGCACCGCGTTCCGGACGGGACGGCGCTGGTTCCCGAGACGGTTGCCGCCGATGAAGCGCCGCTGCTGTCTGAGGAGCGTGTGACCGAATTGCGCGCCAGCCTGCCGCCGGAGATGCTGTCCAGCCTGATCGAGGAATGCCTGTCCGACCTCGAGGGCCGTCTGCCCGCGCTGCGGCGTGCCTTGACCGCGGGCGCGCGGCCCGCGGTCGCGGCCCAGGCGCACGCGATGGTCGGCATGGCCGCGGGTTATGGGATGGCGGCGCTGGAGGCCCGCTTGCGCACCGTGGTGGACGCCGTGCGGGATGGTGACGTCGATCCCGGTGCGGCCGCCGCGGTCGAGGCTGACCTCGTCCGCACCGCGTCAGCCTTGCGGGAGGCCCTGCAAAATGCGACAACCAGAGCCGCAGCATAAACGTTTTGTTAAGCAGTTGAGCCCATGATCCGACCCATGATTTCCGCGGTCTCCCTGTCAGCCCTTTCGTCTGGCCCGACTCCGGTCGGCCGTCCCGCCCCTGGTCCGGTGCTGCCGGCCCGATCGCCGGGGGTGCCGGCCCCGGGTGCCGGATCCTCCGCGGCCGCTCCCCGGCCGCCACAGGGTCTCGGCGGCAACAGCGGCAGTGGTGCGACTCCGCCACCGCGGATCTTGCCGCGCGGCTCGCTGGTCGATCTGTC
>Ga0302276_10004765_pt1 | contig 11367 bp, 10 predicted proteins | sample III_Bog_N2_3_FD_198768 | JGI IMG/M metagenome (GOLD analysis project Ga0302276, IMG submission 198768) | Peat permafrost microbial communities from Stordalen Mire near Abisko, Sweden - III_Bog_N2_3 | ecosystem: Environmental > Terrestrial > Soil > Wetlands > Peat | place: Sweden: Abisko... | reverse complement strand
CCGGCGCTCTGGACCTGATCGCACCGGATGTCGACGGGGGAGCCGCTGCTGGGATGGGGCACGCTGACCTTGGACTCCACGCAGGCCATTTCGCTGATGTAGCGGGTGCCGTTGACGGACAGCTCCCTGCCGTTCGCCTCGACGATGTCACCGGTGAGCCCGACGACGCGCCCCACCACGAAATGGGTCGCGTCCTCGGGGTCGGTACACCGGACCAGATCGCCGAACGCCGGCTTGTTGCGGCGCATGAAGAGGATCGTGTCGCCCCCCGCGAGGGACGGAGCCACCGAGGCGCTGGTCTTGGGATCGTCAGGGAGCACCCAGACGTCCACGAAGACCGCCCGTCCGATGCCGCCGACCACGACCAGGACCGCGGCGATCCAGAACAGCCCGCGGAAGAGTTTGCCCATGGGCGGCCGAGCGTACCATGGCCGCGCCGGTGATCGGTCAGCGCGCCGGCGGCCGCGGGAGCGGGGCGTGGCAATCGCCGTAGGGAGGCAGCTCGCTGGGGCTGGCGCCGAGCGAAATCTCCTCCGCGGCAGCGAAGAGCTGCCGCCAGGCGTCGATGCGGGTGAAGACGGACGCGCCCTTGGTCCGGTCATCGCCATCCATGACGCTGGCCGAGATGACGCCGATGATCTGGTCCTTGCTGCTCTTGACGGGGCCGCCGGAGTCCCCCGGGCAGATGGACGCGGGCGCGCGGAACTGGCCGGGCGCGATCGATCCGATGACGCCGTCGCCACGCCTCAGGTGAATGGCGTCGGGCGAGAGAGCGCACCGACCGAAGCCGAAGACCTTGATCTCGTCCTTGTCCTGCGGAGCCGCCTCCAGGCTGACGGTGTAGGTCGACATGCCGATGAGGTGGCGCTCGAGCACGAGGATGGCGATGTCGCCGTCGCCCCACTCGAAGCCGCACTGGGGAGCCACGATGGCGCGCACCCCCACCTCGCCCCACGGCCAATCGCCGCCTCCGAGCTCGATCTGGATGCCGTCGGGCGCGATGTCGCGGGTCTGCACCCGCCCTCTGGCGTCATGCTCGGCGACGCAGTGGTGGGCGGTGAGCACGCGATCGTCGGCGATGAGCGTGCCCGTGCAGGTCACGCTTCCGTTGCTGACGATGCGAACGACCGCGTCGTCGGGCGACGTGAGCGCGAGCGGAGGCTGGAACTGGAACGGGCGACCCTCGCCGTGCTGGCGCGCAGCGGGCACAGGGGTGGCGGTGTGCTGCGTTGGCTGCCAGCAACCAGCCGACGCGACGAGCCCCGAGAGGACGCACCCCAAGGTGAGCCCACGCTGAAGTTGGTTGCGGGCCTGGCGTTGTTCCACGCGAGCGGTGCCTCCCACCCAAGGGTTCCGAGCTCTCGACGACCACCCACGAGACTAAAGCGAAGCGTGGCGGGATGGACGCGTCATCGGACCAATGAGCCCGATCACCCTTTGGTAGGGTTTTCGCTTTTTCGTCTCGCCGCGCTTTAACGCACCGCGACGAGCCGGACCTCGTGGGTGCTGCGCTCGTAGGCGGCGCGGGTGGCCACGGGGGCGGCCTGCGGATCGTCGATGCCCGCGGCCACCACCTGTTCGAAGAACGCCACCTGCTGCACTGTCTTGGCCACGAGCCAGGCGGGGCAGGAGGACGAATCCCCGCAAGAGTCGCTGGCGTCCCGGGCGACCGCGAGCGCCTCGCGCGCACGCCCCCGGTGAAAGAGCGCCCGCGCGTAGAGGTGGGCGACCTCCGGTCGTTCGCGCACGGAGAGCGGTGCCTTCTCGATGACCGCCGTGGCCAGACCGGGCTGGTCGCGGTCCAGGTAGGCCCCCGCCAAGGCGGCGACCGTGGGGATGCTGCCGGGCGCGAGCGCGGCCCCGGTCTCGAGCTGCTCGATGGCGACTCCGCCCGCGCCGGCCTGCCGGGGCAGCACCTCGGTGGCGCGAACCTCCAGGTCAGCGAAGCCCGTCACCAGGGCGATCCCACCGAGAACCAGACCATTCGCGACCCAAAAGCGCATGCCCATGTCAACCGCCTCCGTACTGCCAGCCGGCTTGAGACGTCGTCCGTGGCCCAGTGTTCCACGCTCCCCGACGAATGCGTATTTTGGTAGGACAGTGTAGGTTCAGTCGGGGGGCAGCACCACCAGATCGTCCCGGTGCACCAGCACGTCGTGAGGCACTTCGTCGTCGTCGTGCTTTCGACCGGCGAGGCGCGCGGCGTCTCCGGCGGAGACCCGGGACAGGCCGCGGGCAATCTCGGTTCCGTCGGGGTCCACGATCGCGACCGCATCACCTCCCAGGAACGTGCCCCGCACCCCGAGGACGCCCACCGCGAGGATGCTCTTGCCTTGGGCGCAGATGGCCGCCGCGGCACCCCGGTCCACGAGGATGGCGCCGCGGGGGCGCAGGGTGTAGGCGATCCAGTGCTTGCGGGCGCTGATGCGCGGCGACACGGCCGCAAAGACGGTGCCAACGTCCTCGCCCGCCAGGACCCGCGTCACCACGTGCGGCTCCCGCGCCCCGGCGATGACCACGTCGGCACCGGCGAGCGTGGCGCGCCGCGCCGCCTCCACCTTGCTGGCCATCCCGCCAGTACCCACGCCCGACGTGGATGCGCCGGCCAGCGGCCGCGCCTCGCGAGCGACGCTGCGCACGAACCGGACTCGCTGCCCGTGCGCGTCCAGGAGGCCCTCGACATCGGAGAGCAGCAGCATGAAGTCCGCCTCGCACAGGGGCGTCACCATCGAGGCGAGCTGGTCGTTGTCGCCGAACTTGATCTCGTCGACCGCGACCGCATCGTTCTCGTTGATGATGGGGACGGCGCCGACCTCGAGCAGCGCGGCCAGGGCGTTGCGCGCGTTGTTGGTGCGTGCGCGATCGGCGAGGTCCGCGTGGGTCAGCAGCACCTGCGCGACGGCGATGCCGAGCGCCCCGAAGGCGGCCTCGTAGCGCTGCATCAGCACGCTCTGCCCCGCGGCCGCGGCGGCCTGGAGCCACGCCATCTCCTTGGGGCGCGCCTTGAGCCCCAGCTTCTCGACGCCGAGCGCGATCGCGCCGCTCGAGACCAGCACGACGCCGCGCCTCGGCATCCCCGGCTCGTCGCGACGCACCGCCGCCACGTCGGCCGCGAGACGTTGCCATGCGTCGCCGGTCAGGCTCTTCGAGCCGATCTTGATGACGATGCGCCGCGACTGCCCGAGCCGAGCGCGCACGGCGGCCTCGTCCGAGGCGAGGCCGCGTGCGTCTGCCTCCTCACCCATTCTTCAGCCCCGGGGTCTGCTCGACGATCTCGTCGAAGGCCGCCTCCAGCCGTCGCTCCAGGTAGCTCGGCAGCGCGGCGCTGGTGAGGATCAGGGCATCGATCCACCGGGTGAACTCGTCGCGGAGATCTTCGACACCCTCGCCGAGGGTGGTGGACGAAGGCTGTAGCGCCGGCGAGAGTGCGCGCAAGACCGCGCGATCGATGGCGGAGCGGACCAGGCGCGCCTCCTCGAGGTGCATGCGGACCGCGCCGGCAGCCCGCACCTTCTCGATGTAGCGCTCCAGCAGCAGGCCGAGCGCATAGAGCTCGACCCCGCGCGACGCCGCGGTGAGGACGCCCAGCGGCCGCAGGCGGCGGAGGAGCTGGCGCGCGACGCTCTCGGCCGCGCGGACCAGGCGCGTTCGCGTCTCCGAGTCGGGCTCGGCCAGCTCGGCGCGCGCGTCGGAGGTGAGGCTGAGCCCGTGGCGCGCGGCGACGTCGTGGACCACGGCGCCCCGGACGCGGACCAGCACGCGGTCGGGCAGGAAAGGGATGGGGATCGCGCTCGCCGCCACGGCGTAGGCCGTCATCACGGCCAGCCGGCCGGTGGGCGGGGTGGACGAAGGGCTGAGCGCGACGGTGGCCGTCGGAGCGGTCGCGATGTTCTCGGGAACCGGCATGGTCCGACCCTAACCGATCAACGCCACCATCTCCACCATCGCGGCCCGCGCCGCGGACGCCGCGGCGAGGATCTCACCGCTGCCCGTCCCCGCCGGCAGCGCCACCGAGAAGCGCACCGGCCCCCCTCGCAGATCGATGCCGCGCGCCGACAGCTCCGCCCGCAACGGCTCGGCGTTGCTCCGCACCGTCAGGGCGTAGACCCGGGCTCCCGCGAAGAGCTCGGCTGGTGACCCCTCGAGCGCGACCTCGCCGCGGGCGAGCACGACCACGTGGCTCGCGCCCCGCGCAACCGCGCCCTCGGCGCTGGCCACGTCGAGCGTCCCCGTCGAGAGCACCATCCGCCGCCCCTCGGCGGCGACGTTCACCGCGTGGAGGACGAAGGCCGCCGCTGCCCCTTCGAGCCCGCCCAGCGGCGCCTCGAGGATCACCACCTCGGGCCCGGCCGAGATCGCTTGCGCGATGACCAGGGCGCGGCGCTCCGCCAGCGAGAGCGAGCCGGTCGCGCGCCGCCTCGCCGCGGCGAGCCCGGTGCGGGCGAGGGCGGCAGCGCCGAGCTCCCGAGCGGCGGAGGCGGAGGCCCCTGCGAGGCGCGCACCCCACTCGACGTACTCCCCGGCCGTCCATCGCGGAGGGAGCGGAGGATCGAGCGCCGCTGCTCCCGTCGTCGCCACGTGCGCGGCCTCGGCGACGCTCTTGCCGGCCAGTCGCAGGGAGCCCGCGACCACGTAGGCCTCGCCGGGCAGCTCGAGATCGTCGCCGGCGCGCGTGACCCTCACGCGCCCTCCACCGCCCGCAGACCGCGGGACGCCGGTGAGCGCCCCCAGCAGAGCGCCCACGTCCCCGGCGAGGACCACGCGATCGCCCGTCGTCGCCAGCGTCAAGCGCTCGATGGCGATGACGCCGTCCACCGCGATGCGGGCCTCGCGCGCCTCGATCAGGGGGGTTTGGGGGGGGCCCTGGGCCCCCACCATCGTGATCGGCGGCGCGCTCACTCCTGCGGCTCCCGGCCGTCGCCGTCGATCTGCTCGGTGATCTCGGCCCGCGCCAGCGGCTTGTTGGGCTCGAAGACCAGGAACGGCGCGAGGATCTGGGCGAAGGGCAGGAGCGCCTGCGGCAGCCCCCCGCCGACCTCGCTGAAGGGCACGTGGAGCCCGACCAGGTTGAGCACGAAGCCCAGCACCGAGTCGTCCTCCTCGGGCCACTCCGCGATGGGAGAGTCGGAGGGCAACCGCCCCAGCCGCCGCGCCTCGGCGAGGGCCTCGCGCAGGCCACCGATCTGGTCGACGAGGCCCTTGCCGAGGGCCTGCTGGCCCGTCCACACCTTGCCGCGGGCGACCGCGTCCACGGCCTCGGGGGTGAGGTGCCTCCCCTCGGCGACGCGGGCGACGAAGAGATCGTAGAACTCCTTCACCTTCACCCCGAGCTCGCGCTTCTCGTCGTCGGTGAAGGGACGGAACAGCGACTCGGCGTCCGCGCGCGGCGTGGTGCGGAACTGCTCGATGCGCACGCCCAGCTTGTCGAGCAGCCCCGTGACGTCGGCCTTGCCGTAGAAGATGCCGATCGACCCCGTGATGGTGGAGCGGTTCGCGAAGATGGTGCGTCCGCCCACCGCCGCGTAGTAGCCGCCGCTCGCGGCGCTGGTCCCCATGGAGACGATGAGCGGCTTCTGCTTCGCGGTGAGCATCGCCTCGCGGAGGATGACGTCCGCCGCGAGCGACGAGCCGCCGCCGGTCTCGATGCGGAACACCACGCTCTTCACGCTGTCGTCGTCGCGGGCCCGCTTGAGGGCGCGGGCGATGGTGTACGAGCCCGCCAGCTTGACGTTGATGAACGGGATGAACTGGCTTTCGCCGTCGATCATGTCGCCGTTGAGGTAGATGAGCGCCACCTTGGACGGGTGGCTCCACTCGGACGGCGCGCGCGGAGGGGGGTTGTCGTCGACGATGCGCACCGGGCGCTCCATCACCTCGGCGGCGAAGCGCTCGATCTCGTCGTGGTAGGCCAGGGTGTCGATGAGGTGCGCCGCGCGCGCCTCGGACGCGACGAACGGCCCCTTGGCGAGCCGGCGCTTGAGCTCGTCGGCCGGGATCCCGCGGCCGCCGCCGATGTCGTGGAGGTAGACCTGCTCGAGCTGATCGACGAGCTCCTGGTGATCGAGCTGGGCCACGTCGCTGCCGCGGTCGAGCGTGAGCTGCTCGGCGGCGAGCTTGTGAGCGCCGATGCGGACGAAGTCGGCGCGGACGCCGAGCTTCTTGAGCAGGCCGCCGAAGTAGTAGTAGCCCGAGCCGAGCCCCGAGAAGCGCAGGCCGCCGGCGGGGTTCATGGCGATGCGGTCGGCCTGGGAGCAGACGAAGAGCGCCCGGCCGCCAGCGTCCTCGAGGTGGCACATCACCTTCTTCTTGCGCGCCCGGAGCAGGCGGATGGCGTCGGCGACCTCCTCGGCGTGGGCGAGGGACCCGGCCGGGTCGGCGCGGAGCTCCAGCACCACGCCCTCGATCTCGGGGTCGTCGGCGAGCCGCCACAAGCGCCGCAGGAGCCGCGTGTTGCCGCGCACCCCGGGCGTGTCGGCGATGCGGATGCGCGCCACCTTGACGGGCAGACGCAGCCCGGGCTCCCGGAAGGTCCGGTAGGCCGCCCCCGCGTAGAACCCCGATCCTGGGCGAGTGATGGCGTTGCCGAAGACCCCGCCGCCCGAGAGCTGGAGGCGGTCGACGTTGACCTCGACGCCGGCGGTGGCGATGAAGCGCTGGTCGGCCTGCGGGAGCACGGTGACGTCACCGCGGAGCCGCCCGACGCGGGGGAGGTCGACGCCGAGCATCCCGTGGCCACCGAAGGCCAGGCTGCGCTCGTAGAAGGCGAGATCCCAGGCCGCCTCGAGCACCCGCGAGCCGAGGGGCCGCCCGGCGAGGCCGAGGACCCAGCTCCGCTCGATCGAGACGTTGCCCCGGCTGGTGGGCTCGTTCCAGTCACGCGCCACCAGCGACGCGGAGAGCGAGGGGAACGGGCGCCAGGTCGCGCCGGTCGTGGCCGAGACGTAGCCGTCGAGAGCGGCGAGGCCGGAGAAGCCCCAGCCGACCGTGGTGCCGATGCTCGCCTCCTCGGAGCCGAAGGCCAGCGCCCAGCGCAGCCAGTGGTAGCCGGCCCCGAAGAGGGCGGGGGCGCCGGCCGGCGGATCGAGCAGATCGAGCCGCAGCCCGGTGGCGAAGGGACCGAAGGGAAGCCCCGCCGCGAACGAGGTGCCGCGCACCGGCACCGTCGCGGTGGGGCCCGTCCACACCAGGTTCCAGCGAACCTCGGGGCCGGGGAGGAAGGCGAGCGTGGCCGGGTTCCTGGCGATGGCGGTGGTGTCGTCGGCGTTGGCCACGCCCTTGCCGGGATCGGGGACGGGCTCCGACGGCGAAGGCGAAGGCGAAGGCGGGGCAGCGCGGGCCGAGAGCGCCGCGTGCGTGCCGGCAAGCGCGAGGACTCCCGCGACGAGCGCGCGGCGGAGACGGGGAGGGCTCATGATCGGCGGTTCACGCGGCGGGTGCGGTGGAGAGCATGCCCCGCTCGCGAGCGATGAGCTCGATCTCCGGCCGGCGCTTCTCGAGCTCGGGGAGATCCTTGACGGGGAGGAAGCGGGAGCCGGGGCCCGAGCGGGGCACCCGCAGGAAGCGCGGCTCGAGACCGGCGGTCAGCTCGCCGAGGATGCGCTCGAACTGCACGGCGCGGCGGTCGCCGATCTTCTTCTCGACCTCGACGTAGGTCCACTTCATCGACAGGGAGGCGAGCGCCTCGGCGCCGACGAGGAAGGTGTTGGTGTTGAACACCGGGACCTGGGCGGGATCGAAGCCCACGGGCAGCCGGAACTCCTCCGTGATCAAGGGCCTGCCGTTCCACCGCACCGGGCCGCCGCCGCGATCGCTGCCAACTTTGTCGACCAGCTCCACCGTGAGATCGCCCCGGTGCGCGAGGTGGAAGCCGAGCACCGCCGGGTCCACCGTCGCGCCGAGGTTGTCGATGTTGGCGATCCACACCGTCTTGCCCCCGCGGGCGACGAAGCGCTCGCACAGGCCGCTCTGCCGGAGGGCGTCGGGCAGATCGCCGTGCCCGGTCGAGTACACGCTGGGGTGCCCCTCGTCGTCGAGGAAGAGCGCACCCTCCGGCGTCAGGCGCAGCGAGACGAACTGCTCGAAGGTGGCGAGGTTGTCCGCGTCCAGCCGGGCGCCGAGCGCGGCGCGGATCGGCCCCTCGGTCGCCTCGCTGGTCATCATCCACAGGGGCACGGGCTTGCCCGCGATCCGGGCGAGGTGCGCGTTCTCGGCGAGCCGCAGATCGAGGAACGAAAGACCGGGGAGCGCGTCGACCAGCGCCTTGACCACCCCGCCCATGCGGGTGGCCATCCCACCGGCGAGGACACAGAGCGCCACCTCGCCACGGGCCAGCGCCTCCTCGCCGCGCGCGCGGCACTCCGCGTGCTCCGCGGTCCCTGCGATCGGGGCATCGAGGACATCGCCGGCATGGGGAGGCTCCACCGTGCCCGGCAGTCGGTTCCGGTGATCGCGGTCCTTCCCGATCATCGCGGCCCAGGCCTCGAGCTGGGCGGGCTCGAACCCGCGCGCCGCGAGGCGGGCGAGCAAGGACGGGGGCAGCGCGGCGAGCTGATCGCGAAGATTCACCTCTCCGGGAAAGCACGAGGCGCCGGCGGAGGCAATGAGGGAACGGCCGCGGGCGGCGCGGTCTCCCAGCGGCCTGGGATCCAGGCCCAGTCGCGGTCGTCCCAGTGCCAGCTCCCGGCGACCCAGACCTGGCCGGGCCCCGGCGGAGGGAGGTGCGTCTCCGGCGGAGCCGCCGGCGGCCGGATCGGCGGGGCCTCCCCGAGGCCGGAGACGCAGGCACCCAGGCCGAGCATCAGCGCAACGGCAGCACCCCGGCGGGCGTTCCCCACGAGGATCACCTCACTGCGTGCAGATCATCTTGGCGAAGCCGGCGTTCTGGCAGGTGTAGCCATCCGCGGTGCGGCACTGCGTGCTCGTCGTGCACGTCGCCATGCAGACGTTGGCGCCGTTCGGCCCGTTGGCCACGCAGATGCCGTCGGGTCCGCAGTCGGTCGCCACCGTCGGGTCGCAGAAGTGCGAGCAGTAGCCGTTGGTGTAGAACTCGTGCGCCTCGTCGAGGCACAACGGGTTGTTGGTGCCGGCGGAGGCGGAGCACTGGTTGTGCAACGTGCAGGCCTGGCCGATGGCATTGGGGCCGGGCGTGCACGCGGGCAGCGTCTGGCAGGCGGTCGGATCCTGGCAGTCGATGAGCCCGTCGAAGTCGTTGTCGAGGTAGTCGTCGCAGACGGTCTCGGGGGCGAGGGTGCACACCTTGGAGGCGAGCCCCAGGTCGTTGCAGGCGTAGCCGGCGGCACAATCCGTGGCGAGGGTGCACTCGTGAAGGCAGACGCCGTTCGCCGAGAGGCTGAGCCCCGCATAGCAGAGGTTGCCGGTCGAGCAGTCCTGCGTGGTGACGTTGCAGAACTCCGAGCAGTACCCGTTGGGCCACGCCTCGGTGTTGAGGCAGATGGGGTCGTTGTTGTTGGCCGTGCAGTTGGTGTTCACGGTGCACGGCTGCCCGGTCGGCGTGGTGCCGGGCGTGCACGCGGCCAGCGTCTGGCAGTTGGGATCGTCGCAGTCGACGAAGGTGTTGGAGTCGTTGTCGATGAGGTCGTCGCAGATGGTCTCGGGCGGGACGAGATCGAGGAACAGCTCGAACGGGCCGAAGTCCGCGGGCGTCATCCCCTGCACCATCACGAAGTAGGTCTGCCCCTTGACCACCGGGACGTTGAGGAGGACATCGCCGAGGTTGGGATCGGGCGTGCTGTTGCAAGCGATCTCGCTCGTGTCGCTCTCGCAAGAGGTGCGCACCGAGACGCTGGCGTTCCACACGAAGCAGTCGGAGAGGTCGAGGCTCATCACGCCGGTGGACGGCGAGGTCACCTGGAAGATCTGCTCGTTGCCGCTGGTCTTCGAGGAGCACGAGGCGTGGTGGACGGCGGGGCGGCCGGTGGTGTCGCCGGTCTCGTCCCCCGCCGGGATGGTGGCGGGGTAGGTCGGCAGGCAGGAGTCGACGCAGCCCGGCATGCCGAAGCACTGCGGATCCTGGCAGTCGATGAGCCCGTTGTTGTTGTCGTCGACGTCGTTGGTGCAGTTCTCCATCGGCTCGCAACCCGAGACGTCGATGGTGCAGCCCGCCGTGCAGATCAACGAGCCCGTGCCGAGGCCCAGGCTCGCGCAGGTCTGGCTGCCGAAGTCCGTCCCGTCGCAGCTCTCGCCGGGATCGATCTTGCCGTTGCCGCAGAGGCCGGAGCCGCCGGTGCCGCCGGTGCTCGACGCGCTGCTCGCGGTCGTGCCGCCGCCCATGCCGCCCATGCCGCTCGAGCTGGACGAGCTCGACGCCGTGCTCGTCGTTCCGCCGGTACCCGTGGACGACGCCGTCGAGGTCCCGAGAGGGCCGGTGCCCTCGCCCGTGGCGCAGGCGGCGAATCCGGCGATGAGCCCGACCACGGTCGCCGTCAATCTCCAGGATCTCGCCATCGTCGTCTCCAAGAAAGACCACCGGCGGTGGCGCCCCTGATGGTCCGCCGGCGCGAGGTCGGCGGCGAGGATCTGCGAAGGCACGCCCCGCGTCAATCCGCCCGATTTTGGCCCGGCGGGGGACGGCGTAGTACCCGTCGGCCGATGAGCACGACCATCCGGGGGCTTTCGGGTTTGCTGTTCGTGGTGCTGGCGGGGTGCGCGGCCTTCGACAAGGGGCGCGTCGATCCCCGGGTCGCCTCCCAGATCTGGGTCTCGAAGATGGACCCGCCCCCCGGCTGCGAGTTCCTCGGCGCGGTCAAGGGCACCTCGCCGCTGGGCCCCCTGGAGGAGGCGCACGGGGATGTGGTGCGCAACGCGGTGCTGCGCGGCGGCAACTACGTCGCCGTCGACCTGGTCGAGCGCCCGGTGCTCGTGGGGCTCGGCGGCTACGTGGTCAACGGCCGCCTCTTCGCGTGCCCCACGCCCGCAGCGCCCACCCAGGCCGCCGCCGCGCCCGCGGTCAAGAGCCAGGTGCCCGGCGACGCGGTGCCCCGCTCCTGCGAGCCCGACTGCGCCGCGGGCTTCACCTGCCAGCTCGGTGCGTGCATCGCCGCGCCGGCGCCCCAAGCGGCGGCCCCCGCGAACTGAGAGCTTGATCCGGGTCCGCACGGCCTCCCGCCTGGCGTCCCCGGTTGGATCCCTGGCGAACGCGCTCGGCGGCCTGGCGCCCCGGGTTGGATCCCCGGCGAACGCGCTCGGCGGCCCGGCGTTCCCGGTTGGATCCCCGGCGTCCCGGGTTGGATCCCTGGCGAACGCGCTCGGCGGCCCGGCGTCCCCGGTTGGATCCCCGGCGTCCCGGGTTGGATCCCTGGCGAGCGCGCTCGGCGGCCCGGCGTCCCCGGTTGGATCCCCGGCGAACGC
>Ga0302276_10004734_pt1 | contig 11400 bp, 10 predicted proteins | sample III_Bog_N2_3_FD_198768 | JGI IMG/M metagenome (GOLD analysis project Ga0302276, IMG submission 198768) | Peat permafrost microbial communities from Stordalen Mire near Abisko, Sweden - III_Bog_N2_3 | ecosystem: Environmental > Terrestrial > Soil > Wetlands > Peat | place: Sweden: Abisko... | reverse complement strand
GCGACGGTCGCGGCGCCCTGCCTCGCGCTCATCGCGACCGCGTCCAGAACCCTCGCGCTCGGGGCCCGAGCGGCCGCTGCGCTCGCCGGGGGACCCCTCGGCACCGCTCCGGCGTCCAGCGGTGCTGCGACCCGGCCCGGGGCGCCCTGCGACCCGGCGCTCTGCGCCCTCGCCGCCCGGCTCGCCCGAGCTGCGGGGTCCGTCTCGGCGCGGCGCGCCGGCCCGTCCTCTGCCACGGGAGCGATCGTCACCACGACCCGGACGGTCGTCGCCGTCGCGACGGCGCTTGCTGCCCGGTGCGAGCGTCACCGAGACGTCGGGCGTGGACTTGACGGTGCCGACCACCTCGATACGCTGCGCCTCGGCGTCGTCGGTCCTCGGCGCCTTCGGCGGGAGGACGCTGATGACCTCGATGCCCTCGATGCCCACCTCGATCTCGGCGCGCACCACGCCACCCACGTCGACGCCGCCGGGGACGAGCGATGCGTCAACGACACCCTTTGGCTGGCGCGCGCCAGCCGCCCTCCAGGTGAAATTCCCATCGGGGGCGCGACTGGTCAGTTCGATATCAATTCGCCGAGACATGCGGCGGTCACGCTACCGCGCCGAGAGCCGCGCCCGTGCCGCAACCGGGTCCACGGGCCGCATGGGAGCACCAAGGGGGTGCCAACCAGCGGCGATGGACTCCCCGATGCATCGAAAGAATTGCTTTCTCCTACGATGAGGGCCTTCCGCTCCGGCGGCCCAGACCGCCCGGCGGGGCGCCTGACACGCGTCGCGATCCATGGAGGACCAATGAGCGAGCACAGCGACCAGCCGGATCACGAGTCCGGCGGAACGCCCGAGGAATCCGCGCCGTCGGCCGCCGGGGACACTGCTGGGTCCCGGAGCGTGGGCGGCCCCGGCCCCGCCGAAACGGGCCGACTCGCGACACCCGACGGCCCACCAGCGAGCACCCCGGAGGATCCCACGTTGGGAAACCCCGTCCTCGACACGAGTAACGAGGCGACCCCGGCCACGTCACCGGTCGACACTCCGCTGCACGGCGTCGATGCGCCGTCTCCGGCACAGGACGCGACCCTGGGCACCGTCGCCCCGGGCTACGAGACCACGCTGGCCCCGAGCGCCACACCGCCGTTCGGCACGCCGGCGGGGACGGCGGCCCCGGGCGGCGCCATCCCCCTCGGTCCTGCGAGCGGGGACACCGAGGCGGTGCCGTACACGCCCTACAACTCGCCCTACTACGGCGGGCCCGGCCCGGGCGGCGCACCCGCCGCCCTCGTGGCGGGCGCCGACGCCGGCGCGGCCGGTGGCTACCCTCCCTACAACCCCCCGAGCCCGTCGGCGCCCAAGGAGCGGCGAGGTCGCGGCTGGCTCGCTATCGCGGCGGTGGCCGCCCTCATCGGCGGTGCGGTCGGGGCCGGGGTGACGGCCCTGTTCAACAACGGGTCGCCGACCTCGACGGTGATCCAGGAGAGCAACGCCTCGCCCGGCGCCGCCACCTTGAGCGGCAACGTCACCATCCCATCCCTGGTGCAAAAGGTCCTCCCCGCCGTCGTCTCGATCGATGTGAAGTCCCAGGGCTCCGAGGACCAGGGCACCGGCATGATCATCTCCTCGGACGGCATGGTCATCACCAACAACCACGTCATCGCCCTCGACGCCGGCGGCAGCGGCACCATCACGGTCACCGAGTCAGGGACGACGAAGGCCCAGGCCGCAACCCTCGTCGGCACCGACCCGGCCAACGACGTCGCCCTCTTGAACGTGACCGGCGCCTCGAACCTTCCGACCATCACGTTCGGCAACTCGAACAAGGCCCAGGTGGGTGACGCGGTGGTAGCCATCGGCAACGCCCTCGGGCTGGCGGCGGGCACCCCGACGGTGACCCAGGGCATCGTCTCGGCGCTCGGCCGCACCGTGACGGCGGGCGACTCGGCCTCGGCGAACACCGAAACGCTCACCAACCTGATCCAGACCGACGCGGCCATCAACCCTGGCAACTCGGGCGGCCCCCTCATCGACACCTCGGGCCAGGTCATCGGCATGAACACGGCGGTGGCCGGGTCGACCAGCGACGGCTCGAGTGCCCAGAACATCGGCTTCGCCATCCCGTCGGCCAAGATCGAATCGCTCCTGCCCGAGCTGGAAAAGGGCGGCGTGGCCGCGAACGGCGGCGGCTATCTCGGCGTCGAGATCACCACGCTCACTGCCCAGCTGCGCCAGCAATACGGCTTCACCCCGACGTCGGGTGCGGTGATCCTGGCCGTGGTGAGCGGGAGCCCGGCCGACAAGGCGGGCCTCCAGCAGGGTGACGTGATCGTCGGCATCGACTCGACCACCATTGCCTCGGCCGATGACGTGTCCAAGGTGGTGAGCGGCGACAAGGTGGGCCAGCAGGTGAGCGTCACCTACTACCAGGGGGCCGAGAAGAAGACCGCGCAGGTCACCCTCGGGTCCCAGGCCGAGGCCCAGCAGCAGCAGAGCAGCTCCGGCTCGAGCGGGTCTTCACCGCTCTCGCCCATCCCGGGGTTCTGAGCGGGCTCAGACCTCGTCGAGGAAGCGCTGGCGGCACTCCGCCAGCTCCTGCAACGCGGCGTCGCGCCCGGCGTAACCACCGACCTCGCTCATCTTGCCGGGCTCGAGGTCCTTGTAGATGCTGAAGAAGTGGCTGATCTCTTCGAGGTAGTGGATCGGGAGGTCGTCGAGCTCGCTCGTCTGGTCCCATTTGGGGTCCTGCTGCAGCACGGTGATCAGCTTGGCGTCGGGGCCCTTCTCGTCGGTCATCCAGAACACACCCAGCACGCGGACGCTCACCAGGCAACCGGGGAAGGTGGAGTCCTCCAAGATCACCAGCGCATCGAGCGGGTCACCGTCGAGGGCCAACGTGTCGGGGACGAAACCGTAGTCGGCGGGATAGCGCGTAGCGGTGAAGAGCCGCCGGTCGAGTCGGATCACGTGGCGCTCGTGGTCGTACTCGTACTTGTTCCGACTCCCGGCGGGAATCTCGACGATGACATCTACTGCGTCGTCCGTCATGGGGTGCCTTTCTCGTTCCTGGCACTACCCTGCCACGCGGGCAGCTCGGGACGCGGCATCGAGGGTCTCAGCGGTGCCCCGGATGGGCGCCGCGGAGCACGGGAGCGTCGAGGGGGCAACTGTGCGGCACGAGCCCTGCTGGCGGCGGGCCCGACGCTGCGAGCGTCGGGTTGGTGATGCCCACCAGGGCGACGAGCGCGCCCGCCGCGCACATCCCCGCCCCGATGAGCACCGAGGTGTGAAAGCCAGAGGAGAACTCCTCGGGGACCCGATAGGCGGTCCCGGTCAGCCCCGAGAGCGCCGGGAGTACGGCCACGGCCAGCAGCGACGCGAGGCGTGCGACCGCATTGTTCACGCCCGAGGCGGTGCCGGCGAACTGGTCGTCGAGCGCGCCGAGGGCGGTCGTGGTCAACGGGGCCACCGTCAGGGCGAGGCCGAGCGCGAAGACCACGACCGCGGGCAGCACGTCGGCGACATACGCACTCGTCGGGGTGATCCGCACCATCAGCACCAAGCCGAGCGCCATCACGAGCGGCCCGAGGCTCATTGGCAGGCGCGGGCCGATGCGCTGGGAAAGCTGGCCTGCACGCGACGAGAGCCCGAGCATGATCAAGGTGACGGGCAGCAACGAGGCGCCCGCCGCCAGGGCTGAGTAGCCGAGGACCTGCTGGAGGTCCACGGTGAGGAGGAACAGCACGCCACCGAGCGCGCCGTAGACGAGGAACGTCACGATGTTGGCTGCAGAGAACTGGCGGGAACGAAAGAATCGAAGCGGCAGCATCGGGTCTTTGCGGCGCGCCTCGACGACGAAGAACGCCACCAGCGCCACAGCGCCGATGATCCCGGCGCCCACCCACAGCCCGGTGGCGGACTGCCCGCCGGGTCCTTCAATTAGGGCGTACGTGGCACCCGCCAGGCCGAGGACCACCAGGATCGCCCCCGCCACGTCGATGTGCCCTGCTCCGCTTCGCCGCGAGTCGGGTACGTGGCGGGCCGCTACGAGGACCACGAGGGCAACCGGAAGGTTGATCACGAAGATGAGGCGCCAGGACACCGCCGCGACGAGCCAGCCACCGACCAGGGGCCCGATCGCGCTCGCCACCCCGCCGAGGCCCGTCCATGCCCCAATGGCGCGGCCGCGGTCGTCGGGAGCGAACGTCGCTTCGATGAGCGCCAGGCTCCCCGGGACCAGCAGCGCCCCGCCCGCTCCTTGGAGCAGGCGCGCGGCGATCAGCACGTTGAGCGTCGGGGCGACGGCACACAAGAGCGAGGACGCCGCGAACCACACCACGCCGACCACGAAGATCCGGCGGCGGCCGAAGCGGTCGCCGAGGCTCCCTCCGATGAGGAGCAGCGCCGAGAGGGGCAGCAGGTAGCCGGTCAGCACCCACTGGAGCCCGGCCACCGTGGCACCGAGGTCCTTGCCGATCGAGGGGAGGGCGACGTTGACGACGGTCGAATCGAGCATCGCCATGGCGGACCCGCCGACCGTTGCGAGCAGGACCCATCGGCCCGGGGGCGTGCCGAAGCGGACCGGTGATGCGGATGCCACGCTTCTCACCTCCCCACGATGTCCAGCCACGAACCTCGAGACAGGCCCGACGGCGGGAGCGCCCGGGCTAACCCGGGGCTAACCCCCGACCGTGGAGATACCGCCGTCCACGGGGATGACGGCCCCGGTCAAGTAGGCGCCGGCCCGTGACGACAAGAAGATGGCGGTGCCGGCCATGTCATCGGGGCGCCCGATCCGTCGGAGCGGGGTGGACTGTGCGATCTGCTCACCGAAGGCCTCGAGTGTCGATGCCATCATCTTCGACTCGAACGGCCCGGGGGCGATGGCGTTGACCGTCACGGCCGGGGCGAGCCGCTTGGCGAGATGGCGGGTGAGCATGTGCACCGCTGCCTTCGACGCCGAATAGGAGTAGGTCTCCATGGCCGGGGTGCGCAGTCCGTCGATGGAGCCGATGTTGATGACCCGTGCGGGCCGCTCGGCTGTCCCGGCCGCCTCGAGCAAAGGGAGGAGGAACTTGGTGGTGTGGAAGACACCCTTCACGTTGAGGGCGAGGACGCGTTCCCATGCCGCCTCGTCGAACGTCTCGAGGGGTGCGCCCCACGTAGCACCGGCGTTGTTGACCAGGATGTCGAGACGAGCCTCTCGCGTAGCGAGCTCGGCGGCGAGCCCGCGGCAGCCGTCCTCGGTGGACAGGTCAGCGGGCAGCGAGATGCACTCGCCGCGCTTGGAGAGCTCTGCTGCCATCTCGTCGCAGACCTGGGCCTTGCGCGAAGAGATGTAGACCTTCGCTCCCGCGTCAACGAACCCTGAGGCGATCATGAGGCCGATCCCGCGCGAGCCGCCGGTGACCAGGGCCACCTTGCCTTCGATGGAGAACAGATCTGTCATGACGCTCCTTGCCGTGGCGATGTGGACGCCTCAGCGTAGAAGAGCCGAGAGGTCCGGGGCCGGAGTGACGGCCCGGCTCAGCGCAACAGGCGTGACAGGCGCCGGTCGGCCAGCAGTCGGCCACCCGTCTGGCACTGAGGGCAGTAGGTGATCTCGTAGGACTCATAGGACACACGGCGCAGTTCGGCGCCACACTGCGGGCAGGGCTGGCCGGCGCGGTTGTGCACCGAGAAGCGCTCGCCGAGCTTGGCCGCCGACAGGGCCCCAGTGCGGGTTCGCTCCTCGACGAGTGCCTCGTCCATCACCGAGCGGACGGCCGAGAGGAGCTCGAGACGCTGGGAGGCGCTCAACGACCGCAGCGAGGAGAACGGCGAGAACCGGGCGCGGTTGAGGGCGTCGTCGGCGTAGCCGCGCCCGACGCCGGCCACGAAACGCTGGTCGCGCAGCACGGTGTGGATGTGGCGGTTGTCATCACTTTTGGCCAACATGTCGTCGAACGACGCGTCGGTGACCTCGGGGCCGAGTTTGCCCATGGGCCCCTCGTCGCCAGAGGCGAGCACCCACCACCCAACCTTTCGTTGGGTGCCGTGCTCGCGCACGAGCAAGGAGAGCGGGCCTTCGAAGCTGAAGCGGACAACCGAGCCGCGTGGCTTGGTCTCCTTCGGAGGATCCTCGAGGTCGACGCGCCCACCCTGGGACAGGTGCAGTGCCACCGTCAGGGCGCCCTCGAAGTGGAAGCGCAGGTACTTGCCCCTCCGGTCGACCCCTTCGAGCCGCCGGCCCACGAGGTCGTCGGGACCGGGCACGACGGTCTTGAGCCCCGAGAAGCCGAGCACCGCCACAGCCTCGAGGCGCCTCGAGGCCAAAGCCGCGTCGAGACGCTCTGCCAGTGCCTGCATTTCGGGAAGTTCGGGCACGACCTTCACCCTCTCGTTCGACGTTGCCGACGCCCGGACTCTGCGCCAGCAGTTCGAATTTATGCGCAACGTCCCTCCGTCGTTCCCCCCGTCGGGGGTCAGGGCGCACCCGAGGTCACCACGAGGGAGGGGTCTCCGGTGGGCGCGAGCGCGGCGCCAAGGGATGCCGACGTCGGGGTGGGGGAGCGGAGGGCGGCTGAAAGAAAGCGCAGGGTCTCGTTGCGCATCGCCACCTCCTCCGACGAGGGGCCGAGGTAGGAGCCGAGATGGTCGCCGCCCTGGGCGACGACGAGCACCTTTGGTTGGTCGGCGACGTCGAAGACCTGCGTGGAGCGGGGGAGGAGTCCGTACTCGTCCTCGGTCCCGACGGCCACGAACAGCGGGACGTCGCTCGCCGCACCCCATGGCCCGGCCATGCCGTCGGGGATCTCACTCGACAGCGACAGATAGGCAGCCACGCGGGGGTCACGAAAGGTGGGGTTGAGCGCCATCAGCGCGACGTCGGTCCCGCCGTCGGAGTGGCCGGCGACAACGATCTTCTGCGGGTCGACCGGACCAGCCGGCCCCTTCAACATGGCTGTGATGACGAAGGAGAGGTCCTCGGCCTGCTCCCCGTAGTCCGAGATGGGCGTGCCGGGGAGCAGGTTCGATGAGTCGGGGAAGACCGGGGCGGCGACCAGGTACCCGGCTTGGGCCCACTCGTCCAAGAGCTGCTCGTAGACCCCGGGGTTCGAGTTCCAGCCGTGGCCAAAGACGATCAACGGGAGCGGCCCGGTCAGCCCGACCGGCTTGAAGATCTCCGTCTCGAGGGTCCGGGTGGCCGAACCCGCCACGTCACCGCGCGGAGGCGTCGGTCGACTCGGGTCGACGAACGTCAAGGTCTCATCGGACACCGCATAGGGCGGGCTCGGGAGGGCAGTGGTGGTGGTGGTGGTGGACGACGGCACCGCCACTGCTTTGTAGCGAACGGCTGGGGGCGGCGAGGGGTCCGAGCCCAACTCGAGGAAGAGCACGATTGCCAGCAACCCGAGGGCCACGATTGCAGCCGCCAGTGTGCGCCGTCGTCGCACCATGCTGCGCCTACCGCTGGGCGCTCGACGCTCCCGAGCGGGCTGCACCATCTACCTATGCTCCGACAGCTGGAGGGTCATGGCAACCCAGCGTCGTCGACGTCGCACTCGTCGAGGCGTCACGCCTCTGCGGCTTCGCCCTGATCCGAAGAGCCAGTACTCGCTCTTCGGGTGGCAGGCAGGGTCCGACCGCTGCTGGAGGTCAGGACCCCGCGGGTCCAGGTGCGGGTGCACCGGAGCCGGCTGAGGGGGAGGTCTCGGTGGGGAGCTTCGGCGCCACGTGGGCGGACGCGACGTACGAAACCACGACGGCGACGATGATCAATGGCAATAGGTCCACAGCGTCCTGCGCGAGGAACAGGGCTGGCAGGAGGACGGAGACGAGCGGCAGGCCGAGCATGGCCACCGACATCCCCCCGATTCCAAGACCGACGCCGGTGATGAGCGGAAGACCGCCCACGTGCGAGAGGGCGATGCCGATTGCGGAGCCCACGAAGAGCGCCGGGAAGATGGGCCCACCACGGAAGCTACTGAGAGAGAGCCCATAGGCGATCGCCTTGCAGGCGATGAGCAGGATGACTGATCCCACCGCCCAGCTCCCCGCCTCGTGGATCAACGTCGGGAGCTGCGTCTGCCCACTGAAGAGCACGAAGCTGCCCGACTTCCCGGTGACCTCGGTGAAGATCAATACGAGGACTCCCACACCGAGCCCAACCACCGGGGTCAGGAGCAGGCGACGAGGCGTGACCACCGCCTGGAGCCACAGGGCGATGCGGCGGATACCCGATCCGACCACTGCGCAGATCAGGCCGATGGCGATCGCCCAGAGGAAGAGCACCAGACTGGGCGCACCCACGTGAGGAATGTTCGAGATGGAGAGCGTGGGTGCGGTGAGGCCCGTCCAATGATCGAGTCCGACGAAGATCAGCGAGCCGATCCCGGCGGCCAGCAGGCCAGGTACCAGCACAATGCCGAGCAGCGGTCCGCCGATTCCCGACGCTTCCATCAAGAGGAACGCCCCCACCAACGGCGATCCGAGCAGCGTGCTGATGGCCGCGAAACTGCCGGCTGCCCCAATGACCACGCTCGCCATCTGCGGGGCGTCCTTCTTCAAGAGATGGACAGCTAGCACACCGAGCCCACTCCCGATGGCGATGAGGGGTGCCTCGGGGCCGAGCACCACGCCGAGTGCGAGGGTGGCGAAAGAGGCGATGATGATGCCGGGCAGCTCGCTGGGCTGGACGAGCCCCCCTGCTTTGAAGCCCTCCGCCGGCTCGTGACCAGAAGTGCCCGGAAGGTACTGAATGCTCAGTGCGACGAGCACCCCACTGATGAAGAGCGGAATGAACGGCCACCATTGTGGCTGGGAGCTGAAACCGAACTCTTTGGGCAGCGTCGCAAAGACGTAGGTCTGCGCCTTGCCGACGCCGACCAGGAAAAAATAGGCGATCGCTGCCACTGGGACGCCGATGAGGGCGCCCAAGAAGAGGAGCGCGAGGTAGCTGCGACTCTTGAGCAGCTCCGTCGGGTTTGGAAGCGCGGCCGCAGGCGCCGCAGCGCTCGGCGGCGGGGCCTCAGCGGTGGACATGAGGTTGATCGAACAAGAGCACGGTTGACCCCTTTTGAACCAATTTCGGGTCCTCGCACTATGCCGCATTTCGGTCCGAAGCTGGTGACTCGAACCGTTTGAGATCGCCTCCGACGACGCCAGGTAGGCGCCGTGCCACGTCATTCGGGTCCGAGAAACCACATCAAGAGGTCCACCGGCGGGTTGCCCGCCCTACGCTCGAAGAGGTGTCAACGACCAGTGCGGAGATGATCGGATGGCTGCGCACGGGTGTCGGCGTGGCGATGCTCAGCGCCCCGAAGGTCCCGTTGCGATTTGCCTCAGGCCTCGAGCCCTCGGGGACCAGCGTGCTGCTGATGCGGACCATCGGGGTCCGTGATCTCGTGGTCGGGCTCGGCTCGGTTGCGGCGGCACGTGGCGGCGCACTGGCTGAATCACGCCGCTGGATGCTGGCCGCCACGGCGAGCGATGCGCTCGACACGGTCGTGTGTCTGGCCAGCTTTCGTGCCATTGGCAAACGGGACGCCTGGGGTGCGGCCCTCTTGTCGCTCACCTTCGTCGCAGCTGATCTCTTTGCCTACCGGGCTAGGGACGGTTCCGAGGTAGCAATCGATCCAAGTCTAGACCGCCGATAATGCTCATTATGTAAAGTACCCGATCGGAGCCAGTTGATTGGCCCTCGAGCGTGGTACGAGACGGTCCCCCGCGCGAGTCCCGGCCTAGAGGCCGCGCAACCGAGGGAGCACGTTCTCGGTCACCGTGGAGACCCAGCCGGCCGGATCCGGGCCCATTGGCATGGCGACGACCTCTTGGATGCCGATCTCGGCGTAGCCCTCCATGGCGGTGAGGAATCCGTCGGGATCCGCGAACGGGTCGCCGCCGCCGATGATCGTCTTCTTGATGGTCTGGCAATGGCCCTCGAGCACCTCGAGTTTGTGGGAGACCTGCGCCGGGTCTGTGGCGAAGAGGTTGCAGGCATCGGCATAGCGGGCAACCAGGCGCAGCGTCTTCTGCTCACCGCTCCCACCGATCAGGATCCGGGGTGCGGGCCGCTGGATCGGGCGCGGCGAACAGATCGTTTCACCCAACCGGTAGTGGCGCCCCTCATAGGGCCCGTCGTCCTCGCTCCACATCTGGTGGCAGACCTGGAGGGCCTCCTCCAGCCGTTCGAAGCGCTCGGCGAGCGGCGGGAAGGGCACCCCGAGTCCGAGGTGCTCACGCTCGTACCAGGCCGCACCGATGCCGAGCTGCGCCCTGCCCTCGGAGAGGACGTCGAGGGTGGCCACGATCTTGGCCAAGAGGCCGGGGTGACGGTACGTCACGCCCGTCACCAGCAGCCCGAGGGTGATGCGCTCGGTATGTGCCGCCAGGAACCCGAGGGTCGTGTAGCCCTCGAGCATCGGGTCCGTTGCCGGGGCGAACTGTTCCATCTGGAACCAGTGGTCCATGAGGGTGAGGGCCGAACACCCGCCCTCGTCGGCCGCCCGTGCGGCGGCTGCCACATTCGCCGCCACGCTCTCGGGGCCGCCCTGGTACTTGAAGTTCGTCAGGTGGATCGCCAGCTCCATGTGGTCTCCCTTTCGGTGGTCGTCCTGGTGAGCCAGCTTCGTGCCTCACCTCCCTGCAGCGTAGGGAGGCGGCGGCGGCGGTCCACGAAAGTTTCGATTTTCTTGCTCAAAGCGCGCGGCGCGGCAGCTGGTCCCGCTAGTGTACGAAACAGTTTCGTTTCGCAGGAGCCCCCATGACCACAAGCACAATCGACGAACTCCCAGTTGAAGCGGCCTTCTCGTGTCGGTTCGACGAGCGGCGCCATGCGATCCTCGAGGCGGCCCTCGAGCTGATCGTCGAGGTCGGCTACGAGCGCATGAGCATGGATGCCCTCGCCGAGCGGGCCCACGCCAGCAAGGCAACGATCTACCGCCACTGGGACGGCAAGGCGGCGATCGTCGCCGAAGCTGTCCAGAAGCGCCAGTGCGAGTCGCTCGGCAATGTCGACACCGGGACCCTCCGTGGCGACCTGCTCAGTTTCTTGGAGGAAGCTCGTCGCTCGATGGCCCAAGGTGACGGCGCCCTTATTGCGGGCGTCTTCCAGGCGATGCGCACCGACGATGCCCTGGCCACCCTGATGCGTGAGCAGGTCCTCGAGGGAAAGCGAATCAGCTGCGACGCCATCGTGAGCCGTGCCGTCGAGCGCGGCGAGCTGGCACCCACCGCCAACGGGGAACTCATCCACGAGATCCTGCCCTCGATGCTCTTCATGCGGATCCTCGTAAACAACGAGCCGGTCGACCAGGCCTTCTGCGATCACCTCGTCGACGACATCCTTCTCCCCCTGTTGCAGCGCTAATAGCAGTCCCGAATAGGCAGTACCCCCCAGTTCCCGCCATCAGCAGAGCAGCAGTGCAG
>Ga0302276_10004718_pt1 | contig 11415 bp, 6 predicted proteins | sample III_Bog_N2_3_FD_198768 | JGI IMG/M metagenome (GOLD analysis project Ga0302276, IMG submission 198768) | Peat permafrost microbial communities from Stordalen Mire near Abisko, Sweden - III_Bog_N2_3 | ecosystem: Environmental > Terrestrial > Soil > Wetlands > Peat | place: Sweden: Abisko... | reverse complement strand
GGTGAGCGCCGAGGTGTTCGGTCCGCCGTTGTAGTTGGTGTCACCGCTGTACGCGGTGAGGATCGTGTGTTTGCCAACCGGCAGACCATTTGCGACGAAAGTCGCCACGCCGTTGACCAATGCAAACGTGCCTTGCGACGCCCCGTCGACGTAGAAGGCAACGGTTCCCGTGGGAGTGAGCCCAGAGACGACGGTGTTCAGGGTATCCGTGATTTGAACGGCGGTGCCGAGAACAGCGGGATTCGGAGAGGCAGCCAGGAGGCCTTGCGTGGTCAGCTTGCTCACCACCTGGGTAAAGCCAACGCTCGTACCGTTGTAATTCGTGTCGCCAAAGTACCGGGCTGTAATCGTGCCGGTACCGCTGGGCAGCGAGTTCAGGGTGAGCTGGGCCACACCGGCGGCAAGTACCTCCTGGCCGATGTAAGTGTGACCGGAGTAGAAGTCAACCGTTCCGGTGGGCGTGGGCCCGGGGCCGGACGCAGTCGCGGTAAATGTGAGGGAGGTTCCCACCGGGGCGGGGTTCAGGGACGACCCAACCACGACCGTCGGCGTAACCTTTGCGACGATCTCAGTTAGGCCGGCGGAGGCCGTCGCCAGGTAGTTGGCATCGCCGTTGTAACTGGCGACGATGGAGTAGACGGCGCTCGGAAGCGCGATGGGAGCGAGCGACGCGGAGCCTGCTGAGACCGGAGCAGTGCCGATCGGTGTTCCGTTGGCCAGGAAGGTCACCGTTCCGGTGGGAGCGACGCCGACTCCGGTGACGGTTGCCGAGTAGGTCACGCTGGTGCCGAGCGATACGGTGGCCTGCGAGGTGTTCGCGGTCACGGTCGGCGTGGCCGGAGTGATGGCAAGCGAAGCGGAAGCTGACAACGGCGTGGGCTGGACAGCGTTGCCCACGGCCGTAATCGGGAGGCTGACGGAGAGCGAATCGCTCGCGCCGGCCAGACTCACCGCAACGTTGTTAAATGCCGCGCCGATTCCGGCGACCGTTGTCACGGCGCCGAGACCTGTGGCGCTGCCGGTTCCGGCAAAGGCGAGGGTGACGGGCACTCCGGCGGTGTTCTGGCCGTTCTCCGTCACTGTGACGACAGGCGACGGGCTCACGGGAGCCGAAACGATGCCGCTGTAGCTGGAGCTGACGAACTGCACCGAGGTGTAGTTGGTCTGAACCGCGCCGGAATCGACGCAGGCTGTTCCGCCGTAGGTGGTGGAGCGGGCAAAACCGCGCTGGTCGCCGGTGATGCCGGTAGCGTTGGCCACCGTTCCGCCGCAGATCGCCGGGCTGCCGGGAGTCGGAAGCAGGGTCTCCGTTGCGCCGCCGTAGTTGGCGAGCGGAGCGAGGCCGATGCCCGCGGCTCCGATCTGGTTACCACCGTTGTCGACGATCGTACCGGAAGTTTCCGATGCATCCCCGGAAGTATCGCCCGAGACGATGGTGTTGGCCAAAGTGGATCTGCCGGGGCTGTTGAAGATGCCGCCCGCGGCGCCATCCGTCGTATTGCCGGAGATGGTGCTGTTGGTCAGAGTGACCTGGCCGCCGTTGTTCACGATGCCGCCGCCGACCCCATTTCCGCCCGCGGTGACCGTGTTCCCGGTGAGTGTGCTGTTGGTGAGACTCACTGTCGCGCCGACCGAGTTTGCGATTGCTCCGCCACCAGCCTGGCCGCCCGTCGAGTTGACCGAGTTGCCGGAGATGGTGCTTCCGATCACGGTCAGAGAGACGCCGTTGAAGATGCCGCCACCGCCGGCCTGACCCGCCGATGTCACGGCGTTTCCGGTGATGTTGGCGTTGGTAAGCGTCAGCGAGCCGCTGTTGTAGATGCCGCCGCCCGCGCCGCTGGTGCCGAATCCATCGGTAATGTTCAGGTTGGCGATACTGGCCCCGGTTTCAGGACTTGTATTGACCGTGAACACCGAGGAGTTGTTCGATGCGCCGCCGCCGTCAACCGTCACCAGATTGGCCAGCGTTGCGCCGGAACCGCTGGTGGGCCCGGTAATCGTCGCGTAATTGGGAACCGTCAGGGTCCCATTGCTCAATGTGATTGTCTGAGGGGCCGCAAAAGCTGTCCCGTCAAAGCTGATATTCGCGACACCCGTGCTGCCGGCATAGGTCAGCGCGTCGCGCAGGGTGCAGGCGGTGTCCGTCCCGGTGCCCGCGGCGGCTTGCGGAGTGCAGTTCGAAGCCAACCCGGCGTCGTCAGCCGTCGAGGTGACAACCAGGTTTGCGAGCGAGTCTGCGATCCCGACCGAAGTAATCGCCAGGCCGTCGGCGCTGTCGGTCGCGGTGATCGTCTGAGAGCCGACCGCGAAAAGCGTGGCGCTGAAGACTCCGGTTCCCAGGGTGAGGGTGGATGGCGCCGGCAGGGCGGCACGCGCGTCGGAACTGGTGAAGGCGACCGTGCCAAGGTAGCTGGTGGCGACGTTCAGGTAAGCGTCATACGCCGTGAGTGTGAGGTTGAAGGGAGTTCCAGCCAGAGCCGTGGAGGGAACCGAGACTTTCAGGCTCGTCGCCGGACCCGCCGAAACCGCCACATTGAGCGTGAATGTCAGGGAGCCGTTGACCGTGTCCGTCACGGTAACTGTCTCGGCGCCGGCCGTGGCGAAGGTTACCGGGAAGCTGCCCACGCCATTGGTGAGAGCCACGCTGCCAGGCAACGAGGCAAGTGGGTCCGAACTGCTGAACTGCACGATGCCCGTGTAGCCGGTTGCGGTGTTGCCGAAGCTGTCAAGAGCTTTTACCGCGACGCTGATGCTGGAGCCCGCGACAGCAGTGGTCGAGCCGGAAATCGTCAGAGTCGCCGCAGCTCCGGGCTGGCCCGTGCCGCTCGCGGAGACGAACTGCTCGCTTCCAACCACATTCAGCGCGTTGTCCACAATTGCAACGCTCCCGTTGAGCGGCCCCAGACTCCGCGGTGCGAAGCTGATCGGCAGGTCGCACTGCTGACCGCCCTGTAGATCGACTGACGTGGTGCACGCATTGTTGTCGCCCGTAGCGAAGGGGAAGTCGGTCGGATACATGACCGCCGAGAAGATCAGGCGCTGGTTGCCAAAGTTCACAATCGACACGGTCTTGGGACTATCGGCGCTGGTTGAACCTTCCGCGGTGGGGTTGAAAGAAATCGACGGCGCGTCGGAAGCGTCCAGCTTGTCGATCAGATCCTGCCCGGCGTCAACCACATAGAAATTGCCCTTGGCATCGATCGCGACGCCATTGGAGTCTGTAAAAGCGCCCGGAACCTGGTTGACTGTGCTGTAGCCGCTGGCCGCTGTCAACTCGTAGAGAGCGCCGTCCGCCACATAGACGTTTTCGTTGCTGTCCACGGCCAGCCCGCCCGGGTAGCCGAAGTTGCCGTTGAGCGTAATCGTGTTGGCGTATCCGCCCGCGGCCGGAATCTCCTTGATGGCGCTGTTGTTGCTGTCGGATACGAAGATGTTGCCACTCTGATCGAGGGCCACGTCGTAGGGATTCAGCAGCCCCGTGCCGAGAGTGAATACGCAGGAAGCCGCCGTGCAACCAACCGGGATCTCCTTGACGTTGTTGCCGTCCGCCAGGAATACATCGCCGGCGCTGTCGACCGCCAGTCCCTTGGGACCGTTGAAGCCGCCACCGAGGGAAACAACGCAGGAGGCCTGTGTGCAGCCAACCGGAATCTCTTCGACTGCTTGATTGTTTGTGTCGCCGACGTACACATTTCCCGTACCATCAACAGCCACGCCGAACGGGCTGTTGAAGGTGAATCCCCCGCCAAGAGGGTTGGCTGTCGTGTAGCCGCTCGCCGCGGTCAGTTCGGTCACCGTGTTGGTTGAGGAGTCGGCGATATACAGATTGCCGCTTCCATCGACGGCGATGTTCTGCGGCACGGTGAAGCTGGAGTTTACCGCGCTTTGAACCGCGGGGCTGTAGGCGATCTGAGGTCCGTTTCCGACGCCGCTCAGCGGAACGCTTGCCAATTGGACGCCCGAGCCGTCGAAGAAAACCACCGAGCCTTGCCGCAAACCCGCGAACTGAGGTGTGAATTTGACGTTGACCGAGCAAGCGGTCGTCGAGCCGTAAGTTCCGGTTACGCAGGTGCTGGAGCCGGCGTCGGCAAAATCCTTGTTCGCCGCGCCGCCGGTCAGGATTGCGACGCTGCCCACGACCGTGCCGCTGGCGATGCTGAAACTGAGCGTCTGCGCCGCGCTCGCCGAGCCGATCGCCGTTCCGGCAAAGGCCACGCTCACCGTGGAGACCTGGTAAACGCCATTGCCCAGAATGTCGGCCACGACGTTGCCGACTCCATTGGCGGCGACCCCGAAAGTTGCGGAGAATCCAGTGCCCAGACTGAGAATCGTGGGGGTGCCAAAGGGAATGCTGCCATTGACCGCGACGATCTCATCGAGGGCGCTGCCGGCGGCAACATATACATTGCCGGCCGGGTCGACCGCCACTCCCTGGGGATAGCCAAAACCGCTCGCCAAAACCCGGGTTGTCGGGCTCGCCGGAATACTTCCGTTGACGGCGAGAATCTCTCCGACCAATCCGCCACCGCCATCGGCGACATAGACATTTCCGTTTCCGTCAACAGCCACTCCGGCCGGACTCGAAAAGCCGTTGGCGCTGCTCGCCAGCGTCACCATGACGGGAGCGGTCGCTGTCGGGACACTTCCGCCGACCGCCAGCATCTCCGTGACCGTGGAAAAATCCGCCACGTAAACATTGCCGCTGCCGTCAACGGCCACACCGATCGGATAGGAAAATCCGCTGCCGAGGCTCACGACGGTGGGACTGGCGGGGATGACGCCGTTGACCGCCAGAATCTCTTTCACCGCCACAGTATCCGCAACGTAGACATCCCCGCTCGCATCCACCGCCAGCCCGTAAGGCGAGGTAAACCCGGCCGCCAGCATCTTGACCGTCGCATTGCCGGCCGGAATCACGCCATTGACCGCGACAATCTCATACACCGAATTGGTGTTGGTATCGGAAACATAGACGTTCCCCGCCGCGTCCACCGCAACCCCCTCGGGGGCGGCAATTGTTTGATTCAGAGTTCTCTGAAGGCTGCTGAAGGTCACCTGCGCGGCCGCGGGCAAAATCAAACCCGCAACGGCGAGCAGCAAGAAAGAGAGACGGGCAAACAACGGGAGCCGCTTGCGGGCGACAACGGCAGCGATTGACATCATACAAACCTCGATCGGTGAAAGCAGTTGGGAAAGCGGTTGAGACGGGTGGTGAAGCGTAGTCATTTGGGGATGCGTAACGAGCGGCAGCCGCGGTCCCCGTTCGCGCCGCCACTTAAACTTTTCGACCGCAATGCCGAGGGGCGAAAGTTGTTCTGGCCGCTCAGGATTGCTGGAGGATATTTCAAAATTCTAACCTGCCCAAGTGACGCACACCCAGGGGCAACTCCCTCAAATTGAAGGAGAAAGTCCAGGCTTGCGCGCAAGGTTCCGAACCCGCTCCGGGAAGAGGGCATCTTTACTTGCCAATGAAGCGTAGCTTGTATCGGTTTGCGGCACAACTGCACTTAAGTAAACGGGGCCTGACACTGAAGTTACGCAATCTGCGGCTTAAGTCTCGCAGTCTGCAACTTAAGTTGCAGGGCATAACACTTTGGCGTTATCGGGTGGGCGGAACGGCGGCCTTGCTTTGTCCCGCCAGGCGGTGGAACTTTGCCGCATAGGTTGTGGTGGTGAACTTTTTCAGGCCGCGCGGCACCGTGAGCCGGATCGTCCCCTCGCCCTTGTCGCCGAACCAGTGTCCTTCTCCATAAAGAATGGGCGGTTGTGTGCCGGAGCCATTCCCCGGCAGGGCCTGGGGCGTTCCTGGAATGCTGAGCGAGTGCGTCGAGCCAACCGGCCAGGCGTAGGACTGTGGGGTCTGCACAAGCCGTCCATCGACGATGACCTTCAATCCGGGCGGCTCGGAGATTACCTGGAACCCCGGCCGCAAGCTGGTTGCGCCGGGGACGACCGTCGACGAAGGATCGAGCCGGCTCCTTACATCCTGCAGCGTCCTTTCCATTGCTTCCAGTGGGCTTTCGGGAGGCGGTTGATTGGGTGAGAAAAGCACGGTGTAGATGGAAACGGCCGGCCGATTGGCTGGACGGCCCAATTCATCCGTCGTTGAGGCGACCGTAATGTCATGCTGGCCGGCCCGGCCCGCGTAGCCTTGCGAACCGGGAGCGACAACCCGGACATTTGTGGCCGGGCTCACGGACAGAAATCGATAGAGCGTACCGCCAATTCGTCTGCTCTCCAGCCCGCCGACGGAGTGAATTGAGCCATAGCGCCAATCGAAAGTCTTCGGCGTGGCCGTCTCGCGTCCATCGACCAAGATTGATTGCCCCGCGGGCTCAGACGCAATGGTGATCGAGGCCCGGTGCCCCGGCGCTCCGATGATCCCCAGAACAAACGGAAAGTAATAGAACGAAAGAAAGGCGGCGAGCCCAATCGTGAGCGTTGCGCCGACACCGAGGGCCGGGGTGACGGCCAGGCGCACCGCTCGTGGAACCGCCTTCAGAACTCCCGACAACCGGTAGAGAAGCGGCGGCGGGGGGCCAGCCCACACCTTCGCCTTGTAGGCACCGGCATATTCCTCGCGGGTATTCCAGGTTTTGCCGATCAGGTCCTCGGTGGTGAAAAGGGCGCACTCGTCGCCGCACCGGCCACAGAAGAAAAAATCCAGGTGGTACCGGATCAGCGGGTAAGAAGTCAGCGGGCTGGCGGCGTTCTCCTTCTCTGGAGCTGCCTTTTCTCCATGCATGGCCAGCAGCTTTGCCGCGTCCTCCCAGAGGTTTTCCTGGAGCGCGGCCAGACAGTCGGAGGACGCGTGTGCCCACGAATCCTGGGAGTAGGCAAAGCAACTCGATCTCGATCGATGGGCCATCCAGGCATCGCACTCGCGGCAGGCGGGGACGCCGTGAATCTTCTCCCACAGGACGAACAGCCAAAGAACGACGCCGATCGAAACCAGGACCGGCACAGCCGAGGCAAAGATCGCCATCGGCTCTCCAACTTCGGAGCCGCTCCAATGGTTCATGACCGCGAGAGCGTACCCCACTCCGTAAAAGCCGCCCGCCCAAACCGGCCCCATCACCTTGGCATTGAACTCATTGAACCGGAGGAGATGCCCGCCGCGCCACGCCCGGATCTCTCCCGAAATCATCGAGACAACCTCGCTTGCCGGGCTCGGCGGCAGGACCGGACTGGGCGAAGCCGGCATCGCCGTCGAACCGGACCAGGCATCTTCCTCGGCCGGCGTCGACGGGGCGGACGCCTGCGCGGAGGGCTCCGCGGAAACCTCCTCTTCAAGCCGCATCAGGTCATAGGCAAAGTCGCCCGCGCTGGAATAGCGCTCCAAAGGATTCTTGGCCAGGGCCCGGTCCAACATTCGCTCCAACGCCAGACAGTGCGGCGTCCGCGGATCGAGGCGCGGAAACTTCGCGCGCGCAATATTGCTGAGAAGCTGGCCGATCGAGGGGGACGCGAAGGGCAGCCGTCCGGTGAGCAGCTGATAAAAGGTCACTCCGGTGGCCCAGATATCCACGCGGGCGTCGTACCCTTGAGAGCCGGCGACGACCTCCGGCGCCATATATTGAGGCGTCCCGACAAAGGCGATCTCCCCCGGCAGCGGCTCGCGCAGACGCGCGGCGAGGCCAAAGTCGAGAACCTTCACCTTTGCGTCCCGCAGCACCATCGAGTTGGCGGGCTTCACGTCCCGGTGCATCACCCCTTTGCGATGCGCAAACTCAAGCGCATCGCAGATCTGCCGGATGAGGCGCAGCTTGGTCGCCAGAGGCACCGAGGCATGGATGGGAATGATCTTGTCCAGCGAGCGGCCCGGCAAATACTCCATCACAATATACAGCGGTCCGTGGTGCGTGCCGTAGTCGAAGACCCGGACAATATTGGGGTGGTCGAGCCGCATGGCCGTGCTCGCCTCGCGGACCAGCATCATGCGGTTTTTCTCTTCGAATGCCGGCGCTTTGTTCACCGCGTGCGCGGCATGCAGTGTCGCATCGATGGCCGCTTTGGAGCCGATCATCTTGATCGCCACTTCTTTTCCCGCGGGGTCGAGAGCCTTGAAGACGATGCCCATGCCGCCGGCTCCAAGCGTTTCGGTAATCCTGTAGACGCCAACCTGCACCGGCGCTTCCTCCATGTATCGGATTCAAGGCCCCGCTCCCCGCGCTGTTCCGGAATTCGCCGTCCCGCCTTCGAGAGCCCCTGGAGATCGGTCTCAGAGCTCAGACGCCAGGTGAGGCCTGCGGAGGGTCTTTCAGTTTCAGCATGCCAAAGTTGGCCAGCAACCCAACGTGCGCCTCCGAGAATGCCTCCGCCCAGCGCTTGTTGCCGGCTGAGTCTCCGCGCTCGGTCAGCTTCCCCGCAAACGCCGGACCGAACTCCCGCAGCCGTGAGGCCGCCGCCGCTCTTTCCTCTTCGTCTCCCTGCATTCCGGCCATCAGCGCAATCAGCCAGTGAACATAGGGAATGCCGGAATCCACGTGATCGCGCAAGGTCTCCAGAATCGCGCGGCTCTTCTGGACCGAATCGTCCCCCTTGAGCGCGATCAACTGACGCACCAGCGCCTCGCCCCGCCAACTGCGTGTCGCCCAGCTCACCGCCCAGGCGTGGGCAAGCGCCTCCTTGGTCACCAGACCATCCTTCACACCGAATACCGCATGCTGTGTGCAGCGCGGGCAGCGGTTGATGCAGAGTGAGTCGATGCCCAGCGCCTTCCACCTCCGCTGCCAGAGCGGAAAGTGATCCATGCTGAATCCGGCCACGCCGGAAGGATTCCCGGCAATTCGCAGAAAATCGCGGGCGAGAAGCGGCGACGTGAAAAGCAGCAGCGACTTGCGCACCTGCTCATTCCCTTTGGCCACCACCACGCTCCCGGTGAGCGCATCCGCCCCAAAGAAGTACTTGGCGGGGAACCTGCCCGCTTTCATCAACTCACCGGCGCGGCGTCCAATCTCGTCTCCGGCGGCTTTCTTCGACGCCGCCGCTTTATCAGGCGTCACCCCTTGAGGCGAAGCTGCGCTCACTCCCTGGCCGGGATTCAACGGCCTCGACGGAGTCTCCAGGTGAAGCGAAACGATCTCCCTGTCTTCACCCTTGGATCGAAACAGATTCTTTGGGTTGAACATACCGAATCCTTCTGCGGATAAGTCGATAGACCTCGTGGATTTAGACAGACTGCGCGCACCGCGGATTTCCCAATTTCACTGAGCGAAGAGCGGAACGGGCGATTCAGCAAGAGTTTTCCGGTCCGCGCCAGATCGCGCCAAATCGCGCCAAATCGCTTCGGATATCACTGCGGGTTTGCGGAAGATTCCGGCGCCGCGACGGGGAAGAATGGATAGAATGTTACCACAAGGAGTCACCCATGCTGGAAGTGACCGAGCAACCGGAAGTAGCCGTTTCCACCGGGCAGCCGGGACCGTCCGGGAGACCTGCAGACGACGGCTCCGGCCCGCATATTCGCTGCCCGCTTTGCCGGTGGACCCCAAGCAAGACCGACCTCTGGGCCTGCTCCTGTGCGCACCAATGGAGCACCTTCGAAACCAAAGGCCTGTGCCCCGCGTGCTTCCTCCAGTGGGCCTACACGGGATGTCCGCAGTGCGGAATTCTCTCCTTGCACGCCGATTGGTACGTTACCAAGCGCCCCTGAAGCCGTGCCGAAAGTCCCACCAGATCCATGGGCTTTCGCTTCCGAGGGAAGGCCGTCCCAGGCCGATTGAAGTCGCGGCGAAGGTTTCTCCGGGGGTCTATCCGAGCGGATGTGAATTTTCAGACGCCTGAAAGCGTGAAATCTCGCGATGGAGAGATTCCAACCGCGATTTCATCCCGCGGCACTCCCGGAAATTCTTGATTTGGAAGCTAACTGGTAGCGCTAACGGGAATCGAACCCGTGTTTTAAGATTGAGAATCTCACGTCCTAACCCCTAGACGATAGCGCCACACTTGCGGGGTGGGCCTCATCCGGTCCGCACTTGGGACCAATCCAGCCACTCCTCTAATTTATCAAAACCTGGCCGTTCTGCCAAAGACGTTGCGCCCTTATATTCCCAGCCGGCGCACTTCGTCGTTGTAATACTTTCTGTAAAGGATGTCCCACTCCTGGGTGCCTTCCTGGATGATGCGGCGCTGCGAGGAGATCTTGAGGCGGGCGGCCTGATCGATCTTGGTCTCTTCCAGCAGAAGCTGCTCCAGAATCTTCCGCGCTTCCTGCCGGATAGTGTTGCGGTCTTCAGTGAAATCGACCTCGTCCACCGTGGCGAGGGTGTCGGCGACGGTGTGGGCCAGTTTGTTCAGCTTGTCGCGGGAGATTCTCATATCACCGCCTTGTATTTGCGGACCAGCTCGCCTTTGACCTTTTTGAACATCTCGGCGTATTGGGCGCCGGATTTGAGCATCTCCTGCTGGTAGGCCTCGAGGATGATGCGCACCTCGTCGTTGATGCGGTCTTCGAGGGAGAGTTCCTCGACCATGCCAGCCGTCACGCGCTCTTCCACGAGCGCCCGATCGTCGGTGAGGATGAGTTTGGCATCGACCAGGTGTTTGACCGTGCGGCGCGCCAGGTATCCGATGTATTCGCGAGAAAAGATCATGGACTAAGTCTCAAAGATACCACACCGACCCCTCCCCTTTCCCAGCGCGCCGGTTGCCCGCCGGGCCCCGCAGAGTCCGCTGTTGCGCCGCCAAGCGGCTTAGAATGTGAGGTTAAAGATCAGGTTGCTGGTGCCGCCCTGGGCCGGATAGGGCTCCTGAATCCCCTGCTGGACGCTCGATCGCAGGACGGCGGGCAGGGCCCCGCCTGAGTTGACCGCGTCGACCTCAAAGCTGAGCGCGGCGCCGCTGGAGGTGCCGGAAAGGGTCCAGGAAAAAGGAATCTCGACCATGCAGGTGGCGGTTCCACCTGTGATTTGGGCGACGGATGCCGCGGTTTCCAAGGGAAGCGCCGCCGGACTGAAACTCGCGTTTCCGCGGAGCGCGGGCGCGATGGCCGCCTTGCAAACGACAGTGGAATTTGCGGGGAGGGTGGAGGCAACGGTCAGATTGAGGGTGACCTGATAGACGCCGCTGACGGAGGTGGATTGGCTTCCCGGGCCACGCTCCGGCGCGATGACGGCGGACGAGGCGGGAACGGCAACTGCGGCGGCAATACCGAGGTTGGCGGCGGCAAACGCGAATGCAGAAGTGAGAAAGGCAAATTTGGATCGTGGCATTTCGAACTCCTTCCCGAGATCGGCGCCCCGAAATGTGCGCTTCAGGAAGAAGGCCATTCGGGCAGCCAATGATTGCTTCGGCGGAAGGAGCGGTGGGATGAGGAAATTCTTCAGCGAATTGGATTGAACAAGTTACTTTTGTGCCGAAGATCGGCATGGCGAGCGCAAACACCTAGCCGCGGTGCGGGCAGGTTTTGGTGTT
>Ga0302276_10004716_pt1 | contig 11417 bp, 12 predicted proteins | sample III_Bog_N2_3_FD_198768 | JGI IMG/M metagenome (GOLD analysis project Ga0302276, IMG submission 198768) | Peat permafrost microbial communities from Stordalen Mire near Abisko, Sweden - III_Bog_N2_3 | ecosystem: Environmental > Terrestrial > Soil > Wetlands > Peat | place: Sweden: Abisko... | reverse complement strand
TAACGCATTGCTTAGGAAAATCATCAAAGACACCAATCGTATTTGTGACACATGGATCCGACTATATAAAACACGCGTACAGCAAGACCCAGCCATCTTAGCTCTAATTGGGTCGTTATATGATAGCAAGAAAATTATCGCTTTATCGTTCAGCCTCGGAAGCAGAATGTGCGAGATACACGGGACGCAAGACAGGCAGGATTTCCTTTTTGTGTCCGCAATAATAATAAAAAGGCTCGTTGGAGAAAGTTTCGTCGAACCATATGCTTCCGATGGATTTTACTATGACCTAGAGGTATCAATGAACCGCCGAGTCTCGTCATTCATCCCATCAACAGGGGGTAACATGAGAGAAATAATCTGGGCTAAGCGCGAAGAATTTCCCTACTTTGAATGGATTTGTATGGCCACTTATCAGGCAACAGACAATTTTAAGATGGGCCGGAAGAGCGCGCTAGACGAGAATCTACTTCTCTTCGTGGCGCTGGATGAGCGTTACTAAAAGTTAGAGCGACAAAGTCGACATGAGCAACGAGCGGATAAGAAGACGCGATGATAAGGCGGCGACTGCCGTTTCTAAGGCGTTCGTTACAGATATGCGCTTCGATCGACCAGGCGTCAGCGAGAGCAAGGAGGTTTTTGGCTCACGGATTTTCACTCTTGTGATTCTAAGTAGCGATGCAACGAAGGAATTCTGCATTTCGAGAAGCCGCTCTCGCGCTTTCTTGTTAGTGATGACAGTAGATTTTTGCTGGCAGGTCATACGTTATCTTGGCGGCGTAACCGGCGACGACAGGAAGAGATTGGACGAGGCGTTGCCAAAAGATCACGCGCAGTCAGATAAGGATGTTGGCGACGACTTGTTCCGGCGCCAGATCGAGATCGTCGAAGATGCCAAGTGGATTCATCAAATTCACTCGTTCATCCGCCATCCCCAAGGGGTTTCCGCAGAGAACGTCTGGATTCTCAGAGAGCCAATTTCCGATGAGCACGCGGCGCGACTCGTCCGTGCAGCGAAGGGAGTTCACGATGTTCTCGTAAAGGTCGCCGGACGAAAATGACAGAGTCGCAGTCGGCATTTGAAATGCGCCAGCGCGGGCTAGAACCGGTTCGATTGCGTTTCCGCAGGCTCTGCTTTTTGCACATAGCGGGCGACGACGATCTCCCCTTCCCGCTTGCGCGCCTGGGCGATGTCGAAGCTGTTCTGCATGCGCATGAGGGTCTCCATCGAGACGCCGAACGCCTTCTCAACGCGGATCGCCATGTCCGGCGACAGGTCCGTGCGCTCGTTCAGGAACATCGACAGCGTGGCCCGCGTCACGCCAAGAGCCTGCGCGGCGCCCGTCACCGATAGCCCCAAAGGCTCGATGATTTCGGACTTCACGAACCCACCGGGATGGGCCGGGTTCTTCATGCGGATGCCGAGTGTCTGGGCCATGGGGCCACCCTCCTAGTGGTAGTCTTCGTAGTCGAGATCGATGATCTCGATTTCGGTCTGGTCGATCCGGAACGTCATGCGCCAATTCCGCGTAACGAACAGGCTCCAGGTGCCTTTACGGTCGCCGGTGAGCTGGTGGGCTTTCCAGCCCGGCACGGTCCGCAGTTCGGTCTCATCCGCCATGTCTTGCAGGAAAGAGACGATCCTGCCGACCTTCGGCGCGATGGCGGCTGGCAAGCCGGAACCGTCATCTTCCTCGATGAAACGCCGCAAGCCCTTATGAATCACGTTCCTGATCTTCACTCGGGACCATAGCAGGCCAAGCGTTCGGTGTCAAATGACGCTATGCACCCCCAGCCGCCAGCCGTCTCGCTCCGCCCTCACACCTTCACGGTCGAGGCCCGATAGATCTCCTCGATCGACCGAGCCAGCGCCGCGTCAAACTCGGCATCGGTCATCGCGTGCTTCAGGTCCTCGGTCAGCGCCCGAGAAAAGCTCGCGATCACCCCATGGTTGGCGGCCAGCCGCCGGCAGGCGTCGTCCCGCGTGTAGCCGCCGGACAGCGCGACCACCCTGGCCACGCGCTCGTGTCCCACCAGCGACGCATAGAAATCCGGCACGTCCGGGATCGTCAGCTTCAGCATCACTTGGCGGTCCGCCGGCAGAGCGTCCAGCTTGCGGGTAATCTCCGCCAGCAGAATGGCCTCCGCGCCCGCCTTGTCCGGGCTCTTGATCGAGACCTCCGGCTCGATGATCGGCATCAGCCCGTGGCCGGCGATCTGCGCCGCCACCTCGAACTGCTGCGCCACCACCGCGGCGATGCCATCCTGCGAGGCCAGGTTGATGACGGAGCGCATCTTGGTGCCGAACACCCCCAGCGTCACCGCCCGAGCCAGCAGCGCGTCCAGCCCCGGAATCGGCTTCATCACGCTCACGCCGTCGCGCTCGGCCTCCAGCCCCTTGTCCACCTTCAGGAACGGGACGACGCCGCGCTTCTCCCACAAGAAGGTCGGAACCGGCTTGTCCTTCGCCTGCCCGTCCATCGTGGCCTCGAACAAGATGGCGCCGATGACCTTGTCCCCGGTGAAGGCCGGTGCGGTGATGATGCGCACCCGCATCTCGTGCATCAGCCGGAACATCTCGGTATCGCCGCTATAGGCGGTGTCCGGAATCCCGTACAGGCGGAGCGCGCCGGGCGTCGATCCGCCGCTCTGGTCCAGCGCGGCGATAAAGCCCGGCGTCGAGCGAATTTGCGCCAGCATCTTGTCATTGGCCATGATCGTGTTCCTCGCCTGAGACCGCGACGCTCAACGAAAGCGCGTTCGGCGTCGACCGATTGCCTATGAGGTGCTGAGACTGCACGCCGTTCGGGATTCACGCAATCGTCGCGCCCGGCTTCCTATCTGTTGTGAATAGTTCTTATCCCTGGTAGGCTTGGGCCGAACCTGAGAGGGGCTCAGCTCATGACCACGCTCACGATCTCCCTGCCGGAGTCGCTCAAGGCGTTCATCGACAGCCAACTCGCGACCAAGGGCTACGGCAATGTCAGCGAGTATGTCCGCAGCCTGCTTCGGGAAGCGCAGGCGAAGGAGGAAGAGGCGCGACTGGAGGCACTGTTGCTCGAAGGGCTGGCCTCCAAGCGCCTGCCGCTCGACGCGACCTTCCTGAAGGGGCTGGAAGCCAAGGCTGCGCAGGTGGTGGACAAATACAAAGCCCGCCAGCGCCCATGAACCTGTTCATCCAGGAAGCCGCAGGGCAGGACATATTGAACCAGGTTGGATGGTATGCTGAACGTGACTGTTCGACGTTGCTGAACGCTTCAGTGCGGCAGCAGTTGCAGCCATCGCTGCTCTGACGCGAATGCCGGAGGCGGGGGCTCCGAAGGTGGTCTCCAACCCGCAGCTTGCGGGACTTCGGACATGGCCGGTGAAGGGGTTTGACGAGTTCCGGGTCTACTACCTGGTGCGTCCCACGCTTCTGACGGTCGTGCGCATCCTTCACAGCAAGCGTAATACCGATGCCATCCTCGAACGTCAGGGCGTAGACGTGCCTGGCAGGGATAGCCAACTGCTCAGTCCTCCCCCTCCGCATCCATCTGACCTCGAAGGTCGGTGATCGCCGCGACCGACGCCTTCGGGTGCGCGAACCGCACGGAGCAGGAACCGCAGGGGCTTGGCTTCGGTCGTAAACAGGGACCATAGGACGGCCGTCAGTCGCACGGTCTGGCGAACGCAACTCGCAGCGGGTCCCCGCGCGGGACCGGCCGATCCGAGCGGCGTCCATCGACGGCTTCCACCCCTGGCCGGCACCGGTCGGCCGCGTTTCGTAAAAAGTTTTCATCCGGTCCCATTTCGTGGCAGTCTGGGTGGGTTCATGACCCCCTTGCCCGAGGCCTCCCTTCCATGGCGTTAGCCCCAAAACGAATCGCTCTTCTCACCAGCGGCGGCGATTGCGCTGGACTGAACGCCGTCATCCGGGCGGTGGTCCTGCGCGCGGCGGAGCTCGGCTGGGAGGTGATCGGCGTCCTCTACGGCACGCTCGGCCTGTTGAGCGATCCGCCGCAGGTCCGGCCGCTGCGGGCGGAGGATGTGGACACCGTGATGATGCGGCAGGCCGGCACCATTCTCGGTACGACGAACAAGGGTGATCCGTTCGACTATCCGATGCCCGACGGCACCAAGAAGGACCGGTCGGAGGAAATCATCGCGAGTTTCCACAATTTGCGTTTCGACGCCCTGATCGGCATCGGCGGCGACGGCAGTCTTGCCATCCTGCGCCGCCTCGCGCAGCAGGGTGGCATTCCGCTGATCTGCGTGCCGAAAACGATCGACAATGATGTCAGCCTGACCGAAACCTCGGTCGGCTTCGACACCGCCGTCGCGGTGGCGACCGAGGCGCTGGACCGGTTGCAGCCGACCGCCGCCAGCCACGACCGGATCATGGTCCTTGAGGTCATGGGCCGCGACGCCGGACATATCGCGCTGGCTGTCGGCATCGCCGGCGGCGCCGATGTGATCCTGCTGCCGGAGATTCCTTACGATATCGAGATGGTTGCCGAGCATCTCCGGGAAGTCCACCGGCGCGGCCGCAATTTCGGCCTCGTTGTCGTTTCGGAGGCGGTGCACACGAAAGACGGCACGGCGGTGATCAACCTCCTGCACGACGGCCAGGTGCGTTTGGGCGGCGTCGGCCACACCATCGGTGCCCAGATCGCGCATCTGTGCCAGGCCGAAACGCGGGTAACAGTGCTTGGCCATGTGCAGCGCGGCGGCCAGCCGAGCGCGTGGGATCGTGTGATCGCGGCGGCATTCGGCGTGCACGCGGTGGATCGTATCAACGAAGGAAAATCCGACCGCATGGTCGCCTGGTCTCAACGCGGCGTGATCGACGTGTCGATCGCCGACGCTCTCAGGCAACCGCATCCGGTCGAGACAAGCGGGTCATTGGTGCGCGTTGCGCGCGGACTGGGGATTTGCCTCGGTGACGGGGCCTGCTAGCTCGGCTGTCGGCGACGCACGGAGGCGTCCGGGGCCGAGCAGTTCCTGACCCTTTCGCCAACCGGCGCGATCCCCGTTTACTGAAGCAGTGCCAGATCCCGTGGCGTATCGATGAACCGGGTCACGGCGGGGCCGAGAACCGGAACCATTGGCATCACGGCATGCCCATGCCGGCTCTCGGTTGCCGTCGCGCGAAATCACGTTGACGTGAGGCAGGGTTTTCCTTCGACTTGGTTCGGCACGGATAAGGAGGACGCAATGTACAGACTCTTGGTCTGGTGCGTAGCTGTTGTCTTGGCATGTAATGCCATCGATCATCTACCGACACATGATAATGCGTCCAGTCTGCCTCAGCTATTGAATTCATCTGCTTTGAACACATTTGATCCACCAAGTCTCGCAGAGCTTAACGCAATGCATCGGACACACGAATGCACTGCTCCGCTGGACATGCCATTTATATGGTGCTTGAATACTTAAGAATTCGATTTGGTGCCTTCAGTCTTGGCTCCCATACGCGCCGCGATCACTCCGCCACAGCGACCGCCGGCCCGCGCGCAATGCGCAACACCAGCAATGAGGCGATCAGACACGCCGCGCCGCTTGCGATGAACGCCGCGAAGTAGCTTCCGGTCGCGCTGCGCACCGCGCCCGCGCCCAACGCCGCCAAAGCAGCCCCTGCCTGATGGCCGCAGAAGATCCACGACGCGATCACCGGCGCGTCCTTGCGTCCGAACACCTGATTGGTCAGCATGATTGTCGGCGGCACAGTGGCAACCCAATCAAGCCCGTAGAACACCGCGAACACCGACAGGCTGAGCACGTCGAAATTGGTGAACGGCAGCGCCAGCAAGGACAGACCGCGCAGTCCGTAGTACCAGAACAGCAGCACCCGCGAATTGAACCGGTCGGTCAGCCAGCCCGAACAGGTGGTGCCGACCAGGTCGAACACCGCGATCGCTGCCAGCATGCTCGCGGCGCTGACTGCGGCAATGCCGTGGTCCATGCAGTAGGAAATCAGGTGCGTGCCCACCAGCCCGTTGGTGGAAAACCCGCACACCGCGAAGCTCGCCACCAGCAGCCAGAAATCCGCCGAGCGGGCACCGCGCGCCAGACCTTCCAGCGCGACGCGGAACGGGTTGCCGGCGGAGGGCAGCACCGGCGGCTCGACGCTGGCGCCGAGGGGACCCAGGCCGACCTCGCCCGGGCTCTCCGCCAGCAGCAGCCACACCAGCGGGATCATCGCGGCGATCACCAGCGCCACGGCGACCGGCACGCTGGCCCACCCCGCCGATTGCGCCAGCGCCGCCAGCGCCGGCAGGAAGATCAATTGCCCGCTGGCGTTGCTCGCGGTGAGCAGCCCGACAGCCAGGCCGCGCCGCGCGACGAACCAGCGGTTCGCCACCACCGCCGCGATCCCGAACCCCACGCCGCCGCAGCCGACGCCGACCAGCACGCCCCAGGTGAGACAGAGCTGCCAGGGTTGGGTAACGAACGCGCTCAGCCCGGCGCCAGCCAGCAGCAGGGCCAGCGCGCCGAGCAGGGTGCGGCGCACGCCGATCGTCTGCATCAGCGCCGCGCCGAACGGACCGGTGAGTCCGAACAGCAGGATGTTCAGCGAGATCGCCCCGGACACCGTGGCCGCGTCCCAGCCGAACGCGGCCTGCAGCGGCTTGATCAGCACGCTGGGGGCCGAGCGCACGCCCACGCCCGCCAGGATTACGGTGAACATCACCGCCACCACCACCCAGGCGTAGTGGACGCGGCCGGCGAGCAGCCGGGCGAACCGGACCTGGGTCATGGCGGGCTCCTCACTCGAATGTCCCAAGCATGACGAAACCGCATCCAAGCCGCTCTATGCTCCAACGCGCGCGTTTTACGCTGCCACCGGCTTCACCCTGCAAGCGATGTTACCGGATTTCTATGCGCCCGGCGACGGCAAGCAAATTTGGCTGCGCGTGGCGCCGTCTAAACCCGTTCTCGCTGCCGGACGGCGATCTACGCCGGTCGGTCTATATGACGACGCGCGACAGGCGGCGGGTTGCGCGGGGCGACCAGGCGATACAAGATCGTATCCGAGCATGAGACGCGGCGCCGCCATCCGGGAGAGGAAACGCGCGATCCGTCGCGCCCTTGGTTGAAACCGGCATAAGCCAAACCTTCGGCGGAGCTGCGCTGCCCATGGAACGCCCGACCTCCGGTCCCATCGATCTCGACGCGCTGGCGGATTTTCTCGACTCCGACCACCTGGCGGATGCCATGTCGCTGTCCGAACTGGACGGATACCTCACCGGAATCGCGGTCGGACCCGAACTCATCGAGCCACAGCACTGGCTGTTCAAGATCTGGGGCGAGGACCCGGCGGCTTTCCAATCGACGGAACAGATGGTGGCGATCCTCCGCGTTATCATGGGCCGATACAATCAGATCATCGAATGCCTCGACACCGACCCCGACACCTTGAAACCGATCTTCGCCGAGGACGCGGAAGGCATCGCCAGGTATGGCGAATGGGCGGTCGGTTTCACCGAGGCGATGCAGTTGCGCATGGATGCCTGGCAGCCGATGCTGGACGATGAAGACGCCACCATCCTGATGGTTCCGATCGCCGCAATCACCGCCGCATGGGGCGCCGAACTGAATGAAGACCCGGAGCTTACGCTTCCGGAAGAGGCACTGAACGAGTTGCTGGAGGAGGCCGACGTTGCGCTACCGCTCTGCGCCGCCTCGATCCGCGCTTTCTGGCAAAGCCGCATGGCGAAGCCGACGAAGCCGGCCATGAAAGCAAAGCCAACGACCAAGCAAAGGAAGAAACCCGAGAGAGACCGCCGGCAGCGCCGCCGCTAACAGCACCGTCGCCGATGCGGTTGGCACCCCTCGCTATGCGGAACATCGTCTTTTGATCAGCCACTTACGGGCCACTAAAACGTCGCTGGCGCTACGGCGAGCGGCTGGCTTGACAACGGCTACCTTGAAGACCGACAAGCAACACCGCCCATCGCTGGTCGCCGGCCTGCCCGCTACGGTTGCGTCCCCGACGGAACGAACCGCTGCACCCGCATCCCGCCACCCACCTCGGTGGTAAACACGTCGCCCTTGCTGTCCACCGCGACGTTGTGCACCCAACGGAACTGCCCCGCCGCACGCCCCTCGCTGCCGAACGCCCCGAGCACCATCCCATCCGCACGGCGCAAAACCCGGACCTGCTCATTCTGGCCGTCCGCGTTGAACAGCAGCGTCTGCCCCGCATCCGGCCACAGCGCGAGATCCCACACGCTGCCCAGCCCCCGAGTCTCCCTCGCCACAAACCACTCGGCGACGAAACTTCCATCCTTGTGGAACACCTGCACCCGGTCATTCTGCCGGTCGCAGACATAAACCAGCCCATCCTTCGACAGCTTCACGCAATGCACCGGATTGCCGAACTGCCGCGCCGGCGCCGCCTTGGGATCATACGCCAGCCGCCCATCCGCTGGCCGCCCCCCATAAGCCCCCCAATGCCGCCGATACGCGCCCGTGTCGGCATCGAACACGATCACCCGGTGATTGGCATACCCGTCCGCGACGTAAACCTCGTTCGCCGTCGGATCGACGGCAATATCCGCCGGCCGCCCAAGCCTTGTCACATCGTTGCTGGCAGCCCCCTTCGCAGGACGGCCGATCTGCAGCACAAACGTCCCGTCGCGCGTGAACTTCAGCACCTGCCCGTCAGCAGGCCCGTTGCCGCCCAGCCAAATAAAACCTTTCGAATCGACGTAAATCCCGTGCTCGTTACCAAACCAGTCATAGCCCCGGCCAGGGCCGCCCCAGGCCTGCACAACCTCCCCCTCGGGATCGAACTCGATCACCGGCGGCGCCGGCAGCCCGCTTGCCGTCCTGGGACGCTGGATGATCCAGACATGGTCGCGCGCATCGACCGCTACGCCGGATACCTCGCCCAGGACCCATCCGTGAGGGAGCTTCTTGGGCCAAGACGGGTCCACCTGCATCCTTGGCGGTTCGGCGGCTTGGGAGGCGGTCAGAACACATAAAACAACCAGGGCTCCGCCCCAGACCCCGGCAGGGGCTCTGCCCCTGCACCCCGGAAGGGGACAGTCGTCCCCTTCACCCGTCGGACTTTTCATTCGTGGGCCAGAACCCAATCGTTGATGAAACTCGCCAGGCCGTTGGCGTGGAAGTCGCGGCGTAGCGCCGCTTCGTCGTAGTCTTCGCGCACCCAGTCCAGGAACGGCTTGCGCCCCTCGCCTTCCCGCTCCCAGCGCAGGAAGAACGCGTCCAGAATGCCGGTCTTCGCCTGGCGGATGTGGCCGAAGCGCAGCGAAAGCTGGCGGAGCGCCTGACGCGCCGTGCCGCCCTCGAACAACACGAACAGCCCGGCAGCCAGCCCGGCCCGGTCGGCGCCGGACTTGCAATGCACCAGCCCAGGCGCGCGCATGTCGCGGTAGATCGCGTGCAGCCGCAGAATGCGGTCGCGATGCGGTGCGCCGCGGCTCTCCATCGCCATGTCCACGAAATCGAGCCCGAGCCGGTGCGCGGCCTCCCGCGACAACGCATCCGATCCATTCCCGGTCGGCCCACGCAGATTGATCAGCGTGCGAATGCCGTTGCGCCTGACCATCCGCGCCAGGGTGCCCGGCGTGGGGTGGTTGCAGCGATACAGCCGGCCGGGGATGACCGTGCCGAAATTGGTCCAGACCAGGCGGAAGACGGCGTGGTCGATGAACAACGCATCGATCCAGGCCACAGCACGGCCGCGGGCGGTGGCGATATCACCCTTGAAGATCGTATCCATGGATGGGGGCGGAAGAACCTCAACAGATTGCGCGGCATATGCGCACGAGGCCGATGCCCGCGCAACCAGGCGGGACCCGCCGGATGGGGGAACCTCGGGGCGTGCGACATCGTTCGACAACGGTCGAGAGTCAGGGGCACTGCGCGATCGTTACTGACAACAAGCAAGATCTTTCGGGGTTACAGATTATCAACCCCTACTCCCACTCGATCGTCCCAGGCGGTTTGCTGGTGATGTCGTAGGTGACCCGGTTGATCCCGCGCACTTCGTTGACGATCCGGTTCGCGACGCGCGTCAGAAACCCCATGTCGAACGGATACACATCGGCCGTCATGCCGTCGGTGCTGGTGACGGCGCGTAGCGCGCAGGCGTGGTCGTAGGTGCGGCCGTCGCCCATCACGCCGACCGTGCGCACCGGTAGCAGCACGGCGAACGCCTGCCAGATCGCGTCATAAAGACCGGCGGCGCGAATTTCCTCCAGGTAGATCGCATCGGCGCGTTGCAGCATCGCCAACTTCTCGCGCGTGATTGCGCCGGGGATGCGGATGGCGAGGCCGGGGCCGGGGAACGGGTGGCGGCCGACGATGCTGTCGGGCAGGCCCAGTTCCCTCCCCAGCACGCGCACCTCGTCCTTGAACAGTTCGCGCAGCGGCTCGACGAGCTGCATGCGCATCCGCTCCGGCAGGCCGCCCACGTTGTGGTGCGACTTGATCGTGACGGACGGACCGCCGGAGACGCTGACGCTCTCGATCACGTCCGGGTACAGCGTGCCCTGCGCCAGGAAGTCGGCGCCGCCGAGCGCGAGCGCCTCTTGCTCGAACACCTCGATGAACAGGCGGCCGATCGTCTTGCGTTTGATCTCGGGGTCGGTGACGCCGTCCAGCGCACCGATGAACAGGTCCGCGGCGTCGTGATGAACCAGGCGGATGTTGAAACGGTCGCGGAAGGTGGTGACGACCTCCTCGGCCTCGCCCTGCCGCAGCAGGCCGTGATCGACGAAGATGCAGGTGAGCTGGTCGCCGATCGCCTCGTGGATCAGCACCGCGGCCACCGAGGAATCGACGCCGCCGGACAGGCCGCAGATCACCCGCCCCTGCCCGACTTGGGCGCGGATGCGGGCGATCTCGGCGGCACGGAAGCCGGCCATGGTCCAGGTGCCGGACAAGCCGATCACGCCACGGGTGAAATTGCGCAGAAGCTGCGCGCCATGGGGCGTGTGGACGACCTCCGGGTGGAACTGCACGCCGTAATAGCGGCGGGCATCGTCGGCGATGGCGGCGAACGGGGCGCCTTCCGACACGGCGACGGCGCGGAAGCCTGGCGGCAGGCGGGTCACGCGGTCGCCGTGGCTCATCCAGACCTGCTCGCGCGCGCCCTTGGCCCAGACGCCGGCGAACAGGGCGCAGTCCTCGGTGACGTCCACGAAGGCGCGGCCGAACTCGCGGTGGTCGGAGGGCGCGACCGCGCCGCCGAGCTGCTGGCAGAGAAGCTGCTCGCCGTAGCAGATGCCGAGGATCGGGACGTTCAGGTCGAACACGATGGGGGGCGCGAGCGGGGCGGCGGCCTCGTGCACCGAGGCCGGGCCGCCGGACAGCACGATGCCGCGCGGCGCCCAGGCGGCGATGCGGGCGGGGTCGGCGTTGAACGGCCAGATCTCGCAGTAGACGCCGGACTCGCGCAGGCGGCGGGC
>Ga0302276_10004715_pt1 | contig 11418 bp, 11 predicted proteins | sample III_Bog_N2_3_FD_198768 | JGI IMG/M metagenome (GOLD analysis project Ga0302276, IMG submission 198768) | Peat permafrost microbial communities from Stordalen Mire near Abisko, Sweden - III_Bog_N2_3 | ecosystem: Environmental > Terrestrial > Soil > Wetlands > Peat | place: Sweden: Abisko... | reverse complement strand
GCAACGTCGCCCATGGCGCCGGCAACCTGGGCCGTAACGCCGCCCTGCTCGCGGGTCTGCCGGTCACCACCGGCGGCGTCACCATCAACCGTTTCTGCTCCTCGGGGCTGCAGTCCATCGCCATGGCCTCGCGCTACATCACCGATGACGGCGCCAATGTCGTCGTGGCCGGCGGGGTCGAGTCGATCTCGTTCCCGGGCGGCGGCGGCGCGCGCGAGAACAACGATCCCGAGCTGATCAGGATCGCTCCGGCGATCCACATGGCGATGATCGACACCGCCGACATCGTCGCCAAGCGCTACAACGTCTCCAGAGAGTACCAGGACGAATACTCCCTGGAATCCCAGCGCCGCATGGCCGCCGCGCAGCAGGCAGGCAAGTTCAAGGACGAAATCGTCCCGATGAAGACCAAGATGAAGGTCGTCAACCGGGAAACCAAGGAAGAGACCATCGTCGACTACGTGGTGGACAAGGACGAGTGCAATCGTCCCGACACCACCCTCGAGGGCCTCGCCAAGCTTGAGCCGGTCAAGGGCCCGGGCAACTTCATCACCGCCGGCAACGCCTCCCAGCTCTCCGACGGCGCCGCCGCCGTGGTGCTGATGGAAGCCAAGGAAGCCGAGCGTCGTGGTCTCGCCCCCATGGGCCGGTTCATGGGCTGGGCCGTCGCCGGCTGCGAGCCTGACGAAATGGGCATCGGTCCGGTGTTCGCCGTGCCCCGCCTGCTCGAACGTCACGGCCTGAAGGTCGACGACATCGACCTGTGGGAACTGAACGAAGCCTTCGCCTCGCAGTGCCTCTACGCCCGCGACCAGCTGGGCATCGATCCGGAGAAGTACAACGTCAACGGCGGCTCCATCGCCATCGGCCACCCCTTCGGCATGACCGGCGCGCGCCTCACCGGCCACGTCCTTCAGGAAGGTCGCCGTCGCGGCAAGGGCAAGTACGCCGTCGTCACCATGTGCATCGGTGGCGGCCAAGGTGGCGCGGGTCTCTTCGAGATCTATCACTAGCCTTCCTTCCCTCCCCCTAGCGAGGAGGGAAGACCGCAACGCGGTCAGGGTGGGGGAGTCCGAAGCGTCAACGCTAGCCGGCCAGGTTCGCGGCGGCTTCGGACATCCCCACCCAGCGCCGCTGCGCGACGCCGTCCCTCCCCATGAAGGGGAGGGAGGCTACGCCGCCTCCACTACCACCGCGGTGCCGTAGGCCAGCACTTCGGTGATGCCTTCCATGATCTCGTTGGCGTCATAGCGCATGGCGATCACCGCGTTGGCGCCGGCCTCGGTGGCGTGTTCGCAGAGGTGGTCGTAGGCCTCTTGCCGAGCGGTCTCGGCCAGGCTGACGAACACCGACAGCTTGCCGCCGAACAGCGACTGGATGCCGCCGGCGAAGTTGCCGAGCACGCTGCGCGAGCGGACGGTGATGCCGCGCACGAGGCCGAGGTGTTTGACGATCCGGTAGCCGGGAAGGTCGTTGGTGGTCGAGACGAGCATGAAATTCCCCCTGATTGGACGAGCGAACCATAGACCGGGGTCCCATGGCTGCGAAGCGGTCGCGGGTCGTGGTGCTTGTGAGCGGCGAGGACTCTGCTAGGACCACCGTCTGATCACCGATCACCGATCACTGACCAAGGCCCTGGGCTCCGCGCCGAGGGGATGGGGCGCGTTTTGGACGATGCTGTCGACACCAACCTGACCGAGGCGACAGCGCCGGGACTGATGAGCCCGGCGGACGCCGAGGAGGCCTACGAGAAGTTCGTCTGGGATAATCTCCCGCGCAACTTCGCCGGCCACTTCCTGCACGGCATGCTGGGCATGACCGGGTTTCGCATCTTCAACGCCCCGACCTTCCTGCCGGCCTATCTGCACCTGATCTCCCCGCCAGGCTTCTCCAGCCTGATCGTGGGCGGCGGCCAGGCGCTGCAGAGCCTGGGCGCGATTTTCTCGCCGGTCGTGGGCGCGGCCCAAGTGGAGCATCGCAAGAAGGTGCTGCCGGTCTCGATGCTGATGGGCACCCTGATGCGGGTGCAGATTCTGCTGATCGCGCTGGCCGCCTGGTTCCTGCATGGACCGCTGCTGGTGGCGGGCATTCTGGTCTGTCTGTTCCTGCTGGGGGTGTTTCAGGGCGCCCAGGGCGTCGCCTTCCAGATGCTGCTGGCCAAGGTGATTCCCACCCAACGGCGCGGGCTGCTGCAGGCGTTGCGGAATTTCTTCGGCGGCCTGGTGTCGATGGGCCTGGCCTATGTCGCCGGCCGCTACCTGATCGGCGACAATGTGTTCGGCAACGGCTACGCCACCACCTTCATCCTGGCCGCGATCCTGACCAGCCTGGGTCTCACCGCGCTGGCCATGCTGATGCGCGAGCCGGAGCCGCCGACGGTGAAGGTGCGCGCCCGAACCTGGGACCGGATGCGGGAGTTCCCCGCGCTGATGCGCGCCGACCGCGGCTACATGTTCTTCATGATCGCCCAGACCTGCGCCACGGCCGGGCGGATCGGCGCGCCCTTCTATATTCTGTTCGCCGCCCATGTGATGCCGATCACCGGCCACGGCGGCGGCGCCAACCTCGGCCTGCTGGCCTCGGTGCTGTTCGGCGGCGACAGCTTCAGCAACCTGATCTGGGGCACCATCGGCGACCGGTTCGGCTTTCGCGCGTCGTTCGTCGGCGCAATGGCCCTGTGGATCGTCTCGACCCTGCTGCTGCTGCTGGCTCACTCCGAGGCGCCCGTGGTGATCGCCTTCATCGGCCTTGGCGCGGCGCAGGCGGGCTTCCAGATGTCCAGCCAGACCATGGTGCTGGAGTTCGGCGCTCGCGACGACGTGCCGATGCGGCTCGGCCTCTCGCAGACCGCCCAGGGCGTCATGAACACCGCCGGTCCCTTCGTCGGCGGGGTGATCGCCACCTTCGCCGGCTATGTGCCGGTGTTCATCCTGTCGATGGTGTTCGAGGCCCTCGCGCTGGGCCTCTTGATCTTCATCGTCGACGAGCCGCGCTACCGCAACCGCCGAGCGGTCTAGCCGCGCGCTAGACGCCCTGGATCGGCGGCTGGAACAGGCCCTTGGGCGAAGCGGTGAACACCTCCACGCCCGTCTCGGTGACGCCCACCGAGTGCTCGCACTGGGCCGACAGCGACTTGTCGCGGGTGACCGCCGTCCAGCCGTCCGCCAGCAGCTTCACTTGGTATTTCCCTAGGTTCACCATCGGCTCGATGGTGAAGAACATCCCCGGTTTCAGCTCCGGCCCGGTCCCTTTGGCGCCGTAGTGCAGCACATTCGGCGCGTCGTGGAACACCCGTCCGACGCCGTGGCCGCAGAAGTCGCGCACGACGCTGCAGCGCATCGATTCCACATAGGCCTGGATGGCGTAGCCGACGTCGCCCAGCCGATTGCCCGGCTTCACTTCGGCCAGGCCCCGCGCCAGGCCCTCGTAGGTCACGTCCACCAGCCGTCGCGCCCTGGCCGAGACCTCGCCGACGCCGTACATCCGCGAGTGGTCGCCGTGCCAGCCGTCGACGATGACGGTGACGTCGATATTGGCGATGTCGCCTTCGCGTAGGGCACGATCGCCGGGAATGCCGTGGCAGACCACGTGGTTGGGCGAGATGCACAGGGTGTGGGAGTAGCCCTTGTAGTAGAGGCAGGCGGGCAGGGCGCCATGGTCGAGGGTGAACTCCCGCGCCAGCCGGTCGAGCTTCTCGGTGGTGACGCCGGGGACGACCTCGGGGACCAGCATGTCCAGGCACTCAGCGGCCAGCCGGCCGGCGCGGCGCATGCCTTCGAACCCCTCCGGCCCGTAGAGCTTGATCTCGCCGGTGCGGTATTCCGCCTCCAGGATGTCGTCGACGAAAGCCATCTTGATCTCCGTGGCGCGGGGACGCCCACGCCGAAGCCTTAAGTCGCCATCCTAGCACAAAACTTCAACGGCGGCCCGCGTCACGACGCGCTTTGCGGCCGCGCCGATCCGGCTAAGCTGACGCCGGCGCTCAATGGAGGTCCATACATGCGGTTGCCAGCCAGCCTCGCCCTGGCCGCGGCGGTTATCGCCGGCGCGGCGGCGGCCGCGACGCCGCACGTCACGCTGCAGGGCGGCGATGTCGCCTACGTCGGCGCCGACGGGGTCACCCACGTGCTGACCCATGGCGGCGGCTACAGCGACCCGGCCCTGGCGCCGGACGGCCATACGGTCGCGTTCATTCACACCGACGCGCCGGCCGCCTCGGCCGCCGACGATCCGCAAACCTCGCTCTGGATCGCCGACGGCGCGACCGGCGCGGCGCGCAGGCTGATCGGGCCGCAGCCGGCCAACGATCCGGCCCAGGATTTCGCCTCGTTCTCCGGCCCGGTGTTCTCCCTCGACGGCGGCTTCGTCTATGTCACCGCCATGGCCTGGGCCACCTCCGGCGCCGTGCACGAAGTGAGCGTCGCCACCGGCCAGCAGCATTTCGTCATCGACGGCGGCGTCCAGTCGGTGATCCGCACCGGTCCCTGGCGCGGCTACCTGCTGGTCCAGCGGCACATGTATTATCCCGCACCTAAGGAGGGCTCCTACGACCCGGTGTACGTCGTCCGCCCCGACGCCAAGCAGACCTTCCTGGTTCCCGGAACCGACAAGGACGAGGGCGCCTCGGTGGGGCCGTGGCTGAAGAAGAACGGTTGGGTGGCCTGGTAGGGGCGCCTACGCCTCCAAACGGTCATCGCCGGGCCTTGTCCCGGCGACCCAGGCACTCGCTGCATCGGGCGAGGCCGCGAGGCCGGAGCCACGCCGTCGTCGGCTCCGCTCGCCGCCGTACTGGACGACCGTGTTCCTGGGCAGCCGGGACTGACGCCCGGCTATGACCGCAAGCTTGGTAAAGCTGAACCCAGAAGAACGAACCCCTACCGCACCCACGGCATCCGCGATCCTAGGGTGATCGCCTCCACCCCCATCGTGCAGCCATAGACCAGCACCTCGACCCCGGCGCCCGCCGCCGCCTCCAGCCCGGCGGCGAACTTCGGGTCGAGGTCGGCGCAGGCGCTGAAGCCGTCGCAGTCGGTCCGCTGGACCACGAACAGCGCCACCGCCCGGGCGCCGCCGGCGACTTCGTCGGCCAGGTCGCGCAGGTGGCGGGCCGAGCGCGCCGCCACGCAGTCTGGGAACTCGGCCAGCGTGCCCGCCCTTCGAAGGTGGCAGTTCTTGATCTCCAGATAGCAGTCCGGCCGATCCGGGCCGCTGAGCAGGAAGTCCACCCGGCTGGCGGCGGCGAACTTCACCTCCCGCCGATGCACCGCATAACCCGCCAGTTCCGGAATTGCGTCCGCCGCCAGCGCCTCGGCGACCAGGCGGTTGGGGTGCAGCGTGTTGATCCCCACCAGCCCCCCGTCGACCTCGACCAGCTCCAGCGTCCAGGCCAGCTTGCGCTTTGGCCCGTCCGCCGGCGACACCCAGGCGACCAGCCCCGGGGTGTTCAGCCCCAGCATCGCCCCCGGGTTCGGGCAATGCGCCACAATCTCGCGCCCATCGTCCAGCAACACGTCTGCGAAGAAGCGTTTGTAACGTTGGATCAGGCGCCCGCGCGCCATCGGTTGCGGCAACAGCATGGGCGGCCTATGCCGTGCCGGCTTTTCAACGTCCAGGGCGGAGCTCATGGCCACCACGACCCGCGTCACCGCCGCCGTCATGATCATCGGCGATGAGATCCTGTCCGGCCGCACCCAGGACACCAATCTCAACTTCATCGCCAAGTACCTCGGCACCTACGGCGTCGACCTGGCCGAGGCGCGGGTGGTGCCGGACATCAAGCAGGAGATCATCGAGGCGCTGAACCATCTTCGCGCCCGCTACGACTATGTGATCACCACCGGCGGCATCGGCCCCACCCACGACGACATCACCGCCGACTGCGTGGCCGAGGCGTTCGGGGTCGAGCTCTACGAGCATCCGGAGATCGTCGAGATGATGGCCAAGCGCTGGGGCGGCGAGGTCAACGCCGCGCGCCGACGGATGGCCCGCGTGCCCGTCGGCGGCTCGCTGGTGAAGAATTCGGTGCAGGGCCCGCCCGGCTTCCAGATCGGCAATGTGTTCGTGCTTGCCGGCGTGCCGATGGTGATGCGCGGGATGATGGACGACGTGGTGCCGCGCCTGCGCACCGGCGCCGTGGTCATCGCCCGCACGGTCAAGGTTGAGGGCGCGGGCGAGGGCGTCATCGCCGACCCCCTGCGCGCCCTGGCCGGCGCGCACCCCGACCTTTCGATCGGCAGCTATCCCTTCTACGGCCCCGAGGGCTACGGCTCGAACCTGGTGGTCCGCGGCCGCGTGGCCGAGGAGGTCGAGCAGACCGTCGACGAACTCATCGTCGCCCTGGCCGACATCGGCGCCCGGGCGATCACCAAGCTTGACGCCTAGCGGGCCGAAAAACGCCCCAGAGGAGATTCTTCGAAGCATGCGCACTCCCAATCTCGTCGCCGCGGCCGCGACCGCGGTGTCGCTGGCGCTCGGCGCCGGCGCCGCCCACGCCGAAGACCCGGCGACCACTACCGACATCCGCTGCCTGGTGGTCTCCGCCGCCTTGAGCCAGAGCCCCGACCCCGACGCCAAGCGCGCCGGCGGCCTTGGCCTGATCTATTTCTGGGGCCGGCTGGAGGGCCGCGGCGCCACCGCCAACGTCGATGTGCGCCTGGGCGACGAGGCGGTGAAGATGACCCCGGACGACATCAAGGCCGAGGCGCCCACCTGCGGCTCAACCCTCACCAACGCCACCAACTCGCTGCAGGCGGCCGGCGAGAAGCTCAGCGAGCGCATGCAGGCGGCCGCCCCGCCCGCCGGCCAAGCCGCCCCGCCCCCAGCCACGGCGCCGGCGGGCCAGTAGCGCAGCAACGCGCGGGTTTCGGCCCCCGCCCAAGGCGCGGTATGACTGCGGGCCAGTGCGGGCGTGGCGGAACTGGTAGACGCAACGGACTTAAAATCCGTTGGGGGAAACCCCGTCCGGGTTCGACCCCCGGCGCCCGCACCATTGTTTTTGAAACGTTCTTTCGAGCTGGTCAGATCGCAGCTTTTGGCCCCGTGTGTAATTCCCGTGTAGCTTGTGTGCTCGGCTCGTTCTCTTCGGCGGCCGATGGTTCAGGAATCGTTCGCTCCAGTGCGGCGCTCGAGCCGCTGCGCCAGGGCATGGGCATGAGCAAGCCGGACTTCGAGGAAGGCGTGTTCTGCTGGAAGGGCCTTATCTACTACAAATGGACCCTCGGCGACCTGCTTCCGAAGGTCCGCCCCGTAGCGGCTCAAATCGTCGCCGTGCGGCCAGAAGGGCCGGTTACGGACGAGGAGCGCAACCTCATCGCCGGCGCCCAGTCGCGACTTGGCAACGGCATTGCCCGCGCTTGCGAAACGGTACGGATGACCCTGAAGGTCTATGACGACGCCTACGCTGACTTGACGCGAAACGGCCACCCGGAATCCTTCCGCGACTTCCTGATGAAGGCTCCGGGGCTGTTCTATGAGCTTGGAGAGCGCCTAGGCTCGGTGCACCACATCATCAGCTTCTGGCGATTTAGGTTCCCGGACGGCTCGCGGCTGAAGGTCGGCGCCGAGGAACTCGTCGATCTCCTGGCCGACTTTGAGGCCAGTTTCAACTTCTCAGGCTCGGCCGCGATCGCCGCTTGAGAACCCGCCGCTACGGGAATGGCTGACGGCTCCGCCGACAAACGGAACATCGTTTTCCCGGCCGGCTCTGAGGTGTCCATGCCCTCCCTGGGTGCCACTGCCTGATCCGCAGAAACAGCTCAGCCGCGCGACTGCGCGGTCGCCGACGCGGTTTCAGCAAAGGCCAAGCTCGACTCGAAGTCAGCGAAGATGTCCATCAGTTCTGGACCGGTCACCACCGGCAGATGGCCCTTCGGGAAGCGGAAGTTCCAGAAGCTGACGATGTGACTGACGGCGCCCAGCCGCTCGCCGAGCTCGCAGAACATTCCCGGCGCGCCAAGAAGGAAGTCCCGAAACGCCTGAGGCCTGCCATCAATCAGGCTGGCAAAGGCCTGATCGTAGAACCGAAGCGAGCGCCGGGCGCTCTTGAGGGTGTTCTCGATTGAGTCGCGCAACGACTCGCGCGTCTTCTCCAGATAGGCCCGCGTTGCCGTGTCCACGCCGCCCCGCGGCTTAGCCGAAGCGATCGCCTCGGCGACCCGCGTCACCGCGGGCAGGGCTTCGGACAGGGTCCATTTGTAGTATAGAAAGCCCTTCCAGGAGAAGACGCCCTCCTGATATTCGCGCCTTTCCAGCCGAAGCGTGAGCCGCAGCGGCTCGGTCTCCGCATCGACAGAGTCGGATAGGATCTTCTGGACGAGGCGCGAGCCCTTCACGTCATCGACAGCGTCGGGCGTGTCCCGAAATGACAGTTCGATCAGTTTCTGGATCTCGTGTTCGACGAATTTGAACATGCGCGCCATGTCGCCGTTCGAGATCTCGAAATAGCACCGGGCCGGATGGCGATTGTGGCGTCGCAGCTGCTCGCGGAGCAGAAAGGGGTCGAGTGATGGCAACTGGTCGATGATCGCCAGGAGCTCGCGGTCCTGAGGATCGGTCAGCCAAGTCCCACCGAACATTCCTTCCATGACATTGTCATAGTTAAACTGGTCCACGAACACCGATCGTCCCCCCAGCTTCAGGTCCTGACGGTCGATGGGGATGATGACCTTGGTGGCCGTCTGGCGCCCGTCGAAGAACAAGTCGCGCTCGTGGCGGCGGAGGCGGTGCTTCAGAACGATGGAATGGTTGAGCACCTGGCTTTTGAAGAACGGGCTCTCGGCGTAGGCGGGGTCGGTCCCTCTACTGCGATGGACGCGAAGCAGGTTGAGGACGCGCGACGAAGACGCGCTGTGCTCCAAATGCGCCAGATTGCGGACCGCCTGATCGTTCAAGTCTATCGCCCCGGGCCAACTGTCAACCGGCGTCCAAGTTTGACCCCCGATCGGCGTTCAATATTGACCCGTCTGGCGCCGGCGTTTGCAGTCGCCCGGCGGCGTAGCGCGGAGCCCTCGCGTAGCGCAGCGCGTAGCCGACGGGCGCACCCGAGGCGTGGGCTGATCAGGAACGATTCTTGAGCCGGTAGCTCTCGTTGCCGGTTTCGACGATGTCGCAGTGATGGGTGAGCCGATCGAGCAAGGCCGTGGTCATCTTGGCGTCGCCGAAGACGTTGGGCCATTCGCCGAACGCGAGGTTGGTGGTGATGACGACCGAGGTTTGCTCGTACAGTTTGCTGATCAGGTGGAACAGGAGCTGCCCGCCCGACTGGGCGAACGGCAGGTATCCCAGTTCGTCGAGCACCACGAGTTCTAGCCGCGAGAGCTGGGCCGCCAGGGCGCCGGCCTTGCCGCGCCGTCGCTCATCCTCCAGCCGGTTGACCAGATCGACGAGGTTGAAGAACCGGCCACGGGCGCCGGCGCGCACCACATTGGCGGTGATGGCTATGGCCAGATGCGTCTTGCCCGTGCCGGTTCCGCCGACCAGGACCACGTTGCGCCGTCCGGCCAGGAACGACCCATCGTGCAGCGAGCGCACCAGGCCCTCGTTGATCGGCGAGCCCTCGAAGGTGAAGGCGTCCAGGTCCTTGATCACCGGCAGCTTGGCCGCGGCCATGCGGTAGCGGATCGAAGCGGCTTGACGGTGCGCGGCCTCGGCCGAGAGCAGGTCGGTCAGGATCTCGGTGATCGTGCGGCCGCGTTGGATGCCCGTGGTGACCGCGTCGTCGAAGGCGCCGGCCATGCCCTTCAGGCCCAACCCCGCCATGGCGGCGATCATCTCATGCCGCTGCATGGGAGCCTCGCAAGGCGTCGTAGCGGGCGCAGTCGGCGACCGGCGGATGGTTCAGGGCCAGGGCCTCGACCGTGGTGATGGTCGGTGGCCTGGGCGGCTCGCGCCGTCTGGCCAGGATGTTGAGGATCACGTCCTCGCTGGCGGTTCCGGCGTCCAGCGCCTCAGCCACGGCCGCCTCGACGATGTCGATTCCGTCGATCAGCACGGCCGCCAACACCCGCACGAAGCGCCGATCGGCCTCGTCGCCGGAGCCAAGCTTCCGCCTCAGCCGGGTCAGCGCCGGCGGCAGCGACCAGTCCTGGAACGGCGCGCCATTGCGCAGGGCTCCGGGCTTCTTGGCCAAGACCGGCAGGTAGTGCCATGGATCATAGACCGTCCGGTCCCGGCCGAAGCTGCGGGGGTGATCACCGACCACCTCGCCATCGCAGCGGATCACGATCCGGTCGGCATAGGCCCTGATCTGCACCGCCCGCCGCGCCGCCTTGGCCATCACCGAGTAGCGGTTGCGGTCGAAGTTCACCAGCAAGGTCGCTTGCGCCACCGCCTCCAACTGGTGGAAGCCGTCGAACGGGCCGGCGAAGGGCGCCAGCGACGCCTTCTCGGCTTCGAACACCTCGCGCACCGTACGATCCCGATACTCCGGATGACGGTCGTTCTCGGCTCGCCGGGCGCACTCCGCCTCCAGCCAGCCGTTCAGCTCCTCCAGAGTGCGGAACTTCAGGCGCGGCTTGAACAGGTTGTCCCGCGCATAGCCGACCTGGTTCTCCACCTGGCCCTTCTCCCAGCCCGAGGCTGGCGTGCAGGCCACCGGCTCGATCAGGTAGTGCGAACACATCTGTTCGAAGCGCCGGTTGAACCGCCGCTCCTTGCCCACGAACACGGTCTCCACCGCCGTCTTCATGTTGTCGTAGATGCCCCGGCGAGGTACCCCGCCGAACACCGCAAAGGCCCGCGCATGGGCGTCGAACACCATCTCCTGGGTCTCGCGCGGATAGGCCCGGATGTAGAACCGGCGACTGTGGCTCAGCCGCGTGTGCGCCACCTTCACCGTCGCCGGCGCCCCGCCCAACTCGACCTTCTCGTGGCTCCAGTCGAACTGGTAGGCGTCGCCCGGCGCAAAGCTCAGCGGCACGAACGCCTCGCTCGCCGAGGCCAGGCCGCGCCGCTCATCCCGCCAGCGGCTGGCGTAGCGTCGCACAGCGTCATACGAGCCCTCATAACCCTCCCGCTGCAGCAAGTCGGCGATCCGCGTCAGGGTCAGCCGGTCCTTCTTCGCCGCCGCCGCGTTGGCCGCCAGCATCGCCTCCAGCCGCTCGATGAACAGACCCAGCTTCCGGTGCGGCTGCTCGGACCGCTCGTAGTCGAACGAGGTCGCGCCGGAACGCAGAACCTTGCGCACCGTGTTGCGCGATAGCCCAAGCTCCCGCGCGATCGTCCTGGCCCCCTTGCCCTGAGCAAAATGCTCCCGCCGGATCTTCGCAATCGTCTCCACAACCAACATCCCCGTTCCGATCGACAGCCATCACAAGGCTCCCGATATGGTCATCGCCGACCCAGGGATGGGGGTCATTTTTGGACGCCGATATCCCCGGTTAGGGGGTCAATTTTCCACGCCGATTCACAGGCCGCCCCGCC
>Ga0302276_10004695_pt1 | contig 11452 bp, 10 predicted proteins | sample III_Bog_N2_3_FD_198768 | JGI IMG/M metagenome (GOLD analysis project Ga0302276, IMG submission 198768) | Peat permafrost microbial communities from Stordalen Mire near Abisko, Sweden - III_Bog_N2_3 | ecosystem: Environmental > Terrestrial > Soil > Wetlands > Peat | place: Sweden: Abisko... | reverse complement strand
GGAAATCCGTTGGCGACCGCGGCCGGTGCCGAGGTCTTGAGTCGCGTGACGCCCCAGGACTACGCGCAATTGAGCGCACGCGTCGCGCACTTCGCGACGCGCCTGAACGACGCGGTGCGCTCCGCGGGGCTCTTCGCGCGTGTGCCGGTGCGCGGTCCGCTACTGGGCCTGTACTTGTCGCACGAGGAGTTCGAGGAGCCTGAGAACTTCGACCAGGCCCGACGCCTGTGCGACAACGGCCTCTATCGTCCGTTCTTTCACGCGATGCTCGATCAGGGCGTGGCGCTCGCGCCCGGGGCCTACGAGATCCTCTTCGTCTCACTCGCGCACAGTGACGAGGACCTCTCGCGCACCGTCGACGCCGCGGCCCAGGCGGCGCGCGTGGCGGCGGGTGTCGCCACGGCCTCGTGAGCGTCATTCGCAGTGAGGGGTGGGCGGTCCGGCCGAGTTTCTCGCCGCACGGTCCTATCGAACCGGTCACGCTGTTGTTCGACGAAACAGGTTTCACCCAACTGGCCGGCGACCCGGCCGTCGCCTGGCAGACTCCCTGGAGCGAGGTGACATACCTTCGTCTGGTGCGCCGACGCGGGGGCGTCACCATCGTCGCCGTCGTGGCCAACGTGCTCTATCAGTGGCGTCGGCGACGCGCACTGTCGCGCGCGCAGTTCGACGAGCTCGTCGCGGCTCTCTCGGTGCACGGTGCTCGCGAGATGCCGCGCTCGCGACGAAACGGTGCGCTCGCCGTGGCGGGCCTGGTGACCCTGGCGTCCTTCGGCGGCTATTTCGGGGGACTCTTCACCTCCACGCCCCGGTCCTCGACGTTGACGGCGCTGAGCGCAGTGAACCTGAGCGCCCGCGACGTGCCCGGCACGTGGGGTGTCTCGACATCGGCGTCGAGCTCAGAACTCGAGACGATTATGCCGGCGCCCGGCCAAGTGATCACGTTGAATCCCTCCACGACGTTGCCCGCCGAGGACAGCGCCTTCAATCTCGCGGCGAATCACTTTCAGCGCTGCCTCGGCGTTCAGAACGTGAACGACCGCATCTACGGCCTGGCCGGGCAGAGCCCGACGTACCAGGTGAGTTCGCCCGTGTTCTCGTCGTCGAGTGACGGCGGCATCCAGGTGGAGTCGACCGCTCAGTACTACGCGTCGACCCTGAACGTGACCAGTGACGTGCACGAGATGTCCCAGGCGTCCTTTGGTCGCTGCTTCGCCGAGTCCAATGCCGACATGATGATCGGTCGCAGTTCGGCCGCGACGCCGAACCTGACCAACGGCGTCACTTACGATGCGCGCACCTTCGTCAAGGGCTGGGTGACCGGCGGGTCGGTCGCGGTGTCGATTCCGAGCATCGGGCTGACGCACGCCGACCTGGTGGTCGTCGTCGAGGCGGCGGGTCACTACGAAGTGACGCTGGCGGCGCTGGCGTCCGACCTGCGCGCCGCGCGCGCCGCGATCGACAACTTGGCCAATGCCCTGCTGGTGCGCACGACGTCGAGTGCGGCGCTGTCGGCCTAGCCCAGGACGACTGACTCGGTCAGTGCTTGGCGCGAGTCGCGGGGGACTTTCGCCCGAGCATCACGAAGGTCCCGATGCTGAGGGCCACGTAGGCGACCCAGACCAGGCCCTGCAAGACCGTGGGTTGGTCCGCGTAGCCGAGCAACGAGTGAAAGACGTCACCGAGGCTCGATGACTCGCTCATGACGCCGCTGGTGTTCCAGAGAACGTGCGAACCCACGGTGATCCACCCGAGTTGTTGGAAGTTCTCGATGGCGTCGGCGAGCAGGCCCGCGGCGAAGAACATCAGCGTCACGCCCAGCACGCGAAAGAAGATCTTCAAGTTGACCTTGGTACCCATGCGGTACATCGCGACGGCCAGGGCCAGGGCCAGGACCAGTCCCAGCGCACCGCCCCCGAGCACCAGGTACCCGTGCACCGGCGCGGCGGCCTGGTGCGAGTTGGCGAAGAGGATCGCCAGGGTGAAGACCATGGTCTCGAGGCCCTCGCGTCCGACCGCCTGGAACGCAAGTAGTCCGAGTCCCCAGCGGTTGCCCTGGGAGAGGGCCTGGTCACTGCGCGACTGCAACTCCTTGGTCATGGTGCGCGCGTGCTTGTGCATCCAGAACGTCATGGCGGTCAAGAATCCCGCGGCGACGATGTACGTCGCGGTCTCGAAATAGGTCTGCACTCGCGACCCCGAGTAGCGCGAGATGGCGAAGTACGCGGCGATGCCTCCCACGAGCGTGAGGACTAGCGCGGCGCCGACGCCCCAGAAGACGTCGCGGAAATGGCGCGTCTGGCCCAGACGCTTGAGGTACGCGAGCAAGATGGCGACGATCATCGATGCCTCGATGCCCTCGCGCAGGAAAATCACGAAAGTGGGGATCACGTCACTGCCCCGTCACGCCACGTTCGTATCGATGCGACATTTTCACGGGGTCATCCTACGGGTGCGCCTCAAGGGGTCGTCGTGCGCGACGTATCAGGCGTGAGCGTCGTGGCCACTTCTGTTGCCGAGCAGCATGGCGTACGCCTCTTCGGGCACCGCGTGGGCCAGTCGGACCATGGCGCGATAGCCCACCTCGGCGGGACCCTGGTTGTCGTTGTTCATCAGGTTGGCCATGATCGCCAACAGCTCGTTCATCAGCGGCTCGATGCGCATTCCCACTCCCACGCACACCGACAGGATCTTGGGCTCTGAGATCAGGCGCACGAACGCGCGCGCCACCTTGTAGTAGTCGCCGTAGGCCTGGTCCATGCGCTCGTCGTAGAGCGCGAGCGCCGACGCGTCGTTGCTGACCAGCGCTTCACCGAGCGCGCCGGCCGCCAGGCGACCCGTCTCGTAGCCGTAGGCGATGCCCTCACCGTTGAAGGGGTTGACCGTGCCGGTGGCGTCGCCAATAGTCAACGTGTTGGGACCCACCCGCGGTCCGATCGCCAAGCCCATCGGCAATCGTCCGCCGGTCGCCGGGCCCTCACAGGTGTCGTCGTTGAGACCCCACGCCTCGGCGGTCTGGGCGACGAAATATTCCTGGAGCTTGGTGGTGTTGACGCCCTTCCAGGCGCCGCCGGTCGACAAGAGTCCGACGCCCACGTTCACCCGGCCGTCGCCCAGCGGAAAGATCCAGCCGTATCCGGGGACGACGTCGCCGTGGGGGTCGCGGATGTCGAGGTGCGAGTCGATCCAGGGTTCGTCGTGACGCTCGCTGGTGTAGTAGCCGCGCAGCGCCATCCCCATCGGCCACTCACGGTTGCGCGTGGTGCCTAGGGCGCGACCCATCCGAGAGTTCTGCCCGTCACCCACCACCAGGTATCGCCCACGGATCTCGGCGCTCGCCCCCGTCTCCTTGTCCTTGACGACGACACCCGCGGCCCCGCTGAGGGCGCCCTGGGCCGAGGGAACGGCGTCGAGGAGTTCGAGCGCCTCGACGCCGGTGAGCAACGTCGCGCCGTACTCGACGGCGTGCTCGGCGATGAGACCGTCAAGGTTGAAGCGAGTGATGGTGTAGCCGTAGTTGGGAAAGATCGGGTGCTCGGGCCATTTCATCTCGAGTGACGCACCGAAACCGAAGCCGCGCAACCCCTGGTAGCGGTGGGCGTGCTTCGCGACGTCGGGCTCGAGCCCCATCTCGATGATCTGGTGCACCGAGCGCGGGGTGAGTCCGTCACCGCAGGTCTTCTCGCGGGGGAAGGTCTTCTTCTCGATCAGGCAGACCGACCATCCGGCCTGGGCCAACCAATACGCGCAGGCCGACCCGCTCGGTCCCGCTCCCACGATCACGACATCGAATTCGATGGGGCGGGCGGCGACTTCTTGCAGAGAGGGCATCGTGACAGATTAGGCCGTTGGTCGAGCGGTCCCGTCGCCGAGGGTGGCGTCAGGAGTGATAGAACTGAATCCGTGAACCAGTATTTACCAATACTGGGACTCCTGATTCTGGGAGCGTTGTTCGCGTCGGGATCGTTTGTTGCGTCGGCTTTGCTGGCGCCGCACAAGCGACCCACTGACGCCAAGATCGCCCCCTACGAGTGCGGGATCGTCCCTGAAGTGGAACCGCCGCAGCGCTTCCCGGTTCGTTTCTACCTCGTGGCGATGATCTTCGTGATCTTCGACATCGAAGTCGTCTTCATGTACCCCTTCGCCGTGGTCTTTCGCCAATTGGGCGGCTTCGGACTGATCGAAGTGCTCGTGTTCTCCCTCTTCGTCTTCGGCGCCCTGCTGTTCTTGGTCCGTGAGGGCGCCCTCTCGTGGGGTCCGCGCCAGCACTTGACCGTGGGAATGCCCGAACGCACCAGTTCGTCCACGATTGCGCGCATCAGCGCCGAACCCGAACAGGCGGCGTAGTGGCCCTCGAAGACCTGCAGCACAATTTCTTAACCGCGCCCATCGAGGACCTGGTGCGCTGGGCGCGCCGCGCGTCGGTGTGGCCGGCGTCCTTTGGACTCGCGTGTTGCGCTATCGAGATGATGGCTGCCGGCGGCGCCGACTTCGACCTCGCGCGCTTTGGCATGGAGGTCTTTCGCAACTCCCCGCGCCAGGCCGACCTCATGATCGTGGCCGGTCGGGTGAGCCAGAAGATGGCGCCCGTCCTGCGCCAGGTCTACGACCAGATGATGGAGCCCAAGTGGGTCATCTCGATGGGCGTGTGTGCGTCCACCGGTGGGCTCTTCAACAACTACGCCATCGTCCAGGGGGTCGACCAGATCGTGCCCGTGGACGTCTACGCCCCCGGCTGTCCCCCCAGCCCCGAGACGTTGATGCACGCCATCCTCACCCTGCACGAGCAGATCCGCACCGGTGAGATCATGAAGCGTCGTCACGAGGGTAACCCCACGCACCTGGGCCACGATGGCGGCGTCTGGACGCCCGAAGTGCCGGTGACCGTAAGGATGGGCACGCCGAAGTGATCCCCCTTCCCCCCTTGGCCCCCCCAGCCGTTCTCGTAGATGAGGCCCTCGCGTGCGACGTGGCGTGCTTCCCCACGCCCGAGCAGTACCTCGACCTCGTCGCCGCCTTCAAGGACGACGGTTTCGAGATGTGCGTGGACGTGTGCGGGGTGGACTACCTCGAGCACGCCGAGCGGGTCCTGCCCGAGGGCGTGACGCCGACGCGCTTCGAAGTGGTGGTCAACTTGTTGTCGCTCTCCAAGAAGCAGCGCGTGCGCGTGCGCGTGCAGGCGGGTACCGAATCCCCGCGGGTCGAGAGCCTGTTCCACATCTACCCCGGCACGGAGGCTCCCGAGCGCGAGACCTTCGACATGTTCGGCATCCTCTTCGACGGCCACCCGGACTTGACGCGCATCCTCATGCCCGAGGACTGGGAGGGTCACCCGCTGCGCAAGGACTACGGCGTGGGACACGTCCCCATCCAGTTCAAGGAAGCGCCTGGTCCGCGATGAGTGACGTCACGCGCACCGCCGACCGCCCCGAACGCCTGACCGGCGAAACGTCTGAGGGTGCGCAAGAGCTCACCCGGCGCATCGACACCGCGAGCGACCAACTGGGTCGCGAAGTCGGCTCGGTCCTGCGCCTGGACGGCGTGACGCTCGACCCCCGTGAGGTCGATTACGAGCGCGACGACGACGAGACCATGATCATCAATATGGGTCCGGCGCACCCCTCGACGCACGGGGTGCTGCGACTCATGCTCGAACTCGATGGTGAGTTCGTGCTGCGAACCAAGGTCGTCATTGGTTACCTGCACACCGGCATGGAGAAGACCGGCGAGACGTTGAGTTACGTCCAGGGCGCCACCAACGTGACGCGCATGGACTATCTGTCGCCGGTCATCAACGAACTCTCGTACTCACTGACCATCGAGAAGCTGCTCGGCGTGCAGATCCCCGAGCGCGCGACGTGGATTCGCATGTTGATGAGCGAGCTCAACCGCGTCTCGTCGCACCTGGTGTGGATGGCTACCAACGGCATGGACCTCGGGTCGACCTCGATGATGATCTACGGCTTGCGCGAGCGCGAGTTGATCCTGGCCTTCTTCGAGAAGACCGCGGGGCTGCGCCTGAACCTGAATTACGTGCGCCCCGGGGGCGTGGCGGCCGACCTACCCGACGGGTGGGAGGACGATATCGAGGTCATCTGCAACACCATCGAGGAGCGCACCTACGAATACGACCAGCTCCTCACGGGCCAGCCGATCCTGCGCAACCGCCTGATCGGCGTCGGGGCGATCACTGCGGAGGAGGCGCTGGCGTTGAGCCTGACCGGACCGTTGCTGCGCTCGACCGGCGTGCCCTGGGACCTGCGCCGCTCGATGCCCTACCTCGCCTACGACCAGGTCGACTTCGACGTCATCGTCGGGACCTACGGCGACAACTTTGACCGCTACGCCATCCGACTGAACGAGATCAGGGAGTCCATCCGCATCGTGCGCCAGTGCGTGGAGAAGATGCCCGCGGGCGATTACCGCAGCCAGGACCCCAAGGTGACCCCGCCGCCGCGCGCGCGCATCGGCGAATCCATGGAGGCGCTGATCCACCACTTCAAGCTCTTCACCGAGGGCTTCCACGTCCCAGCCGGTGAGGTGTACTCCGCGGTGGAATCGCCGCGCGGCGAGATCGGGTGCTACATGGTCTCTGACGGCGGCCCCAAGCCGTACCGGATCCACGTGCGCGCCCCGAGCTTCACCAACCTGCAGGCGATGCCCCTGTTGATGCGTGGTGCGTCGGTGTCCGACGCCATCACCATGATCTCGACGGTCGACCCCGTCTTGGGAGAGGTCGACCGATGAGTCACTTTCGCGCCGACATCCGCCAACGCGCCGAGGAACTCGTCGCCCTCTACCCCCGCAGGCGCTCGGCGATGTTGCCGTTGTTGCACCTGGCCCAGGAGCAAGACGGCTACCTGAGCGACGAGGGCATCGCCGAGGTGGCCGCCCTCACCGACACGACGCCGGCGGACGTGCGCGGCACCGCGTCCTTCTACGACATGTTCCACCTCGAACCGGTGGGCAAGTACGTGGTCGGCGTGTGCACCAACATCGCCTGCCTGCTGGCCGGCGGCGAGGAACTGCTCGAGCACGCCAGTCAGACACTGCACTGCGCGGTGGGCGCCACCTCGAGCGACGGGTTGTTCACCCTCGAAGAGACGGAGTGCCTGGCCGACTGCAACCTGGCGCCGTGCGTGCAGGTGAATCACCGTTACGTGCGCACCACGACCCCGGCCACCTTCGACGCCATGGTCGAGGACCTGCGCGAGGGTCGCCTCGACCACGACGTGCCGAGCCACGGGACATTGATCCGCGTCAAACGCCAGGGCGGACTGCGCGTCTCCAAGGACGACGTGGCCACCGAGCGTGCGCAGGCCTTGGCCGAGCGCACCGCTCGCGCCGCCGTCGCCGCCGCAGCGGCCGCGGCCGTTTCCGAGGAGAGCAAGTGATGGCGGTCCTCGACGCACCACTGATTGTCTCGTCGCGCCGTGACTACGCCGACTCCTTCACACTGAGTCGCTACCTCGAGACCGGCGGCTACGAAGGACTGCGCAAGGCGCTCACGATGTTCCCCGAGGACGTCGCGGCCGAGGTGGACAAGGCGTCGCTGCTCGGACGTGGCGGCGCGGGTTTCCCCGCGGGCCGCAAGTGGTCGATGCTGCGCCGTTCGCCGATCTCCTACCTCGTCGTGAACGGTGATGAATCCGAGCCGGCCACCTTCAAGGACCACTACCTCGTCGAGCGCGATCCCCACCAGTTGGTCGAGGGCGTCATCATCGCCGCTTACGCGCTGCAGGTGAGTCAGGTGTTCATCTTCTTACGCGGGGAGTTCGCCCTCGGTCTCGAGCGCGTCCAACAAGCGCTCAACGACGCCTACGCCCACGGGGCGCTGGGCTCCAAGATCTTCGGCTCGGACTTCTCCGTCGACGTCGTCGTACACCCCGGCGCGGGTGCCTACATCTGCGGCGAGGAGACGGCGCTGCTCGAAGCCCTCGAAGGTAAGCGGGGCTTTCCGCGCATCAAGCCGCCGTTCTTCCCTGCGGTCACCGGCCTCTACGGAGAGCCCACCGTGGTCAACAATGTCGAGACCATGTCCAACCTGCCCTGGATCATCTCCAACGGTGGCGCGGCCTTCGCCGCGTTGGGCGCGGGACGTTCGACCGGCACGCGCCTGTTCGCTCTCGCGGGCAACGTGAAGAATCCTGGCGTGTTCGAACTAGAGATGGTCAAGAACACCTTTCGCGACATCATCTTCGACCCCGCCCTGGGTGGTGGACTCGCCGAGGGCCGCACCCTCAAGGCGTTCATCCCCGGTGGCGTCTCGGCCCCGTGGTTCGGTCCCGAGTTGCTCGACACGCCCCTGGGTCAAGACGAGGTCGGGGGACTGGGTTCCATGCTCGGATCGGGATCGATCGTCGTGATCGACGACGCCAGTTGCGTCGTGCGCGCGACCTGGCGCATCACCAAGTTCTTCTCGCGCGAGTCCTGTGGACAATGCACGCCGTGCCGCGAAGGTTCGGGCTGGATCGAGCGCGCGATGTACCGCCTCGAGAACGGCGGGGGCCGCATGGAGGATATCGACCTCTTGCTCGACCTGTGCGACAACATCGCTCCGGGTCTGACCTGGCCGCCCCAGCAGACCACCATCTGCGTACTGGGTCCGTCCATCCCGTCATCGGTCCACTCCGCAATCAGCATGTTCCGCGATGACTTCGTGGCCCACGTGAACTACGGAGGTTGTCCCCATGACTGACGTCATCCGCACCAACGTCAACATCACCGTCGACGGCCGTCCAGTCCAAGCGCAGCCCGGTGAACTCCTGATCGAGGCCGCGGAGCGCGCGGGTTCCTATATCCCACGCTTCTGCTATCACCCGCGCATGGAGCCCGTGGGCGTGTGCCGCATGTGCCTCGTCGAGGTGGAGGGACCACGTGGCGCGACGCTGCAGCCGGCGTGCTATCTCAAGGTCTCCGAGGGCATGAGCGTCACCACCGACTCCGACAAGGTGAAGAAGGCCCAAGACGGCGTCCTTGAGTTCCTCCTCGCCAACCACCCCCTCGATTGCCCCGTGTGCGACAAGGGCGGTGAGTGTCCTCTCCAGGACCAGACGTTGGCGCACGGGTCGGGCGAGACCCGCTTCGCCGAGGAGAAGCGCCACTTCGTCAAGCCCATCGAAATCGGCGCGCTCGTGTTGCTCGACCGCGAGCGCTGCATCCAGTGCGCGCGCTGCACTCGCTTCGCCAGTGACGTTGCCGGCGATGCCCAGATCGCCTTCGCCGGACGCGGTGACCTCATCGAAGTCGCCACGTCGCCGACGCAGCCCTTCGACTCCGTCTTCTCGGGCAACACCGTGCAGATCTGTCCGGTGGGCGCATTGACCGCCAAGCCCTACCGCTTCAGCGCACGTCCCTGGGACCTCGAGCAGGTCGAGAGCACCTGCACCACCTGCGCGGTGGGATGTCGAGTGGCGGTCCAGTCCTCGGGCAATCGATTGACCCGCGTGCTCGGGGTGGACTCCGAACCGGTCAATCACGGCTGGCTCTGTGACAAGGGGCGCTTCACCCTCGATTCGATCGACGCCCACGAAGACGCGACGGACGTGCTCTCGGCCGCGACGCGTATCACCGAGCCCCTGGTGCGCCGCAATGGCGAGCTCACCGCCGTCTCGTGGGGCGTGGCCCTGGCCGAAGCCGCGCGGCTGTTGCACGAGGCGGGCGACGCCGACGCCATTGGTTCGATCGGTGGCGCGGCACTGACCAACGAGGGAGCCTTCGCCTGGGAGCGCTTCTTGCGCGGGGCGATCGGTTCTGAGCACCTCGACGCGCAGTTCGACGACGGACTCGACCCGGTGTTGCTGCAGGCCCTTCCCCTCGCCACCATCGACGACGCCGCGAACGCGCCCGTCGTCCTCACCTTGACCGGTGATCTTCGCCAGGAACTCCCGGTGTTGTTCCTTCGCCTGCGCGAGAGCTTCGCCCAGAAGCACCGCACCTTGATCGAGCTCTCGAGCGCGCCCAGTGCGCTGCGCTCACTCGCACGCCACGTGCTCAGCGTGCGACCCGGCGAGACGCCGTCGATCGCTCACGCCCTCATCAGTGGACACCTGCCGGTGGGCACCCTAGTCAGCGACGCCGAACTCGACCAGGTACGTTCTCTCCTCGGCGACGGATCAGGTGTCGTCATTGTCGTGGGTCGCGCCAACCTGGCCGAGGACCAGCGACTCGTCGATGAGGCGATCGCCACTCTCGCCCAGGGACTGCCGCAGGCCCGATTCCTCGTGACGCTGCGCCGTTCGAACGTGCGCGGAGCCCTCGACATGGGGCTGGGTCCTCGCCTGCGACCGGGACGTGGCGTCGACGCCGCCGCCACGGACGCGCAGTTGTCGGCCATGGCCCAGGGCGTCCAGCGCGCCACGGTGCTGTTGGGTGGCTCGCTGCTGGGCAACGTCGTCGATCAAGAACTCGCCAGCGCCGCGCTGACGGCGTCGAGTGTCATCGCGGTCACCGGACACGGCGGGGCGACCCTCGCCTTCGCCGACGTCGTGCTGCCCGCCAGCGTCCAGCACGAGCGCGTCGGCACGGTCACCAACCTCGAGGGCCGCGTGACGGCCGTCGCACCCAAGATCGGTGCGCCGGGTTCGGCGTGGCCCGACGTCGCCATCGCGTCGGAGCTCGCGCTCGCGTGGGGCCAGGACCTCGCGCTCGGCTCGGTCGAACTCTGCGCCCAGGCCATCGAGGAGACCACCGGATACGCGGCGTTGTCGGTCCTACAGGACCAGGCCTTCGACGGTGCCGTGATGGGACTCGCGGTCACGCCCGTCGCGCGTCACGCCATGGACCCCATGGCCTTCCCGGGCATTCGCTCGACCAAGACCGCTGGACTCGGTGAATCGAGCGGCACCACCACGCTGCTCGACTCGTCCACCACCGCCTCGACCTCGGTAGCGACGTTCGCCGACGTGCATCTGACCAGGGTGGACGTGCCCCTCGCCGACGCCTACGCGTTGCGACTCGTACTGTCGCGACGTCTCTACGACCGCGGCGTCGCCATGCAGGGTTCGCCCGCGCTGGCCGAGCTCGTGGAGCCGACCACGTTGCTCGTGCACCCCTCCGACCTCGACCACCTCGGCCTCGCGAGTGGCGCGCGCGTGCAGGTGCGCGCCGCGGGCGGCGACTTCGAGATCGGTGTCGTCACCGACGAGACCGTCGTGCGCGGTACGTGCGTGGCTCCGCTGGGGACTCTTGACGAGACCGGCGCCAACGTCATCGCGTCGTTGCTCGACTCCTCGAGCCCGGTCACGCAACTGCGACTGGAGACGAGATGAACCTCGCGACGGTCGACCCGCTCTTCAGCGATGGCATGCACGTCACCATCGCGATCTTGATCATCGTCGCCGTCAAAGTCGTCGTCGGCTTCGCGGTGATCATGGGCGCGGTGACGCTGATGATCTGGTTCGAGCGCAAGGCCATCTCGGACATGCAGAGTCGCATCGGACCCCAGCGCTGG
>Ga0302276_10004693_pt1 | contig 11457 bp, 12 predicted proteins | sample III_Bog_N2_3_FD_198768 | JGI IMG/M metagenome (GOLD analysis project Ga0302276, IMG submission 198768) | Peat permafrost microbial communities from Stordalen Mire near Abisko, Sweden - III_Bog_N2_3 | ecosystem: Environmental > Terrestrial > Soil > Wetlands > Peat | place: Sweden: Abisko... | reverse complement strand
GGTGATGCCGCTCGGTTCGCCCATCGGCTCGAATCGTGGCATCCAGACGCGCGACCAGATCAAAATAATTATTGAGCAGGCGACCGTCCCCGTGGTCGTGGACGCAGGCATCGGCGCGCCGAGCCACGCGGCGGAGGCGATGGAACTTGGCGCGGACGCCGTGCTGGTGAACACCGCCATCGCCGTGGCGAATGATCCGAACCGCATGGGCATCGCGTTCAAGCTGGCAGTCGAAGCCGGACGCGCGGCATTTGAAATCGGCCTCGGCGCGCCAAGCGAAACGGCGAGCGCGACAAGTCCGTTGACGGCGTTTTTGAATTGAGTGGAAATGAACACTGACATGCAAAATTGGCCGTTCGATGACCCGACAAACTTGGCGGTTTTTTCGATACGCCAAATTGTTTTCAGCAGACAGCCTATTTTACACGTCACTCATGACAGTGACGACGGGAGTTGGCAGTTTTTAGGGGCAGATACACCTTCTGAAAGTGATGCAGTGATTGTCGGCCTTGAAGAAATCGTTAAACTTGATCCAAGCATCAAGGATTTGTCAGACCTGCAAGTTGGCTGGGAAGCATGGCGTAGTAATAAGGGTGAAAAATGGAAAAGAATTCAAAAGCCGAATTAAATTTTATGAATGGCAAAACTTTATCCGCTTCCCGCGCCCGGCAGATTTTGGCCGCCGCGCAAAAAACTAAGATCCTCGTCGTCGGCGACGTGATGCTCGACCAGTTTATCTGGGGCGGCGTGTCGCGCATTTCGCCGGAAGCGCCGGTGCCGGTGGTGGATTTCAACCGCGAGAGCTTCATGCCCGGCGGCGCGGCGAACGTCGCACGCAACCTGGTTTCGTTGCAAACGCCAGCGGAACTTTTTGGTGCGATTGGCAACGACGATGCGGCGAAAAAGCTGCTGAAACTTCTGGGCGAACAAAACATCGGCTGCGCCGGTCTCGTAAAAAATTCCGCGCGGCACACGAGCATCAAGACACGCATCGTCGCACACCAGCAGCAGGTCGTGCGCATTGACCGCGAAACACGCGGCGCGCTGGATGACAAGACGACGGCAAAATTACTCGCTGAATTCAAAACGCAAATCGCCAAAGCCGACGCGGTCATCGTCGGCGATTACGGCAAAGGCGTCGTGACGCAGCCATTGCTGAACGAAATCAAATCGCTGTGCCGCGAGCGGGGCGTGTGGTTGAGCCTCGATCCGAAGCCGGTGCATGATTTGAATCTGAGCAACCTGTCGCTCATCACGCCGAACCGCAAGGAGGCGTTTGAGCTGGCGAAGCTGCCGGATGAAACCAAAAATGAAGATCCGTTCGCGGATAAAAATCTGATGCTCGTCGCCGAGCGGCTGCTGAACGAACTGCGGCCGGCGTTGCTGCTCATCACGCTGGGCGAACTCGGCATGTTGCTGTGTCAGCGTGGGCAGAAGCCGTTTCACATCCCGACGGTCGCGCAGGAAGTCTTCGACGTTTCCGGCGCAGGCGACACGGTCATCGCCACGTTTACTTTGGCCATCGCCGCCGGAGCTTCGCCGGTTGAAGCAGCGATTCTCTCCAACCATGCGGCAGGCATCGTTGTCGGCAAAGTCGGCACGGCGATAACCACTCCGGAAGAGTTACTTAAAAGTTTCAACCACGGATAAACACAGATGGACACGGATTCAGAAACTTATCCGTGTTAATCCGTGTCCATCCGTGGTTACAAAATGAACTCTAAAAAAATTACCGTCGGCGAAATCGGTGCGATGAAACGTCGCGGCGAAAAAATCGCCGCGCTCACGGCGTATGATTTTCCGATGGCAAAACTGCTCGACGAGGCGGGCATCCCCCTGCTGCTCGTCGGCGATTCACTTGGCATGGTCGTGCTGGGTTATCCGGACACGACGCACGTCACGATGGCGGAGATGGAGCACCACATCCGCGCCGCCGCCCGCGCGAAGCCGAATGCGCTGCTCGGCGGCGATCTGCCGTTCAAAAGTTACGAGACCGTTGCTGATGCCGTCGCGAACGCAAAAAAACTGGTCGCGGCGGGCGCAGAATTTGTGAAGGCAGAAGGTGGCTCGGAAATTCTGCCGCAAGTGCAGGCGATTGTGGCGGTGGGTATTTCCTTTTGCGGCCATCTCGGCATGTTGCCGCAGCATGTTTTGGAAGAAGGCGGCTACAAGATCAAAGGCAAACCGGAGGCGGAGCATCAGAAGCTGCTGGACGACGCGAAACTTCTGGCGGACGCGGGTGCGTTCGCGATTGTGCTCGAACTGGTAACGCCGCCGGTGGCGAAAGAAATTTCCGTACAGATTTCCATTCCAACCATCGGCATCGGCAGCGGGCCGGATTGCGACGGACAGATTCTGGTGACGCCGGATTTGACCGGCAGTTTTCCGTGGTTCACACCGAAGTTCGTGAAGCCGAAGGCAAACGTCGCGGCGGAAATTAAATCGGCGGTGACGCCTTGGAAATCTGAAATAGGTGCGAAATGAAATTTGTGCTGTCTATCCTGATTTTGGCGTGCGTGACTACGAGTTGCTCGACGAAATCCAAGACACGGCTGGAGCAACAAAATGCTTTTCTGGCGGGGCAGAATGCGGCGTTGCGGCAACAGCAAACAGCGCAGTTGGCGGCGCAGTTTCCGGTCGTCACCATCATCGGCGCGGTGCAAAACTCCTCCGTGCCATGGGTATCGGGATTGACGCTGGCGCAGGCCATCGCCACGGCGAACTATCTCGACTCCAAGGAGCCGGAAGAAATCATCCTCACGCGACAGGGCGAGAGCGCGACGCTGCCGCCCAAAGTTTTGCTCGATGGAACCAGTATTCCGCTGGAGCCGGGCGACGTGGTCGAAATTCGCTGAGGCATATTGCTCTTCAACGCTGGCGGCAGGCGGATTGCCGGCATTTTTTCGTTCAAAAAATAATTTAAGTTATTTCAAGGCTTGGACAGCCTGTGTCCCACCTCGTCAGCGAAAGTGGTGTCGTAATTAAAACAACATTATGACAACCAACCAACAACTCGAACTCGGATTCAACGCCACCCAAACCCGCATTTATGGCCGGCCGCGCACACGCGTGACGCGCGCGCAATGGTGGTTCGCCAAGATGCGCGAGGCCGTGGAAAACGCGGTGAACTGGCAAAACGAAACGGCTTCGCACCCGGAGCAAATCTGGATGGCTGGAGCGAATCGCGAAGTGAAGATTTAAGCGGAGGCAGAAATAAAATTGGCGCGGCGAGCAAAATTATTCTTTCGCTCCATGTTCGCCAGCTTCATTTCCCAAGGTAGCCGGCGCGCACGAATTCGCGGATGACAGCGATTTCTTCCGTGCCATGGATTGTGTGTTCCTTTGGAAATTCGTTCCACTGCACATTGAGGCCGCCGGCTTGCAGTTTTTGAACCTGTTCGCGCACGCCGGCGAAAGGGATGATCGGATCGAAGTGGCCGTGGGTGATTAACAGCCGTTGCGTGCGGGCGACCGGCGTGAGATCACGCAGCAGATTTTCGATTTCAAAAACCCAGCCGCTGATGCCGACGAGTCCGGCGAGCCGATGCGGATAGCGCAGGCCGGTCTCAATCGTCATCAGGCAGCCCTGTGAAAAGCCGCCGAGCGTAATCTGGTCGGCGGGAAAATTTTTCGCGCGCAAATCGTCGAGCAGTTCAAACAATAACTGGCGGCTGCGATGGATGCCGGGCGCGCTGTCGCCGGGATAATCGAACCACGAATAGCCGCCGTAGTATTCATCAGGAGCGTTGACGAGCAGATAATTCAACCACGGCAAATCGAGCGCGCCAGGCAGCCAGCGCCAGCCGGTGGGAGAATCGCCGAGACCGTGCAGCACGACGAAAATGCGGCGGGAATTTTTATCGGCGGCAGGAATAAATTCGCCGTGCAGCATGGCATTAGCCGGCGAGTTGGCGGTTCGCCTGCAATCGGGCGCGCATGACGTAGATCAGCGCCTTGACGGTGAGTTCGATGAACAGAAACGGCTTGGCGATGAAGTCGTTGCCGCCGGCCATAGTGGAATTGGTGCGGTTGTCGAAGTCGTTCAGGCTGGTCACGAAAACCACGGGCGTCTTCTTGAGGTGCGGCATGGCGCGCAGCTTCGCGCAAACTTCGTAGCCGGTCATGCCGGGCATATCCACGTCGAGAAAAATGAGGTCGAAGTCGTTTTCCGCGAGCAATTGCAGGGCCTGTTCCGGTTCTTCGACGTTGACAGATTTGAGCTTGGCCTTTTCCAAAGCATAAACGATGGCGCGGCGCGAAATGGCCTCGTCGTCCACGACCAGGATTTTAGAAACCGGAATTTCCTGACGCTCGGGCAGCGTGCCGCGCTCAAACAGGAAGCCGAGAAAATCCACGGCCGAGGCAACGGTGCGGATGGACGAGGCGTTGATGTTTTTTGGCTTCTCGTAAATCTCCTTGAGCAACGCTTCAAAGGCCGAGGACATGTGGGCGATCTGAACGAGGCCAGCCAAACCGGCATTGCCGTTCAAGGCATGGACGCGGCGGTAAAGGTCATAGACGTTGCGGAGCCGGTTCATCTCGTTTTCCGACTTGATGAGTCCCTGCAAACCGATGCGCAGCGAATAAAGCACCGTCGGCAAACTATCAATGAAAGTTTTACGCAGGTCCGCCTGGAATTCGGCGTCGTTCTCGGAGGTCAGGCTGGCGGCCTTGCCGGGCGGCGGTTCGGCGGGTTGATTCGCCTGCGGCAGCGCGCCGCTATCGCCCACGGTGTGCCGGACGACATCCATGAAATCCTTGGGCGAGCAACTGGCCTTGGAAAGACATTTGTTCGCGCCGGCGCGCCACGCGTCCTGAATCAGGTTGGTCAGGTAGGTGTTGGAAAAAACAATGATCGGCGTCTTGGCGAAATCCGGTTCCTTGCGGATTTCGCGGATCACATCCACGCCGGAAATCGTCGGCAGCATCAGGTCGAGGATAATCAAGTCCGGCTGGAAAACGCGCATCACCTTCAGTCCCGACTCACCATCGGGCGCGACTTCGGCCTTGTAGCCTTCGACCGCCAGTTTGTTACGGTAGACGTTGGCCACGATCTGGTCGTCCTCGATGATCAAGATTTTTTTCATGCTGGATTGAGATTGGTTATGACGCGGGTCAGTTCCGGCTGGGTCTTCAAAAATTCGCGGACACGCTCGAATTCACGCGCGGCAGTTTCACAAATCGCCCCCGCGTCCGTCAATGTTCCCGATGCACCCAGTTTTTCGAGTTCGCGCAGGCGCGGCACCAGATGCGTCATGCCCATGGTTGCACTCGCTCCGGCGCAACTGTGCGCCACGCGGCGGACGGCATCGGCCTTGCCGTCGCGGATGGCCTCGCGCATCTGGACGAACTGCTTTTGCGTCTGGTTGAAATACATCTCCACCAACTCGCGCAAATTTTCGAGGTTGCCGTCCGTCAAATCATTCATCCGCACCAGATCCACCGGCGCATCCGTCGGGGTCTCCGGCGGGGCGGCGGCGCGGGGCATGGTCGAGTCCATCGCAATTTTTCCGCCCCATTTTTCAATCATGTCGCGGACATCTTTGGGCCGAACCGGCTTGGACAAATAATCATCCATGCCCGCCGCGAGGCACTTTTCGCGGTCGCCGGCCATCGCGTGCGCGGTCATCGCGCAAATGATGATGCGTGATTGGAAATTTTTTTGTTCGCCAGTCATTTGCCGCTTGCGAATCTGCCGCGTCGCCTCCAGCCCGTCCATTTCCGGCATCATCACGTCCATAAAAACCAGGTCGAACGGCTGCTGCTCGATGGCTCCCAGCGCCGCGCGACCGTTGTCGGCCACTTCCGGCTGGTAGCCGAGCTGCTGCAAAATCCGTTCCGCGACCTTCTGGTTGATCGCGTTATCATCCACGATCAATATATGCAACGGCAGCCGCGCCGCCAGTGACAGTTCGGCCTTGGGCGCTTCCGTCTTGCCGGCCGGAATGCGCGGACTCAACAACGCCCGTTCCAGAATCGCGCACAACTGCGCCGGCCGGACCGGCTTGTTGACCGCATGGGCGAACACCACCCGCGCGTCGTTCGCGCCACCGTCTTTTTTTCCCAGTGTCGTCAACAATACCACCGGCATCATCGTCGCGCTGGGAAATTTTTGGATTTCCGCCGCCACCGTCGCGCCATCCAGCCCTGGCAGCGCGGCATCCACCAAAGCCAAATCAAACGTCATGCCTTTGCGGAACAATTCCATCGCCTGCGCGGAATTTTCCACCGCCTGCGGCTGCATTCCCCAGCGGCGGCATTGCTCGAACAATAGATTTCTGATCGTCGCGTTGTCTTCCAGAATTAAAATCTTGAGTTCGGCCAGTTGCAACTGCCGTTTCGCATAAGCTGGCGGCGTGGAACCGTCCGGCACGGTCAGGTTGATGGTGAAATGAAAAGTCGAACCTTCGCCCGGCAGACTTTCCGCCCACAGCCGTCCGCCCATCAATTCCACCAGTCGCCGGCTGATCACCAACCCGAGACCGGTGCCGCCGTATTTGCGCGCCGTGGAAGCGTCCGCCTGCGAGAACGGGCGGAACAAGCGCGCCAACCGGTCCGGCGGGATGCCGATGCCTGAATCGCGCACCGCAAAATGCAGACGCAGTGACTGCAAATCTTCCGCCTCCGCCGCCGACGGCGCGAGTTTTTGCACGCTCACCACCACGCTACCGTGCTCGGTAAATTTCAACGCGTTGCCCAGCACGTTCACCAGCACCTGCCGCAGCCGTTGCGCGTCGCCCACGACTTGCGCCGGAATCACATCCGCAGCTTCGTAAGCCATGTCCAGTTTTTTTTCGTTCGCGCGCGGCGAGAGCAAATCCAGCGACTCCTCGATGCAACTGCGCAAGTCGAACGGACGCCGCTCCAACTCCATCTTGCCCGCCTCGATCTTGGAAAAATCCAGGATGTCGTTGATGATGCTCAACAGCGATTCGCTGCTGTTGTAAATCGTGTCCAGATAACCGCGCTGGTCGGGTGTCAGCGGCGTCTCCATCAGCAAACCCGTCATCGCGATGACGCCGTTCATCGGCGTGCGGATTTCGTGGCTCATCGTCGCGAGGAATTCCGACTTCGCGCGCGAATTCGCCTCGGCGATCCGGCAGGCGTCCGTCAGTTCCTGCTGCCGCCGCGTCAATACCTCGAGGCGTTGCTTGAGGTGCAGCGCGCCGGCCAGCCGCGCCCGTAACAACCCATTTTCAAACGGCGTCTGGATGTATTCATTCAGGCCCAGATCAAAGGCCCGGAGCGTCGCCGAGGTTTCGCCCGCCGCGCTGAACGCGATGCTGAACACCGGCAGCGGCAGCGGATGGTGTTTTAACTGCCGCAGCAAATTCAGGCCGTCGGCCTCGGCGCTCTTTAAATCCAGAAAAATAAAATCCGGCGGATGCGTCTGCACATAACGCAGCGCGTCCGCGTAATTGGAAACCGAACCGAGATTGCCGCCGTCCAGCCGGACGACGAGCAGCAACGTTTCCGCCAGCTTGTGATCGGAACCGAGCAGCAGCGCGCTATATTTGTTGGGATTCATCCTATCCATGACCGCAGATCATTGAGTCGGGACAAACCATGTTTAGCAGATTTCCACAGCGCCAGCCAGACGAATTTTTATTTTCGCGAAGAAAAGACGGGGGGAAAATGTTTTTAATGACGTTCTTGCCATTGATTCGCGTAGCGGATTCCATGTGCCGCATTCTTAAAAATATCGCGACGTGAACTGTCCGCATTAAAATGTATGACCAGCCGTAAATGTACTTTTCACCATGCGGGATTGCCTTCAAATTCAGATTCGTGTAATTGCAAGTCGTATAAATTAAAATTCGCTTGAATCCGCCGAACGCAATCCTGCCAAACGTCTATCTCGCCCGCCACGGCGAAACCGCGTGGAGCCTCACCGGCCAGCACACGGGTCTCACGGATTTACCGCTGACCAAACACGGCGAGCGCAACGCCAGACACCTCGGCAAACGGCTGCGCGGACTCACTTTCGTCAAAGTGTTCACCAGCCCGCTGCAACGCGCCGCGCGGACGTGCGAACTCGCCGGTTTCAAGGCGGCGGCGGAAATTGACCAAGATTTGGTTGAATGGAATTACGGCGCTTATGAAGGTCGGCGCACGATTGAGATTCGCGCGGATCGTCCCGACTGGCAATTGTTTCGCGACGGCTGTCCCGGCGGCGAATCGCCGGAGCAAGTCGGCGCGCGCGCCGACCGCGTGATCAGTCGCGTGCGGGCGATTGCGGGTGACGTGCTGATTTTTTCGAGCGGACATTTTCTGCGGGTGCTGACCGCGCGCTGGCTTGGACTGGAACCCGCCGCCGGCCGATTTTTTGCGCTGGATACCGCCAGCTTGAGCGAGCTTGGCTACGAACACAGCCTGTCCGCCCCGGTGATCCGGTTGTGGAACGATACGCGCCATGTAGGCGAGTAATTTTGCCGCTTATCTACACTCTGCATCGTCCGACAAAATGGGGTGTTCACCCCATTCGTTTCTTCGCTTTCAAAAGCTAAACTTTCCGGCATAAATTAACCCGTCATGAATCCTCAAATATTAATTGATACCGCCAGCCAACTTGTCGCCGACCACAAAGGTTTGCTCGCGATGGACGAGAGCGATCCCACCTGCAACAAACGCTTCGCCAAGCTGGGCATTCCGCAAACCGCCGACGCGCGGCGCGCATATCGGGAATTGATTGTGACCGCGCCCGGCCTCGGCGAGAGCATCAGCGGCGCGATTCTCTACGACGAAACTATTCGCCAGCAAAAGAAAGACGGCACGCCCTTCGCCAAAGCCCTCGCCGCGGCGGGCATCGTTCCCGGCATCAAGGTGGACACTGGCGCGAAGGACATGGCCGCGCATCCCGGCGAAAAAATCACCGAAGGCCTCGACGGATTGCGCGAACGCCTGGCGGAATATTTTCAGATGGGCGCGCGTTTCGCCAAGTGGCGCGCGGTGATCACCATCGGCGAAAACATTCCCAGCCGCAGTTGCCTCGAGGCCAACGCGCAGACGCTCGCGCGCTACGCCGCGTTGTGCCAGGAAGCCGGACTCGTCCCCATCGTCGAGCCGGAAGTGCTCATGGACGGCGCGCATACTTTGGAGCAATGCCGCCGAGTCACCGAGGAAACCCTGCGCAATGTTTTCATCCAACTCAATTGCCAGCGCGTGCTGCTCGAAGGCATGATTCTCAAACCCAACATGGTGCTGCCGGGCTTGGATTGCCCGACACAGGAATCCGTGGACGAAGTCGCCGACGCCACGGTGAAAACTCTTTTGCGAACCGTTCCCGCTGCTGTGCCGGGAATTGCCTTTTTATCCGGCGGCCAGCCCAGCGAACTCGCCTCGGCACGTCTGAACGCGATGAATGTCCGGTTCAAATCGCGAATGCCCTGGGCGTTGACCTTCTCATTTTCCCGCGCGATTCAACAACCGGCCTTGGAAATCTGGCAAGGCCAAGAAGCCAAAGTAAAATCCGCGCAGCAAGCTTTGATACATCGTGCGCAGTGCAATCGCGCCGCCCGCCTTGGCGCATATTCCGCCGCGATGGAAGGGACATAATTACGGGAGCAGAAGCTACGTCAACAATTTGGAAGGTGGGCGGAACCCATCAACGTCTGGAATCTTGATGAAAGTTTGCTGACCAAGCAACATACCATTGAATGTTCCGATTAATGTATGGTCTTTTCCGTCCGCCGCGTAAAAAATTCTCATAGTTTTACTCACTGGGATTGCCATCTTGCTTGACTCCCGCAAAGTATTTGCCAACCTGCGCATGACTTTGACGGAGAGATGGCCGAGTGGCTGAAGGCGCTGGTTTGCTAATCCAAAACTTCACTTGCGCGACAACACCCCAAACAGACACTTTCCCCGCACGAATAAAGGCTACAATCGCAGTTCACGCAAAACTCACGAAACGCCCGTTTCACGCACAGTTTCACACTTCCGCTGTTGCAACCTGTTGCACGGAAAGCGACCGGTTTTTGAAACCATTGCCGGTTCGCTGCGATTCTGTTTTCAAGGTGCAAAGCAACCGTGCAACACCTGTTTGTTGCACTGGTTTTAAGCCGTGCGGATTCGTGGCTGGCTTGGCGCGTGGCGTGAGATTGAATCACGGGCGGGACTTTGGAGCAGGCGGGAGTTTTTGGAGATCAAAGCGGCTGTAATCGAATCCTAGCTGGTCTCGCCAAAATAGCCGCGCGACGGAAATTTTCATGGCGCGGGCGCTCACGTTCAAATCACCCATCCAACGGACTCCGCACCCCCAGCCCCGGCTTCTGCATCACATGGGTATAAATCTGCGTCGTCGTCACACTCTTATGACCCAGCAAATCCTGCACCGTGCGGATGTCATAACCATTCTCCAACAGATGCGTCGCGAACGAATGCCGCAACGTATGACACGTTGCCGGCTTGGTTAAGCCCGCCAGCTTCACCGCCGACTGCATCACCCGTTGAATGCTGGTCTCATGCAAGTGATACCGCTTGCGCTGGCCGTCCAGCGGGTCGCGCGAAATTTGCGCCCCCGGCCAGAACCATTGCCAGCCCCATTCAAATTCCGCCTTGGGATACTTCACCGCCAACGCCCCCGGCAACGCCACCGCCCCCAAACCTTCTGCCAAATCTCTTTTATGCAACAACCGCACCCGCTCCAAATGCTCCAGCAGGCCGGCCCGCAATGCCTCCGGCAACATCGTCACCCGATCCTTGTCCCCCTTGCCGCCCCGCACGATGATCTGCCCGCGCTCAAAATCCACATCCTTCACCCGCAGCCGCAAACCCTCCATCAACCGCAAACCCGTCCCATACAAAAACTGGAAAAACAGCCGGTATTTCGGCGGCAGCGCCGCCACCAGCCGCTGCACCTCCCCCTTCGTCAACACCACCGGCACCCGCACCGACCGCCGCGCCCGCTCCACCCCCTCCAACAACGCAAACTCCCGCCCGATCACATGACGGTAAAGAAACACCAGCGCATTGAGCGCCTGATTCTGCGTCGCCGCCGCCACCTTCCCGCGCACCGCCAAATCCGTCAGAAACGCCCGCACCTCCGGCTCCCCCATGTCCCGCGGATGCCGCCAGCCCTTCCCCCTCTCCGCGCCTGCAAGGAGGGGAGAGGGCCGGGGTGAGGTGAGGTTCTTCTCCCGGTTAAACAAAATGAACCGCTTGATCCAATCCAAATAAGCCTGCTCCGACCGCAACGCCAGCCGCCGGAACCGCATCACCTCGCGGCACTGCTCCATGAATTTAAGCTGCGGATTAGGCACAAACCGCTCCAACGGAAACTTCGGCTTTTGTGAGGCGAACCGGGGCTGCTGCATCCCCCAGCAATAAGCTTGACAAATCGGAAAATCAACCACAAACTGCCCGAAACCCTGCGACCAACCCAAACCGAAATAGGCCGCAGAAATTCAACACAATACCTGTTAGGCGTCGTTACCATGAGAGCTTTATTTATCATGC
>Ga0302276_10004673_pt1 | contig 11480 bp, 9 predicted proteins | sample III_Bog_N2_3_FD_198768 | JGI IMG/M metagenome (GOLD analysis project Ga0302276, IMG submission 198768) | Peat permafrost microbial communities from Stordalen Mire near Abisko, Sweden - III_Bog_N2_3 | ecosystem: Environmental > Terrestrial > Soil > Wetlands > Peat | place: Sweden: Abisko... | reverse complement strand
GCCCCGCTCCCGACGGCGGCCTCGGCGAGTGGGTCGGGGACGTCGTGCGCTGCGGCGACGACGCCTGGGAGGCGGCCCGCATCGAGGCCGGCGTTCCCGTCAACGGCCGCGAGGTGGTGGAGGGGTCCATCGCCGCCGAGGTCGGCCTGGTCGACCGCTCGGTGTCGTTCACCAAGGGGTGCTTCACCGGTCAGGAGCTGGTGGCCCGGCTGGACGCCCGGGGCTCGAACGTGGCCCGCCGGCTCCGCGGGCTCGTCGTGACGGCGGCCGGACCGGACGACCTGCCCCCGGTGGGGTCGGTGGTGCGCACCGCCGACGGGGAGCACGAGGTCGGGAAGCTCACCTCGGTGGCCTGGTCCCCCCTGCTCGGGGCCGTGGCCCTGGCCACCGTGCACCGCCGGGTCGTGCCGCCCGGGGTGGTCGTGGTGGTCCGGGCCGACGGCGGAACCGAGGTCACGGCCGAGGTGCGCGACCTGCCCCTGGTCGACTGAGGCGCCGGTGCGGCGGACCGGCCGGTCAGGCTGGTCGGGCCGGGCCGGGCCGGGCGGAGTCAGGCGCCGGCGGGCTTGGTGACCGTCACGGGGACCGGGGCGGCGAAGTACCCCGAGGATGCCGACGGACCGGGTACCCAGAACAGCACGTCGTAGTGCCCGGCCGGCACCACCGAGCCCCGCGAGCCGCCGCACAGGGACGTCCCGGAGATGGCCGCCACGTACTTGACCCCGCTGGGACCGAGGTCCACCGTGACACCGGCGCTCGTCCAGGTGCCCGACACCGCACCGGTCACCTTCCGGGTCCCCGGATCGACCAGCAGCCCCGGCTGGGGGTCGCCGACCACGCCGCGGTAGGACGCTCCGGGCCCGGTGGACACCCGCAGCGAGGCGTTGATGTTCTTCCCGGCGACCACCGTCGTCTCGGGGGCCACGGCCACGACGGTGACCCCCGGCGGCGTCGGGAGCTCCCGGGGGAGCTGGGGACACGCCGGGCTCGGGCCGGGACCGTTGCAGTAGGGGGTGGCTCCCACGGTGATGGACACGGCGTCGCCGTAGGTGGCCTCGAGCTGGGCGGCCAGGGCCTCCTGGCCGGGCTGCAGGGTCACCAGCACGGCGTGGGAACCGATGGAGAGCTCCTGGAACTCGGTGGTGAACTTGGCGCCGGCCTTGGCCTCGATGGACGTCGACGTGGCCCGGAGCTGCTCGGCGTCGTACTTGCCGGGGACGCCCTTGGTGGCGCACGAGGCGGTCGACACCACGGTGGACGACGTGGCCGACGACGCGGACGACGAGGAGGAGCACCCGGCCACCGTGCCCAAGGCCAGGACGAGGAGGGCCCCGCCGAGGAAGGTGGGGATACGCATGGCCACGACGCTACCGCCGCTGCCGGGGTCAGGGGTCGACAGGGGCCCCGACGCCCGCTGCGGTGTCGGGGCCGGCGAACCCGCCCGCCGCCGTCCGGGTACCGGGCACGACCGGGACGTCCCGGACCGGCGTGCTCCGGCGGTCGGTCACGGAACCGGTACCGCCACGGCCGGACCGGTGGACGGCGCCGGACCGGCGGGCAGTCGGACGTCCATGCGGGTCCCGTGGCCGTCGGACACCGGGGAACGCGCCGTCACCGTGCCCCCCATGGCGGCGACGAGCTCGGCCACGATGGCCAGGCCCAGCCCCGATCCCTTGCGGCGTCCGGCGGACCGGTCCGAGGTGAAGTGCCGGTCGAAGACCCGGGGGAGCTCGTCGGCGCTGATCCCCGGACCGTCGTCCACCACCCAGACCACCACGGCCCCTCCGTCCCGCCCCGCCCCGACGGTGATCTGCCGGGCGGCGAACGTCGAGGCGTTCTCCACCAGGTTGGCCACCACCTGGCCCAGTCGGTCCGGGTCGGCCGTCACCCACAGTGACCCGGCGTCCGATCCGGCGTCCGATCCGGCGTCCGACCCGGGGTCCGACCCGGGGTCCGACCCGGGGTCCGACCCGGGGTCCGACCCGGAGGCGCCGACGTCCAGGGCCCCGGCCGCCACGATCCCGAGGCCCAGCTCGCGGGCCCGGGGGACCGCGCCGTCCACCGCCGTGCGGGCCACCTGGGTGACGTCGACGGCGGTGAGTTCGAAGGAGAACCGGTCGGCGTCGAGACGGGCCAGGTCCAGCAGGTCCTGGACCAGGCGCTCCAGGCGCCGGGACTCGGCGGAGATGATGGTGGCCGCCCCCACGGCGTCCCCCGTGGCCCCGTCGACCACGGCGTCGGCGTACCCCCGGATGGAGGTGAGCGGCGTCCGGAACTCGTGGGACACCGACAGGAGGAACTGGCGCTCCTGTTCCCGGGCCCGGGCCAGGTCGTCGCCCATGGTGTTGATGGCTTCGGCCAGTTGCCGGAATTCCCGCTCGTCGCCCCTCGCCACCGGCACCCGGGCCGACAGGTCCCCCCCGGCGATCCGACCGGTGGCCGACACCGCGGCGACCAGCGGGCGGGTGAACCGGCGGGCCAGGGCCAGGGCCACCAGGGCGGCCACGGTCAGGGCCACGATGGCCACCCACACGTAGTACCGGATGCCCCCGGCCGGACTGGGGAGCCGGCGGGTGACCACCAGTACGGGGGTGTAATTGTCGATGCCGGCGATGGGCGTCACGATCGAGGTGTAGGCCAGGTGGCCCGTCGTCCCGGCCGTCTGCTCGCCCCGGAGGAGGGCCGGAGTGTCGAGGTCGGCCGTGGTGATCCCGGTCGGGAGGGTCCCCTGCACCGTGCCGTCGTGCTCGAGGGCCACCAACCTGATCTCGGCGAAGTTCCCCGTGGAGGCGATCGTGGCCAGTTCGCTGTCGAAGCTGGACCGCGTGACCAGCGTCCCGTCGGTGATGACCGCCGAGACCGCCTGGGCCTGCCGGTTCAGCTCGTTCTCCGACGTGGTCTGGGTGGCCCGGCGGATCAGCAGGTAGCTGCCGACACTCGAGACCAGCACGGTGACGGCCACCAACAGGACGATGGCCATGGTGAGCCGGCGGCGGACCGACGGGGCCCCGCGGCCACCGGACGGGCGGGCCGGACCGGTCGGAGGGGACGTCGTCATCCCAGGCGGTAGCCGACGCCCCACACCGTGACCAGGGGGAGGGAGTCGCCGAGCTTCTTGCGCAGTTGGCGCACATGGACGTCGACCGTCCGCTCGTCGCCGTACCAGTCGTCCCCCCAGGCGCCGTCGAGCAGTTGGCGCCGGGTGAGGGCCAGTCCCAGGTTGGTGGCCAGAAAGCCCAGCAGGTCGAACTCCCGGGTGGTCAGGGTCACCACCTCCTCCCCTCGGCGGACCTCGCGGCGACCGAAGTCCACGGACACGTCCCCGACCACCACGGTCCGGGCCGGGCCCCCGTCGACCGGCTCGGCAGCCAGCGACGTCCGTCGGAGGATGGCATGGACCCGGGCGACCAGCTCGCGGGCCGAGAAGGGTTTGGTCACGTAGTCGTCGGCACCGAGCTCCAGCCCCAGGACCCGGTCCACCTCGTCGTCCCGGGCCGTGAGCATGAGGACCGGGACGGTCGGCACCCCCGGGAGGGCCGACCGCAGCCGACGGCACACGTCGAACCCGTCGAGCGACCCGGGCAGTCCCACGTCCAGCACCACCAGCACGGGACGTTCCCGGTCGACCAGGGCCAGCCCGGCTTCGCCGGTGTCGGCCTGCAGCACCCGGAAGCCGTCACGCCGGAGGTACAGGGCCACCAGGTCCGAGATGTTGTGGTCGTCCTCGATCACCACCAGGGTGTCCTGATCGGTGCGCACGGTCCCCAGCCTGCCACCCGCAGGGCCCCCGGTGGTGCCCCGGTTAGGGAAGTGTGAGGGCCCGGGCGGTCGCCGTCCGGCCGGGCCGGCGCCGGTAGGCTGGCCTGGTCATGCCCGCGTACCTCGACTCGATCATCGCCGCTCACCGCGCCGCGGCGGCGGACGACCGGCGCGACCCCGGCCGTCTGGTGGTCGAGGCCGAGTCGGCGCCCCCGACGCGTCCGTTCGTCGAGGCCCTGACCGACGACGTCGGTGGGCGAATCGCCGTGATCTCGGAGATCAAGCGGCGGTCGCCGTCGAAGGGCGACCTCGACCCCGGGCTCGATCCCGCCCGGGTGGCGGCGGACTACGAGGCCGGCGGGGCGAGCTGTCTGTCGGTGCTGACCGACGAGGCCTTCTTCGGGGGCTCCGTGGCCGACCTCCGGTCGGCCCGGACGGCGTGCGGGCTGCCCGTCCTGCGCAAGGACTTCACCGTGAGCCGGTCCGACGTGTGCGACGCCCGGATCATGGGGGCCGATGCCGTCCTGCTCATCGTGGCCGCCCTGGACGACACCGAGCTCGCGGACTTCCTCGGCCTGGCCGCCCACCTGGGACTGGCCGCCCTGGTGGAGGTCCACGACGGACCCGAGCTCGAGCGGGCCCTCGGTGCCGGAGCCACGGTGGTCGGTGTGAACCAGCGCGACCTGCGGACCTTCGAGGTCCGCCACGACCTGGCCGTCTCGCTGGCCGCGTCGATCCCGGACGGGGTGACCTCGGTGGCCGAGTCGGGGATCCGGGGGCCCGAGGACGCGGCCAGGCTGGCCGACGCTGGTTTCGACGCCGTGCTGGTGGGGGAGACCCTCGTGCGCTCGGGTGACCGGCGGGCCGCCGTGGCCGGGCTGGTGGGCGCCCGCCTGGCCCTACCGGGAGGAGGGGCATGACCACCGGGGCGGCCGACGGCATCGACGGCATCGACGGCGTGGACGGGGTGTTCGTCAAGATCTGCGGGATCACCTCGGAGGCCGACGCCCTGCTGGCCGTGGGCATGGGTGCCTCCGCCGTGGGGTTCGTCTTCGCCCCGTCCCCCCGCCGGATGACCCCCGTCGCGGTGACCGACATCGTGAAGCGCCTGCCCCACGAGATCGTGACCGTCGGGGTGTTCCGGGACGAGGCCCCGACGCGGGTGGTGGAGATCGCCAACCAGATCGGACTCCACGCCGTCCAGCTCCACGGGATGGAGTCGATCGAGGACACCCAGTGGGTCCGCCAACGGGTGGGGTGCACCATCAAGGCCTTCACCGCGGGCAGCCGGTCGATCGCCCGTTTCGACGAGTACGGGGCCCAGTTCATGCTGATCGACGGAGCCAACCCGGGGTCGGGCGAGGTCTTCGACTGGCGGCTGGCCGAAGGGGTGGCCGACCCGGGCCGGCTCATCGTGTCGGGTGGCCTACGACCGGACAACGTGGCCTCGGCCATCACCCACCTGGCGCCGTGGGGCGTGGACGTCTCCTCGGGGGTGGAGGCGTCGCCCGGGGTGAAGGATCCCGGCCGCCTGCGCGACTTCATGGCCGCCGTGCGCCGGGCGGAGGAGTCGCTGGCCACGGCCACCGGTCACGTGGGGACGGCCCTGCCCTACGCCACGGTCCGCCGACGGGCCCGCCCGGACGACGCCGGGCTGTTCGACTGGCAGAACGACTGATGGCCGTGCCGGCCGCCGACGACGGGTCGTCCGCGCCCTCCGGGCGGATCATGGGCGACCCCGGCCCCACCGGCCGGTTCGGTGGGTTCGGCGGGCGATTCGTGCCGGAGTCGCTGGTACCGGCCTGCCAGGAGCTCGAAGCGGCCTTCCGGTCGGCCTGGGCCGACCCGGCCTTCCACGCCGAGTTCGAGGGGATCCTCTCCTCCTACGGCGGTCGGCCGACCCCGGTGACCGAGTGCGCCCGCCTGTCCGAGCACCTCGGGGTCCGGGTCCTCCTGAAGCGGGAGGACCTCACCCACACCGGGTCGCACAAGCTGAACAACGTGGTGGGCCAGGCCCTCCTGGCCCGGCGGATGGGCAAGTCCCGCCTCATCGCCGAGACCGGAGCCGGCCAGCACGGGGTGGCCACGGCAACCGCAGCGGCCCTGTTCGGCATGTCGGCGGTGGTCTACATGGGGGCCGTGGACACCGAACGCCAGGCCCTCAACGTCTTCCGCATGGAGCTCCTCGGCGCCGAGGTGCGGCCGGTCCACAGCGGGAGCCGCACGCTGAAGGACGCCGTCAACGAGGCCATGCGGGCCTGGGTCGCCTCGGTCGACGACACCCACTACTGCCTGGGCTCGGTGATGGGGCCCCACCCCTACCCGTGGATCGTCCGGGAACTGCAGCGGATCGTGGGTGACGAGGCCCGCGAGCAGTGCCGGGTACTGCTGGACGGGGCCGATCCCGACCTGGTGGTGGCCTGCGTGGGCGGTGGGTCGAACGCCGCCGGGACCTTCGCCGGGTTCGCCGACGCCACTACCTCGCAGCTGGTCGGGGTGGAGGCCGAGGGTGGGGCGGCCCTCACCGTGGGCATCCCCGGGGTGCTCCACGGCATGCGGTCGGCCCTCCTCCAGGACGAGGCGGGCCAGATCCTCGAGGCCACCTCGATCTCGGCCGGGCTCGACTATCCGGGCATCGGCCCCGAGCACGCCCACCTGGCCGACGTGGGGCGGGCCCGCTACGAGACGGCTTCGGACGCCGAGGTGCTCGACGCCTTCGGGCTCCTGGCCCGCACCGAGGGGATCATCCCGGCCCTGGAGTCGGCCCACGCCCTGGCCTGGGTGGCCCGTGAGGCCGGTCGGGGGATCCCCACCGGTTCCACCGTGCTGGTCACCCTGTCGGGACGGGGGGACAAGGACGTGGCCCAGGTCCGGGACCTGCTCGCCGGGCAACGGCCGGAGGACGGCGGGGACCGGTGACCGGTACCGCCACCACCGGCGCCGGGCCCGGGGCCCTCGAGTCGGCCCTCCGGGCGTCGCGGGCGGCCGGGCGGAAGCTGCTCGTCCCGTACGTCACCGGAGGCATGGACGACGAATGGGCGCTCACCGTGGAGGCCCTGGCCGGGGCCGGGGCTGACGCCATCGAGGTCGGCATCCCCTTCTCGGACCCCATGATCGACGGCCCGGTCATCCAGGAGTCGTCCCTCCGGGCCCTGCGGCGGGGGGTCACCCCCGAGGGGATCCTGGCCGACCTCAGCCGGCTGGCCGTCGGGGTCCCGCTGGTGGCCATGACGTACTACAACCTGATCTACCGGGCCGGCCACCGACGCATGGCCAGCTCGCTGGCCGAGGCCGGGGTGTCCGGGGTGATCATCCCCGATCTCCCGCTGGAGGAGGTCGCTCCCTGGGCCGAGGCCGCCGACGCCGCCGGGGTGGCCACCGTCCTGCTGGTGGCTCCGTCGACCCCTCCCGAGCGGATCGTCCGGATCACCGAGCGGTGCCGGGGCTTCGTCTACGGCGTGGGTCGCATGGGCGTGACCGGGGAGCAGGCCGAACTGGCCGGCTCGGCCCGCGAGGTGGCGGCCCGCATCACCGCGGTCACCGACCTGCCGGTGTGCATCGGCATCGGGGTGTCCACCCCGGAGCAGGCCGTGACGGTCTGCCAGGTGGCCGACGGGGCCGTGGTGGGCTCCGCCCTGGTCCGGCGGCTGCTCGACGGGGTCGGGCCCGACGGGGCGGCCGACTTCGTCTCGTCGCTGCGGCGGGCCCTCGACACCGCGGGGACCTCCGGGGCCTGAGCCCCGACCGGGGACCGGGGACGGGCCGCGGCACACCGACGACACGACGTCCGTCGGACGGGACAACGCGACGCTTCGGAACGGAGCGGGGTAGATCGCTCGCTGCTGCAGCCACGTGGTGCTCGAGCGGCCCGAATGGTGCCCCACCCGTCCGGCCGTTCTCGTACTGTGGATCCGGAGAAGTTCGGTGATCGATGTCGAAACGCGTCGTCCCCGTTCGACCTAGTGACGGGATGTTCACCAACCACCAACCAGAAGGAGTGTTCGACATGCCTCGATTCATGGGATTCGTGAGGATGGAAGAGGGCGTCGGGACGCCGCCACAGGCGTTGTTCGACGCCATGGACGAGTACATCGGCGAGCGGGCCAGCAAGGGGATCTTCCTCGACGGTGGCGGTCTCTTCGGGACGGAGGACGCGGTGAACTACGTCGTCCGCCAGGGTGAGGTCACCCGTGTCGACGGTCCATACTCCGAGGCCAAGGAGGTCGTCGGGGGTTGGGCCATCATGGAATACCCGAGTCTCGAGGAGGCCGCCGAGGACCAGCGGTCCTTCGCCGAGCTCCACGCCGCGCACTGGCCCGAGGTCACGGTGATCTCCACGCTGCGCCAGATCTCGACCGGCCCGGAGGCGCCCGACGCCTGACGCCTGACGCCGCAGTCGTCCGGGTTCAGCCTGCCGGTGGCGGCAGTGGGCGGAAGGACGGGAAGTCCGAGCCGGTGTCACTACGCTGACGTCGTGCCGGCCCGGACCCGTCCCGACGACCCCGCGGTGGCCGTCCACGCCGCCTGGCGGGCCGGGTCCGCCCGGCTCGTCGCGGCCCTCACACGGATGACTCGCGACGTGAACCTCGCCGAGGACCTGGCCCAGGACGCCCTGGTCGCCGCGCTCGAGCAGTGGCCGGAGACGGGTGTGCCGGACAATCCCGTCGCTTGGCTCATGACCGTGGCGAAGCGCCGGGCCATCGACTACTTCCGGCGCGCCGAGACCATGCGCCGCAAGCTCGCCGACCTGGGACAGGCCAGCGACAGCCAGGCGACGGCGGTGCCCGACGTCGAGCGTCAGGTCGACTTCATCGAGGACGATGTCCTCCGCCTCGTCGTCCTGTCCTGCCATCCGGCATTGACGCCCGAGTCACGGGCGGCGCTGACCCTGCGGCTCGTCGGCGGCCTCACCACGGCCGAGATCGCCCGAGGATTCCTCGTCATCGAGTCCACGATGGGGCAACGGATCTCCCGGGCGAAGAGGACGCTGACTGAGGCCCACGCCGGGTTCGAGCTGCCGGTGGGAGCCGAACGGGCCGAGCGGCTCGACGACGTGATGGCCGTCATCTACCTGATCTTCAACGAGGGGTACACGGCCACCACGGGTGAGGACTGGATGCGCCCGGACCTCGTGGACGAGGCGATCCGGCTGGCGCGCATGCTGGTCGACCTCGCTCCCGACGAACCCGAAGTGCTCGCCCTGGAGGCCCTCCTCGAGATCCAGGGTTCGCGGATGGCGGCCCGACTCGACGAGCAGGGGATCCCGGTACTGCTGGAGGAGCAGGACCGTCGCCTCTGGGATCAGGTGCGGGTCCGGCGGGGCCTGGCGGCGTTGGGGCGGGCGGAGGAGTTGGCCGCGGCCGGGGCCCCGGTCGGCCGGTACTTCCTGCAGGCCCTGATCGCGGCACAGCACGCCCGAGCGACGTGCGCCGAGGAGACGGACTGGCACCGGATCGCCGCCCTCTACGACGTCCTGTCCCGCACCGTGCCGGGACCCGTCGTCGAGGTCAACCGGGCGGTCGCCCACGGCCGGGCCTTCGGTGCCGACGCCGGTCTCGCCGTCCTGCAGGAGGTACGCGACGACGCGCTCGGCGGGTCACCCTTGGTGCCGAGCGTGCGTGGAGACCTGCTCGAACGGGCTGGTCGGCACGATCAGGCGATGGCCGCGTTCACCGAGGCCGCGGCACGTTCGGCGAACGCCGGTGAACGCGCCGTACTGGTGCGCCGGGCGGAGCGGAATCGGCCGACTTCCTAGTACTGCGCCTCCGCGTGGTGCGGAGGTTGGGACCGATGCCCGTGAGCGATGCCTACCCGGCGTTGAGGAACACCATCAGGGCCAGAGGGTGGGAGGGTGGGCGACGGCATCGTGTCGCCGGAGACCGTGCGTGATCAGCCCCGGGAGGGGTGGGAGCCGACTGCGACCTCGGGCCAGGCCCGGCTTGCTGGGTGCGAGAGCCACCGACTGCCGGTCGATGGGATCCATCGGTCGTGCAGGTGTATCGCCGGCACCGACCGACCGAGGATCCGGGAGCCTGGGCTGTTCCCACCTCAGGCTGACGGTGCGATTGATGAGCTGAGTGCCCACGTCGATGGCAGGTGAGCTGAGTCCCGGTAGCTCCCACACGAAGGGCGACTCGTCTGGCGGCCGGAGGGACTCGATGGCTCTGCGCGGGGGGACCGCACAGACGGATGCTCGGCCCGCGCCGACGAAGCTCGAGGCCGTCGGCTGGCAACCTGCGTCGGTACCGTCGACGTGCCGGAACGTGGGAGGCGACTGCCGCGAGCACGCGGACCTCGTGGACCGGGACGGGCGAGCGGACGCCCTGGGACGGGTGCCGGCCGGGCGGGCCGTCCGGCGCTGGTCCTACCCCTCGTCCGAGGGGTGCGGGGCGAGACGACCGCCGGCGACGTCCATGTCGAGGACCGGGTTGCGCCAGGCGTTGCCCGACCGTTCCACCAGCAGATCGGCCAGGTGCGGCCCCCAGGTGCCCGCCGGGTACGTCCGGAGGCCGGCTCCGTCGTCCTCCTCCCAGATCTGGAGGTAGGGGTCGACGATCTTCCAGGCCTGCTGCACCTCGTCGGAACGGATGAACAGCGTGGCGTCACCGATGATGGCGTCGTGGAGCAGGCGTTCGTAGCCGTCGGCCGCCTCCTCGCCGGCGAAGGCCTCGGCGTAGGAGAAGTCCATGGCCACCGAGCGCACCCGGAAGGTCTCGCCGGGGACCTTGGCCCCGAAATGCAGGCTGATCCCCTCGTCGGGCTGGATGCGCAGCACCAGGCTGTTCGGGCGGAGGTCCCGGCTGGTGCGCTGGTCGAAGAGCAGGAAGGGGACCTCACGGAAGACCAGGGCCACCTCGGTGACCCGGGCCGGCAGCCGCTTGCCCGTCCGCACGTAGATGGGGACACCGGCCCACCGCCAGTTCTCCACCCGGAGGCGCAGGGCCAGGTAGGTCTCGGTCTGGCTGTCGGGTGCCACGTCCTCCTCGTCGAGGTAGCCCACCACCGGCTCACCGTCGATCTCCCCGGACGAGTACTGTCCCCGGACCGATTTGTCCACGGCCTCGTCGGGCGTGGGGATGTCGATGGCCTGGAGGAGCTTGACCTTCTCGTCACGGATGCGGTCGGCGTCCATGCTGGTCGGGGCCTCCATCAGCGTGAGGGCCAGCACCTGCATGACGTGGTTCTGGACGATGTCCCGCAGGGCCCCGGCCGTCTCGTAGAAGCCGCCCCGGTGCTCGACCCCGAGGCTCTCGGCCACGGTGATCTGGATCTGCTCGATGTACCGGCGGTTCCAGATCGGCTCGAAGATGGCGTTGGAGAACCGGAGGGCCAGGACGTTCTGCACGGTCTCCTTGCCCATGTAGTGGTCGATGCGGAAGATCTGGTGCTCCTCGAACGCCGAGTGGATCTGCTCGTCCAACTCGAGGGCGCTGGTCAGGTCGCGGCCGAAGGGCTTCTCGATGACCAGGCGTGCGAACGTGCCACCCTCGCCGGGCCGGGCGCAGCCGTGGGCGGCCAGGGCGCAGGCCACGGTGCCGAAGATCGAGGGGATGGTGGCAAGGTAGTAGAGGCGGTTCCCGGCGGTGCCGTCCACCCGGTCGGACTCCTCGAGGACCGCGGCCAGCCGGGAGAAGGTGTCCGGATCGCTGTAGTCCCCCGACAGGTACCGGAACCGTCGGGTCACGGCCCGCCACTGCTCCCCACCGTGCGGGGTGGACGCC
>Ga0302276_10004658_pt1 | contig 11502 bp, 8 predicted proteins | sample III_Bog_N2_3_FD_198768 | JGI IMG/M metagenome (GOLD analysis project Ga0302276, IMG submission 198768) | Peat permafrost microbial communities from Stordalen Mire near Abisko, Sweden - III_Bog_N2_3 | ecosystem: Environmental > Terrestrial > Soil > Wetlands > Peat | place: Sweden: Abisko... | reverse complement strand
GATCGTGCAGAAGTTCCTGGTCAGCCCCACTCCCCGCTCTGCCCTCGTGCTCGGCAAGGGTTTCTCGGCGGGGATCCGGACCCTGTCGCAGGCGATCGTCGTCTACCTGCTCGCGCTGCTCCTGGGGGTGAAGCTGGACTGGAGCCCGCTCGCGCTCCTGAACGTGTTCGTCGTCGTCATCCTCGCCGCGACCCTGTTCTCCACCTTCTCCCTGGTGGTGGCCTGCATCGTGAAGACGCGGGAGCGCTTCATGGGCGTCGGACAGGTTCTGACCATGCCGCTGTTCTTCGCGAGCAGCGCCATCTATCCCACCGACATCATGCCGCCGTGGCTTCGGGTCCTGTCCCGCCTGAACCCGCTGACCTACGTGGTGGACGCCCTGCGCGCGTCCATGCTCGCCGGAGGAACGAGCGTATTCGGGATCGGTCGCGACTACGCCGTGCTGGTGGCGACCACCCTCGTCCTGGTGCTGGTCGGAGCCTTCATGTATCCGCGTCTCGCGACCTGAGGCGGTGATTTCGGCGAATGAGCGAAACGAGATATCCAAAGCTGTTCGTGTTCGAGAAGCAGATCGAATGGCCGATGCTGTTTCTCAGCTTCGTCTGGCTCTGCATCCTCATCGCCGAACTCGCATCGGGTGCTTGGCCGAGCCTGATGGTGATCGGAACGGTCATATGGGTGATCTTCATCCTGTATTTTTCCGTACGACTTCTGGTGGCGGAGCATCGCCTGAAGTTCTTCAAGAAGAATTGGCTCTTCGTCGCGGCCATTCTCGTCTCCACCCTGAGGTTTTTTCCATTCCTGCAGTCATTCCCGTTGGTTCGTGGATTGACCGCGACATTCGGAATCCAGGTCGTGTGGATCTTCGCTTCCGCGGATCAGGGGATGCGATTCCTTCGCGAGATGCTCGGGCGTCGAGGAACCGGTTACGCGCTCGCATTGACCAGCATCGTGCTCGTCGCAGGTTCTGCGGGGATGCTCCATTTCGAAGGTGTTTCGACGGATCCGCAAAGTCTCCAAAGCTATCCCAAGGCGCTTTGGTGGACCGCTATGCAAATGACCAACATCGGCACCTCTTACACGATCAAGACTGTGGGCGGGCGCATCATCTGCCTTGGAATTTCCGTCTATGCCGCGGTGATGTTCGGCTATCTCACGGCCCTGTTCGCCACCTTCCTGATCGATCGCGAGGCCAAGGAACCGAAATCGGAGAACGCGAACCAGAAATCGGTTCAGGAGATTCACGGAGAGGTGATCCAGCTTCGCCATCTGGTCGAAGAACTGGTTGCCGGTCTCCAGGCACCCAGGACGGATCGTCCCGATCGTTGAATTCCTCGCAGGCCGGGGCGTAAGGATCCCGTAAAGAATCCCCGCCAGTCGTTTCCATTTGCCTGTCAGCTTGTACCATGGTCTCCGCGGCGGATCGCCGACATCTGGAGACATGAATTGACAACTTTGTGGATGTTCATCCTCGTCATCTGTTCCGGCGGGGAAGGAGTCGATACACTGGACCTTCCCACCTATCTGGAGTTGTGGAAGGCGCGAAGTCCCGACCTTCGGATTTCCGAACAAGCGGTCTCGGGTGCCCAGGGCGACGCCAGTTCCCTGGGGGCGAGCGCGGGATGGTCGCTGTCGGGGACATTCGGCTACGCCCCGAGGGAAATCCCGATTCCGGCATCCGACATTTCGGACAAGATGTACACCGCGAGCCTCTCGGACAACGGCGCCATCTGGGACGCGCTGACGTTCCAGAAATCCCATCGCGTGGAAGAGGGCGAAGCCGGAATCAGGTCGGCCAGGTCCTCGGCGTCGGACACCAGACGTCTTTCGCTGGGGAACGCCATCATCCTCTGGGTGCAGGCGGTGGCTGCTCGCCGCGGCAGGGAATTCGCGGAGATGACGGATTCCGCCAATGCCGGAACGGAGCGTCTCGTGGAGATTCGGGTGGGGGATGGTGCGGCGTCCGAAGCGGACCTGCTGCGGGCGCGCACCGCGCATCTGGAATCGATCCAGGCGCTGTCCCAGTCCGTGCAGTCGGAAGCGGCGTCGCTCGAGTCGCTTCGAGTCTTCGCGGGCCTCGACTCCGCGGTGGCCGTTCCCGACACGATGCGGGATCCCCGTCCGAACTTGCCGGAGGACACGACATTGCCGGGCCTGCTCGGATTCGCCCGCGACCACAGGCCGGATCTGCTCGCGGCCCAGGCTGCCATCGAACAGGACCGCATGGCGGTTTCCAGTGCCCACGACCAGTGGATCCCTTCGGTGCAACTTGCCGGAGGAGTCCAGCAGATGGGAGACGGTCCCCTGGCGGTTCAGCCGCGGACCTGGACCATCACGGCGACGTTGGGCCTTCCCGGCATCGATCACGCGTCCGGAGTTTCCGCGAAGGCGACAGCCAACCTCAGGACCCAGGAAATCGCACTGGGGCGCCTGCGCGAGCAGGTGGACGCCGACGTGCGATCCGGCTGGACAGCCTGGAGCCATGCCATGGACAGGAACCATCGTTCCGGTGGGGATCTCCTGCCGTCCGCGAAACGGGCTCGCGACCTGGTCGCGCTCCAGTATGCCAAGGGTTCCGCGACCCTCCTGGATCTCCTCGACGCCGACAGGGCGCTGGTGGCCGCGAGGTCGGAATCCGTTCAAGCGGAAATCGACCTCTGGACCGCCTCCGTTCAGATCGAACAAGCACTCGGAAAGGATGTTCCGTGAAGATCGTTCCGCTCGCATCGCTGGCGCTGGTTCTCGGAAGCGCAAGCTGCCATCGCGAGGAAGCCGCCGACCCGGTTCCCCCCGACGGGGAAGCGTGGGTGAAGCTCTCCCAATTCGAGGGCGCGGGGATGGACACTTCCCGGGCGGACCTGGGCGAGGTGGGAGGGGCCGTCAGCGCCTGGGGACGACTGACCTTCGACGAGACGAGGGTCTCCCATGTGTTCAGTCCGGTCAGCGGACGAGTGGTGAAACTGCTGGCAAGCCAGGGAACGCGCGTACATGCGGGCCAACCGCTGGCCACGATCGAAAGCCAGGACCTCGACCAGGCTCTCTCCGACGAAAGGAAGGCCCAGGCGACATTCGATGCCGTCGAACTCGACCTGGAGCGGCAGAAGGATCTGTCCAGCCAAGGAGCCGGGAGCGTGCACGACCTGGAGCAGGCCACGGCCGTGGAAGGCAACGCGCGTGCGGAACTCGACCGCGCCCGACAACGGACGCATCTGCTGTCCGCGACCTCGGGACCCATGGGCCAGCCGTACCTGTTGCGGAGCCCGATCGACGGCGTGGTGCTCGCATGCATGGTGAATCCAGGGACCGAGCTTTCGGGACAGTATGGATCCGGTGGCGGTCCCGAACTCTTCACTGTTGGAGATCCGCGGGGAATGGTGCTGGCCGTGGACGTTCCCGAGACGGAAATGGGGCGTCTGCGTTCGGGTGAAGAAGTGGAGGCGGATTTTTCCGCAACTCCGGAGGATTCCGTGACTGGGATCGTCACCTGGGTGTCTCCGGTCCTGGATACCTTGACCCGATCCGTCCGAGTCCGATGCCAACTCGATTCGATTCCGCGGAACCTGCGACCCGAGCAGGAGGCGCAGGTATCCATCGCCGTTCCTGGAAGAGTGGTCCTTTCCGTACCGCGGACGGCCGTGGTGCGGATGGGCGGACAGACTTTCGTCTGGACCCTCGATGGTCGCACCAGCGACGGTTCGTTGCGCTTCCTGAGGCATGTGGTGGAGGTCGACGATGACGCCCAAGGCCCGCTCGTGGAGATTCGCGGTGGCATTCTCCGGGGCGCGGAGGTGGTCTCGCGAGGGGCGATCCTGGTGGGCGCCTGAATGAAGTCCATCGTACGCTTCGCCCTGGAAAACCCATTGATCGTGTTGGCCGCGGTGTGCCTGTGGATCGTGGCCGGCGCCATCAGCTGGCACGCGCTGGACATCGAAGCCTACCCCAATCCCGTCCCCCCCCTGGTCGAAGTCATCGTCCAGCCGGCTGGCTGGAGCGCCCAGGAGGTGGAAAGACAAGTCACCGTTCCCCTGGAAATCGGTCTCGCCGGCATGCCTGGGCTGGACCACATCCGTTCGCAGAGCTTGTTCGGGCTGTCCGACGTGAAGTGCTATTTCAAGTGGGGCAGCACCTATGACGCCTCGCGCCAGGAAGTACTGAATCGGCTCGGACTCATTCCCCTTCCCGTTGGTCTGTCTCCCCAGATCTCCCCCTGGAACGCCATCGGGGAGGTTTACCGCTATGTGGTGACGGGAAGCGATTACACCCTGGAACAGAAGAAGACTGCCGAGGACTGGATCCTGGAACCGCAGTTCCGCCAAGTCCCAGGCGTCGCGGACGTCACCAGCTTCGGCGGACTGACCCGCCAATACCAGGTGGAGGTGGATCCCGTACGACTTGCCGCCCGGGGCGCGAACCTCGCCCAGGTCTCGCAGGCCCTGTCGGCCGCCAACGTCAACGTGGGAGGCGACCGGCTCGATTTCGGGGAACAAAGCTACACCGTGCGCGGTATCGGTCTTCTCCAGGGACTGGAAGACATCCGGTCCGCCACGGTGGCCAGCCACCACGGAGTTCCGGTGCGCATTGCCGATGTCGCCGACGTTCGGGTCGGGTACGCTCCCCGCCAAGGGATGGTGGGCAAGGACACCGCTCCGGATGTCGTGCAGGGGATCGTGCTGATGAAGTACGGAGGATCCACGCTGAAGACCCTGGCGGCGATTCGCGACAGGATCCGTCACATCCGCGATGCCCACCTCCTGCCGCCCGGGATGGACATTTCCACCTACTACGACCGCGGCGACCTGGTGAAGACCACCACCCGCACCGTGGTGGAAAACCTGCTCCTGGGAATGGGGCTGGTGACGCTGGTCCTGTTCGCCTTCCTGGGAAGCGGCAAAGCGAGCCTGATCGCGGCCATCAACATCCCTCTCGCGCTCCTGGCGTCGTTCTTCGGGATGGTGGTCACCCGGACACCGGCCAACCTCATTTCCCTGGGTGCGGTGGACTTCGGCATCGTCGTGGATTCCACCGTGATCGTGATGGAGAGCATCATGCGCCACCTGGACCACGGCGGGGCGCAGGCCACCGTGAAGGAACGGATCCTCGCGGCGGCGAGCGAAGTCGGCAGGCCCCTGGCCTTCTCCACGGCCATCTTGGGGATGGCCTTCATCCCCCTTTTCACGCTCGACGGCGTGGAAGGTGTCATCTTCAATCCCATGGCGCGGACTTACGCCTTCGCCATCGGGAGCGCGGTGCTCCTGTCGCTCACGCTCACACCAGTCTTGGCCGGACGCGTATTCCGGTCGCGGGAACCGGGCGTTCACGCGCACGGGTTCCTGGCGAGGATCCTGGAGCGGCTCTATTTCCCGCTTTTGCGCTGGTCGGTCCGCCGTCCTGGCATGGCGCTTCTGACCGTGGCGCTGCCATTGGCCCTGTGCCTGGGACTGTTTCCGCTGCTTGGGATGGAGTTCATGCCGCACCTGGAGGAGGGCAACCTCTGGATCCGCGCCAGCCTCCCGCGCAGCATCTCGCTTTCCGAGAGCGCCAAGTACGCCTCGCGCATCCGCGGGATCGTCGGTCGTCGCCCGGAGGTCACCACGACCGTTTCGCAGACGGGACGTCCCGACGACGGCACCGACGTATCCGGATTCGACGACATCGAGATCTACGCTCCGCTCAAGCCCCAGGGCGAATGGCCCCGGGACTTGACCAAGGACCAGTTGACCGACGAACTGTCCGGCGAGCTGCGCGATTCCCTGCCAGGCGTGGATTTCAACTTCAGCCAGATGATCGGGGACAATGTCGAAGAGGCGATGTCGGGTGTGAAGGGCGAGAATTCCGTGAAGGTCATCGGCTCCGATCTCGCCGAAGACGAAAAGGCCGCGGACAGGATCTCCGATCTTCTGGGAAAGGTGGAGGGGGTGCGCGACGTCGCGGCCTATCCCTCCTCGGGACAACCGTCGATGCGCATCGAGATCGACCGGGCTCGCTGCGCGGCACATGGATTGAACACCGGAGACGTGGCCTCGGTGATCCAGGCCGCGATAGGAGGGCAGGTCGCGACCCAGGTCTTCGAAGGCGAGAAGCGGTTCGACCTGGTGGTGCGCTGGAAGGAAGGCGACCGTTCCTCCGTCGATGCGATCCGGCGCATTCCGGTGGCCGCGCCGGACGGAAGTTCGGTGCCGTTGGGGGACATGGCGACGATCCGGATGGTCGACAGTCCTTCCGTGATCTACCGGGAGGACGGTTCGCGCTACACGCCGGTGAAATTCTCCGTGCGCGGACGCGATCTCGCGGGAGCCGTGCGGGAAAGCCAAGCCGTCGTCCGCCGCGGCGTCACGCTGCCCTGGGGAACCTTCCTCCAGTGGGACGGAGAGATGGGTGCGCTGAGCGACGCTTCCGCCAAGCTCGCGTGGATCGTCCCGATCACGTTGCTGGTCGTCGGATTGCTTGTGCAGGCGGCTCTGCGCGACTGGACTTGCACCCTGGTCGTGTTCCTGACCATTCCGCTGGCGGCGGCGGGCGGCATCGTGGCGCTCTTCCTGTCCGGCACGCATTTTTCGATATCGGCGGCGATGGGTTTCATCTCGGCCTTCGGGATATCGATCCAGGATGCGCTCCTGGTGGTGGGCCGGTTCCGGCAGCTCCGCGGGATGCATCGCAGCTGCGAAGAGTCCGCCTTGGAGTCGGCGCTCCAGTGGTTCCGGCCCGCGGTGATGGCCACGCTGGTGGCCACGCTGGGGCTGTTGCCGGCGGCGGTCTCCCACAGGATCGGTTCGCAGACCCAGAAGCCGCTTGCCCTCGTGGTCATCGGATGTTCCCTCTGCATCGCCTTCCTCGTACGTCTCGTGACTCCAGCCCTCCTGGTTTCCGTCCATCGGACGCGGGACGCTTGGCTGGCTCGCGGCGCCCTGTCGATCGCCCGTCGCGCTTTGGCGCGGGAGCAGGTCTGATCTATCCTTCCCGGAACGGATGACCTTGGACACATTTCGCCGGAAATTGTCAGGGCTGTGGATCAGACCCGTGCCTCCTTCCGGGCCATGGCCGCTGCTGGGCGCACTTGTCCTGACGCTGGCGGCGACCGCGGCCGCCTGTTTCCTGCGCCGACCCGACAGCTTCGGCGCCGCTTTCGCCGTTTACCTGCTCGAGCTGGTCCTGGTGGCGTTCCTCTGGGGGCACGCCGCCTCCGCGGCATCGGGTGTTCTGAGCTTGCTCTGCTGGGATCTGTTCCTGGAAACTCCTCCGTGGAGCTTGGCAATCTCCGACTGGCCTGTATTCCTGGATTTCACCGCGATGGTGGCCACGGCTCTGGTCGTAGCCACCTTGGTGGACAGACTCCGCGACCGGCTGGTGCAGATCGAGACGCTCAACGTGGCAGCCCGCGCGTTGCTGGGGGCGGAGACCCCAGCCGAGGTGGGCCAGCAGGCAGAGGAGACTTCCACCCACGTCTTGGGGGCCACCTGGCGCATCGTGCCCGATGGGGACCTTCGCCGGGATTCCGTTCCGCTGGTGGGGAGTTCCGGGGCATTGGGTCGTCTGGCTCCATGCGCTGGAGCGCCACGTCCCGCCTCGCGTGAACTCGTTACGGCCTTCGCGGCCCAGGTTGCGTTGGCCTTGGAACGGGCGAGACTCGCTGAACGGGCCCATGGATCGGATCTCGCTATCCAGGAGGAGCGAACCCGAAGCTCCCTTCTCGCGGCGTTGGGACACGATCTGCGCACCCCCATGGCGGGAATCACCGGAGCAGCGTCCAGTCTCCTGTTGGCGGATTCTGGTTTGACGGAGTCGGCGCGGTCCGAGATGATCGCACTCATCGCTCGCGAATCCAGGCGCCTGTCGCAGCTGGTGGACAATCTCCTGGACCTCACTCGCCTGGACGCGGGATCCATCAAGCCACGCATCGAATGGCAACCGATCGAGGAAGTCGTGGGCTCGGCCCGGGCCCGGTTCGAAGCCTGGTTCCCGAAGGTCATCTTTCTGACGGAAATCGATGACTCCATCCAGGCACCGCTCGACGAAGTGCTCATCGAACAGGTGCTTCTCAATCTTCTCGAAAATGCGGTGCGCCACGGGAGGCCGGAAGGCCCGTTGTCCCTGTCGGCCCGTCGCAACCGGGATGTGCTCGAACTGGAGATCGGCGACCGCGGCCCGGGCATCCATCCCATGGATGCCGCGGGGATCTTCGAGCCGTTCGTCGCCGGCCCCCACAGCCACGGCTCCGGGCTTGGATTGGCCGTTTGCCGGGCTATCGCGCGGATCCATGGAGGTTCGCTGGAATATTTTCCTCGAAATGGCGGTGGCAGCGTGTTTCTCCTGAGTCTTCCTTGCCCCGACCCGCCCGACCGGGAGGATCCGCCATGAGCCAGCTTCGCGTCCTGGTGGTGGAAGACGATCCGTCCCTGGTCCAACTTCTGAGGGCGACCCTGGAGGGACAGGGAATGCAATCGATCGATGCGCGAACCGTCGCGGACGCGGTATCCCTCTGCCGATCCCACAACCCCGACCTCGTCCTCCTGGATCTGGGCCTGCCCGATCGGGATGGCATGGAGGTGCTGCGGGAAATCCGCCGCTGGTTCACCCGGCCGGTGATCGTGCTTTCCGCCCGGCGCAAGGAGGACGACAAGGTCCAGGCCCTGGACGAAGGGGCGGACGACTACCTCGCCAAGCCGTTCGGCGCCCAGGAGCTGCTCGCGCGACTGCGGGTCGCATTGCGCCACGACATCCGGCGCACCACGGACGATCCCGTCGTGGTCGTCGGAACCTTGCGCATTGACCTCTCCGCCAGGACCGTCCATCGAGGTGGTGTCCAAGTCCACCTCACGCCCATCGAGTACCGTCTGCTGGACGCATTGGCGCGAAGCCAGGGGCGATTGCTCACCAAGGCGCAACTGTTGGCCGAGGTGTGGGGCCCGGGAGCGGGGGAGCAGGCGCACTATCTGCGCATCTACATGTCCCAGCTCCGCCACAAGCTGGAGGAGGAACCAGCGAATCCGAGATACCTGCTCACCGAGTCCGGAGTGGGGTACCGCTTGGCGTCTCTCGAAGCAGGGTAGGGAGCGATCTCTCCGGGGAGAAGGGTCACGGGCAGGAGCCAGATCTGATTATCGCCAAGCTCGGGGTTTCGCCATCTGTGGAACCGAAAAACATCGTTTTCCTTAGGCCGTTCGTTATGCGACCATTGGGTTGCCACTCTCAACGGATGCATCCGACGTGAGGTTGCGGTGTTGAGCAAATCTCAAACCACTTCTGGACTTCAACTTTCAACGACGGAATGCGGAGGATTGATGCGATCGATATCATTGCCATGCAGCTTTTTTGACCTACCCGTCCTGTTGTTGGTGCTGCCCATGTTCGTACTGGGCACGATGCTCGGAAGACAACAACTGAATTGAGCCTCTGCCAAAATGCTGCCGATGCAGGTGGGACAATATCTGATATTCGACGATTTGGCAGTCGTGATTTGGTCAACTCAGACGGCCTGCCTATGGCAGAAATTGTCCTAGTCGATCGCGTCTCCGTCGGGAGGGAGCAGATTCTCTCAGTTCAGCGACAGGTGGGTCCGGAGGAACGCCTGCAGGGAATTGCTGATCGTGGTTGCTTGGTTGTAATCGGTGTCGGAGTTGCCTTCAAGGAACGACGTGTGGGTCATGCCAGCGATCGAGAGGTAGTCGACCTCGGGATCAGCCGCAACCAAGTTCCGGGATTGGTCTGGATTCACGGTGGAGTCCGCGGTACCCTGAACAGCTTCGGTGGGAGCAAGCAGACCGGACAGGGCCCAGCGCGCGGGCGAGCGCCGGAGCAGGACGGATCGCAACGAATCGGCCGAGATGCTGCCGCTTTGGAATGGTTGCAGGTACTGGGTCTGGAGGTAATCCAATCCCGGCAGGTCGTACGATTTACCCTGGACCAGTCCCATTGCGATGTTTTGCATGGAGCGCGAAAAGAAATCGGTGGGCCCGGCGATCTCGAAGACCGAATGGATGCTCGGGTCCCGCAGTGCTGCGATCAGCGATACGCCGCCGCCGCGTGAATAACCCACGGCCGCGATCCGGGAAGCGTCGGTGGAGAAATGGCTCAGGGTCGCGCCCAGGAAGGCAAGTCCATCGTCGACGTCGCGGTCCCAGGGACTTTGAGCCGAAGCGTCGCTCGTCACCATGCTGTAGTCAGTGGTCAGGGTCGCTGTTTCGCCACGGTAGGCAGGGGCCACGATGATCGCCTGGTTGAACTGGGTTCCCATGAGGTCGCCCAACAACTGCACATAGCTGTCGTCGGTGCCATTGTCGTCTGGGTGGCCGAAAAGCACCACTGGCAATGGACGGGTGGAGTTTGGTACCCACACCAATCCACCTTGGGAAATCCCTTCTACCGAGAAGCTGACCAGGTACATCTTGCCAATCACGTTCCCCAGGCTGTCCGTGTTCGAAGTACTGTCGACGTCAACAACGGTCCAGCCAGTGGCTACGGGATCGCGTCCGGCCCAATCGGCGAGGATCCGTTGGAGATCGGTTCGGGCCTGTACCGCGTAGGTTTTCAGGTTCACGACGCTATCCCACCGCGAGCGCAACGAGGTCGGTGCGAGGTTGGTGTCCCCGGGAAGAACCAGATTCGCGGCTGAAGCCCAAGCCGCTAAAGCTGTGGCGCTGTTCTGGGAAGTGTTACTGCTTGTAGGTCCGGAGGACTCGAAGCAACCCGTTAAGGAGAGTGCGGCGGAAAGAGCGGTGAAGGATTTTCGCAGATGCATTGGGGAACTCCTCTGTTCGATGCGAACGATAGTTTTTCCGACAACTTCGGATCCCAACAGGGTTCCCGAAGAGGCAGGAAGGGCGGAGGAGGCAAAGCGCTCCGGCTGGAGAGATTGAAGGCCAGATGCTATCCTTTCATCGAACCAGTTCCGAACCCCAGGAAGACTTCGATGCCCCAACTCTCACCGCTGGTCTGCAGACGAAAACTGGCCACGATCGCCTCTGTCTCGGTGATAGCGGTACTGGTAGGCTGCGATGGTTCTGGCGCTTCGACAAATTCCAACTCGACTGCATCGACTGCAACAACTTGGGATACCACCTACTCGCTTGCCGCTAGGCTGATAGGAAACAACGAGATCGCGGTGGACCATCCTACGACCATTGATCTTGCATGCAGTTACCCGATCTGGTACACAAGTCTAAACGCATTCACGGCTGGCGATTCACTCCTCGGCACGCCTGCCTTGTTCTACGACACCTTGGCCGGTGGGACGGATACGAGCGTCTATCGCATCGAGAGCAAGAATCTCCTGATCTCGCTACTCGACACGAGTTACCTGCCAAATTCGGACACCAGTGCCCGCTTCTGGACTGTCTTCGATCGTGCCTCCGGTATCGGATTAACAGGTGCGTGGAATAGCACGTTCATGGACAGCGTCGAATTCCTGGGTGCGGCATCATCCAGTGGCTGGTCCTCCGCCGATTCCCAGGCCGCTCTCCTCGACATGGAAGGACAACACTCCCAAGGTGTTTTGGGATCCGGCAC
>Ga0302276_10004657_pt1 | contig 11504 bp, 12 predicted proteins | sample III_Bog_N2_3_FD_198768 | JGI IMG/M metagenome (GOLD analysis project Ga0302276, IMG submission 198768) | Peat permafrost microbial communities from Stordalen Mire near Abisko, Sweden - III_Bog_N2_3 | ecosystem: Environmental > Terrestrial > Soil > Wetlands > Peat | place: Sweden: Abisko... | reverse complement strand
CCCTCTATCACGCTGATACCAATAGACTTTGAGACTTTCAGCAGGGGCCGGGGGTATCGGAACAGGGGGGAGGGGTACTACCCGATTCCGCCCGTAAAGGAGAATCACCTATGTTCTATTCCAAAACCTGTCGCCACATTATGACCAACGGCCGAACCTGCAAGTCACCCGCCATGCGCGGCAGCGCCTACTGCTACTATCACGGCCCGCAAAAGTCTCCCCGGCGCGTCTCCAAACCCGCCGAGTCGGAGTTCGAAATCGAGCAGATCTCCGAACCTTCCGACATCCCCCTCATCGGTAATCAGATCCTCCAGGCGATGGCCGCAAACCGGCTCTCAAAAGGCAGAGCCTCTGTCATGCTCCAGACCCTGCAAACCGTCATGGCCAGCTACCGTATGGCCGCAAACGATGCCCTCGACCAACCGGGCAGACGCGAGCCCTGAACTCCCATGCGCAGTGTCCAGTTATCCGATATTCCAATCCTCGGTGTATAACGATTTCAACTCTGGTTGGCGAATATACTTCGGCGAGAGGAGAGCGCGGATGGAAATTGCCGAGTCGAGGCCTGCGGTGATTGAGTCGATTCCTCTCTTAGTCGAGCGGCTGCGCGCCTCGTTCGCAGCCGGCCGAACGCGGCCACTTGAGTTTCGCCTGCGGCAACTCGCAGCCATGGCGCGCCTGCTCGACGACTGCGAACCGCAAATTTGCGAAGCCATTCGCAACGATCTGGGACGCAGCGAGATTGAAACCCGCATCGTTGAAACTCATCTTCTAAGACGTGAAGTCGAATTCGCGCAAAGGCACATCGCAAAATGGATGAAGCCGGAACGAATGCGTGCGCCCTGGCTGCTGTGGCCATCGTCAGCACGCATCCACCGCGAGCCCTTCGGTGTTGTGCTTATCGTGAGCCCGTGGAACTATCCGCTGCAACTCGCACTCGCCCCACTTGTAGGCGCGCTCGCAGCCGGCAACTGCGCAGTCATCAAGCCCAGCGAACTGGCGCCGGCCACAAGTTCGTTTCTGGCGGCAACGCTTCTCCGCTATCTCGATCCTGAGTGCGTGCAGGTTGTCGAAGGCGGGCCATCAGAAGCCGAAGCCCTGCTGGCCGAGCGCTGGGACTACATCTTTTACACCGGCAGTCCCCGCGTCGGCCGCATGGTAATGGAAGCGGCCGCAAAGCACCTGACTCCCGTAACGCTTGAGCTCGGCGGCAAGAGCCCCTGCATCGTTGACCGCAGCGCCAACCTTCGCGTCGCGGCACGTCGCATCATGTGGGGCAAGCTGATGAATGCCGGCCAGGTCTGCATCGCTCCTGATTACGTGCTGGTGGACGAAACCATCGAGGCAGAACTGCTTACCCACATGGCCGCAGCCATCAATGAGTTTTACGGCGAAGACCCGCGCCGCAGTCCCGACTTTGCGCGCATCGTAAACCAGCGCCATTTTCGGCGCATCATGCGATTGATTGATGGCGGTGGCGAGATTTATCTAGGTGGAGAATCCTGCGAAGATGAGCTCTACATTGCGCCAACCATCCTGACAAAATCGTCATTAGACTCGCCGATCATGCAGGAAGAAATCTTCGGACCGATTCTGCCCGTGCTTACAGTGAAAAGTACAGACGAGGCGATTGCATTTATCAACAAACGAGAAAAGCCGCTCGCGCTTTACTTGTTCGCAGAAGAGGCGCGAGTCAAGCGCCAGGTCATCAGCGGCACTTCGTCGGGAGCAATCACGGTAAATTACCCGAGCGTTCACGCCGCCATGACGTGCCTGCCGTTTGGTGGCGTAGGCAACAGCGGCATGGGCGCCTACCACGGCCGCGCCAGCTTTGAAACCTTTAGCCATCGCAAGTCAGTATTCACGAAGGGAACCTGGCCCGACCCCAGTCTCGCCTATCCTCCGCTGAGCAAGCTGAAAGAGCGCATCATTCGAAAACTGATGTAGCCAAATTCCGTATTCGTTTGGGACGGCCTCCGGGAGTGATCCTGACTTTTCAGTGCGCAGGATGAGGCGCATTATTCCGTGAGATCAGTCCTTAGCAGGCGACGGACCGGTTTTGGAGTCGGGGTCGGAGCTGGAATCGTGGCTGGGGGCAGGGCTGCGGCCGGGAAAGAATTTCTTAACCGGCGAATCTTTCCTGGCGGCTGGCTTGGTATTGGCCTGTACTACCGCCTCCTGCAGCATCTTCATGCAGCGTTCGGTGTGGCTCAAAAAGTCGTTGGAGAACTCCTGAAACAATTTGGGTTCGAGCTTGTTGGCCTGGTCCAGTTTCTGCATGACCGTTGTCTGATTGATCAGGTCATTGAACCACGAGAGAAGCGCGCATTGCAGTTGCGCCAGGCTTGCGCGGCTGCTCTGCAGGCGTTCGGGTGGCTTGGTGAATAGAAACGTGAGAGTATTCGCTGTGCCGAGGCCTCCGAATACGCCAGACAGCAGGGGCTGCTTTCCCAGCCACGCAAATACGATGGCGAAGATGATCATGCCCACGCCCATGTAAAACGAGATAATGTACATCCACATGGTGCGGCCATAGGCAACGTTGGTTTGCAGAATGTTATTTACCAACGCCTCTTTCAATGCCGTTGCAATGGCAAAGGTTTCAACGCTGCGCTGCCTCATGGTGTTGATGTCTTCTTCGTCGTTGGCCTGGCTGAACGCCGCCCACCGCAAAATCTGAACGAGTTCAGCGTACTGCTCGGGCGCGGCAAAGCCAGCCTCGGCCAGCTTCTTTTTGCCATCCTCGGTAAGTTCGGGCACGAGCAATGCTCTAAGCGAGGGATCGCTCAGAGTCTGCACAAGAAACGCATACGATCTTGCCCTGAAGTCGAACAGCGCCGCGGCCGGGGTTCCCATCATTGCTCCAGTGCAAGCAATTATCCACTATCCGGAGAGTGCTCCGGAACTTCGAAATTCAAATATTTGAGCGCTACCCCCTACGCCGCATGACGGATGGCGAGCAGCGTCACGTCGTCCATGCCGGGATTGGCGCCGGCGAAGCAGCGCAGGTCTTCGAGGCAGTCTGAGATCACGCCCGCGGCGCTCGACAAGGCCAACCGGCTCACCAGGTCTCGGACACGATCGACGCCGTACTCGTCGCCGCCGTCTCCCTGAGCTTCAGACAGGCCGTCGGTAAAGAGGAAGAGCAAGTCACCCGCGCTCAACTGCAGGCTGGCAGAATCGAACGTGGCCTCGCGGAACATGCCGAGCGGGAAACCGGTTGAGTCGACCTGCCGAACACTTCCGCGTTCGACGGCAATCACCGGCAGATGGCCGGCGTTGAAAATCTCCACATCGCCGCCCGGCCTGGCGCGCCCGCAGACCAGCGTGGCGTATTGTGCCGCAAGCCCGCTGTCGCACAGCGAGCGGTTGATGTGGCCCACAATCTCAATCAGCGGCAGGCCCATGCCGATCAGGCTGCGGAAGAGCGCGTGGAGCTGCGTCATCCTCATTGATGCCGCCACGCCCTTGCCTGAAACATCGCCGAGCATGAAAAAGAGCTGCCCCTCATAAGGATAAAGATCGCAATAGTCGCCGCTCACTGGCCCGAGAGGCGCGTAGTGATAGCTCGTCTCCCACCCGTCCACATTAAGACCGGCAGGCGGCAACAGGCCCCGCTGCAGTTCCGATGCCAGGTCAAGATCGCGCTGCAGCGTTGCCCGCTCCAGCCTGGTCAGGTGGTCGAGGCAATATCGAACAAGCGGATCGGCCAGCAGCCGGTCGCGCTCAACAGTGTCATGGCAGGTTTCGCAAAGGCCGTAGGTGCCGGCCGCAAATCGATCGAGCGCCGCGTCTACCTCGCGCAACAGGGCTCCAAGGTTTGCGTCACCGGGCGTGTGGGAAATGACAGTCTCGAGGCGGCGCTTTCGCTCCTCCAACTGGTTGTGCAGGAAGCTCAATTCGACAATGGCCATGGCAGTGCCCTCGGGGGTAGAACGTACGTACATTTGATTCGCCACGGCGGGCTAGAGAATCAATAGTTTTCGGGTCGTGGGGTTCAAATCGTGAATCTTTGGGCGTGGATCGTGAGTCGTGGTTTCCCACCCTTTCCGCAATTGAACCCGCGAAAAGGATGGGGCACGGTAGAGTCAGCAAGTCGGGACGGTTTACTCCTCGCTCAAGCAAAGCTTGAACGGGGCACCCATATTTGTGCCTAAAGGACGAAGCGCGTTTAATCGCGCTCCCAGAAGTGGGGCGGTTCAATGCCGAGTGCGCGTAAGTAAACGTAGCCCTGGCCGCGATGGTGAATCTCATTGTCGATTGCGTACTGAATCATCGCGATGCCCGTCATCTTCCATTGGCCAAAGGCCGTGTCCTCTTCGGCGAAGCGGTGCGGCGGAATGGTGGGAAACTTCTGGTTGAGTTCCCTGGTCTGCTGATCCCAGATTTCGAGAATTTCTTTCTTTCTAGTGGGCTTGGGACCGCCGCCGTACTCCACCCACTTGCCGGTGGCGACGCCGTCGACAATGGGCGCCGCCATGCCGATAAACTCCTGAGCCAGTACTGCGAATGGCCGCATTCCGCCCACTGAGAAACTGAACAGCTTGTCTTCAGGGAAGGCCTCGATGGTCTTGCGAGTGAGCCTGCGGTGGCCCTGCCAGTAGTTGAGCAGCTCGTCGGCAGAGATCACACTCACGGTTGCAGTTGCGGTTGTCATATCAAACCTCCATATGGCCCTTCAGGGCTCAGATATGAAGTTAGCGGCAATTCCCGACAGAACTTGTCGTAAATTAAATACAGGATAGAAACTGTGACTTACGACCCCATCATGCGCGTTTTGACGGTGCTGGAAGTGCTACAGGCGCGCGACTTTGTTTCCGGGGCGGAGCTCGCCGAGCGGCTTGAAGTGGATTTGCGCACGGTACAGCGCTACATGGTGCGGCTAAAAGACCTGAGCATTCCGGTCGAATCGTCGCGGGGCGTGGGCGGCGCGTACCGGTTGAAGCCCGGATTCAGGCTGCCTCCGCTGCTGCTCACCAATGAGGAGGCATTTGCGCTGTCGCTGGGGCTGCATTCGCTGCGCCAGGTGGGGCTTTCAGCGTTTGCGCCGGCCACTGAAAGCGCACTGGCCAAGCTGCGGCGCGTGCTGCCCGAAGCGCTTCGCGAAAGCATCAGGACAGTCGATGACGTAGTGGCAATTGAGCCGGGCCCGTGGGTGGTTACTACGTCAATTGAGGCCTTGATTGGCGCGGCGTCTGCCATCCGCGCCGGCCGCCGAGTGCGATTCGATTATGAGTCGGGCGAGGGCGCGCGAACGCTGCGGCAGATTGAGCCTTACGCGGTAATGCATACTGACGGGCGCTGGTACTTGATCGGCTACTGCCTCACGCGGAAGGCGATGCGAACATTCCGGCTCGATCGCGTGTCGGAACTCGCGATGGCCGCCGGCAAGTTCAAACGGCCCGCGGATTTTGATGCGCGGCGTTACATGCAAACAAGCATGCCGTTTATCCAGGCGCAGTATCAGATTGATGTGTGGATCGAGTTGCCGCTTGCCGAAGCGGAGCAGATGTTTGCGATGTGGAGGGTGGCGATTGAGGAAGAGAATGGCGGAACGCGGTTTCGCTGCTCGCGCGACCGGCTTGAGATGATTGCGGCTTTGTTGTTGAGCGCGGGCCGGCGGATTGTGGTGCACAGCCCGGATGAGCTTCGGGAGACATTCAAGGAAATGGCGGGGCGGGCTTTGCGGGCGGCGGGGGACGAGAGCGTGGAACGTGAGTCGTGATTCGTGATTCCCGACTTCCGGCTTAAATACCTTCGCCCATCGAGACATATATGGCGCGGCGCTCGAGCTCTTCGCGGTATGCTGAGCGTTCGGCTTCTTCTTCTGCAAAGGGCTGTGCGCGGTGATCCTGCACTCGATGGTCCTGAACGCACAACCGTACCTCCAGTTCCTCAACGCGGGCGGAGAGTGCGATGAGCGCATCTGAGAGCGGGTCTTTTACGTCGTGCGGATCGGTAATCAGCACGCGCTCGCCGTTGCGGTAAACAATGTGTGCGGGCACTCCGACGACGGTGGAGTTAGGCGGCACGTCTGAGAGGACGACAGAGCCGGCGCCAACGCGGGAGTTTTCGCCAACTGTGATGTTGCCGAGGACGTTGGCATTGTTGCCGATGAAGACTCCGTCGCAGACGGTGGGATGGCGTTTGCCGTGGCCCTTGCCGGTGCCGCCGAGCGTGACGCCCTGGTACATGGTCACGTCAGAACCAACGATCGCGGTTTCGCCGATCACCACTCCGGCAGCATGATCGATGAATAGCCGGCGGCCAAGCAACGCGCCGGGATGGATGTCGACGCCGGTGACTGCGCGACCGATCTGAGAGAGTACGCGCGCGGCCAGGTAAAGCTTCGCGCGCCAAAGCTTGTGCGAAATGCGATGAATCCACACCGCCCAGAGCCCCGGATAGCAGAGCAGGACCTCAAGCGTAGAGCGCGCAGCGGGGTCGCGCTCCAGAACGGAGTGGATGTCTTCGCGAATGGTGGAGAACAGGGGCATAGGGACTAGGCAATAGGCACTAGGAACTCGGGATCAACATATAGCGAAATAGGCTGGGATTTGCGTTGAACTGTACGCCCGATCCCAGCCTAATCGTCAGCCACTAGTGCCTATTGCCTAGTCCCTAGTGCCTGCTTTCGGATCCCTAGTCCCTGTTTTTACGCCGTTACCGCGATCGGCTCAGCCTGCAGCGCGATGGCCTGCTGGCGCAGCGGTTCAAACAGCACGCTCGAGAGATAGCGCTCGCCAAAGTCAGGCAGCACCACCACTATGAGCTTGCCGGCATTCTCGGGCCGCGCAGCAACCTTAAGCGCCGCAGCAGCAGCAGCGCCGGAGCTGATGCCGACAAAGAGGCCTTCTTCGCGCGCCAGCCGCCGGGCTGTCTCCACTGCCTCGTCGTTCGAAACCTGCACTACCTCATCAATAAGGCCGGTATCGAGCACGCTGGGCACAAAGCCTGCGCCGATGCCTTGAATCTTGTGCGGGCCGGGCTTGCCGCCGCTCAGCACCGGACTGTCAGTCGGTTCCACGGCAATCGCCTTGAACGAGGGCTTCTTGGGCTTGATGTGTTGAGAAACGCCCGTAATGGTGCCGCCGGTCCCGACGCCGGAGATGAGAATGTCGACCTCGCCGTCTGTGTCGTCCCAAATCTCGGGGCCGGTAGTGTGCAGATGGATGGCCGGATTGGCCGGGTTGTCGAATTGCTGCAGGATGTATCCGTTCGGCGTCTTCTCAAGAATCTCGTTGGCCTTCGCGATGGCGCCCTTCATGCCGTTGGGTCCGGGCGTAAGCACAATCTCGGCGCCATAGGCGAGCAGGGTAACGCGGCGCTCCAGACTCATGGTCTCAGGCATGGTGAGGATAATTTTGTAGCCCTTGACGGCAGCCACAAAGGCCAGCGCGATGCCGGTATTGCCGCTGGTGGGCTCAATAAGGATTGTCTTGCCGGGCGTGATCTTGCCGCGCCTTTCGGCGTCATCAATCATGGCAAAGCCGATGCGGTCTTTCACGCTTGAAGCGGGGTTCTGGCTCTCGAGTTTGGCAACCACGGTCGCCTGCAGCCCAGCGGTTACGCGGTTCAGTTTCACAAGAGGGGTCTTGCCAATAAGTTCAGTCACATTCGAAGCAATGCGCGCCATCGAAATCTCCTTTGGCCGGGGACAATGCGCCCGGAACGCTCAAATATCGGATTGGGGGTAACGGTGCGGCTTGTCGGGTAGGGAGAAAGCGTGCGCTAACGGGCGCACATCAGCATCGGAGCCTGCACCAGCAACGGTGTTAGCGACATCGACGCATACAGATAGCGTAGACCCGCGAGGCGGCCGGATGCAAGCGATGAAGCGAAAGAATTCAATGAATTCAATAGGTTGATAGAATAGAGAAAGGGAGTGAGAGCGATGGACAAAGCGCAAATCGCCGTCACAAGCGGCCCAGTCACCGCCCTCAAGGGTGGCTTGACGCTCTCCGCCGAGGGGGCCGCCTGCCTGCACCAACTGGCCGGGCGATACGTTTGGTGGAAGTCGCCAGACGAGGCGATGCGCTATCCGGAGCGAGTGGCGGCGCAGGTGATGAGCCTGGGCACGTGGGAAGATTTGACGGCGATGGCAGATGCTGTCGGAGACGACTATCTGCGAAGTGTGCTCAGGAATGCCGAAGCCGGCCAGATTGACGCGCGCTCATGGTACTACTGGCACTATCGCCTGGAACTGGCCGAATTCGGCGTAACACCTGTTCCGCCAATGCCGGTGAGGAAGTTCGCGTGAGCGTTTTCGAACCCCATTGGGAGACATTGCCGCCGGCACAACAGGAGCTTTGGCCCCAACTGGGCGCCGGTGTTGAGCTGGGCCTGGTGCTTTACGGTGGTACAGCTGCAGCTTTACGGCTCGGTCATCGCACTTCAATTGATTTTGACTTCTTCACTGAAAAAGAACTCGATCGCGAAGCGATCCAAAGCAAGTTTCCCTTTGTGCACGATGCGAAAGTGGTGCAGGATAGACCCGACTCCTTTGGCGTTCTGGCTTCGACAAGCACGAACCCCGTAAAAGTGTCCTTTTTCGGAAAAATAGATATTGGGCGCGTCGGTGCTCCTGAACGCACTTCAGATGGAGTCATCGCGGTTGCGTCGCTGTTGGATCTGCTGGCGACGAAACTGAAGGTGCTGCAACAGCGCGTTGAAGCCAAAGACTACCGCGATGTGGCTGCGATTCTGCGAGCGAACGTTAACCTTGAAGACGGTTTGGCGGCTGCTGCTGCCCTTTACAAGCCTTTGTTTCAGCCCAGTGAGGCAGTCAGGGCGCTCACATATTTTCACGGCGGCGACTTGGAAGAACTCCCAGCTGAAGACAGGCAAACGCTTGTCACTGCTGCTGCGCGTCTGCGGAGTATTCCATTTTTAACGCCGGTCTCGCGTTCCCTTTCCAGCTAAGACCCGTTCGCGCTGGTAATGCGGACGCCGCCTCACTTCAACTCACCAGCCTAAAATGGAGACGTTACGGGCACGCCCGCCAGGCTGCATTGAAAACCTGGCACAGGGTCGCGCCGAGGGGTTTATGCAATGAACACCACGGAGGATCTCGCTCAACTGGAAGGACGCGTTGTCAACGGAAGATTTCGCCTTCTGCGCTGGCTGGGTGGCTCGAAAACAAGCTCGGTTTATCTGGCGGAGTTTGACGACAACCCGCCGCGAATGGCCGCGCTGAAACTGGTAGCGGCCATCGCGCCTGATGCGGAGTCCCGACTGGCAGGCTGGATTGCGGCTGGGCGGCTCTCCCATCCGAATCTGATCGTCGTTATCGATTGTGGCCGCTGTGAGATTGACGGCTCCCAGTTTGTATACGAGGTAATGGAGTTCGCCGAGGAGGTTCTCGCTGAGATTCTTCCGGTGCGGCCTTTAACCGCGGACGAGACCCGCGCGATGCTGGGGCCGGTGCTTAGTGCGCTCAGGTATTTGAATGCACAGGGCTGTGTACATGGGCACATCAAGCCATCGAACATCCTGGTAGTTGACGACCGGTTAAAACTCTCAGCCGATGCCATCGCCTTGTCCGGCGGTGATCTCGCTGAGCGAGCGGAGATGAGTGTATATGACGCGCCAGAACAGGCTCACGGAGCAGTGTCACCGGCTGCAGACATGTGGGCACTGGGCATGTCGCTGGTAGCGGCCCTGACGCAAAAGCCCGCACCCTGGGCGCACGGAATCGAAAACGATCCAAATATTCCGCCGGGACTTGCGGAGCCGTTTGCGCAAATCGCTAAGGCTTGTTTGCGGCTTGATCCGGCACAGCGCTGCACTTTGGATGAGTTAACAGCGATTCTTGAGCATCCCGAACTCGAACATAAACTCGAACATGCAATCAAGTATCAACTCGAACCCGCAATCGAATATCGCCCGGCGCCCCCGGTTGAGGCGAGTAGGCAGCAAGCGATAGAACCGCAAGACCGAACCAATCGCGCCAGCAATTTGAAAGCCGCTCTCATTTCTTTGGCCGTGGTCGCGGTAATTGCGGTTGCCGCGCTAATAGTTCGCAAATCTGAATTTCCGGCATCGGAGCCAAAGGGCGCAGAGCAGCAAACGTCGGCGCCCCAAACCGGTCAAACCCAGACTCCGCAGGCAGCAATAGAAAAGCCATCGCCATCAGGCCGGGATGGACAAACACCGGGAAATGAAATGCCGGCTGGGCCCGTTCCGGCGGGGGCGCGGGGTGCCGGGGGCGAGGGCGTAGTCAAGCGCGTAATTCCCGACGTGCCGCCCGCAGCGCTGCAATCCATTCGCGGGCACGTTGATGTGAGCGTGCGCCTGACGGTGGACGGCGTCGGCGACGTAACAGAAGCGAACCTTGAATCACCGAGCCGAAGTAACTACTTCAATCGCGTTGCTGTTGACGCCGCGCGCCAGTGGAAGTTCGCCGCAATGGCGAGCGAGGCGACAGTTGCGGGAACGTGGAGTGTGCACTTCGAGTTTCGCCAGGACGGCATCGACGCGGGAGCGGGGCCAGAGTAGCGGGCCATCAAATTACCGAGATGGTCGCTCATCATTGCGCGGCAACGGGGTTGTCGACCGCTCCATTATCCCGGGCCCACGCAATAAAGCCCGGCGGAGCGTTTCTGACTGCCGCGATATTGGTCCCCTTCACACTCTTGATATGCTGCCACGCGATATCTTTCAAATCCGCGCGACTAAGGTCGCAATCGTCGAGAACGGCACCTGAAAAATCTGCGCCAACCAGGCTGCTGTCCGTCAGGTCGGCACCGTGCAGATCGGCCTGAATGAACTTTGCGTGGTCGAGATGAGCGCCTCGGAAATTGGCCGAATTGAGATTTGAAAGCGTAAGGTCAACCAAGCTGAAGTTGCCGTTGCGAAGATCGGCCGAGCTGAAATCTGAGCGCATGAGATTCGCGCCGTGCAGATCGAGTCCCTGCAGGAATGCGGAAGAAACGTCGACTCCCACTAGCGGCACCTTATCCGAATTCAGCTCTTGGAGTGCCTCGATTCTTCCCCCGCTTCCGCCCTTACCCTGTGCTGTATTGATTACCTGCCAGGCCTGGTAATGCCGCTGCTTGATGCGATCGCCCGATTCTGAAAAGTAGAAGATGACGGCCACGAGGATGGAAAAGGTGCCGAGATAATCGAGAACTTCGAGGAACGACCAATTGCTTAGGAGGTAGGCCGCCCACTCCCAAATCCACTCCACGGCCACAAATGGAATCGCCCACTTCCATCGTGCGGCGCTCTGCTTCCTCACATTCCACGGCGCCGGCCGCTGTCTCGGGTGATGCAAGATCATCGAAGCTCCCTTTTTCTCAACCGGTGTTCCGCAGCCCCGCCGAGATACCGCTGATCGTAGCGGCGATGGCGCGATTCACTTCAGGCGTGTTTTCGCCGGCGCGCTTACGGCGCAGCATATCTACCTGGATTAGGTGCATGGGGTCGACATAGGGATTGCGCAGCTTGATTGAGCGCGCCAGCACCTGGTTCGATTGCAGCAGTTCTTTTTGCCCGGTGACGGC
>Ga0302276_10004652_pt1 | contig 11508 bp, 8 predicted proteins | sample III_Bog_N2_3_FD_198768 | JGI IMG/M metagenome (GOLD analysis project Ga0302276, IMG submission 198768) | Peat permafrost microbial communities from Stordalen Mire near Abisko, Sweden - III_Bog_N2_3 | ecosystem: Environmental > Terrestrial > Soil > Wetlands > Peat | place: Sweden: Abisko... | reverse complement strand
AAATCAAGGCCAAGGAACTCGATGGTGTGCTGACCATCGGCGAGGCGGTCGATGGCGCTCCGGCGCTGACCTACGCTTCGGAGTCTTCCGCGGATCTGGTGAATACGCGCTGGCTCAAGACCGCGGTCAAGCTGGGATTGGCCGAGGGGCGGCTCAGGGCCGGCGGCATGAGCGCGGACCAGGTAAACGGGCTTCTTGAGAACGTGAAGATCGAGCCTTTGCACCTGGGCAAAGACGGCAAGACGGCCAAGAGCGAGGGTATGTCTCCCGTATACAAGGCCAACGTGCTGCTGATCCTGATCATTATTCCGATTACCCTCTATGGGATGGACATGGCGCGGGCGATTGTGGAGGAGAAGAGTTCGCGCATCTTCGAGGTGATGCTGTCTGTGGCGCGGCCAATCGATCTCCTCACCGGCAAGCTTCTCGGCGTGGGCGCGGTGGGGCTCACCCAGGTGGCCATCTGGGGCTTGGCCATGACCATCTTCCTGGGGTCGACCCTGGCGGCATCCGTGATGACGGGCGACTTCGCCGTGCACATCTCGGTCGCTGAGGTGGCGCTGCTGCCGGTTTACTTCCTGCTGGCGTTCTTCCTGTACAGCGCGCTGTTCAGCGGCCTCGGGGCGACCTGCGAAACGGCGCAGGATTTGCAGATGTACGTTCCCCTGATCATTGTGCCGATGTATCTGAGCATGGCGGCGCTGGCGGTTTGCATGAACTCCCCAGGATCGCCCTGGGCGATTGCGGCGTCGCTGTTTCCGCTCACGGCGGGGTTTGTCATGGTTCCGCGGATGGGCCTTGAGACAGTGCCGCTGTGGCAGATTGCGGCTTCAATCGCGATCATGCTGCTGAGCATCTGGGGGACCATGTGGTTTTCGTCGCGGCTCTACCGCGTCGGAATCCTGATGTACGGGAAGCGCGCGACGCTGCCGGAGATTTGGCGTTGGCTGCGGTATAGCTAGCCGCTTCCGCGCCGCAGGTGGGTGAGGCGCAGCGAGCTTGACGCCTACTTCCCCGGATCCACCAGCGCCGCATCCACCACCGCGTGGCTCTTGTACTCGAAATTGTGATTGTCCCCGCTCGTCATGCGCTGAATCATGCTCACAAACACAATGTCGTTCGCCGGATCGACCCAGAACCAAGTCCCCGCCGCTCCATCCCAGAAGAACGTTCCCGCTCCGTCGGAAAGATTCGCCGCAGGCGGATCGAAGACCACCGCGCAGTCGAAACCCCACCCAAACCCAGGACGGATCACCGAAAGCCCAATCCCAAATTCGCCGGTCATAATACTCGCCGGCACATGATTTGAAGTCATCAGCTTCACTGTCGCCGGCGCCAGAATCCGCTTCCCGTCCAGCTCCCCGCCATTGGCCAGCATCTGAGCAAAGCGGTAATAGTCCTCCGCAGTCGACACCATCCCTCCCCCGCCCGAGGCCATGGTTGGCTCCGCCGCATAGTCGCCCGGCGCTCCGGCGACCAGCTCTCCCTGCGGATTGGCATGGTAGCTCGTCGCAAACCGGCCGCGCTTCGCCTCCGGCACATAGAAGCCCGCATCCCGCATCCCCAGTGGCAAGTAGATATGGTCGCGGTCGAAGTCAGGCAGCGATTGCCCGGAAAGCTTCTCCACAATGCACCCCTGAATGTCCATCGAAGAGCTGTACAGCCATCCCTGGCCCGGCTGGTACAGCAGCGGAATCCTGGCCAGCTTGTCGATCATCTCCTGCAAATTCGCCGACTGCATCACCTTCAGATCGTGATACATTGCGTCGGCCGGCGTCTTCCCCGCGCCATACGCGAACCCGGCAGTGTGCGTCATCAGCTCCCGCATCGTCGGCGCGTGGTCCGGATCGACCAGGATGCTCTTTCCATCCGCATCCACGCCTTTCTGCACCTTCAGATGAGCAAACTCCGGAATGAACTTCGAAATCGGATCGGACGGCAGCCATTTGCCCTGCTCATACAGAATCATCATCGCCACGCCCGTGACCGGCTTGGTCATCGAGTAGTCGCGGAAGATCGTGTCCCTGGTCATCGGCGCGGCGCTGGCAATATCCTTCTGGCCGTAAGTCCGGTACTCCACCACCTTGCCGTGGCGCGCCAGGATGGTCACCGCCCCGGCAAGCTGCTTCTGGTCAATCTCATCCTGAATCAGCTTGTGGAGGTTTTCCAGGCGCTCCGAAGAAAACCCAACCGTCTCCGGCTTCACCACCGTCATATCGAGTGCGTGGAGAGCGGCCGGCTTCGCCGGATGCGTCTGCTGCCCATGAGCGGGCATCCGCACAGACAAAGCAACAAATCCAATCACCAACAGCGAAAACCCAGCGAACCGGCCGTTCATTTTCAACCCAAATCTCCTCGTCGTCCCTGATTCCCAAGAATTGTACGCCGCCGAAGGGAATCGGAGACAAACCCAGCCTCCGAACTCCAAAGCCGCGCGGCGATACCAGCCTCGTTACAATCAAGAAGTGAGCAGGAGCAGCGAAAGCAGTGCGAGATTTACCTGGAATCAGCGGTTGATCCTCGCCGTCGTCCCCCGTCTCGTCTGGGGTCTCCTGATGACCGTCGGCCGCACCTGGCGCTTTGAAGTCCTGGCCGAAGACGGCGTCACCCCAGCTTTCCACGGATTCTCGCCCAGCCGCGAAATTTATTGCTTCTGGCACCAGTGCGTGCTGCCTTGCGCCTTTTATTTTCGCTCCACTCATGCGACCATTCTTATCAGCCAAAGCTTTGATGGCGAACTGATTACGCGTACTTTGGAGTTGTTCGGGTTTCGCGCCGTCCGCGGTTCAAGTTCGCGCGGAGGGCGCGAAGGGCTCTTGGGTTTACGCCGGGTGCTGGATGCGGGAACGCCCGCCATCTTCACCGCCGACGGGCCGCGCGGGCCCATCTATCGGTCGAAACTGGGCCCTGTGAAGCTCGCTCAGGTCACCGGCGCGCCGATCGGCGCATTTCACCTGCAGCCCGAGCGATGCTGGACGATGCGCTCCTGGGATCGCTTCCTGGTCCCGAAGCCTTTCAGCCGCATCGCGGTAAGCTGGGGCCGGTGGACGCAGGTCGGTCCGGAGCTTTCCGCCGAGGAGCTGGAAGAGAAACGTACCGAAGTGGATGCGGCGCTGGAACGGGCCCGCACGCGAGCGGAAGCCCATCTGGCGCAGTCCAACGGATAAAGGAATCTGGGAGAGCATGGACTATCAGGACGAATCCGGGCGGTTGGTTGCAGACTACGACTTCACTCTGCCCGAGGAGTTGATTGCGCAGCAGCCGCCGGAGCCGCGCGGCACCAGCCGCATGCTGGTGCTCGACCGCAAGTCCGGCCTCACCGAAGATCGCCGGTTCGCCGATCTCGCCCGGCTCCTCAACCCCGGCGACTTGCTCGTCCTTAACGACAGCCGTGTTCTTCCCGCCCGCATCTTTGGCCAGCGTGTGACGCTGCGCGGCGCGCAGGACCCCACCGCGGCGGTCGAAGTGCTGCTCACCGCGCCCCAGGGCGCCGGCCGCTGGAGCGCTCTCGTCCGCCCCGCCCGCAAGGTTCAGGTCGGCGACCGCATCGAGTTTTCCGCGCCCTCCGGCGAAGTGGCCCTCGAAGCCGAAGTCGTCCGCGCCGGCTCCTTTGGCGAACGCATTCTCCGCTTCCTGCCCGACGCCCTGGCCGGCCGCAGCTTCTTCACCGTCCTCGACCAGATCGGCCACATGCCCCTGCCGCCCTACATTGGCCGCGAAGACGCGCCCGCCGACCGCGAGCGCTACCAGACCATCTATGCCCGCGAGCGCGGTTCAGTCGCCGCCCCCACGGCCGGCCTCCACTTCACCCCGGCCATGCTCACGGAGATCGCGGCCCGCGGCGTAGACATTGCCAAAGTCACGCTCCACGTCGGCCTCGGCACCTTTGCCCCGCTGCGCGTGGACCGTGTGGACCAGGTCCGCCTGCATCGCGAGCGCTACACCCTCCCCGCCGAGACCGCCGAAGCCCTCAACCTGGCCAAACAGCACCGCCGCCGCATCGTCGCCGTCGGCACCACCGTTGTGCGCACTCTGGAGCACTGCGCCCTCGCCGCCGATGGCAAGCCTTTGAAAGAGCACAGCGGCGAGACCGAAATCTTCATCTCTCCCGGCTTTGAGTTCCGCATGACCGGCGCCATATTTACCAACTTTCATCTGCCGCAATCCAGCCTGCTCATGCTGGTCAGCGCCTTCGCCGGACGCGAGCGCGTTCTTGCCGCCTATGCCCATGCCGTGAAAGAGGGTTACAAGTTCTTCAGCTATGGCGATTGCATGTTCCTCGCCTGAGCCCAGGCAATTGCATGAATTGGCGAGTATCCGGAATCGTACGCCCATATCCATGCGGGCCAACCGCATCGCAAACAGGGCAATTGTATGAAGCGGCAAGAATCTGGAGTCTGGGGGCCCGCAGCCCATTTTCATGGGGGGGCCGGCTGCCTCTCAAGCCCCATTGCGCAGAATTACTTCCAGCCAAGGTAGACTCCGAGGGAACGATGCGGCGGCATTCTTACGGGTCGCGCTTCACCGCGAATGGGCATGGAATGGCGGCGAAAAGTGGTACAAATGCGCGCGAAATACGCCAGGTGACCTTCATCTAAACAATCCCGAATCAAATTTTTACAGCTCATTCTTGAGTTAAGAAGTGCCCCCATTTTTCGCTGGAAATCGTTCACGTTTTGGAGTAGTTCGAACTCTCGGTCCAAGCGATCGCCCGGCCTGGGCGGGAATCGCGATTGACCCGTAACTCGGCTTCGCGTAGACTAGGGAATTGCGAGGGATGCGGCTGAGATTGCATTCTGGCCAGCGTTCCACCCCCGGCTCTGGGTAGCTTGCTGGGAATCTTCACTCCCCGGCATCCGGGACACACAAAAGGATCAAGAATGGCAAATCATGTTTCTTCTCTGAAGCGCGCACGTCAGACCGTGGTGAAGACCGAGGTCAACCGCGCCAACCGCACCCGCGTTCGCGGCAGCCTGCGTCTTTTGCGCGAAGCCATCCTCAAGGGGGATGTGGCTGCGGCTCAGACCCAGTTCAGAGCAACTGTTTCGGCGCTCGACAAGAGCGTACAAAAGGGCGTTCTGCACAAGAACACTGCTTCGCGGTACAAGAGCCGGCTGAATGCTCGGCTGAAGGCTCTGGTTTTGGCTCCCGCCAAGGCGTAGTGGAAGTGTGGAGTGTGAGGCACATCACACACTTCGCGCTCCACACTTTTTGCTTTGAGGCCGCTCAGTTTTGGAGTGACTCGAAGATGGCGGCCGCGCCCATGCCGCCGCCGACGCACATGGTGACCATGCCGTAGCGGATTTTGCGGCGGGCCATTTCGGCGAGAATGGACGCTGTGAGCTTGGCTCCGGTGCAGCCGAGGGGATGGCCGAGCGCGATTGCGCCGCCGTTGACATTGACCCTCTCTGGGTCAATACCCAATTCGCGGATGACGGCGAGGGCTTGCGAGGCGAAGGCTTCGTTGAGCTCGATCAGGCCCACGTCACTGAGCGTCAATCCGGCATGTTTGAGGGCCTTGGGGATGGCGAAGATGGGTCCCGCGCCCATCTCTTCCGGAAGGCAGCCGGCGGTGGAGTAGGCGACGAGGCGGGCGAGGGGCTGGATGCCGAGTTCTTGGGCGCGGTTGGCGCTCATGACGACAACGGCCGCGGCTCCATCCGAGGTTTGCGACGAGTTGCCGGCGGTGACGGAGCCCTGGGCCTGGAATGCCGGCTTGAGTTTTGCGAGGGCTTCGAGCGAGGTATCGGCGCGAGGGCCATCGTCGGCGGAAATGACCATTTCCGAGCCGACTGGCTTGCCGGGCTTTGCGCCCGGAGCTGCGCTGGCGACCGTGACCGGAACAATTTCACTGTCGAAGCGGCCGGCCTGCTGGGCGGCGATGGCCTTGCGATGGCTGGCGAGCGAAAACTGGTCCTGGTCTTCGCGGGAGACCGAGTAGCGGCGGGCGACGCGCTCGGCGGTGAGGCCCATGGTGAGCAGGGCGGCTGGGTAGTTTTCCGCGAGCCAGGGGTTGGGGCTGGGTTTGTTGCCGCTCATGGGGATCATGGTCATGGATTCCGCGCCGCCGGCGACGACGGCGGTGGCCATGCCGGAGGTGACGCGCATGGTGGCCTGGGCGATGGCTTCAAGGCCGGAGGCGCAGAGGCGGTTGACGGTCATGCCACCGATTTCGACGGGAAGGCCCGCCCGCAGGACGACCATGCGGGCGAGGTTCCAGCCCTGCTCGCCCTCGGGCATGGCGCAGCCGAGGATGAGGTCGCCGATTTCGGCCACGTCGAGCGCGGGGACGCGGGCCAATGCACCACGGACGGCGATAGCGCCGAGGTCGTCGGGGCGGGTGGTCGAGAATGCGCCCTTGGCGGCGCGGCCGACGGGCGTTCGCGCTGCGCTGACGATGACGGCTTCGTTCATTTGGATCCTCCGATGAAACGGGGCTTCCCTGCCCCACTTCCGCCCCTTTTAGGCTCGCAATCCGGTCATCGTCTTGGCCAGGAAGTCTTCGTCGCCTACCGTGTCGGTGGCCGAAACCGGCGTATTCGCGACCGTGCAGGTGACGGACACGCCCTGGCGGGTGATGGTGTACTTCTTTCCGTAGACGGTGGTCATCTCCCAGTTCTTTCCCGTGGTCATCGAGGTTCCCAGAATTCCCTTCAGATTGAGGGGGCTGCTGGTGCCGAAGGTCGGGTCGTAGATGATTCCGGTGTCGGGGTCTTTGACGCGCCAGTGGTTGTCGAACTCCCAGCCCACAACGGGCGGCTTGTTGATCTCCGGGCCGTTGCCGAGCGCCTTGGCCATCCTTTCCTGGAGGACGAAGTAGCCCATCTTGTCGCCTTTGGCGTTTTTGGCCGTGGCCTCGTAATAGAGGGCCTGGAGGCGATCGACGCCCATGTCGGCGGCAATCTGCATGAAGATTCTGGCCGCCGATTCGCAGTTCATGGCCGTGCCCTGCGCGGGCGGCAGCGTTTCAATGCCCACGCGCCCACGCTCTTTGGCGTAGGAGTAGCGGGAGGTCTGGAGCAGCTCCAGGAGCCGGTTGAGTTTGTCTTTACGTTCGGCCGGGGTGAGCGACATGGTGTGTTTCCTCCAACTTTCTTTCGGAATGCTTGCGGATTTCTGGCGCGCGGGGAGCTGGCCTAGTTTCTGAGGGGCTTGCCGGTTTTGAGGGTGTGGGCGATGCGCTCCTGGGTTTTGCGCTCGCCGCAGAGGGAGAGGAACGCCTCGCGCTCAAGGTCGAGCAGGTATTGCTCGGAGACAAGCGAGCCGGCAGTGACGCGGCCGCCGCAGAGGACGTGGGCGGCCTTGGCCGCGACCTTTTGGTCGTGAGCGGAGGCGAAGCCGGCCTCGCCCATGAGATAGATGCCGGTTTCAAGCATGGCCAGGGCGGCAAGGCCGGCGACTGGGATCTGGGTACGCTCGACGGGGGTGACGTACCCGATTTCGGCGAGGGCGAGGGCCTGGATTTTGGCGTCGAGGAGGAGACGCTCGCGGTTGAGCGTGACGCGGTCGGCGGGGGAGAGCAGGCCGAGGGTGCGGGCCTCGGCGGCGGAGGTGGAGACCTTGGCCATGGCGATGGTTTCGAGGGCGCGCTTGAGGGCGGTTGCGTACTCGCCGGAGTGGGCGAATTTGGCGGGAGGGTCTTTAGGCTCGGGGGGGGCGAAGGCCGCAGCGAGGTCGTGTGCGCGGAGGGCCATCTCCTTGGTGCCGCCGCCGCCGGGGATGAGGCCGACGCCGGCTTCGACGAGGCCGATGTAGGTTTCGGCGTGGAGTTGACGCTGAGCGGCGTGAAGGCAAATTTCGGTTCCTCCACCGAGGCAGAGGCCGGCGGGGGCGACGACGACGGGGCGCGGGCAGAACTTGATGGCCGCGGTCATCTGCTGGAAGCCGCGAATAGCGAGGTTGATCTCGTCCCAATCGCCTTCCTGGAGGCCGAGGAGCAGTTGCATGAGGTTTGCGCCAACGGAGAAGTTGTCCGCGTCGCTGGAGATGACGAAGGCCTGGAAGTTGCGCACCGCCTCGCCGCCGGAGGCGAGGGCGGAGGTGAGGAGGGAGACGACGTCGCCACCGATGGCCGATTTGACGGAGTGCAGTTGGAGGCAGCCGATGCCGTCGCCGAGGTCGACGAGGGATGCGCCGGGGTTCTTGCGGACGACGCCGGCGCGGCCGGCGCTGGGCGCTCGGTAGGCGGCGATGCAGGCGTGGCCGGGGATTGGCGGGACCGGTTCCATTTGGCCGGTGAGCGGGGAGTAGCAGAACTCGCCGTCGGCGGAGTACCAGCTTTGGTGGCCGGCGGCGAGGAGTGACTCGACGTGGGGGCTGACCGGGAGGCCGAGAGCCTTGATGCGGGCGACGGTCGAAGCGACGCCGGCGGCATCCCACATGGCGAAGGGGCCGAGTTCCCAGTTGAAGCCGGCGCGGATGGCTTTGTCGATGGACGGGACATCGTCGGCGACCTCGCCGATGCGGTCAGCGGCGTAGTTCCACAGGTTGGCGAGCAACGGCCAGAGGTAGGCGGCGGATTTGTCCTTGGCTGGGTCGTTGGCGAGAAGCATACGCAGCCGCTCGGGGAGGCTGGCGGAGTTCTTGGCCATTTCGAGCGCGGGGAGCTTGGCTTTGGCGAGCGGGCGGTACTCGAGCGTGGCGAGGTCGAGGGCGAATCGCTGCTCCTGGCCGTTCGCGTCCCTGGACTTGCGGTAAAAGCCCTGGCCGGTCTTGTCGCCGAGCCAGCGGCGCTTGACCATCTCCTGAATGAGTTCGATGGGTGAACCGGGGGCCACGCCTTCACTGAAGTTTGAGGCGACGTGGGCCAGGATGTCGATGCCGACCATGTCGGCGAGGCGGAAGGTGCCAGTGCGGGGCCAGCCGAGGGCGGTGCCGGTGAGGGCGTCGACTTCCTCGATGGTGAGCCCCTGCTCGCGCATGAGCGTGAGCGCGGAAAACATGTTGGCGACGCCGATGCGGTTGGCGATGAAGTTGGGTGTGTCGTGCGCCTGGACGACTTGCTTGCCGAGGATGCGGTCGGCGAAGGCGCTGAAGGCGGCGAGGACGGCGGGGTCGGTGTCGGCGGTGGGGATGACTTCGAGCAGGCGCATGTAGCGCGGGGGATTGAAGAAATGGGTGCCGAACCAGCGCTTTCGGAGGCTGGCGGTGAAGGCGTCGCCGAGGCTGGCCGCGATTTTGGCGATGGGCAGCCCTGAAGTATTGGTGGTGAGGATTGCATTTAGGCCGATGTGCGGCAAGACGCGGGTCAGGAGAGATCGTTTTACCGCGAGGTCTTCGGTGACGGCTTCAATGATCCAGTCGCAGCGGGCGAGCTTGGGCAGGTCGTCGTCGAAGTTGCCGGGAGTGACGAGGCGGGCCAGGGAGGGCTCGAAGAAGGCTGCCGGCTTGGCCTTGAGCAGCGATTCGATGGCCCCGGAAGCGAGTTTGTTGCGGGCGAGCGCTTCGCCGGCAGGGACGATATCGAGCAGAAGGACGGGGATTCCGGTGTTGGCCAGGTGGGCGGCGATGCGGGAGCCCATTGTGCCCGCGCCGAGGACGGCGGCGCGGCGAATGAGCATCGGGCGCGCCGCGGGTTTCTCCGCTGAGGCGGATTCCGCGATCCAATCGGGAGCCTGCGTCGCCATTTTGTCTCCAATCCGCGAGCGGGAGCACGGCGTAAGCGGCCGCTGCTAAACGTTCCCGAGGATACGGCGGGCCACCGTGCGGGGTCAAGGCGGAGCTCGTCCCGGCCTCCGGCGCTGAAGTTAGCAAACCTTTATACTGATTTGGGCACCGCGCAACGGGGTTGGGCAGAGACGTAGCGAGCGGCGCGCGTCTGGACCGGCACGATCAAAGAAGGAAGCAGAGAAAGAAGGGCACGAATTGAGTCTGGCGATTGTGATTATGGCGGCGGGCAAAGGAACGCGGCTGAAGTCGCGGCGGCCCAAAGTGCTGCATGAAATTGGCGGCAAGCCGCTGCTGATGCACGTGATTGCGGCGGCGCGGAAGATGGTAGCGGCGGCGGATATCTTCGTGGTTGTGGGCCATGAGGCGGAGCGAGTGGAGGCGGCGGCGGGGGCGACCGGCGTACGCTTTGTGCGCCAGACCGAGCAACTTGGGACCGGACACGCGATTCAATGCGCGCGGGAGGCGATTGCCAACTATGACAGCTTCCTGGTGCTTTCCGGCGATGCGCCGCTGATCCGGCCCGAGACGCTGGAGCTGATATGGCAATTTCACGAGGCGGAAAAGGCGGCGATGACGCTGTTGAGCGCGGTGCCGGAGAACCCGTTTGGCTATGGACGCGTGTTTCGCAGAACTGCTGACGGGGCTGAAGTGGCGGCCATTGTGGAGCAGAAGTTGCTGCGGCCAGACCAGCTCGGCCTGCGCGAGATCAACTCCGGGTTTTATGCCTTCCGCACCGCCCCGCTGCTGCGCCACCTGGGGGAGCTCAAAACGAATAACCCGCAAGGGGAATACTACCTGACGGATATGGCGGGTATTCTGAATAACGCCGGAGAGCGGGTGGTGGCGGTGGCAGCGACGGACGCCCAAGAGATTCTGGGGGCGAATACGATTGCCGAGCTGGTTTCGCTGGACGCGACCCTGCGCATGAACAATGCCGCGCGGCTGATGGCGCAGGGCGTAACCATCTTTCGTCCCGAGACATGCGTTATCGATTCAGAGGTTGAAGTGGGTCCGGACACGGTGATTGAGGGCAATGTGCAATTGCTCGGGAAGACGCGGATTGGCGTCGACTGTTTTATTCGTTCTGGATCAGTATTGGAAAGTTCTCATCTTGCCGATAACGTACTTGTGCGGCAAAACTGCATCGTTACGGAAGCGGTAATTGGCGCGCACGCCAAGATTGGGCCATTTGCGCACGTACGGCCTGGGAGCGAGATCGGCGAGGAGGCTCATGTGGGCAACTTTGTGGAGACCAAGAAAGTGCGGATGGGCAAGGGCGCAAAGGCGAACCACCTGACCTATCTGGGCGACGCCGAGGTGGGGGCGGGGACCAACATTGGCGCCGGGGTGATTACCTGCAATTACGACGGAGTGAACAAGCACACGACAACGATCGGTGCGGGGGTCTTCGTTGGGAGCGATTCGACGCTGGTGGCGCCTCTTACCGTGGGCGACGGAGCCTATATTGGGGCGGGTTCGTGCATAACGCACGAAGTTCCCGTGAACGCGCTGGCCGTGGGCCGCAGCCGGCAGATTGTGCGGGAAGAATGGGCGATTGGCAAACGGGCTCGCCTGCGAGGGGAAGGCTGAGATGGGTGGGAAGGCGAAAGGTTTGTCAGGCAGTTTTCGGCTGAATTTTGCCGGCTCCGGAACGCCCGGCCTGAAGTGAGGGTAGGTTTTGGACTGTATCGGATTCTGAGTATACGCTTCTCTGACGGGCTGAGGTAAATCGATTGTCTGAATTGTTGATTGATGTTCTTTTTCTCAAAATAACCATTGCGGACCTGAGCGACTCGGTTTTAAGCTCAATCGTTACGGGGGTCTTGCACACAATCGATG
>Ga0302276_10004643_pt1 | contig 11516 bp, 9 predicted proteins | sample III_Bog_N2_3_FD_198768 | JGI IMG/M metagenome (GOLD analysis project Ga0302276, IMG submission 198768) | Peat permafrost microbial communities from Stordalen Mire near Abisko, Sweden - III_Bog_N2_3 | ecosystem: Environmental > Terrestrial > Soil > Wetlands > Peat | place: Sweden: Abisko... | reverse complement strand
GGCCGACCTCAAAGGCGGCGTACTCCAGGCAGCCGAGGCCGTCGACTCCGGCGAAGCCGCAGCTACTCTGGCCAAGCTGCGCCAGTTCCGGGATAAGCAGTCGCAGGCGCAATAGAGCTCGCGCAGCTGCATCCGAGCGCGTAGTTGTGGCATCGAAGGGGTAGTTGTTGCTCATCTATCTGCCTCTTCCCGACGGAAAAATCCGGCCACAAGGACAAGCCCGATGCCAGCTCAATCGTTGCGCCAGCCAACCCTCTTCATCCCCCACGGCGGTGGGCCGTGCTTCTTCATGGATTGGACCTGGGGGCCAGCAGATTCCTGGCACGCAACGCAGCGGTTCCTCGAAGGAATTGCAGCGACGCTCCCAGAGCCGCCCAAGGCTCTATTGGTTATCAGCGGGCATTGGGAAGAGCCGGCCTTCACTGCCAGTGCCGCGCCCGCGCCGCAGCTCATCTTCGACTACTCCGGTTTCCCCGAGCACACGTATCGCCTGACCTGGCCGGCGCCGGGTCAGCCGGAACTGGCCGCTCGTGTAGCCGGCATGCTCAAGCAAGCCGGCCTTCCCGCCGCGCTCAGTTCCAGCCGGGGTTTCGACCATGGCGTGTTTGTGCCGCTGAAGGTGGCCTTCCCTGAGGCGCAGATCCCCGTGGTAACGCTCTCGCTTGTCGCCTCGCTCGACCCGGCGCTCCACATTGCGGCCGGACGCGCGCTGGCTCCGTTGCGCGATGAGGGTGTGCTCATTGTTGCGAGCGGGATGAGCTTTCACAATCTGCGGGGCTACTTCCAGCCCACAACACAGGACCGGGCCCGGGCCTTTGACGCCTGGCTTACCTCTGCGGTGGAATCGCCCGAAGCTGAGCGAACGGCATTGCTGACCGCCTGGCGCGCCGCTCCCTTTGCGGCCTATGCACACCCGCGCGAAGAGCACCTGATTCCGTTGCTGATGGCTGCGGGAGCGGGCGGCGATGCGCCGGGAAAGTGCATTTTCAGCGATGAGCCCATGGGTGCTGCGATTAGCGCCTACCGGTTCGGGTGAGGGTGCGCGGCCTTGTTTATCCGGGGCATCAAGTTTTGAGCTTCCCGTCAATTTCCAGCGCTTTAAATCCGTTTGAAGGCGGTGCTGGTTCGCGAGAGTCGAGCCCAAATACTGCTCTTCCGCTCACTGCGCCTTCGCTTGAATATCCAGCAGCAGCTGGTGCGCCTCGGAGTGGACCTGCTGCGTGTAGGGCACGTTGCCGTTCTCGGTCAGCTTGTCGGCAATCAGCGCGTGGGGCAGCGCTTCCGCATAGCGGTGCTGGCCGGCCAGCGCGCGCGCCCACACAAATTGGACGGTACCCAGCCGCCGGTTGTTGGGCGCAACCTTGCCTTCCATAATGCCCATCAGCTCCTTGGCAACCGCCTCGCCGTCCGCATACCGCCCAATGGTCACATACGCCGTGGCCAGGTAATACATGGGGTTGAACATGTCGGGACTATTGCCGGCCACCTTTCTCCACGCCGGCATCGAGCCCTCAAGGATCGTCGCAGCCTGGCTGGCCTGCCCCAGCCGGATCATCGCTCCCGCCATCAGCGCCTGCACCATCAGCGTGTTTCTCTTGTCCGGGCCCGAGCAGGCCTTCAGCCCGTCATAGGCCTTTTGAAACTGCGGAATGCTGTCCTGGATGTGCATGCTCGAGACGTCGAGATAAGCCAGGTCTTCGTACATCTGCGACTGGTCGCAGACCGCGTAGGGCTCGCGGCTGTAGATCTCGATATCCTGCTGGATCAGTTGAGCGGCCTCGCTCAGCCGCCCGCGCACCTCGTAGTCCTCGGCCAGCTGGTAGGTGGCAAAGGCCGTCTCGCGCTCCGGCAGGTGGTATTCGTGGCTCTCTCGCACCGCTGCCTGTAGCAGCTTCACATTGTCATCGGTGCGGAAGCCGGTCTTCTCCAGGTTGGCCGCATAGTAGATTTCGCTCCACACCCGCACGCTGGGCGTCACGCCCGGTTTGCGGCTCAGCTCAAGCGCGTGCGCAGTCTCTGCCCTGCCCTCGGCCATGCGCCCCTTCTGGAATGCGATGTCTCCTTCGAAGGCGCTGGCCTCCGCCTCGGCGCCCACGTCTCCCGCAGCCTGGGCGCTCGCAATGATCTGCTCAAACACCTTCTGCGCGCTGTCCAGGTCGCCGTTCTCATACATCGATTCAGCCAGGCTCATCTGCGCCTCGCGCAGGTCGGCCGGGTTCTTGATGTAGTCGGGCAGCACCTTCACGCCGAGTTCCAGAAACTCCGGCACCGTGAACTCCTGCCTGCCGGTGTAGCTTGAGTTGGCAAGCTTGAAAAGCCGGTACATGAAGGTCTGCATGCGCAGCGCGCGCTGGCCCTCGCGCACCGCCTGCTCCTGGCGCCAGCCGGCATAGGCCACGCTGCCAATCAGCAGCACCACCACCAGCGCCGTAGCCGCCAGCGCGCCGCGATTGCGGCGCACAAACTTGCTCAGCCAGTAGAGCGTCGTCTGCGGCCGTGCCTGCACCGGCCGGCCGTTCAAGTAGCGCTGAATATCGGCAGAGAGCGAATCGATGGAAGAGTATCGGTCGCGGGGCCGAGGCCGCAGGCACTTCTGCACAATCGTGGCCAGGTCACCGGTCAGCAACTGCCGAAAGCGGCTCTCCGACAGGCCGCGCTTCTCGGCTGCTGCGGCGGTCGCGGCAGCCGGCAGGCTCTCCGGCTCCTGCTCCAGAATGGCGCGCTCAATCATGGCCGCTGCCGAGGCGCTGCTCCCTGGCCGTGATCCCGCCAGCAGCTCAAACAGAATCGCGCCCAGCGCGTAGATGTCGCACGACGTCGTCACCGCCTCATTGCGAAGTTGCTCGGGGCTCGCGTAGGCCGGCGTGGCCATTACCGTGGTCGTCAGCCGGCTGTCCGGTTGGATCAGCTTGGACGTGCCGAAGTCCAGCAGCTTGACCACCCCGTCCTCCGTCACCAGAATGTTCGACGGCTTCAGGTCGAGATGCACCACCAGGTTGCGATGTGCATAAGCCACTGCTTCACAGACGCCCAGAAACAGCTCCAGCCGCTCCGGTATGCCCAGCTTATGCTCGTCGCAGTAGTCATCCAGGTGCTTGCCGTCCACATACTCCATCACCAGGTAGGGATGTCCGCTGTCGCTCAGCCCGGCGTCCAGCATGCGTGTGATGTTGGGATGGTCCAGCGTGGCCAGGATGTGCTGTTCGCGATGAAACCGTTCAATGAACGACGGCCCGGCCGAGTGCGGCGCCAGCATCTTCAACGCCGCCCGCTGCACCGCGCCGCCCGTCATCCGTTCCACCAGGTAGACGGCGCCGATGCCGCCCGTGCCCAGGTGGCGGATCAGCGTGTACGGGCCGATCCGGCTGCCCAGCGACGCATCTTCGCCCGGTGGCTTGGTGACCGTGTCTTCCTGGCTCGCGGCGGTGAAGATGCGCAGCGCCCGCCGCCGCAGCGTCTCATCCGGACACCGCTCCGCAAGCACCCGCTCCCGGTCTTCCGCCGGCGTCGTTTCGGCAAGATGGAAGAGCTCCTGAAGGAGTTCCCAGTTTTCGGCGTCTTGCGTCATCTCTACCACTCCACGTTGGCGCGAAACAGAGAGAAACTGCCTCAAAATCAAGAATGATCAGGGAAAACTTCAGGCCTCATGCAGACGGTCGTAAAGCCAGCCGCGCACAAATCTGAGCTCCCGGTCGACGGTGGCCTTGGAGGTATTGAGCAGCTCGGCGGTCTCCTCCGCCGTAAAGCCGAGAAAGAAGCGCAGCTCCAGCATCCGGCACTTGCGCGCGTCCACCTGTTCCAGCTCCTCCAGCACCCGGTCCAGGTCCATCATCTCCGCGGGCCGGGCATCCACCCACGCCAGGTCGGCATGCAGCGCCACGGGAATGCCGAAGTCCCGCTTCTGCCGTCCCTGCGAGCGGGCGTGGTCCACCAGAACCCGCCGCATCAGCCGCGCGGAAAGACTGTAGAAGTGTTCGCGATCTTCAAAGCGCAGGCTGCGCTGGCGAATCAGCTTGAGAAAGAGCTCGTTCACCACGCTGGTGGGCTGGAGAAGGTTCTCAGGGCGCTCCCCGCGGAACAGAATTCCCGCGATCTGGCGCAACTGCGGATACACGAGCTCGAACAGGTGATCGACCGCCACCGGATCGCCCGCTCTCCAATCGCGGAGAAGAACTGTGATGTCACCAGCTTCCGGCATCCGGACTTCCCCCATCTCCGGCAGTATAGCCAACGGGCAAAACCACCCGCTCCGGTTCGCGCAGTACGCTCCATGCGAACCGCTCCCGCTTGAGAATGCTGCTTCACACTAGCCGGCGAACGCCTCTTCCTCCACCCGGGCCCGCTCGATCAGCTGCACTGGGTAATAGGAGTTTCGCGTGTACTGCTTCACCATGCGGTTGGTGTTGAAATACGACCCGTTGAAGGCCAGCGTGGTGCGCATCAACCGCGCCCAACGCTCCGGCGCACTCTTGTAGAGCGGAACCACCGCCGTCTCCAGCTTCCTGTAGAGCGACGTTGCCTCCTCCTCGTCGTTCGCCCCATCTTCAATCGCCCAGCCCGTCACGCCTTCAATGCAGCCTTCGATCCACCAGCCGTCGAGAATAGAAAGGCTGGGCACGCCGTTCAGTGCCGCCTTCATGCCGCTGGTGCCGGAGGCCTCATACGGCCGCTTGGGCGTATTGACCCACACATCCACGCCTGCCGTCAGCAGCGCGCCCAGATCCCATGCATAGTTTTCCAGATACACAATCTTCAGCAGTGAGCCGGACAGCTTGGCCGCATCCTCCACCACCTTCTGGATCAGCGCCTTGCCCGGCTCATCCTGGGGATGTGCCTTGCCGGCATAGATGATCTGCAACCCCCCGGCCTCGTTGGCAATCTCCACCAGCCGCGCCGGATCGGTGAACAGCAGCGTGGCCCGCTTGTAAGTGGCCACGCGCCGCGCAAAGCCCAGCGTCAGCACCTTGGGGTCCAGCGCCTGGCCGGTGCGCAGCTCAATCTCCGCCAGCAGCGACTGTTTGGCCCGCGCGTGCGCGGCCGCAATCGTCCTCTCTTCCAGGTCAATGGCATTGCGCAGGTAAAGATTGTCGCGGCGCCAGGCGGGAATCTGCTCGTCCAGCATCTGCTGAATCGGCTCCGAGACCCACGTGGGCGCATGTACACCATTGGTGATCGCGTCAATGGTGAACTCCGGGAACATGGCCCGCGAAACCTTGGCGTGTTGCATTGCCACCCCGTTGGCATAGCGCGAAAACTTCAGCGCCAGCAGCGTCATGTTGAGCATCCCGTCTCGATAACACCCCAGCCGCTCCAGGCGCGCCGTGCGGTCGCCGCCCAGGATGCGGATGGTCTGCTCGGTTGAGAACCGGTCATGCCCGGCCGGAACCGGCGTGTGCGTGGTGAACACGCACTTCTGCCGCACCAGTTCAAGGTCGGACTCGGTGGGCACGCCCAGCGGCCCGCCGCCCAGCTGGCTCTCGATCAGCGCCAGTGTCAGCAGCGCTGCATGCCCTTCGTTCATGTGGTACACGTTTACCCTGTGCGCAAGGGCATTGGCCATGCGCACCCCGCCCATGCCCAGCACAATCTCCTGCTGCAAGCGGTAGTTGGTGTCCCCGCCGTACAGGTGATCGGTCAGGCCGCGGTCCCACCCCGAGTTGCCGTCCAGGTCCGTGTCGAGCAGGTAGATGGGCACCACGTGGCCATAGCGGCCCACCAGGTCGTAGCGCCACGCGCGCACCGTCACCACGCGATCTTCCACGCTCACCGTGATCCGTACCGGCTCCTCGATGCAGAAGTCCGCCGGATTCCACGGCTGCACATCTTCGCTCTGCACGCCGTGCAGGTCAAGGTGCTGCTGGAAGTACCCCTTGCGGTGAGCCAGCGTAAACGCCACCAGCGGCACGCCCAGGTCCGCAGCCGAGCGCAGCGTATCGCCGGCCAGCACACCCAGACCGCCCGAGTAGGTCGGCATCGCCGGGTTAATCGCGATCTCCATCGAAAAGTAGGCCACCACGCCCGCGGCCGGAAAAGTCTCGTATGAAAACGGTCTGGATGCTTTCGATTGCGTCATCAATCTCTCCGCGCCGGTTTAGTCTTCCAAAAAACGGCGATCTGGAATGAATACTGGGTCAAGCCGGTTGGTGCTTGGATGTCTCCGGGCGTGTTTGGGTTGAACTACGGTGATTTTATCAAGAATGACTCCCAAAAAACCCTGGCTCAAATGGGCCATGAGTAACCCCATGCCAACTAATTCACACGGTACCAATGGGGGACTCGGATCTCGGAATTCACCGCACGCACAAGCTTGCGATAAACACTTTATCGGATGAAAAGTCTGCGGTGATCAGTCTGGCCAAGCGTTCCTGAGCTGAAAGGGCTCACAGCCGATGCGCCCCGTCCGAAGCGTGGCAGATGAAAATCTGCGGCACAATGCCCGTCTGCCCCGCATACGCGGCAGCCAGCCCCTCCTGAAATGCCGAAGCGTGCTCCTGCTCCACCAGGTTCACCGTGCACCCGCCAAAGCCTCCGCCGGTGAGCCGCGCGCCGATCAGGCCGGGCAGATCCTGCGCCAGCGCCACCATCGCGTCGGCCTCTTCGCAGCTCGCCTCAAAGTCCTGACTATAGCTCTGGTGCGCCTCGGCCATCAGCCGGCCCAGCTCCACCAGGTCGTGGCGCATCAGCGCTTCCGCCGCAGCCACCGTGCGCGTGTTCTCGGTAATCACATGGCGGGCGCGCTTGAGCGAGTTCGGCGTCATCTCGTGGCCCCACTTCGCCAGGTCCTCCACCGTCGCATCGCGGAGAAACTTCACCTCGGGCCGGTGTCGCGCAATCACCGCGCAGGCCGCTTCCACCTCGGCGCGGCGGCTGGTGTACTCGCCTCCGGTGATCGCGTGCTTGACCATGGTATTGGCAATCACCAGCGCCACATTGGCCGGAATCGGCGCCAGCCTGAAGCTCAGGTCCCGGCAATCGAGCAGCAGCGCGTGGTCTTTGGCCCCGTTAGCCGAGATGAACTGGTCCATGATGCCGCAGTTTGCCCCAACAAACTCGTTCTCCGCGCGCTGGCAGAGGCGCGCCAGCTGCGGTCCCGGGTAGGAGACGCCGATGAGCCCGGTCACCGCCAGCGCCGTCGCCACTTCGACAGACGCCGAACTCGACAGGCCCGACCCCAGCGGCACATCGCCCCAAAGGCTCAGGCTGAAGCCGGGAATCCGATGGCCCTCGCCGGCCAGGATTGAAACCACGCCCAGCGGGTAGTCGGTCCAGTGCTGGGCCGCCGCTGCGGGCAGCTCGGCCGCGTCAAAGTAGCGCACCTGCCCGAAGTTCTCGCTGAACAGGGCAATCTTGCCGTCCTCGCGCGGCGAAATTCCCGCCAGCGTCGCAAAATCGATCGCCGCGGGCATTACAAAGCCCTCGGCATAGTCGGTGTGTTCGCCGATCAGGTTTACCCGCCCCGGCGCAGAATAGACCGCCGGCTCGGCCTCAAAGCGGGCCAGGTGCAAGGCTCGGAATGTTGCAACATCACGCATGTCTGTTCGCTTTCGAAAGGGTTTGAATCTCCACCGTCATCGTCCATGAAAAGCAGTCGCCCGGCCCCAGGGTCCGCGACCACGGTCCGCTTACGGCCAGCGAGTCGACCGGCGCCGTCGCCGGCTCCAGTGCCACGCACACCTGCTTGGCCCCCGCCCGCTCCGGCCAGCCGCCGTAGCAGATCCACAGCCCCAGATAAGGCGTCGCAACCGCATCAAAACCAATCTTGATTCGGACACCGGCATTCGCCCGTTCCAGCGCACACCAGTTCTCCGTCCCGTTCAACGGCCCGGCAAAAAGCTTGTCCCCGATTCCGGATTCCGGTCCCGGAGCCACGCTCAGGTCGCTCGTGCTCCCGTCGGCCAGCTTCGCCAGCGGCCAGTTCACCGTGTCGCCGCCCGCACCCAGCCGTCCCCCGCCCGAGCCCTCCAGCCGCAGCGTGTGAATCGACCCAGGCAGCACAATCCGGTCGCCCGCCTCGGCAACAAATAACGGATGCGCCGCCCACGACCACGGAGCTGCCTGATCTCCCGTATTGCGCAGCAGGTAATCGAGTTCGAGCTTCCAGCCCATACCCGCTTCCGTCAGGGTAGCCGTCCGCTCCAAAGCCAGCGGCAGCGAGAAACACTCCCCGCGCAAGGTCACGGCGCTTTCACTGCCCCCAACCGCACCCTGATCCCTGATCCCGGACCCCTTTTCCCTGTTCTGCCACTCAACCCGCCACAAATCTCCGTGATCGGGAATCGTGGCCGGGCCAGCCTCTGTCTCCACCGTGCAGGCGGCCACCGAGGGCAGGCACTCGTCCCAGCCGCTGGCATCGGATTCGTCAAAGCTCATGCTCCGGGTGCGCGGCGCATAGGGCAGGAGCGGAGCCTGCAGCAGCTCGCGCTCACCAATCCGGATGGAGGCAATCTTGCCGCCCAGAGCGGGAAGGAGCGTCACCGCGCAATCGCCGGCGTCTATGACAACGTTTTCTTTTTTGACTGCACTTAGCTCCGTCATCTATCCCTCAAACCCCAGAATCTCCGCGCTCCCTGCACTGAGGCGCTCCCATATCCGATCCAGCCATATCGCATGTTCAGGCTTCATCAGCACCGACCGCAGGCACGTGATAGCTCCACCGGGGGCTGTTCCCAGGCAGAACCAGAACAGCGGCAATTGTACAAGAGCTAAATGTAACTCCCTTGTGGCACAAGCCACAAATATCTTCTGCGCCATCTCTGACGCCCGCTCCCGATTCCCGGCCTTCACTGCCCAAACCACAATGTCGAGTTGCGGACCTCCGCCCTCCATGGCTTGGAAGCGGGGATCGCTCCGCAGCCGCCTGTCGAGCTCAAGTGCAGCCTGCCTTCCGCTCCTCAGCCCGGCGGCAAACGCACCGTCCTCCGCAAGCGGCAACAGCCGCTGCGTGGCCCACAGCGCCACCGCCGCGGCCCCGGCGCGCGAGCACTCCAGGCTGATCTCGCCTAAATGCAGCTCTTTCGACGTGAAGTAGGTGTACGGAGAATCGTGCTTGTAGAACCGCCCCACCGCCGGGTCGCGGAACAGAACGCACCCGCACCCATACGGCTGCAACCCGTGCTTGTGCGGGTCGATTACCAGCGAATCCGCGTGTTCCGTGGCCAGGTACGCCCGCTGCGCCGGTTCTGCCAAGTCATCGGCAATCAGCCGGAAATAGCCGCCATACGCCGCGTCCACATGTACCCGGAAGCCATAACGCACCCTGAGTTTGAGCACTTCGTCGAGCGGGTCGACTGCGCCAATCGCCGTCGTGCCCAGCGTCACCACCACCGTGCCCACATCGCCCTTGCGCAACTCCGCTTCCAGCGCTTCCAGGCTCATGCGTCCGTGGGCGTCGGCGGCGATGGGCGTGAAGTCGAGCTTGAGAACGGCCGAGATGCGGCCGTGGGTATAGTGCGCCTGCTCAGAGCCGACAATGCGCTTGCCCGGCGCCAGCTGCCCGGCAACCCACAGCGCCTCCAGGTTGGCGATCGTGCCGCTCGAGGTCAGATGGCCCAGATATTCCGTCCAGCGGAACATTCGGGCGATCTCCCCAACCGCCTCAATCTCCATCTCCGAGCTGGCCCGCCCGCCATCCCGGGCGTGGTTGTTAGGGTTGATCTTCATCGCCAGCGCGTAGGCCGCCCGCGCCACTGGATGCGGCGGCTTCAACATCTGCCCGGCATAAAGCGGATGAAAGTAGGGGTAGTTATCGCCCAGCCGCTGCGCGACCGTCTCCAGAACACCCGCCATCGCCGCCGTGTCCAGGGCCGGCGCATCTGCACAATCCGGGAGCCCGGCAAACTCGGCGTCAAGCTGCTCCGTTGCGTGGCGCAGAAGTTCGGGAACAGGATCGTGGGGCATGGGGCCTTTCCAGCAAGCACGCGCCTGTCGACCTTCCGTCTAGTACAAATCACGGAGTTGCGGGCTGGCAGTAAAGCGTATTCTAGCCGGTTCCACTAAGCCTCAGGTTGGTGGTCTAGGACGCCCCACCCCGCCCAGCCCCAACAGTTGCGTTGGACTCTACCCGCCGCAGCATCCACAATTGTTCGAATTCACATTGCAGCAGGAGTAAAAGCCGCTGCCGCAAGTGACGCTACAGCTGCCCGACCCGCCGCCGCATTGGCTTGATCCTGGCCCTCCCGCAGTGCATAAGACTGGGCAGAGCGGGGGCTTGCCCGGGTCATCGAGCGGATGACTCGCATCCGCGGGCACTCCACCTATCTAGAACTCGCCTACCTTTACTTTTGCAGACGGCGTGCAGTTTCGTCCTGTCTCAGCCAGGCTCTTGATCTCCTCGTCAGTCAGAGGCGTTTTCTCGCCGTACCGAGCGATTCCGATTGTTCCGTAGACTTGAAAACCCTGTTTCGCCAGCGCTGCCATGCGTGGCGTTGGGGTTGGGAAGTACCCGCACCGCGCCCGACAGGCCCATCACTTCATCGCTGCGATGCGCGGGCTGAGCGACCACGAAACTACAGGCGAGTGTGAGTACTGCTACCAACTTTAGACCTCTCTTGGACATGGATCGCCTCGATTCGAGATACGGATCTCGATGTGGCCTATGAAAGGCCTGCCCGGTTAGCCTGTCTGTATCCGCGGCCACTCACGACTCGAATTTCTGTTTGAGATGGTTCCAAACGATTTATCTACCATATTTCCAGTGGGCTGATATACTTCTGGTAGCGTTAGAGCTGAACCGGGCATCAGCAGCACTCGCCCCAACCAAGCAAGATTCTGCCAGTGGTCGCTCCGATTCCTCCAGCGCAATTCAATTCAGGAAACACGATCAAATGGAACAAGGTACTGTGAAGTGGTTCAATGACGCGAAGGGCTTCGGCTTCATCTCGCGCCAGAATGGTGAAGATGTCTTCGTGCACTACTCGGCCATCAACTCAAGTGGTTTCAAGAGTTTGCAGGAAGGTCAAGCCGTGCAGTTCAACGTTGTCAAGGGCCCCAAGGGATGGCAGGCTGCCGACGTGCAGCCGCTCTAGTCTCGTCCAGGCCGGATTCCGGCAGAATCGAACCTAAAGTCACTCACGAGGGCTGGGGCCAATCCCAACCCTCGTGCTGTTTGTTCCCGTCCGCTCCCCCAATTTCCTTCGTCGCCGCACGGCTGAATGAACCATCTTCATCCCGCCAGCCGGGTGTTCCATTGATTGCTCCGCCCCGCAGTGTCTCATTTTGAGACACTGGTCCCAGCGCTTGAACGCCGGACCGGTCCATCCACCGAAGCACCGGCACGGCCCCCCCTCAGGCTCTCGATTTCCGCATCCGGCTGTGGGCCAAAATGGCGATTCCGGTTTACTCTAGAAAGACTTGGGAAAGGACGCCATCGACCGTGATTGAGCCGTCAACCATGCCGGAGCCAGCGACCCTCGGGCCTCAGCCGCCATCCGGCCACGCACTGGAAAAGCTGGCGCTGGTGATTCCCACGCTCTGCGAAGAGGAAAGCATTGGCGGTCTGCTGGTTCATGTGCGCTCGG
>Ga0302276_10004640_pt1 | contig 11519 bp, 9 predicted proteins | sample III_Bog_N2_3_FD_198768 | JGI IMG/M metagenome (GOLD analysis project Ga0302276, IMG submission 198768) | Peat permafrost microbial communities from Stordalen Mire near Abisko, Sweden - III_Bog_N2_3 | ecosystem: Environmental > Terrestrial > Soil > Wetlands > Peat | place: Sweden: Abisko... | reverse complement strand
CGCTGAAGACGACCAAGGAGATGATCGCGGCGGCGAAGTCTGTGCAGGAGAGCGCGCCGGAAGAGACGGGCGATCTGAATGCGATGTTTGAGCAGGCGAACGAACTGCCGACGGACGATCCCATCCATGCCACGCTGAATAACGTGCCGGCAGCACCGGTTGCGCCGGCTCCGCCAGCGAAGGCGACAGCAATGGAGAAACTCTTGCCGGCGAAGATGGTGGCGGCATGGAAGGCGAAGACGGAGGAGCCTGCACCTGCCGCTCCACCTTCACCACCGCCGGCCCAGCTTACCAGCCAGCCGGCGAACGGATTGGTCGTGAATTCGGGGCCGAGGGTTGCGGTGCCGGCGTTCACGGGCCAGGCGCTGCGGCAGGTGGTGCAGAATGCGAATGGCGCTGGACTGCGCCTGCGCACGGTTGGAACAGGCATAGCGCGCGAGCAGGCACCGGCGGCGGGGACGATAGTCCCTGCGGGTACAGAGATCGTGGTGCGGTTCTCACGCTGACGCGAGACTAGAATTCCAGTAAGGCGGAACTCATACAAAGTATGTTGTGGAGCGATGCACTCACGGATGTGGCGGCGGTCGCGGATGCGTTCTTCTACGCGCCGGTGCAGGTGAGTGCCGTAGAGTACGATTCGCGCCGGGTGAAGCCGGGCGCTGTCTTCGTGGCGATGCGGGGTGAGACCACCGACGGCAATCGCTACATTGAGACAGCGATTGCGCAGGGCGCGGCGGCGATTGTGACCGATTCGCGCGCGGCGTTTGCGGTGGTGCAGGCAGCGCATCCGCGCATGCCGGTGGTGCAGGTGGAGCGCGGGCGGCGCGCGTTGGCGGCGATTAGCGCCAACCTGTTTGGGCATCCTGAAAAAAAGCTGGCAGTGAGTGCAGTGACCGGCACCAATGGCAAGACGACAACGGCCTATCTGCTGGAAGCCATGCTGCGCACTGTGGGGCGAACCTGCGTGATGGCGGGAACGATTGAGTATCGTGTGGGCGAGGCGGTGCGCCCGTCGCCGCATACCACGCCGGAGGCACGCGATCTGCTGGAGCTGTTTCGCGATGGCGTGGCGGTGGGCGCGAGCGAAGCCGTGATGGAGATGTCGTCACACGCGCTGGATCAGGAGAGGGCGTGGGGCGTGGCGGTGGACACTGCCATCTTCACGAATCTGACGCAGGACCACCTGGACTATCACAAGACGATGAACGGATATTTTGCGGCGAAACAGCGGCTGTTTGCGGGCGTTGGCGCGCCGCCGCCGCGGGCTGCGGTGGTCAATTCGGATGACGAGTATGGAATGCGGCTGGCCGTGTTTGCGCGGGAGCAGGGCAGCGCGGTGCATACCTACGGCATCAGCAGCGGAGATTTTCGCGCGGAAGAGATTGTGCTGCGCGCCGGGGCGACGGAGTTTGCGATGCACACTCCGGCGGGCAGTGTGACGCTGCATTCGCACCTGACCGGGCGGGTGAATGTGTACAACCTGTTAGCCGCGGCTGCGGCGGCGCACGCGCGTGGATTGACGCTGGAGCAGATCGCTGCGGGAGCGGAAGCGTTGCAGCATGTGCCGGGACGCTTCCAGGTGGTGCGCGAGGCAAAGAATTTTACCGTTGTGGTGGATTATGCGCATACGCCGGATGCGTTGCGCAATCTGACGGCCCTGGCGCGGGAGCTGGCTGGGGATGCGCGGGTGATTACGCTGTTTGGCTGCGGTGGCGACCGCGACCGGGCGAAGCGTCCGCTGATGGGACAGGCGGCGGGCGAAGGCAGCGATGTGGTGGTGCTGACCAGTGACAATCCGCGCAGCGAGGAACCGGAAGCGATTATCGCGGACGCGCTGCCGGGCGTTCGCGGGACGAAGGCGGAGTGCATGGTGGAGCCGGATCGCGCAGCGGCGATTGAGAAAGCGATTGGCCGCGCGAAGGCGGGAGATATTGTGCTGCTGGCGGGCAAGGGCCATGAGACCACGCAGGTGTTGCGCACGGGGGCGGTGCCGTTTGATGATGCGGCGGTTGCGGCCGCGGTGCTGAAGGAGCGCGCATGAAGCTGACACTCGCACAGGCCGCGCAGTGGATGGATGCTACGGGCAGCTTTGCGCCGGATGCGGTTGCGGCGGGCTACTCCATTGATTCGCGTACGGTGCAGGCCGGAGATTTATTTTTTGCAGTGACCGGGGAGCGGCTGGATGGTCATGAGTATGTTGCTGCGGCGCTGGAGCGCGGCGCGGCGGCTGCGGTTGTTCGCGCGGAGTGGGTTGCACCGGAGGGCGTGAACGAGACGGCGCTGCTGCGGGTGCAGGGCGATGTGCTGGCAGCCATGCAGCGGCTGGCCAATGCCGTGCGGAAGCATTGGGGCAGGCGCGTGATCGGGGTGACGGGCTCGGCGGGCAAGACCACGACGAAGGAGTTTGTGGCGCAGGTACTGGGCGCGCAGTGGAAGGTGCTGAAGTCGGCTGGAAACCTGAATAATAATTTCGGCGTGCCGCTGCAGTTGCTGCGCATTGAGCCGGAGCATGATGTGGCCGTGATTGAGATGGGCATGAACCACGCTGGCGAGATCGCTTTGCTGGCGAAGATCGCTGAGCCGAATTGGGCAGTGGTATCGAATGTTGCGCCGGTGCACCTGGAATTTTTTCCGGAAGGGATTGCCGGAATCGCGCGCGCCAAGTATGAACTGGTGGAGGCGTTGCCGCCGGATGGCGTGGCGGTGCTGAACGGTGACGACCCGTATGTGCGGCAGTTTGGCCGCGGCATGGATGCACGCGCCATCTACTACGGCATGGGTCCGACGGTGGACGTGTGCGCCGAGGCTGTGGAAGAACTGGGCGCGGCGGGGATACGGTTTACGGCGGTCGCGGGCGATGCTCGCGAGGATGTGCATCTGGCGCTGATGGGCCGCCACAATGTGTGGAACGCGCTGGCCGGCATCGCGGTAGGCATGAAGAGCGGCATGACGCTGGCGGCGTGTGCGCGCGCGGTGGAGGGTATGCAGCCCACGGAGAAGCGCGGTCAGGTGGTGGAGCGGCAGGGCGCGCAGATTGTGAACGACTGCTATAACTCAAATCCGCGGGCGCTGGATGCGATGGTGGATGCGCTGCTGGCGATGAAGGCGGAGCGGCATATCGTGGTGGCGGGCGAGATGCTGGAGCTGGGGCCGGAGGCGGCGATGCTTCATGCCGGGTGTGGCGCGCGCATGGCACGCAGCGGGGTGAACATTGTGATTGGCGTGCGCGGCATGGCGCAGCATCTGGTGAAGGCGGCGCAGGAGAATGGCGCGGAAGCGATCTTTGTGGAGACTCCGGCGGAGGCGGGCGAGTGGCTGAAGGCCAACCTGCGCGCCGGGGATGCAGTGCTGCTGAAGGCGTCGCGCGGGGTCAGGCTGGAAGAGGCGTTGAAGGGGTTGGTGGGTTGAATCGTGGCGTCAGCGAAAGTGGCTGTTAAAATTAGTACGGATGCTGTATGGGCAGGTGAGATTCTTCGCTCCGCTCAGAATGACAAATCAAGTTTGTAATGGCGTACGAGAAGGCGGAAAACATTTGCTCTACTGGCTGCTCTATCAAAAACTATTTCCGTACTTCCGGATGTTCCGCATCTTCCGCTACCTCACGTTCCGGACGGCGTTCGCCAGCCTGACAGCACTCGCCATCTGCCTGCTGATCGGGCCGTTCGTGATTGAAAAACTGCGCGACTTCCAGATCGGGCAGTACATCCGCGAAGAGGGACCGAAGGACCATCAGAAAAAAGCGGGCACCCCGACGATGGGTGGCGTGCTGATCTGCATTGCGATTCTGGTGCCGACGCTGCTTTGGTCAGACCTGAGCAATCCGCTGGTGTGGATTGTGATCTTTGCGACGGTGGCCTTTGGCGGTATCGGTTTCATGGACGATTACATCAAGGTGGTGCATCGCAGAAATCTTGGACTCTCAGCCAAGGCGAAGCTTGGTCTGCAGATGCTGGCGAGTACGCTGATCGCCATTGTGCTGATCGCCATGCAGCGCGGAGGAACGTATTCCACGCGGCTGGTGGTGCCGTTTGCCAAGCGCTTCCGTCCGGATCTGGTCATGGGCTGGATGCTGCATCTGCATCATCCGTGGAGTCTGCTGGCGCCGCTGGCATTTCTGCCGTTCGTGATTTTTGTGGTGCTGGTCATCAGCTTTTCTTCGAATGCGGTGAATCTGACGGATGGGCTGGATGGCCTGGCCATCGGCTGCACGATTATCGCCGCGGCGGCGCTGGCGGTGTTGACGTATGTAAGCGGCCACGTGGTCTTCAGCGATTATCTGGAGCTGCAGCGCATGCCGATGGCGGGCGAACTGACGATCTTTTGCGGAGCCATGGTGGGCTCGGCCATTGGCTTCCTCTGGTACAACGCGCACCCGGCGGAGATCTTCATGGGCGATGTGGGATCGCTCGCGCTGGGGGGCGCCATCGGTACGGTGGCGGTGCTCATCAAGCAGGAACTGCTGCTGCCGTTCATCGGCGGCGTGTTTGTGCTGGAGGCGGGCAGTGTGATTCTGCAGGTGGGCAGCTATAAATTGCGCAACGGCAAACGCATCTTCAAGATGGCTCCGCTGCATCACCACTTTGAGCTGGCGGGCTGGTCAGAGTCGAAGGTGATTGTGCGCTTCTGGATTCTGGCGCTGGTCTTTGCGCTCTTTGCGCTGACGACGCTGAAATTGCGGTAGGGAAATGAAAAATAAAGCTCACATTGCCGGAATATTATCCCTTGTAATATTGCCACTGCCGTTGCTTGTAAAGGGTGACGATGACTTGGTGTTGGTTCTTGTGTTTTTCTTTGCAATCGCATTTTCTATTATCGCGGGCACAAAAGCATCACGGTGGTGGCTGCTTGTGACAGCCTTCTTGTTTCTAGTTTTAGCCTTGATGCTGTGGGTGGGATTTCATGCACGGTAAGCGCGTAATGGTCGTGGGGTTGGGGAAGTCTGGCATTGCTGCGTCGCGGTTTCTGTGCGCGCAGGGCGCGGTGGTGACGGCTGGCGATGCGAAGCCGGAGATGGCGGCGCTGCGGGCCGAGGGCATTACGGTGCAGACGGGTGCGGCGCAGTGGGATGGCCTGGAGCAGCAGGACCTGATCGTGATCTCGCCGGGTGTTCCGGTACAGACGGCGGAGCTGCAGCGCGCCCGCGAGCTGGGCATCTCAGTCATTGGCGAACTGGAGCTGGCGTCGCGGTTTCTGCTGGGCAAGACGCTGGCCATTACCGGTGCGAACGGAAAGACGACGACGACTTCGCTGGTCGGGAAGATTCTAACGGACGCGGGCGTACATACGCAGGTGGGCGGCAACATTGGCACACCGGTGATAGAGCTTATCGGCACGGCGACCGATGCGACGTGGAATGTGCTGGAGGTGTCGAGCTTTCAACTGGAGACCGCGGTGGATTTTCATCCGCAGATCGCGGTGATCCTGAACATCACGCCCGATCATCTGGACCGGCACGGCAGCTTTGAGCAGTATGTGCGCGAGAAAGAGAAGATCTTTGCGCGGCAGGGGGCGAACGACTTCCTGGTGCTGAATGCAGATGACAAGACGACGCAGATGTGCGCGGGGCGGGCGGCGGCACAGGTCTTCTGGTTCAGTGGAGCGCGGCCGCAGGTGAAGCGCGGAACGTTTGTGCATCAGAATGTGATCGTCTTTGTAGCGCAGGAGGGCGCGGCGATGGAGCCGGTGCTGGCGGTGGAAGAGATTCCGCTGAAGGGCGCTCACAATGTGGAGAATGTGCTGGCAGCGGTGTGTGCAGCGCGGCTGGCGGGGGTGAGCGCGGAGAGCATTCGCGAGAGCGTGAAGAGTTTTCAGGCGGTGGAGCACCGGCTGCAGTTTGTGGCTAAGGTGAATGGCGTGGAGTACTACAACGACTCCAAGGCCACGAATGTGGATGCGACGGAGAAGGCGATTGCGTCGTTTCGCGGCGGCATCCACCTGATTCTGGGCGGCAAGGACAAGAATTCCGATTACACGCTGCTGGCGCCATTGCTGCGCGAGCGCGTGAAGGTTGTTTATACGATTGGTTCCGCAGCGGAAAAGATCGGCAGGGAGCTGGCAGGTGTGAGCACTATAGTCCATGCGGAGACGCTGGCGAATGCGGTGGGGCAGATTGCCCGCGACGCGCAGCCGGGCGAAATCGGGCTACTGGCGCCGGCCTGTGCAAGCTTTGACCAGTTTGAGAGCTATGGGCATCGCGGCAGAGTGTTTGTGGAATTGGTGCAGGGGTTAGGGAACAGGGAATAGGGATCAGGGAAGACCCCGCGGGCGATTGTGCAGCGGAAGCTCTTTGGCGGCATGGGTGACGCGAAGAGCGTCTGGATTCTTCGACTCCGCCTGCGGCTCCGCTCAGAATGACTCGGGAGAGAGTTGTGACGAGAGAGTAGTGACGGCGGTGAGATGAGCGGTTGGGATTAGAGGTCAGGCGGAGATGGCGAAGCGGGTTGGCGTAGACAAATGGCTCTTCGGAATCGTGCTGATGCTCGTGCTCTTCGGGCTGGTCACGGTCTTCTCTGCTTCGGCAGTGATGGCGCAGGTGCGCTACAACTCCCCGTATACGTTTGTGCTGAAGCAGACGGCGTGGGCGGCGCTGGGTATGCTGGCGCTGGTCCTCCTGATGCAGGTTCCGTACCGCTGGTACAACCAGCCGAAGGTCGTTTTTACCGCGATGGCGGTGACCACCATCCTGCTGGTGGGCGTCTTCGCCATGCACGATTCGCACAATACGCACCGCTGGTTCCGCTTTGGCGGGTTCTTTACCTTTCAACCGTCGGAGATCGCCAAGCCGGTGCTGGTGCTTTTTCTCGCATGGTTTCTGCAGACTCGAATTCACCAGATGGACGATCTGCGCAAGACCATCCTGCCTGCGGTGATACCGACTCTGTTTTTTGTCGCGCTGATTCTGGCGGAGCCGGATCTGGGTACAGCGGTGGTGTGCGTGGCCACGGCGGCGCTGATGCTGTATCTCGCGGGCGCGCAGCTGCGCTACTTCGGCATTGGCGCGGCGTGTTCCGTGCCGGTGCTGTACGTTCTGCTCTTCCGCGTGGCCTGGCGGCGCGCGCGCATGATGGCATTCGTCAATCCTGAGGCCGATCCGAAGGGCTCAGGCTTTCATACGCTGCAATCGCTGATCGCGGTGGGAACCGGCGGCTTGCATGGTCTCGGCTTGATGGAGGGACGGCAGAAGCTCTTCTACCTGCCGGAGGCGCACACCGATTTCATCTTCGCCAATGTGTGCGAGGAACTGGGCCTGATCGGCGCGCTGGTGGTGATTGCGCTGTTCGTTGCGCTGGGCTATCGCGGACTACGAGCGGCGACGCTTTCTACCGATCCGTTCGCGCGCTTCCTGGCATTCGGAATTACATCGGCGATTCTGATCCAGGCCTTCTTCAACATCAGCGTGGTGCTGGCGCTGCTGCCGACCAAGGGCATTCCGCTGCCGTTTATCTCATCGGGTGGCACATCAGTGTTTATTACGCTGGCCTGCATGGGCGTTCTGCTGAATATCACGCGCGAGATCGATTGAGCATGGGCGAATCCCACGGACAGAGCGGAAGACTGCGGGTGCTGATCGCAGGTGGCGGAACCGGCGGGCACGTGATTCCGGCGCTGGCGATTGGCCGCGAACTGGTAGTGCGCTACGGAGCCGAGCTTTGCTATGTGGGCACGGAGCGCGGCATTGAGACGCGGCTGGTGCCGGAGGCGGGCTTCCGGCTGGAACTGATTCATGTGGGGCAGCTGAAAAATGTCAGCCTGCGCACGCGGCTGCGGACGCTGACGGCGTTGCCGCGCGGCGTGCTGTGCTGCATGAAGCTGCTGCGCAGTTTCAAACCGGATGTCGTGGTGGGCGTGGGCGGCTATGCTTCCGGTCCGGCGATGATGGCTGCCGTGTTGCTGCGCGTACCCACGCTGGCGTATGAGCCGAATGCTGTGCCTGGGCTGGCAAATAAGCTGGTGGGCAGATTTGTGACCGCGGCCGCGGTGAACTTCGCGGAGACCACGCAGTTCTTCCGCCATGCGGAAGTGACCGGCGTTCCGGTGCGCGAGGAGATATTCCATCTGCCTGCGCGGCCTGCGGGTGCGCCGCCTCGGCTGCTGGTCTTTGCGGGCAGTCAGGGTGCGCGCGTCTTCAACGAGATGATGCCGCAGATCATCTGCGGCCTGCTGGCAGAGGTGCCAGGGCTGACAGTAGTGCATCAGGCGGGTGCTCGGCATGTAGTGGCGACACAGGCGGCCTATGCGGCGAGCGGTGCGGATGCTGCGCGCTGGAGTGTCTGCGCATTTCTGGATGACATGCCGGCGCAGTATGCCGCGGCCGATCTGATTCTGTGCCGCAGCGGCAGCACCGTGGCCGAGCTGGCCGCAGCAGGCAAGCCTGCGCTGCTGGTGCCGTTCCCGGCAGCGGCTGATGATCACCAGCGCAAGAACGCGGAGGTGCTGGCGAAAGCCGGTGCGGCGGTGATGCGGATAGAGGCGGGCCTGACGGCGACCGATCTTCAGCAGGAACTCGTCACCTTGTTGCGCGATCCCGCACGGCTGGCGCAGATGAGCGAGCGCGCCAAAGCCATGGCGAAGCCGGGTGCATTGCAGAGGATTGCAGAGATGGTTAGAAAAGCAGGGAACAGGGAATAGGGAACAGGGAACAGAAATAGAAAGAGGCTCCCAGTTTCGGGAGCCTCTTCGGTTTTTCAGGGTGAATTAGCGATGTCCGCCGCCGCCGCTGCTGTGCGAGTAACCGCCGCCGCCGCTGAAGCCACCGCTGCTGTGCGAGTAACCGCCGCCGCTATTGCCGCCGCTGGGGCGGGCATAGCTCTGGCCGCCGGAGAATGCGTGGCTCTGGCCGCTGCTGTAGGCATGGTTCTGGCTACCGGCATAGGCATGGTTGTACCCGCTCGGTTGCGCAAAGCTATGGCCGCCGGTATTCACGCCATGGTCGTAACCGCGTGAAGCTACAGCATGGCTGTTGAAGGAGCCGCGGCTCTCATAGCCCTGGTGCGAGAAGCCGGCATTGCCAAAGCGCTGCGAATACACGTTGTGGAAGCCACCGTTCAGGCGGTTGTAGGCGCTGTTGTAGAAGAAGTGGTCGCCTCTCCAGTAGCCGCCGTAGAAACCGGTGCCGAAGTAGCCGAAGCCGTAGTTGATGCCGCCGTAGTAGCCGATGTGGCGGCCCCAGTAGCCGGGATGCCAGGCGTAGAAACCGCCGCCCCATCCCCAGTAGCCGGGCGTCCAGAGCGCGCCGTAGTAGGGCGCAAGAACCCAGGCGCCGTCTACCCAGTAATAACCGTCGTCACCGTAGGCCCAGTAGCCGGGCGTCCAGATGTAGCCATCGCCCGGGCACAGCGGCTGCGCATAGACCGGGATCGCCGGAGGCGCGACTGCAACCGAGACAAAGACACCGGCATGCGCCAGCGCCGGAACAGCCAGGAGAGCAGCAGCCATCAGTGCATTGCGAAGAGTGCGCATGAGTTTCATAATATTGGTTCCTTGCCGAGGCTGCTTCGATTAGCCGGTGTTACTGTGCTTGCGGCGGCTTGCGAGAAGCCTTCAGCTGAGTTTGCGGCCCGCTGCATTGAGTCCGTTATCTCGGTTTATATAGACGCGAAATCGGCCACAAAGTTGCTCTTTCTCAAGTGGTGCAAATCGTTAGAGATAGCGTGTTCCGGCAGCAATCAGGCGCAAAAAGAAGAGGACGGCCAGTTTCGGCCGTCCTCTTGAGCGCAAGTGAAATAACGGATCAGCGATGGTGTTCGTCGCCACCGTTACTGTGGGGTTGTTCGCCTCCGCCGTGAGGAGCAGCAGGCGCGGGCCGTGCCTGGGGCTGCGGACGGGACTGCTGCACCTGGGGGCGTGCCTGCGGTTGCGGCGTGGGACGAGCCTGCGGCTGCGGACGAGCCTCCATCGGATGCGACTGCTGCATCTGCGGCGCGGGACGGTTGTTGTTCATTTGCGGCTGGTTCACTGCGGGGCGATTGTTCTGGAAGGAACGATTGCCGGCCGGGGCGGAGCGTGCGGCCTGTACCGCCTGCGGATTGGCCGGATGCGTCATCGCCTGCTGGAAGCCCTGGCGTCCCGGGCGCTCCGTGGCGGTTACGGCCGGTGCGCCGTGGTTGATGTTGGCGAACTGGGCGCGGTTTGAAGCGGCAGCCTGCTGGTGCTGCTGCTGCAGCGGCACGGAGTTGATGTGCTGTTCGTGTTCCGCGATGCGTTCCTGGGGTGAGGCTTCAGCGCGAACGCCGCCCTGGCCGCCATTGAAGGCAACGCGGCTGTGGTTTTCGATGGTGACGTTGTGGTCGTACACATTGTGAACACGGGTCACGTCAATATGATTGATGGCGCGGTTGTAGGTGAAGGCGCCGTGGTTCCAGTAGCCGCCCTCATAACCGCGGCCAAAGTAGCCGTAGCCGTAGTTCACACCGCCGTAGAAACCGATATGCAGGCCCCAGTAGCCGCCGTGCCAGAGATAAGCGCCATCGCCCCAGCCCCAGTAGCCGGGCGTCCAAAGTGCGCCGGTGTACGGTGCAAGCACCCAGGTGCCGGGCACCCAGTAGTAACCGCCGTCATCGGTGTAAGCCCAGTAGCCGGGCGTCCAGATGTAGCCGTCGCCCGGGCAGAGCGGCTGTTCATAGACCGGCATAATGGGCGGCGCAATGTTCACGGAGACAAAGACTCCGGCAAAACTGGCAGCGGGAACGGCCAACATGGCCACGAAGAGAAGGAAGTAACGCAGGAAGCGCGGAGTTCGCATAAGTACCTTTTTGACCCTGAATTCTTCGGTTGGCCGGTGGAGCTTTACGTCTCCGGCGTACGAGAAGCGAGGGCGTTGCCTGTCTGGACGTGCCGTACGGCAGGCAAATTGTACAGACGCACATTATAAGATTCAGTTGCGGTGTTCGCTGTTGTATATCCAATTCATTTAAAGCATCTTGCACCGCCATGCCTGCATCCCCGTGCGCGGCTGATGCTGATAAAGTGAAGAACGAGCCACTTTCTAACTCTTCCATGTTCGCAACTCCTCAGCGCATTCACTTTATCGGTATCGGCGGCATCGGCATGAGCGGGATTGCCGAGATATTGCTGACGCTTGGCTATACCGTCTCCGGTTCTGACCTGAAGCGCACTGCGGTGACAGACCGGCTGGAGATTCTGGGCGCGACAGTGCATGAAGGCCATCGCGCGGAGAACGCGACAGGAGCGGACGTGGTGGTGACCAGCTCGGCCGTCTCCCCGGACAATCCCGAAGTGCTGGAAGCGCGTGCCCACAAGGTTCCCGTCATTCTGCGCGGCGAGATGCTGGCAGAGCTGATGCGGCTGAAGTACGGCATTGCCGTGGCCGGAATGCACGGCAAGACGACCACGACATCCATGATCGCCGCAGTGCTGGCTGCGGGTGAGCTGGACCCCACGGTGGTGGTGGGTGGACGGGTGGAAGCGCTGGGATCGAACGCGCGCTTCGGGCGCTCGCGCTACCTGGTAGCGGAAGCGGATGAGAGTGATCGCTCCTTCCTGAAGCTGATGCCGATCCT
>Ga0302276_10004639_pt1 | contig 11519 bp, 13 predicted proteins | sample III_Bog_N2_3_FD_198768 | JGI IMG/M metagenome (GOLD analysis project Ga0302276, IMG submission 198768) | Peat permafrost microbial communities from Stordalen Mire near Abisko, Sweden - III_Bog_N2_3 | ecosystem: Environmental > Terrestrial > Soil > Wetlands > Peat | place: Sweden: Abisko... | reverse complement strand
TTCGACGGTACCGAACTCACCACGATGTCCGACACCGCCATGCAGCGCATCCGCGGCCCCGGCATCGCCATGGTGTTCCAGGAGCCGATGACCAGCCTCAACCCGGTCTTCACCATCGGCGAGCAGGTCATCGAGACCATCCGCGCCCATGAACGCCTGCCGCCGCGCGCGCTGTTCGGACGGGCGGTGGAGATGCTGGAGAAAGTCGGCATCCCCTCGGCCACGACCCGGATGAAGGACTATCCGCACCAATTGTCCGGCGGCCAGCGCCAGCGGGTGATGCTGGCGATCGCGCTGGTCTGCCGGCCGCGCCTGCTGATCGCCGACGAACCCACCACCGCGCTCGACGTGACCATCCAGGCGCAGATCCTCGACCTGATGCTGGACCTGCGCGACGAGTTCGGCATGGCGATCATGATCATCACCCACAATATGGGCGTGATCGCCGAGACCGCCGACCGCGTGCTGGTCATGTATGCCGGCCGCATCATCGAGGAGGCCCCGGTCACCCGCCTGTTCGACCACCCGCTGCACCCCTACACGCGTGGCCTGCTGGAGTGCGTGCCGTCATTGTCACAGGACAATGACCGGCTGGTCGCCATTCCCGGCACCCTGCCCGACCCCGCCCACCGTCCGCCGGGCTGCCGCTACGCCCCACGCTGCGGCTTCGCCGAACCCGCCTGCCGAACCGGCCTGCCGGTGCTGACCGAATACGACCCGAACCACACCGCCGCCTGCATCCGGGTGAAGGACCTGACCGGCGCATGACGGACCTGATCGCGGCCACCGGCCTGATTAAGCACTACCCAGTCGAAACCGGCGGCTTCCTCCGCCGCCAGACCACGCCGCTCCGTGCGGTGGACGGCGTCGCATTGACCGTGCGCGCCGGTGAGACCCTGGGCCTGGTCGGCGAATCCGGCTGCGGCAAATCCACCCTGGGCCGGCTGCTGATCCGGCTGATCCCGGCCACCGCGGGGCGTATCCTGTTCGACGGCACCGACATAACCGAGCTCGACGCGAAGGGCCTGCGCGCGGCGCGGCGGGGCATGCAGATCATTTTCCAGGACCCGTTCGGCGCGCTCAACCCGCGCATGACGGTGGAAGACATCATCATGGAGCCGTTGCTGATTCACGGTGCCCGCGCCGATGCGGCCGCACGCGCCAAGGTGGCGGCGATGCTATCCCTGGTCGGCCTGCCCGCCAGAGCGGCTGAACGCTTTCCGCACGAATTCTCCGGCGGACAGCGCCAGCGCGTCGGCATCGCGCGCGCCCTGGTGCTGCACCCGCGCTTCGTGGTGGCTGATGAGCCGGTCTCGGCGCTGGATGTCTCGGTGCAGGCGCAGATCGTCAACCTGCTGGCCGACCTGCAACAGGAGCTCGGGCTGACCTATCTGTTCATCGCCCACGACCTCGGTGTGGTGAAGCACATCTCGACCCGGGTCGCGGTGATGTATCTGGGCAAGATCGTCGAACTGGCCGACAAGCGCGCCCTGTATGCCGCGCCGCGCCATCCCTACACGCAAGCCTTGATCGCCGCCGTGCCGGTCACCCACCCGTCGCAGCGGGCCGAGGCGCGTCGCAAGCGTCAGCGGATCGAGGGCGATATTCCCAGCGCGCTGCATCCCCCGCCCGGCTGCCGCTTTCACACCCGCTGCCCGCACGTGATGGCGGTGTGCCGCGAGCAGGAGCCGAGGGTCACCGAACCCGCGCCGGGGCACCAGGTCGCCTGCCATCTGGCCGGATGAGAGGTTCGGGACCGAAAATATTTTTGCAACCGGTGCTTAAGTCAAGCAAATCCGCGGCTAACTTTAAGTTCAGGCGTCCCGGCGGTCTGCTCGGAAACGAGTGTCACGCTGCTGTCACGCCGGAATGCGTCGGATCGATTCTTGAAAACAAAACGACGGTGGGGCATGCAAACCGGGTTATTTGAAACTGGCGTCCTGATCGTGGACCGTCACGCATTGTTCCGTCATGGCCTGGCTGGGTTGTTACGCCACGAGAAACCGGACTGGCGCTGCGCCGAAGCCAGCAGCGTCGCGGAATTGCAAACCAGGATCCACGCCGTGAACCTGGTGCTGCTGGACCTCGGCGTGCCCGACCTCCAGGGAACCGAGGGCCTGCGCAGCCTGTGCAGATCGTTTCCTTACCATTATTTTATTGTGGAATCGGACAGCGCTGACCGCGATACGATCATCACCTGCCTGGCCGCCGGTGCCCAAGGGTATCTGTTGAAATCCGCCAGTCCCGCACAATATCTGCGGGCTTTCGATACCATCCTGGATGGTGGGATCTACGCCCCGGCGTCATCGGGTGGCTCAACGCTGCGGCTTGAAGCGCCGCCCGCCTCGACCCTGCCCCCCCTGACAGGACGCCAACGGGAGGTGTTTCACCTGCTCAGCGAGGGGTGCGATACGAAAACGATCGCCCGCCGGCTCGATCTGGGTGTCGGCACGGTCAAGGTTCATCTTGCCGCAATCTACCGGTCGTTCGGCGCACGCACCCGGCTGGAGGTGCTGGCGAAGGCGAACCGACCCTAGGACTGCGGATAACAGGCCGTGACCGACAGCGTGTAGTTGCTCAGCGGTGCCGGCAGCCCGGCAAAAAAGGCGCAACTGATCGTTACGATGAAGAAGGTCCCGGAGACGCCGTTGCAGCTTGACGCCGCGCTGGTGACGGTCACGTCGGCGGCGTCGATGACGGAACCGGCGATCCAGTTGCCGGCAGTGGAAACCGCATAACTCTGCGTCGTCGCCGCGGTCGTGCAGGTGGTCGTGCCCCAGGTGAAGCCGGTTGCCCCGCAGCGTGCGGTCAGTGCCGCGGTGGCCTCCAGCGTCGCCTTGGCCCAGAACAGCAACCCGGCCTCCATGATGCCCAGGCTGAGCGTGACCAGCGCACTCGCAACGATCGCGAATTCCACCGCGGTCGTGCCGCGGCGGTCGCCGCATAGCCGGCGCAACATCATTGCAGCCGCATGGTGGCCGCCTCGGTCATGCTGAAACTGGCCGGGTAGGCATAGCCGCCCAGGATGGCGGTGTAACTATAACTGCCGCTGACGATGATGTAGGTGCCCGCGGTCGAACTGTCGGTACAGGTCGGCGGGCTTGCGGCGCAAACCCCCGTTGTCATCAAGGTCATGGTCGGCGTCGCACCGGTCACGCAGTAGCAGTTCGGTCCGGTCACCGTCGCGGTCGCGCCGCTCAGATACGACGTCGTCTGCACCAGGGTTCTCACGTTCGATGCCGAAACGCCGGTGCCGGTGAGATACGCATACTGCGCGCCGGACGCCACCGCGTTGGCCAGTGCGGCGCGGCTGTAATTGACGATCCCGAAATCCGCCGCACCACCCAGCAGGATCAGCAGCACCGGCGCTGCGATCGCGAATTCCACCGCCGCGACCGCCCGTTGGCCCAGGCGCATCATTGCACGATGCTCGCGTTCGTCGTGGTGACGCCGGCCACGCTGGTGAAACTCGCCGCATTGACCGCGGAGCAGGCATGGTCGAAATACGAATGGCCGCTGAGTTGTATGCTGGAGGCCAGGATCTCCAGACAACTTGTCGCCGCGACCCCGAGGCCGGAGGAGCCGCTGGCGTCGAACAGCGCATTCGGAAAATACACCACGCCGGTGATGTTGAACGTGTCGGTGCCATAGACGCTGACGGTCCCCGAGGTCGTGCCGGCCAATGCGATCCCGGCAATTCCGCCGGTGCTCGCCACCGCCGTCGTACTGGGTGCCGACAGTGTCATGCTGAAAGTGCTTCCCCCGGAGAAAGTGCCTGTGGTCAGGATCGTCACATTCGTGCCCGAACTCGTGGTGGTTGCATTGGTCAGGGTGATGGCGCCATTGAAGACATAGAGCCCCGCGGCAAAGTTGAAATTGAACGGACCGCCTCCGCCGGTTCCCAGGCTGCCGTAATTGCCTGGCCTGAGGTAGCAGTTGACCGGCCCCGCACCGCCCTGGCCGGTGCAGTAGCTGCCGTTGTAGGTGCCGCCGGAACTGCCGGGCAGTCCGCAGGATTCGTTCCCGCACGTGATGTTCGAACCGCTGGCGCTGGCCGCATTGGTCAGCGCGGTCTGCAACGTGGTATTGGTCCTGTAGGGGTCGGATATGGTACCGTCTGACGGATGTTGCGTGCCGGTTGTCGTGACCCCGGGTTGAATGGAGATTGCGCCACCGGCATAAATGCCCCCGGTGGAAAGGCTGCCCCCGCCGATAACGCTGATCGTGCCATTCGATCGGATCGTGCAGTTCGGCATGGTGATATAGGTCGAGCCGCTGCCACTGATCGACCCGCTCGTGGACAGTGCCACCAGGCAGGGCTGTCCGCCAGTACCCGACCCTGTCGTACTCACCAGTTCCGCCATCGCGGTGCCGGTGACAGTCACCGACGATGCGTTGCTGAATAATTGCGATACCGTCAGCGGCACATTCCGCTGCACCGTGACCTTGATCGCGGTGTCCGAACTGCTTTTTGCCCCGGTGGTGACCTGGGCGGTCACCATATTGTCGCTCAATGTGCTGGTGGCGGCGGTCCAGGTTGGCGTCGTCATGCCCTGTGCGCCGTTCAGTTGCGCCATGCGCGCGGCGGCGGTCGCGGCGGTCTGGCGATTGCTGGTCGCCTTGTAATTCAACGCCCCGGCGATCGCCGCGGCATCCGCGGCCCGCTGCACATCCACCTGCACGACGGACCAGTTTGTCACCTCCATACCGAGTGACAACGCGGTGGTGAGCACCGGCGCCGCCATCGCGACCCAGACCGCCACCCCGGCGTGCCGAGCGCGCAGCAACATCGAACCGAAGGGACTCATTGCATCACCTCGTACCGCACCATCGGCCTGCTAGGCCATTCGGACTAATCCAACGGCCGAGCCCGGCTGGCCATATGGCGGAATTTACCTCAGGGATGGTTTTAGCGGAGTTTCACTTCCGGCGGGGCAAGGCAGTCAGGAGGGTTTCAATGCTGGTTCTTCGGGTTGGACGGCAATCGGTCGGCTTCGATGCGAGCTGCCTTTCGGTGTTGCGCAAGCAGGGCCTCACGTGTGAAAGCGCCGGCAACGGTCGCGACGCCCTCGAATACCTCAAAAACTACGATTACGATGTCGCGTTGATCGACCTTCAGCTACCGGACATGCCGGGATACGAGGTGATCCGGCTGGCGCGCATGGCCGGTCTGCCCACACCGGCGCTGATCCTGGCAGATCATGCCACGGCGCCGGTCAGGACCAGGGCACTCGACCAGGGCGCGGACGATTTTGTTGCTATGCCATGCGAACTCAGCGAATTGCTGGCGCGGATGCGCGCCGTGGTACGGCGAAGCCAGGGGCACACCCGCTCCGCGCTGCGATTCGGTCCTGCAGAACTCGATCTCGCCAAGCGGGAACTCCGTGTCAACGGCCGGCGTGTAACCGTGTCGCGGCGGGAGTTCGCTGTGCTGGAACTGCTGTTTCTCAAGCAGGGTGTGATCCTGACGAAGACCGCCTTTTTGAACCATCTTTATTGCGGCACCGAAGAGCCCGAACTGAAGACCATCGACGTAATCATTTGCCGCCTGCGCAAAAAGCTGGCGGCGGCCGGCGTCGGCACGCTGATCGATACGGTCTGGGGCTGCGGCTACATCCTGCGGGAACAGGCGCCGGCTGAAATCGCCGTCGTCTCCACCGGGCGCCTCGCCTTCGCCTGAGGAACCAGGCCGTTCGATGTGCCACCCGCCAAACGCATCCACCCGCCGGCGACGGGCGACAATTCGCGCCTTGACGATCATCCCCGGTCTGCTCGCAGCCGGGCTTGCGCATGCCGATCTGACCTGCGAGCAGGCCGCCGCGGCGGCAGAACAATCCGAACACCTGCCGCCCGGCCTTCTGCTGGCGATCGGGCGCGTCGAGACTGGCCGCTGGGATCGTGCCCGCGGCCAAATCGTTCCCTGGCCATGGTCGATCGACGCCGCGGGAAACGGGCGGCAATTCGCGGTTAAGGACGACTCGGTCAAAGCCGCACAGGCATTGCTGGACAGCGGACAACACAACGTCGATGTCGGTTGCTTCCAAATCAGCCTGCTGCATCATCCGGCGGCATTCTCCGACCTCGGCCACGCGCTCGATCCCGCCGCCAACGCATCCTACGCCGCTCGGTTTCTCGGCGACTTGCACGCGCGGCTGGGACGATGGGAAGACGCAGTCGCCGCCTATCACTCCGCTGATCCCGCGCTTGGCGTGCCGTACCAGCAGCGGGTTTACGCGCGTTGGGATATGCCGGCCGAGACTGCTGAGCCCGGCATTCATGTCTGGACACCCAGTCCGACGGGCGCCGCACCCGGGGTGATCGTGCTGCGTGCCTCGGCCACCCGGTTGCCGCACGTCATCACACCATCCGACTGACCGGCACGCCGCCGCTCCCGCCAGGCCGCCGCCACCGCCAGGGCCAGAACCAGCCACGCTGCCACCGGCGCGATGAACCAGTGCGCGGTGCCGCTCAAATTCCCCGACACCAGAGGCAGCACGAAGGCTGTTGCCATCAGCGTCTTGGTCCATGGTGCAAATTCGCCAGAGCGCACCAACCAGGCGATCGCCACACCCGACAGCATCAGGTCGTAGAACATGACGATCGGCACGGCCACGGGTGTTGCCGCCAGCAAAACGGCCGCCCGCGCGGGCAAGCTCAGCTTGCGTCGCCAGACGATGCCCACCAGAACGCCCGCCCCGGCTGTGGCGACCGCTTGAACCATTCCGGCCTGCGACGGGTTCAGCCCCAGCACCAGCATCGCGCCAAACGGACTGGTCAGGCCGGCAAGATCGATGGCGTCACTGGCATAAACCGATTGCGATGCAGCCATCGCCTGCCAAAATGCCGCCCAGGTTTGCCAGCCGAAGACACTGGCGGACAGACCGACCAATACGACGACGGAACCGGCCGCGGCAATAACGGCGCGGACATGGCCGCCGGCAAGCAGCGCGACAGGGATCAGCAAGCCAAAATGCGGTTTGTAGCAGAGCGCGCCGAACAGCAGTCCCGCCAGCACCGGCTGCCGATCGATCCGAGCGGTTGCGGCCGCGAACAGGGCCGCGGTCAGGAACGCGTTCTGTCCGGTGCCAAGGGTCCAGAACACCGCGGGAAACGCCAGCAGGAACACAAAATTCGTGTCGCGCAGGATTGCGCGCAGCGCCATCAGGCACAATACCGCGCTGCCGGCCTGGAAGGTGACAAACGCAACCAGGTAGGGCATTCGGGCCAGCGTCCGGCACAGCAGCAGGAAGACGGGCGGATAGTAAAAAAAGTTGTAAGCGATACCGGGTTCGGTCGCCATCTGCTCCGCCACGTAATGAGCCGACCGATCATAGGCGAGCCACGCGGTGCCCTGCGCCGCCAGTTGGCCGGCAGCATAGAAGCTCACAAAATCGGTGCTGAGCGGGTGCGGCAAGGCAACCACCAGTCCATGCGTGCCGGCGATCCCGAACAGCAGCCCGGCACACGCGCAGACCAGCAGAATCCAGGCGTAAGCGGTGGCACGCCGCGGCGTCAGCCACGCACCGTCGCGAATCGGCTGCAATACCCTGAGCATCCGGAAACCTCATTTGCCGCGCAATCGACGCTTTGTCCGGCAATCCAGGTTGCCGGCCGGTTTCATGCGACGGAACGCCGATGAATTCATGACAACCCGGCCGAAACTGAAACCAGCATTTAACTTCTCGGGTGATTATCTCCGCCTGCGCGCGTTCCGTTCCAAGGCTGCGGAACTCGGCACCGGGCAAACAAGGGAAAGGAATGCAATGATGATCGAGTATGTGAAGACGTGGCTGGCACTCAAGTCCGACCGGCGTGCCGTGACGGCGCTTGAATACGGCCTGATCGCCGGCGTGATCGTCGCCGTTGTAGCGGTCGGCTTCGGCGTGCTGGCCACCGATCTGTCGAACAAGTTCAGCGCTATCGGTGGCAGCCTCTAAGCGATCCAGCCGGTTGCTGGCCCACGGCGTGGCGCGGCGTTTTCTCGCGTCACGCCGCCGGTCTCCTGGCGCACTCTGGCGGATGCGAGATTTGTCATGCCATACGCCTGGTCAGCGATTTTGACAGCCGCGCCGGTCCTGCTGGCCGCCGTGGCACTGATGGTCGCCGCGATGCACGATATCATCGCACGCACCGTACCAAATGGCCTGGCGTTGCTGATTGCATTGTTAGGCATCATCGCCCACATCGCCGATCGCCGGCTGCTCGCCGGCCTGGCGGCAGGCGTGATCGTCTTTTTGATCGCGGCCGTCTGCTGGCGGCGTGGCTGGCTGGGCGGTGGCGACGTCAAGTTGCTGGGTGCCGTCGCGATCGTTCTGCCACCAGCGGCCTTGCCAACGTTCATCGTCGCCATGTCGGTCGCCGGCGCGCTGCAGGCCGCTGCCTACCTGTCGCTCCGCCGCATCATCCCCGAACCGGACCACCGCCGGCCGGCCGGCGTGATAGCCCGCGGACTGCGTGCCGAACGGTGGCGGATCCTGCGCGGCGGGCCGTTGCCCTATGCCTGCGCCATCGCCGCCGGCTTCCTGTTCGTTCTTTGCCGGCAAGGTGTGTGATGCTGCTGCGCGTCGCCTTCTTCGTGCTGATGGCGCTGGGCCTGATCGGCTTCGGCACCGTCGCCTGGATCACCACCCGCCCATCCGAGGGAGCCGCCGCCGCCGCGCCGCCGCCTGTCCGCAAGGCCATCCTGGTGAGTGCCCAACCGCTGCGCGCCGGCAGTCTGCTGAAACCCGAAGACCTGAGCGGCAAGGACATGCCAACCCCCGACAGCGACCTCAGCCCCGACACCGCCGAGGCGCGTCGTGCGCTGGTGGGCGCCATGGTCCGCCGCCCCTTGGCCGCGGGGGAGCCACTGCGGGCCGAGGACATCATGAAACCCGGCGATCATGGCTTCCTGGCCGCGGTGATGGAACCGGGCGCCCGCGCGGTCACGATCCCTGTGGATGCCGCCAGCGGCCTGTCCGGCCTGGTCTGGCCCGGCGACCGGGTGGATCTGATCCTCACCCAGGCCAACACTGATGCGACCATACCGCGCGGGCGGCGGGTCGGGGCCGAAACCGTGCTGTCCAACGTGCGGGTCATCGCGATCGATCAACAACTGATGCAGGGCACGGGCGATGGCCAGGCAAGGACCGTGACGCTGGAGGTCAACGCCGACCAGGCCCAGCGGGTCGCGGTCGCCATGCGACTGGGTCAGTTGTCGCTCTCCGTGCGGTCAGCCAGCACCGACAGCTCCGCGGCGCTGACCGGCAGCGCCGGTGCGGCGACCTGGGCCCGGGATGTGCTGCCGTCGCTGCTGACCGAACCGAAGGCCTCGTCCGAAGCAACGATGCACGTCTATGGCGGCAACAAAGACCCCAAGGAGTTCAGTTTCCCATGACCCGGCCTGGATTCCTGGCCTGCCTGTTCGGTCTGCTGTTGCATGCATCGGCGTCGGTCGCGCAAGGGCCGGCGGCCCCACCGGACGAACTGCCACCCCCGGTCGCGCAGCACGCGGCACTGGCCCTGGAGGCCGGTACCGGAAAGATCATGACGTTGACCGGCGCGGCGGCCAACGTGTTCGTTGCCGATCCGAAGGTGGCCGAGGTCCGGCCGGGGAGCGCCACCAGCCTGTTCCTGTTCGGGGTCGGCGCGGGCCACACCACCGTTGCGGCGATGGATGCCGGCGGGCACCTGCTGGCAGAATATGACGTCACGGTTCAGCCCTCCGCCTTTGGTGCGCACCAGGCCGAGGCCGCCATCGCGCGCCTGGTGCCAGGCAGCCGTGTGAGGATTCAGGCGCAGACAAGAGGACTGCTGTTGACCGGTGCGGTCAACAGCCCCGCCGACGCGGCTCAGGCGGTCATGATCGCCAAGGGCTACAACCCCGATTCGCCGAACGTCGATAATGAGCTGACCATCGATTCGCCGGTTCAGGTCACCCTCAACGTCCGCATTGCGCAGATGTCGCGCGAGGTCGTGCGCAAGCTCGGCGTGAACTGGGCGACTCTGGGCAATATCGGGCGGATCGCGCAGTTCAGTCCGGCGCTGCAACTGACCGCCAGCACCACCACCACCAGCCTCACGCAGACTTGCCCGACCTGTCTTGGCCTGGGTTTCCTGGGCGTGATCGATGCGCTGGCAAACGACAACCTGGCGCATGTGCTGGCCGAACCCAACCTGACGGTCATGAGCGGCCAGGCCGCCAGTTTCCAGGTCGGCGGCGAATACCCGATCCCTGTCATCGGCGGGGCGTTAGGCCAGATCGTAATCAGTTACAAAGATTACGGCGTGATGCTCAATTTCGTGCCGACGGTGTTGAATGACGGGCGGATCAACCTGCACGTGAAGCCGGAAGTCAGCGAACTCAGCGTGCAGAATTCGGCCCAGATCGCCAGCGGAACCGCGGTTTTGCAGGTGCCGGCGCTGACTGTGCGGCGGGCGGAAACGACGGTGGAGCTGGGCAGCGGCGAGAGTTTTGCGATCGCCGGCCTGTTGCAGCAGGAAACCCAGGACGGCGCCTCCGGCGTGCCCGGCGCCGGTGACATTCCCATTCTGGGGGCGCTGTTCCATGACGACCAGTTCCAGCGCACCGAAACCGAACTGGTGGTGGTGATAACACCCTATATCGTTCGGCCGGTGAAGGCGCTTTCGTCCTTGCACCTCCCGACTGACGGCTACACGCCGCCATCCGACATCGATCGCCTGTTGCTCATGCGTCAGGTCGCGGCCGGTAGGGCGCCGGTTGCGGTGCGGCTTCCCGGCGATGCTGGATTCATCGTGCAATGAGGACGCAATGAACATGCCCGATATCGTTCCGCTGCCATTGCGGGGAAAGGCATGGCTGCTCCCGATCGCGCTTCTCGCACTGTCCGGCTGCGGGAGCCGCGATCCCTATCGCCGCACCGACGTGTGGCAGCCGACCGGGTCCAATGCCGCCAACATCGCGGCGATGGTCGCCAATCCAAACGACCTGCGCCAGGGCCGCGGCGTGACCCGGAACGACACCATCGAACCGGCCGCCGCGGTCAACCGCCTGTGGACCGACAACCCCCGGCCTCTGGCACCGTCCGCGGGAGCCAGCGCTGGATCGGGTGCCCCGGCCGGTCAGGGCGGGGGCAGCCCGCCCGCCGCCAGCCCGTCGGGAAACTGACGCGATGCCCGGCGATGGCCCGCTTACGCAAGTGCCGGCCGGCGCCACCGCGCTGGGGGCCCGCCACGACCGGCCGGATTTCGTTGCCTTCGTCACCGACGGGAAGTCCGAACAAATCCTCACCGACGGGCTGGCCGACGTCATCACCGGTCATCCCGACATTCGCCGCGGCGGCGTCCGCGTTTCGACCTCCGCCATGCAGAAACAGGTGACCCCCAAGGTGCTGATCGTCGATGTCAGCGGCGAGGAAGCCCCGCTTGCCGCACTGGGCGATCTCGCCAACGTGGTGGAACCCGATGTCTGCGTGCTGGTCATCGGCGAGATCGAGCATGTCGATTTCTACCGCGAAGTCACCCGCAGCCTGGGGGTTGCGGAATATCTCGCCAAGCCG
>Ga0302276_10004636_pt1 | contig 11528 bp, 10 predicted proteins | sample III_Bog_N2_3_FD_198768 | JGI IMG/M metagenome (GOLD analysis project Ga0302276, IMG submission 198768) | Peat permafrost microbial communities from Stordalen Mire near Abisko, Sweden - III_Bog_N2_3 | ecosystem: Environmental > Terrestrial > Soil > Wetlands > Peat | place: Sweden: Abisko... | reverse complement strand
GCGCTGGCTGGTGGCCATGAAGGCGGCGAGCAGCACCTGCGCCATGCCGAGCGCCGCGCTCCAGGCCAGCATTTTCAATTCCACGGTCATGTGAATCACCTCCCGGAGGCGCGAGTATGCCCGGTTGCGAGCTGCAATATTCCGGCAACGGGTCCGGTCTACGGGTCAAGCACCCCCGAAAAAAAAAGGTTCCCATATGCCAGCATCACCGACTCAGCATATTTTGGCCGGCGCACTCCTGTGCTGCGCCGCAGCGGCAGAGGCGGCCACGCGCCCCGCGGTGGTCGAACTGTTCACCTCCGAGGGCTGCAGTTCCTGTCCGCCCGCCGAGGCCTTTGTGGGTGAACTGAGCCGGCGGCGCGACGTGCTGGCGCTCACCTTCCACGTCGATTACTGGGATGATCTGGGCTGGCGCGACCGCTTCGGCCTGCCCGGGTCGGTGGAACGGCAGCGCAGCTACGCGAAAATGCTCAAGCTCTCCTCGGTGTACACCCCGCAGGTGGTCATCGACGGGCAGGGCGATTTCGTCGGCAGCGACCGTGCCGCCATCGGCAGGGCCCTCGCCGAGCCGCGCAGCGGCGTTGCTCTGACGCTCGCCGTGCACGACGGTGCGCTGCGGGTCGACCTCGCGGATCAGGCGCATGCAACGCCCTGCGACATCGTGCTGGTATCCTACCAGCGCAGCGCGATCTCGCCCATCGGCCGCGGCGAGAACGCCGGCCGTACCATCCAGGAATTCAACATCGTGCGCGAGTTTCGCAGCCTCGGCCGCTGGAGCGGCCGGCAGCAGAGCTATCAGGCGCGCGTCGATTCCCTGCCGCGCGACGCCACCGACGTGGCGGTGCTGGTGCAGACCGTGGGTCAGGCGCCCATCATCGGAGCCGCCACCCTGGCCCTGCGCTGAAGGCGCACATCGGCGCAGCGGTATTCTCGTACAATGAGACCGCAAACACCCGTTTGCGGAGCCCGATTCCTGCATGCATTTTGCGCAACTGGTGCTGATCGTCGCCGCCTTCGTCGCCGGCGCCCAGAACGCTCTGGCCGGCGGCGGCTCGTTCCTCACCTTTCCGGCCCTGCTGTACAACGGGCTCGACCCGCGGGCGGCCAACATCACGTCGGCCATCGCGCTGTTCCCCGGCCAGGTGACAACCGGCATGTCGGGCCTCGGCCTGGTGCATGCGGCGGCGGGGCTGTCGATCCGCACCTTGATCGTCATCAGCCTGATCGGCGGCGCCGCGGGCGCGGTGCTGCTGCTTGCGACGCCGGTGTCGGTGTTCACCCTGCTGGTGCCGTATCTGGTGCTGTTCGCGACGTTGGTGTTCGCCTGGGGCAATTTCTTCCGCAAACCCCGCGCGGCGGACGAACCGCCGCACATCTCGCCGCGCGGCGCGGCGGTGGCGCAGTTCTTCATCGCCGTGTACGGCGGCTATTTCGGCGGCGGCATCGGTATCCTGATGCTCGCGGCGCTCACCGCCGCCGGTATGGCGGTGCGCAATGCGGGCGCCACCAAGAACATGCTCGCCTCCATGAGTGGCGCCACCTCGGTGCTGATCTTCGTGATCGAGACCCGGTTCGATTGGCGGATGGTGCTGTATTTCGCCGTTGCCGCCATCGCCGGCGGCCAGCTGGGGGTATACCTGTTGCGGCGGATCAACGACCGACTGCTGTGCATCGGCATCACGGCGATCGGCATCGCGCTGACCATCGGGCTGTTCCTGCGATCGTGATCCGACGCGCGGCCGGATCCCGGGCAGACAATCCGCGTCGGCGGTGAGACACTGCGCTTCCGGGCCCTGCGTAGGTCGTGCGCGATGCAATTACCAAAACCCTATCTTCTGTTCCTGGCCGACGGCAGCTCGCTGGCACAGTGCAAGACCGCCGCCGGGCTGCGCGACTGGTGCCCGCATGATGTGCTCGGACAGTTTGCGATGGAAAGCTGCCGCGTGGATCTCGGCCTGCCGCGTCTGACGCCCGCGGCGGCGGCGGCCGCGGGTGCGCGTTCGCTGGTGATCGGCGTGGCACCGGTGGGCGGCGCCATTCCGCCGCGCTGGGTGCCGGCGCTGCTGGAGGCGCTCGAGGCCGGTCTGGATCTGGTGAGCGGCATGCACACGCGGCTCTCGGCGTTGCCGGCGGTGGCGGCGGCGGCCAAGCGGCTTGGGCGTTCGCTGTTCGACGTGCGGCACAGCGATCAGGTGTACACGGCGGCCACCGGCGCGAGGCGCAGCGGCCGGCGCGCGCTCACCGTCGGCATGGACTGCGCGATCGGCAAGAAATACGCGGCGCTCGAGCTCACCCGGGCGCTGCGCGAACGCGGCATGCCGGCGACCTTTCGCGCCACGGGACAGACCGGCATCATGATCGCAGGCGCCGGTATCGCCATCGATGCGGTGGTCGCGGATTTCATCGCCGGCGCGGCAGAAGCGCTCTCGCCCGCGGCAGCCGCGGATCATTGGGACGTGATCGAAGGCCAGGGCGCGCTGTTTCACCCGGCCTACGGCGGCGTGACCCTCGGCCTGGTGCACGGCTCACAGCCCGATGCCATGGTGCTGTGCCATGACCCGCTGCGCACCCACATCGAGGAGTATCCGCATCATCCGCTGCCCACCCTGCAGTCGGCCATGGATCAATATCTGTGCGCCGCGCACGTCACCAATCCGGCGGCGCGCTTCGTCGGCATCAGCCTCAACACCTCGGGGCTCGATCCGGAAAGGCGCATGCGCGTGATGCACGGACTTGAGGCACAATTCGACCTGCCGGTGATCGATCCGATGCAGGACGGCGCCGGCCGAATCGCGGCGGCGATGCTGCGCGATTACCGGCACATTTCCTGACCCTGCGGCGCATCTGCATGATCACGCTGCGCATCGAGTCCGAAAGCTGGCCCTACAAGGTGCCCTTCCGGGTGTCGCGCGGCGCCGAGGCCGCGCTCCCCGTGATCGTGGTGACGCTCACCGATTCCGAGGGGCGCGTCGGCCGCGGCGAGGCGGCGGGGGTGGATTACGATGGCGAGACGATCGAGGGCCTGCGTGCGCAGATCGAAGCGCTGCGCCCCGCCATCGAATCCGCGTTGGATGCCGATCTGGTCGCGCAACTTCCGGCGGGCGGCGCGCGCAATGCGCTCGACTGCGCCTGGTGGGATCTGACCGCCAAGCGCCGCGGGGTGTCGGCCTTCGCGCTCGCCGGCTTCGACGCGCCGCGCGAGATCACCACGGCCACCACCCTGGGGATCGACACCGACGAGGCGGTTGCGGCCGGCGCTCGCCGCTATCAGGATTGGCCGCTGATCAAGGTCAAGGTCGACGCGCGGCGCCATATCGAGGTCGTGCGCCTGGTGCGCGGGCTGTGCACGGGCAGGATCATCGTCGATCCGAACCAGTCATGGTCCCTGGAGCTGCTCAACCGTCTGGCACCGGAACTTGAGTCGCTCGGCGTCGCGCTCATCGAACAGCCGGTGGCGCGCGGCACGGACGACAGCCTGCGCAGCTACACCGGGCGCATACCGCTGGCGGCGGATGAGTCGGTGAGCGATCGCGGCTCGCTCGCGCGCATCCAGGACCTGTATCAGTTCATCAACGTCAAGCTCGACAAGAGCGGCGGTCTGACCGAAGCGCTGGCCCTGGCGCGCGCCGCGCGGGCGCTCGATCTGGGCGTGATGGTGGGATGCATGGCCGGCACGTCACTGGCGATGGCGCCGGGCATGGTGGTGGGACAGCTGGCCGGCTTCGTCGACCTCGACGGCCCGCTGCTGCACGCCCACGACCGCGAACCCGGCATCATCTACCAACGCGGCCGCATGGGCCTTCCGCCGCCGGCGCTGTGGGGCTGAGCGTGCGGGTGCGGCGGATCCCTGCAGTCGTGCTCGCGCTTTGCGCCTCATCGGCCGGCGCGGCCGAGGCGCCATTCGACATCATCATCGAGAACGGCCGCGTCATCGACGGCAGCGGCGCACCCTGGTACGCCGCGGACGTCGGCGTGCGCGCCGGGCGCATCGCGGCCATCGGCAGGCTCGATGAGCGGCCCGCGAAGCGGCGCATCGACGCGCGCGGCAGCATGGTCGCGCCGGGATTCATCGACATGCTTGGCCAGTCGGAATACACGATGCTGGTCGATCCGCGGGTGCCCTCGAAGATTTATCAGGGGATCACCAGCGAAATAACGGGCGAAGGCAATTCGGCGGCGCCGCTCACCGGCGCGGCGCGCACCGAGGCCGGGCAGGCGCTCGAGCACTACGGGATCCACGCCGACTGGGATTCGTTCGGCGGCTATTTCGCGCGCCTCGAGCACCAGGGCATGGGCATCAATCTCGCCTCCTATGTGGGTGCGACCAGCGTGCGCGAGGCGGTCATCGGCACGGCGGACCGTCAGGCGACGGCGGCGGAGCTCACGCGCATGCGCGCGCTGGTGCGCGAAGCCATGCAGCAAGGCGCGGTCGGATTGTCCACCTCGCTGCAATACGCGCCGGCGCCCTACGCGAGCACCGGGGAGTTGATCGCGCTCGCGGCCGAAGCGGCGCGCCTGGGGGGCATCTATGCGACGCACATGCGCTCGGAGCGCGACGCCATCGACGCGGCCCTGGAGGAGACCTTCCGGATCGCACGCGAGGCGCACATTCCGGCGGAGATCTGGCATCTGAAAGTGGCCGGCCGCGGCAACTGGGGCCGCATGCCGCAGCTGGTCGCGCGCATCGAGGCGGCGCGTGCGAGCGGCCTCGACATTGCCGCCGACACCTATGCCTACACCGCGTTCTACAACGATCTGTCGGCATTCGTGCCGCCGTGGGCGCACGAGGGCGGGACCGCGACGATGATCCGGCGGCTCGAGGATCCGGCAACGCGAGCGCGCATCGTCGAGGACATGCAGACGCCGAGCGCGAGCTGGGATAACGAGTGGGCCGAATCCACGCCCGATGCCATCCTCATCGGCGCGGTCAAGAATCCGGCGCTGCGCGACCTGCAGGGCCGTACCATCGCAGCCATTGCCGCCGCGCGCGGCCGGCCGCCGGTGGAGACGCTGCTCGACATCCTCATCGAGGACACTGGCTTCACGGGCTGCGCGGTGTTCGGCATGCGCGAAGACGACGTGGTGCTCGCGCTGCTGCAGCCGTGGACCTCGGTGGACAACGACAGCTCGGGAACCTCGCCCGAGGGGCTGCTCGGCGCGGAACATCCGCATCCGCGCGCCTATGGCACCTTTCCGCGCATCCTGCGCCAATACGTGCGCGAGCAGCATCGACTGTCGCTCGAGGAGGCGATCCGCAAGTTCACCTCGCTGCCGGCCTCGCGGCTGCGGCTCGGCGATCGGGGACTGGTGAAGCTCGGCCTGTGGGCCGATCTCGTGGTGTTCGATCCCGATACCGTGACCGACCGGTCGACCTTCGAATCGCCGAATCAGCTGGCGGCGGGGATGCAATGGGTGCTGGTGAACGGCGTACCGGTGATCGCGGACGGCAAGATGACGGGCGCGCTACCCGGCCGGGTGCTGCGCGGCCCGGGCTATCGCCGCGCGCCCGGGGGGCGTGCGTGGTGAGGGCGGTGCTGCTGCTGGTGTCGTCCGTGCTGGCGGCGGCCGGCGTGTGCGCCGCGGAGTCCGGCACCGCAATTGCGGGTGTGCACTTCCACCACGTCCATCTGAACGTGACCGACCCGCAGGCGAGCATCGCCTTCTATCAGAAATTTTTCGGCGCCAACACGGTGCGCTACCGCGGCCTGTCCGACGGCCTGTTCACCGAAAAGTCGTTCATTCTCCTCACCCGGGTCACGGCACCGCCGCCGACCAATCTGGGCACTTCGCTCTGGCACATCGGCTGGGCCGGCGTCTACGGCGGGAGCGAATTCGCCTGGCGTACGCGGGAAGGCATCCGGGTGCAGACGCCGATCACGCCGTTCGGCGCCAACTATTACATGTATTTCTGGGGTCCGGATCGCGAAGTCATCGAGGTGTGGACCGGTGGCAAGAACCACCGATTCGACCACGTGCATCTGCTGGCGAGCAACCTCGGCGCCACCTTGCGCTGGTTCAAGGAGAATCTCGGGCTGGTGCCGCGCACGCCGACCGCCCCCGCGGTCTCCGGCGTGGTGACCAACTACCTGCAGGTCGACAATGTGAGTGTATCCATCATGGAGCGACCGCCCGCCGGAGCGCCGCGCCCTGGGTGGTGGCCGGCCGAAGTCGGCGAAAGCATTGCGCCCACCGAGGGCACGGCGATCGATCACATCGCCTTTTCCTTCGACGACATCGGCCCGGTCTATCTGCGAATGCGCCGTGCCGGAACGCTGATCGTGCATGCACCCGCGACCAACCGCGAGTACGGGCTCACCAGCTTCTTCGTCCGCGGCCCGGACGGTCTGCTGGTCGAGATCGTGCAGGAAGCGCCCATCCCCGAGGGCATCTGGCGCCGGCGATAATTACGCCTTGCGCTCAGACAAAGGAGCTGGATCGCCGATGTTCGAATATCGGCGGACGGCGCCAACTGACTAACCCGGCGCATGCTCCGCATATTGCGGAAGATCGTCGGTAATGACGTACCACGGGGCTTTGGAGCCGACGAAGATGTGCTTGGTCGGCCGAATGGTCGGATCATCGACCAGCGTTCCCATGGGAACGTGAGTGTAAACTCCGTCCCGCACGACCGAGAACACCAGGGAGCCACAGAGTTTGCAGTGGCTGTCGTTGCCGTTTTCTTCGCCGAAGACCAGCAGACAGGTGAGACCACGGACAAGCTTGAAGTTGGCGCGTCGAATGCCGGCGAATGGCTTGAACGCGGAGCCTGTCGTCCGGCGGCAGTTCGAGCAGTGGCAGTACGCGGAGTATTCAAACTCATCGGCCACTTCGTACTCGACCGCGCCGCAGAAACATCTTCCCGAGAGTCGACGTGAGATCATCGGCTGACCGCCGTGCGCCCCTTGGCCAGGGCCGGCTTTGGCGTGGGTTTGAACCCTCGGTTTCCCATTGGGCAATTTTCACCAAGCCAGCGGGGTTTGCCAAGCACTACGATCTCAAGGACCCGGATGGCTACCGTGTAGAAGCTCGCGTCGAGGCCGCTACAATCCACGCGGAGACCGTGACCAAGAGGGTCACGACGAGCTCTGACCATTGATTTTCAGGCGGCGTGGCCCATCCGGGCCGCGGCCACACAAAAAAACTCGGCACCCAGACCAGAAGACCAAACAAGCTCATCATGATCGCTTCAAGGGTGGCCGCCAGACCGGGTAGAAGCCGGATAATGAGGGCGATTCCCGCGGCCACGTGACAAAACCCGGTGAAATAAGCGACTTCCAACCGGCCAGGCAGCCAGCCGGGCACCATGCCGGCGGTGAAATCGGCGTACACGAAGTGCGACCATCCGTAGAAGACACAGGTTAGGCCGAACACCATCTGCGCCGCACGCGGGGCGCGCTGGTGGGCTATTGGAATCTCCGATCCACGCGACCGCCATCGCAACCCAGCGTAGAGAATCCATGCGCCGACGAGCGAACTCAGGGCTTCGATAAACCCATACCACCCATCAACGCTGAGCGGTTTGGAGAGCACCATCGGTACGCCAATCAGCGCCCAGGCCGCGAAGTACCAGCCGATCGTCAAGACGCTCCTCAACGCGGTGGCCGAAAAGCAAAGGCCGGCGCTGGCGGCCAGGACAAGCAGGGCGACCCCATAAACCACGGTTGTCCGCCAAGGAATCCAGGCAGGCAAGGACGTGCCTCCCGGCGCAAAGTCGCCGTAAGCAAGGCTCAACAGGGCCACGCTCGCTGATGCGATAGCAAACACGTATTGAGCTGAACCAAGATTGCGCATTGGCATATATCTGTTAGCGTCGCCGCTGCGCGCCAACTGACACCACGAGTTCGCAGGGTGATCAATTCTCCACGTCCACGCGCGGCAGCGCGAGCAAGTCCGGCTCCACCCACCCGAGGCGCGCCTCCGCGGAAAACAGCCGCTCCCGACTGTAATAGCGCAACGGCAGCCGCCGATCGCCAATCCGCTCGATCAATTCCCGCACCAAATCATCCGTCGGCCGCCCACGATCGGCTGATCGCACGAATTCACGGATGAGCACGATATAAAGCCGCGTGATCGTTTCATGGTAGCCCGCAGAATCCGAATTGACGCCGCCGGTCGCCTCGTTATACGCGCGGATCCGCCCGCGCAGCAGATCCAATGATTCGACGTCCGAGAAACGCAATGCATGCCACAGCCCCACCCGCAAGTGCGCCTCGTGCGTCCACTCGCTCTTCGGCAAGGTCAACGCAATGAATTCACGCGCCACCCGATCGGTCTCCACACCACCCACGCCAGAATGCGCTAGCGACGGAACAGCAGCACGGCCTTCTGCAGCGTCATCCACACTCCCCAGAGAATGGGAATCCACACCGCGGCCCAGGCGACCGTGATGAGCAGCGGGTGGCTGGCGGAGCTCACGTCCTCGCCGTTGTCGAGGGCGGCGGGCCGCGCGGCGCCATTGACGCGGGACGCCGGCATGTCAAGACTCTCCGGCACCGGGCGGATCAGCCAATTGAGCAGCAGCCCGAGCAGCAGCAGCCCCGCGAGGATGTACATGGTGATGCTGTAGGCCTGGGCCTTGGCGACGCCGTGGGCGAGCTGATATTCGCGGATGTAATTCACCAGCACCGGCCCGAAGATGCCGGCGGCCGACCAGGCGGTGAGCAGCCGACCATGAATGGCGCCTACCATGCGGGTGCCGAACAGATCGGCGAGATAAGCGGGCACGGTGGCGAAGCCGCCGCCGTACATCGAAAGGATGACGCAGAAGGAGCCGACGAACAGCGCGAGGGCATAGGTGGAGGCCATCCACGGAATGGAGGCGTACAGCCCCAGGCCGATCAGAAAGAACAACGCATAGGTCGCCTTGCGGCCGATGTGATCGGACAGCGACGCCCAGAAGATGCGCCCCGCGATGTTGAACAGCGACAGCAGTCCTGTGAAGCCCGCGGCGATGGCTGCGATCTGTCCGAGCTGATCCTTATTCAGCTGGTCGAAACTGGTCTGCACGCCGAGCAACCGGCCGCCGAACACCTCCTGGAGCAGCGGTGAGGCCATGCCGAGCACACCGATGCCGGCGGTGACATTGAGACAGAGCACGCCCCACACCAGCCAGAATTGCGGGGTGCGCCAGGCCGTCTCGAGGCTGACATTGCCATGGGTGACCAGTCGCTTGGCACCGGCGGCGGACGGGCTCCAGCCGGCGGGATGCCAGTTCTCGGGCGGCACGCGGTAGCCGAACGAGCCGAGCATCATGAACACGAAGTAGATGGCGGCGAGCACGGCGAAGGTCTGCCATACGCCGACGCCTTCGGCCGTGGCGTAATGCTTCATGAGTTTGTCGGCCAGCGGCGCGCCGATCATGGCGCCGCCGCCGAATCCCATGATGGCCATGCCCCGCCGGTCCGGAAACCATTTGATCAAGGTTGAGACCGGCGAGATGTAGCCCAGGCCGAGGCCGATGCCGCCGATCACCCCGAGCCCGAGCCACATGAGCCAGAGCTGATGCACGCTCACCGCGAAGGCGGCGATGGCGAGGCCGCCGCTCCAACACAGGGTGGCGACCACGCCCGCCTTGCGCGGACCGACGCGCTCCAGCCAGCCGCCGAACAGCGCCGCCGCCGAGCCGAGAAACACGAAGAACAGCGTGAAGGTCCACCCGAGCTGGGTGATTTTCCAGTCGCAAGTGGTGGTGGTGAGGTAGCCGAAGAACGAGGTGTCGGCCGGGCAGGCCACCGCCTTGGATACGCCTACCGCCTTCGACAACGGCAGCCAGAACACCGAAAACGCGTACGCCACCCCGATGCACAAATGAATGGCGAGCGCGGCCGGCGGCACCAGCCAGCGATTGTAGTCATGGTGCGCGACGGTGCGTTCACGCGACAGCAGTCCGGGCGAGGCGGCGAAGGCGGTGGAAGACATTCAGAGTACCTCGGTCAAATTGTTCTTGTCCGCAGGGCGCATTATAACCGCCGCGGGCCAAAGCGCGCGGACGGCGAACAGCGAGCCGAGCAGTGCGAGCCAGGCGCCATCGAGGCCGCCGCCGCCCGAACTCGAGGGCGGCGGCGCGGTGATGGTGAGCAGCTGGCTCGCGCTCGCGGTCTGGCCGTTGCCGAGGCAGGTGAGCGTGAGGGTCTCGCTGCCGGCCGCGCCGGGCGTGACGGTGGCGCTGCCCGAGGTTGGTTCGTTGCCGCTGAATTTAGCATCACCGAGCGCGGTGCAATTGGACGCATTGCTGCTGGACCAGCTGACCACCACGCTGCCCGTGGTGGTCACGGTCGAAGCGCTCAGCGAGAGACTCACGGTGGGCGCCGGCGGCGTGCTGACCGGCATCACGGTGAGGGCGATGGCCGGCGAAATCGCCGACAACCCATTGCTGGAGCAGCTTACTTGCAGGGCATAGGTGCCGACCGGCTCGGCGATCAGGGGGAGCGTGGACTGTGCCGTAACCGCCATCGGAGCGGCGAGACCGGGTGCGCCACCGAGGTAGCAGCCGTCGATATTGGAGGCGATCACGACGCTGTACTGGCCGCCCGCCGTCACCGTGGTAGGCATCACCTGCAGCGTGACGTAGGGCGTGTCGTTGGTGACGTTGACAGTGACCTGCGAGGACACCGACACGCTGCCGGCGCTGCAATCGAGGCCGTAGGTGTAACTGCCGACGGCGGTGACCAGGGGCTGGAAGGTACTGTCGGGCGCGCGCTGCGCGGTGATCCAACCATCATTCGGCGCGCCGCCGGTGGGCGTGCAATAGTCGGCGATCGAATCCCAGGTGAGCTCGAGCGGCTGGCCGAGGATGCGATCCGTGGAATTAGCGGTGAAGCTGAAGGCCGGCGCAATGGTGCTGAAGGCGGTGTGAGCGAGCTGGGTGTTGCTGGTGCCGCAGCTCAGGGTGGTTTCACCGTTAGCCTGTGCCTGGCTGAACACCAGCGTGGCCGAGCCCGTGGCGGGCAGGCCGGTGAGGGTGTCCGTACCCGGTCCGGTGGGCACGTTGCTGCTGATGGTGCAGGGCGAGGTATTGGCGCTCCAGGTCAGGACATAGGGCGCTCCCACCCACACCACGGGCAGTGAAGTGCCGGTGTAGCCGCCCGAGGGCTGCGGCAGGGTCCAGGAAATCTGCACCGTCGAGCGGCTGACGCGGCCGCTCGGATAATGGCAGGTAATGCCGTAGGTCACGCTGCCCACCGACGGGCTGGTGACCGACAACGGCCCCTGCACGGCTTGCGGCCCGCTCCAGCCGTCGCCGCTCACGCCGCCGCCGGCGGTGCAGCTGGTGGCAGTGGCCGCGGTCCAATCGAGTTCCACCGGTGTGGTGATGCTGGCGATCGGCACGGATGCGGTGAGTACCAGCGGGTCGAGACCGCTCGCGCCGGCAATGACCTGAGTGCCGGTGTTTTGCGGGTCGAGCACCGATGCCAGCGTGGCCGTCCCGGTGGTGCTGGTGGCATCTGAGGTGGAATTCCACACCGCTGCGAGCGACGTGAAGAACGCGCCCGCCGTCGCAACCGTCGGCGCGGTCACCGGCGCCACCG
>Ga0302276_10004622_pt1 | contig 11542 bp, 7 predicted proteins | sample III_Bog_N2_3_FD_198768 | JGI IMG/M metagenome (GOLD analysis project Ga0302276, IMG submission 198768) | Peat permafrost microbial communities from Stordalen Mire near Abisko, Sweden - III_Bog_N2_3 | ecosystem: Environmental > Terrestrial > Soil > Wetlands > Peat | place: Sweden: Abisko... | reverse complement strand
CTTGAACGAGCTCTACCCACAGCCTCACCGATTTACGAAGGAGAAGAAACACATGGCAGTTAAGGTTGGTATCAACGGCTTCGGCCGCATTGGCCGGAACGTTTTCCGCGCCGCGCTTGGCAATCCCGAGATCGATTTTGTCGCGGTCAATGATTTGACCAGTCCGGCAACCCTCGCCCACCTGCTCAAGTACGACTCGATTCTGGGCAACCTGAAGAACGAAGTCACCGCAGGCGAAGATTTCATCGCCGTCGACGGCAAGAAGATCAAGGTCTTCTCTGAGCGCGATCCCTCCAAGCTGGACTGGGCTTCCACCGGCGCGCAGGTCGTGGTCGAGTCCACCGGCTTCTTTACCGACGCGGACAAAGCCAAGGTTCACCTGGGAACAACCGTCAAGAAGGTCATCATCTCGGCTCCCGCCAAGAACGAAGACATCACCATCGTCCTCGGCGTCAACCAGGACAAGTACGATCCCGCCAAGCACAACATCATCTCCAACGCCAGCTGCACCACCAACTGCCTGGCGCCCGTCGTCAAGGTCATCCTGGAAACATGCGGCATCGTCTCCGGCATCATGACTACCATCCACAGCTACACTGGCGATCAGGTCATTCTCGACGCTCCCCACAAGGATCTGCGCCGCGCCCGCGCCGCTGCCCTGTCGATGATTCCCACTTCCACCGGCGCCGCCAAGGCCCTCAAGCTGGTCATCCCTGAGAGCTCGGGCAAGCTGGACGGCTTCGCCATTCGCGTCCCCACACCCAACGTCTCCATCGTCGATCTCACCTTCATCGCCGAGAAGCCCATCACCGCCGAAGCTCTGAACGCCGCCTTCAAGAAGGCCGCCGAAGGCGAGCTCAAGGGCATCCTGGGCTATGACGAAAACCTCCTCGTCAGCTCCGACTACAAGGGCGATGCGCGCTCCTCCATCCTCGACGCTCCTCTGACCAAAGTGGTCGGAAACAGCGTCAAGGTGCTCAGCTGGTACGACAACGAGTGGGCTTATTCCAACCGCGTCGTCGACTTGATCAGCTTCCTGGTCAAGAAGGGCCTCTAGTCCCTTCCCTCCATCCGCGGAGCGCTCCAGACACCCGTCGCGAGCGCCCCGCCCTGGGGTTCGGGTTCCTCCATTCCCCCGCTCTCCGCCCGCGAGAGCTGTATCCGCCTCACGACGGGCCGAGAGCCTCAAATCTCTCCCGGAGTGAGTCTTTTTATGCCTAAGCTTTCCATTCGCGACATCGATCTGACCAACAAGCGGGTCTTCATCCGCGTCGACTTCAACGTGCCGCTCACTGAAGACGGCTCGACCATCACCGACGACACCCGCATCGTGGCCACGCTGCCCACCATCCAGTACGCCATCCAGCACCAGGCCAAAGTCATCCTCGCTTCTCACCTGGGCCGCCCCAAGGGCAAAGTCAATCCCAAATACTCCCTGCGCCCGGTTGCCGCCCGCCTCAGCGAATTGCTCGCCAAGGCCACAGGCCAGGCCATCAGCGTCGCTTTCGCTCCGGACTGCATCGGAGAAGAGGCCGCCTCGCTCGCCAATCAGCTTCAGCCCGGCGAGGTTCTCCTGCTTGAGAACCTCCGCTATCACCCCGAAGAAGAAGCCAACGACCCCGCCTTCTCCAAGGCCCTCGCCTCCCTCGCCGAGCTCTACGTCAACGACGCCTTCGGCTCCGCCCACCGCGCCCACGCCTCCACCGAGGGCATCACCCACTTCCTCACCCCCGCCGTTGCCGGCCTGCTGATGGAAAAGGAAATCACCTATCTCGGCAAAGCCCTCGAAAGCCCCGAGAAGCCCTTCGTGGCCATCATCGGCGGCTCCAAGATTTCCGGCAAAATCGACGTCATCGACAACCTGCTCGATAAGGTCGATACACTGGTCATCGTCGGCGGCATGGCCTACACCTTCCAGCGCGCCCTCGGCGTCACCACCGGCAAGAGCCTCGTCGAAGAGGACAAGATCGAGATGGCCAAGGCCGCTCTCGACAAGGCCAAGGCCAAGGGCGTCAACCTCCTTCTCCCCGTCGACAACATCCTGGCCGACAGCTTCACGCCCGACGCCAAGACCCAGATCTGGGATTCTACGGTGAACTTTCCCTCCGACTGGCAGGGTCTGGACATCGGTCCCAAGTCCATCGAGGCCATTGAAGCCGTCGTTGCTACCGCCCGGACCATCGTCTGGAACGGCCCCGCCGGCGTCTTCGAGTTCCCCCGCTTCGCCGTGGGCACCAACGCCATCGCCAAGGCCGTTGCAGCCAACAAGGCCGCCATCTCCATCATCGGCGGCGGCGACTCCGTCTCGGCCATCAACAAGACCGGCCTCGCCGACCAGATCACCCACATCTCCACCGGCGGCGGCGCCAGCCTCGAATTCCTCGAAGGCAAAAAACTTCCCGGCGTGGAAGCTCTCACCAACAGATAAGCACCTGCCGTGTGGCAGCCTTGCCGTCCGCATCTTTGAAGCCCCGCATCCGGCGCAGATCCTCTGCCGGGCGCGGGGCTTCTTTTTCTCGACGTGAAGCCTCTCCCTTCGCTGCAAATCCCGCCAACTCGCCACCCCGCCAACCCCGCGCCAGCGGGTGCCAACTCGCTATCTTTCAAAACCTCACCCGCACAGAATCCCACCCTTTCCCCGCCACCGAAGTGGATATTCCGAGAGCTTGTTTCAAAAATGCCTCCTGAGCGTTATCCAGAAGCACGCGAGGTAAAAGAAGGCGTAGTAAATGGAGAGCAGATGTTCGTGACGAACCAGCAATCGGCGGAACTGCCCGAGCCATGCATTGGTTCTTTCCACGATCCATCTGCGCTTATAGCGGCGGAGCTTGCGGCCATCTTCATAGCGCCGCAGTTTGTTGTTCTTCCGGTACGGCGCGATCAGTTCAATACCTCGCTTCCTGAATCGCTCGCACAGTGGATCGGAGTCGTAGCCGCGGTCGGCTATGATGCGCTTCGGCTTCTGCCGCGGACGGCCGCGTGGCCGGGGGACGCGGACTTCGGCGACTGTGGCCTCCGCAAGATTAACTTCACTCGGGGAGGCACTTTCCAGCCGAACTCCCATCGGAAGACCTTTACCGTCGACCAGTACCATCCACTTCGTCCCCTTGCCACGCTTGGTCTTGCCGACTGCGGAGCCCCCTTTTTCGCCGGTGCGAAGCTGCCGTCAAGGAAGGTCTCGTCCCACTTGAGCAGACCTCGCTCATCCAGTGTTCCCAACAGCGTGCGCCATGCATTCAGCCAGATACCTTGCTCCTGCCAATGCTGCAATCGCCGCCAGCACGTGGAGGGCGAAGGAAACTCGTCGGGCAGAAATCGCCACGCAGCCCCGGTTTGCAGAACCCAGAGGATACCTTCCAGGCAGGCTCGATTCGGCGCCGGCGGTCGTCCCCGCCTATCCCGCCGCCGCTTCGGCTTGGGAAGCAGGGGCTCAATCAACTTCCACTGCTCATCAGTCAACAGCTTCTGCCGCTTCTTCATGGTAGAAGCTCAACAGCTAAACCGCCTCAAGCGTAAGTGCCTGCCTTGAGGCCGAACCTATTTTTGAAACAAGCTCGAACAAACCATCTTGTTCGTCCAGAAAAACAGCTTCGGCCTACAATAGTTGGTTCCAGTCCATTGGAGATTCTTCCATGCGTAAGCTCGATCTCGCCGTCTTCCTCCTTGCCCTCCCTCTCGCCAGCTTGCCCGCACCTGCCCAGGCTTCCCTCACCATCCACTCAGGCAAATGCGAGCCCATCACCGGATTGCCCTTCATCGCCGACGAGACCATCCGCACCCTGCAGGAACTTGCCAATGGCGTCACCCTCCGCCATCAGGTGAAGGCGCGTGTCGTCCGTTCCAGCCAGGGCGTTCAACGATTTGAGAGTTCGGAGGTCACATCCGATTCCGCTCAGCCCCAATCGCCCACCCAGGTCTACGTCATTGACCCTGTGAAACACACCGTTCTCAGTTGGCATACCAGCCTGAAGACAGCCACGCTGACCCACCTCCCGGCGAACGCCCTGGCCACCGTCAATTTCCTGCCCCAGCCGCGCCCTGCCCCAGGCAATCCGAAAATACCGCTCGAAAACGTCCGGACCAGCGACCTCGGCCACCAGACCCTGGACAAGATTGATCTGGTCGGCACACGGCTCGTCACCACCATTCCCGTGGGCAAAATCGGCAATGAGCAGCCCATCGAGGTCACCCATGAGGTTTGGGGCTCTCCCGAGTTGCAGCTCACTTTCAAGGAGTCCGATCAGGATCCCCGCGCCGGCAATCGAACCCTGGAAATCACCCATATCACCCGCGAGGAGCCAGACGCCAGCCTGTTTGAAGTGCCCGCTGGCTACACCGTCAAAGAACGGCCAGCTTTCGGGAATCTTGCTCTGGCCAATTCCCTCGCTCTTGCTCCCGATCCTTTTGCCCAGCAAATCGCGGAAGCTCGCAACGACCCCGGCCCGATGCTCAAGAATGATGTGGCCTACAAGCTGGCCATGGAAAACACCCGCCTGCCCGATGCCCTCTCGCTGGCCTTGCAGGCGGTCGAAATCGGGGAACAGCAGACCGTCAACCTCGCCCCCAAAAGCCTCGAAGCCTTTTCACAGATGGATACTCTCAGCCGCTACTGGAACACTCTCGGCTGGGTCTATTTCCGTCAGGGCAACCTGGCCCCGGCAGAAACTTATACCCGTGCCGCCTGGGAACTGTCCCCGCAAGGCTATTTCGGCAATCATCTGGGGCGGATCTATGAAGAGCAGAATCGGCTCCAGGACGCCATCGCCATCTATCGCAGGGCGCTCAGTGCGCGTGAGTCTCCCAAGGAAGCCGATCAACTCCGCAGTCGCCTGGCCGGCCTCGGCGTGGCCAACCCGGAACCGCTTCCCGCCGTCGCGCCGATCCCCCTGCCCACACCCAGCGCAGCGCACCCCGCCGCCCCGCGCGAGGCACTTTTTGACCTCGTCCTCACCCACGGAAATCCGCCGGCAACCGTTCTCCTGAAAGGCTCCCCGCGGCTCGTCAAATCCGCACTTGTAGCGCTGAAGGATCACCCAGCTCTGACTCTTCCCGATAGCGGCCCTGAAAAGGTTCTGAGGCGCGCGCGCGTCACCTGCAGCAGGAACAGGACTTCAGGCTGTACCCTGCAGCTTCTCACCCCACAGGAAGCAAAAGTCGCAGTCATCCCGCTTGCCAAATGAACCCCGTTCGTCGAATGCCCAAGGGCAGACCACAATGGCGGCCGCTGAATAGCCGAAACCCAAAGAACCGGGCTCACCCCCGCAACCCTCATCGATCTCCATGGCGATGACCGGACCAAACCAGTGGCCCGCCAGGCTCTCGCATCACGGGACGGACACGCATACACCATTGGGTGGGAGACAACCGTTTTCGCCCCAAGTACCTTCAGATTGGGCGCGTTGCACAAGCACAACGAGCTCATGCTTGGTACCTATGGGTAGGTAAACCACTGCCAGGATACCGTTTACCCAAACAGAAAAGACATTGCTGTTCGACGCCGGATTTCTACCACAAATAAATACGACAAAGTGTGTTCTTCGATACAGTGCAACGTTAAATGATTGTCCTAGTATTCGCTGTCGTAAGGGTTTCACTGCAAGACGGATCAAATGAACGGATGACAAGGTGGTTTTTTGTTTCCTGGCTATTTCTCAAGTCATTGGCGTTGTAAACGTTATCAACAGTAAACGTTGTCCCGGGCGCTCCAGATCCGTGCCACCAGAGTACGGCGGATATACCCCAGACACTCTTCAACCCTTCATGTGAGGCTATTTGTGAAATTCACGCAACGCATAGGCGTTTTATTGCTCCTGAGCCTGATTCTGCCCGCCACCTTCCTGGCAGCACAGGAATTCACAGGACGCATCTCCGATTCGGGCGGCGCTGTTTTGCCAAAGGCCGCGGTGATTGCACACAACCTTGACACTAATGTGGATACCACAACGGTTTCAACCAAGTCCGGGGATTACACCATCCCCTACCTCATACCCGGTAACTATACCGTTTCCGCTCAAGCCAACGGCTTTGAAAAAGGACTCCGCACAGGCATCGTCCTGCAGGCCGGTCAAACCGCAACCGTGAACTTTCAGTTGACGGTCGGCCGTGCCACTGAAACCGTAATCGTCCAGGGCGATGCGCTGGTCGATTTCGGTAAGGCGGATATCGGCGAGGTTGTCGAAAATACGCGCGTCACCGAACTTCCTCTCAATGGCCGCGATCCCGACATGCTCTCCATCCTGAACGCCGGCGCCATCTGGACTGGCAGTATTCAGTGGCAGCGGCCTTTCGACGACACCCAGTCAAACCTCTCCATTAACGGCGGCGGCTCGGGTCAAAATGAGTTGATGCTCGACGGCACTTCAAACGAAGCGGCTGGCACCAACAACACCGGCAACTCGAAGATCGCCTATGTTCCGCCCGTCGATGCGGTGCAGGAATTCAAGATCATCACCAACCCGTATGACGCGCAATACGGCCGCGCTTCCGGCGGCGTCATCGACATGACCCTGAAATCCGGCACCAACAGAATCCACGGGGACGTCTACGAGTTTGCCCGTCGCACTTATCTGGACTCCAACACATGGCAAAATAACTGGCTGCTCTCCCAACCCGCAAACAAGGGCGACGCGGAATACGCCAGGGCCCAGCAGAAACTGGACCAGTACGGCGCGGAGTTGGACGGACCTGTCGTTCTGCCCAAAATCTTCAATGGGCGCGACAAAACCTTCTTCCTGATGCAATACGAAAACTGGAACGAGGTCGTCCCCAACTCCCTGGTCACCTCCGTCCCTGACCCAGCCTGGGTCAACGGCGACTTCAGCAACCTAACCTGGTACAACGGCGCACATGCCGCCTATGAGCCGATCATCATTTATGATCCTCTGACTCTGCACGACAACGGCTCCGGTACCCTGATCCGCGACCCATTCCCGAACAACCAGATTCCTCAGGGACGGCTCAACTCGGTCGCTACCAAGGTCATGTCCTACTACCCCAAGCCCAACCTCACTCCCGCGCAGGGAACCAATCCCTTTGCCAACAACTACTCCACTCCGAATCCAACCACCGACCGCTACCGCAATGTGATTGGCAAGTGGGACGAGAATCTTACCTCGAAGGATCGTTTCAATCTGCGCTACGGGTACTGGGAACGCGTTGAGATTCGCAATACCAACGGAATGACCGGCCCCATCGCCGAAGGTCAACTCCCCCACGGAGAACGCAGCCACACCTTCGCTCTCGATGAAATTCACACCTTCACTCCTAATCTCCTTCTCGATTTCCGCGCCATCGGTGTCGCCAGGGCCGACTATTCCTTTGGCGGACCTGCCGGCTTCAATCCCACCACCCTCGGTTGGTCCAGCTCCCTCGTCTCCCAGTTGGGACCCGCGGGACGTGGAGAGTTCCCTGAAATCCAGCCCAGTGAATTCGCTGAGGTTGGCAACAACGGCTCAAGTCAGACGGTCAGCAACTCGCTCAGCCTGCTCCCGTCCCTCACTTGGGTCAAGGGAAAACACACCTTCCATGGCGGCCTCGATGCCCGCTTTATGCAGTCTGCAAACGACGTCATCGGCGGCGGAGCTTACTTCTGGGTTGACCGCCAGTGGACTCAATCCAACTACATCGGCTCGCAGTGGACCAACAACAGCGGCAATTCCTACTCCTCCCTGCTCCTGGGAACCCCGAGTTCCGGAAACGTGAGCCTCAACACCATGGTGTTTTGGAGCCAGCACTACTGGGCTCCCTTCATCCAGGACGATTGGAAGGTCAGCAAAAAGCTCACCCTCAATCTCGGCCTGCGCTATGACCTCAACCCCTCGGCTATCGAGCGTCATAACCACGGCGACTATGCTTTCAACACCAAGGCGGTCAACCCCATTAACTCCGAAGTCACGGTTCCGGGATATAACCAGATTCTCGGCGGAGTCACCTTCCTTGGAACCGGCGGCAATCCGCGTTCCACCTATGCGCTGATCAAGACCAACATCCAGCCCCGCGTCGGCTTTGCCTATGCGCTGAATAACAACACCGTCATCCGCGGCGGATTCGGCGAGATGTTCCGGAACCCCCAGAACGGCCCGAACACACTCGGTTACAGCATGTCCACGCAGTTCAACTCCACTGGCGACGGCGGCAAGACCCCCGGCGACACTCTCTCCAACCCCTACCCGAACGGAATCACGCCTCCTCCAGGAGCATCGCAGGGAATGCTCACCGACCTCGGTCAGGGTCCCTGGTATCTGAATCCGAATTACAAGGTGCCGAGTTTCTGGTCCTACTCCATGGGAGTCGAACGCAGCTTCCTGAAGCATGACACCATCAACGTCACCTACGTCGGTAGCCGCAGCTATAACGGCGACGGCAGCGACAACATGAACCATGTGGCCGCTTCCTACGAGAAACCTTGCAATCTGGATATGGGTGGTACCCCCGCCCCTTGCGACAACGACTGGCCTACCAACCCCTTCAAGGGCATCAACGGCTTCCAGGGCTCCAACTACTCGTACTGGAACACTATCCAGGGCTACAACTTCACCCGCCCGTTCCCTGAATTCAGTGACATCACCCAGTGGCAGGTCAACTCACAACGTACCTGGTACAACTCCCTCCAGGTTACCGGTGTCCACAAGTGGAGCAATTCACTCACCATGCATGGCACTTGGACCTATTCGAAGTTGATGGACGAGGGTGGCTGGGCTGACGAAGTCTATCGCGTTCCCTCGAGAACCCTTGACGGCAACGACATGACCCACCGCATCACGCTTTCTGGCGTCTATGTCCTGCCCATCGGCCGCGGCCGTTCCATCCTCCCCCGGGCCAACCGGATCGTTGACAGCGTCATCGGCGGATGGGAACTGGGCAGCCTGTATATCTACCAGACCGGCACTCCCTGGGGCGTTCCTAACAATCCCAGCGAGAACTACATCCACAACGCCAGAGTTTCGCGTCATGTCGACCCAGCCACCGGTTACATCCGTGGCGTCGCCGCATGCGTTCAGCAGTGGCAGAACAACTCCAGCACCGGCAACCAATGGGCTATGGTTCAGCTGCCCTTCAACTACAGCGGTACCTGCTCTCAGGCGGACTTCTCGGTTCTGCCGGAATATGGCGAACAGAAGAATACGGTCTACACCGGTATCCGCATCCCAAGCGACCAGCAGTTTGACGCCAACCTCTCCAAGAACTTCGCCATCGTTGAAGGAATGAAGCTGCAATTCCGCCTCGAAGCCTTCAACGCAGCCAACCATCCTCTGTGGCAGGAAGGCTACGAAGGGAGCGCCCAGGATACAAACTTCGGCACCATCGAAAAGGGACCTTGGGCGCAAAGCAACTTGCCGCGCGAGGTTCAGATTGCACTTAAGCTGATGTGGTAAATCCAACCTCGCCCCGGGAGAGCTACCGCGCCACGCGCTCGGCAACCCTCCCGGGGCGATTTTTTTGCATATGCCGGGAAAAGTGAGCACAACCACTGAAGATGGGAACCCACTCGTCGGGATAAGCAAGGACAACCACAGAAGATGGGTGCCCCAGGTGCCTCGCATTTGGGCACCTGGGAAAGCACACTCCTGGTAGTCCGGCCTTGTCGTGGCCGTCCTTTCCCCGCCACTGAAATGGGTGCCCCCGTCCTTTCCGCAGTTTCATCGCGGAAAGGGTGGGAGAGCACGAACCTCGCTTCGTCCATTGCCGACTATCCCACCAATACCAATACCGCGCCTTCTTTCTGGCGCGGACCAGCCGAAGGCCCAGGTGCCGGGAGAAGTGAGTACAACCACTGGAGCTGGGTGCCCCGTCCTTTCCGCAGTTTCATCGCGGAAAGGGTGGGAGAGCACGAACCTCGCTTCGTCCATTGCCGACTATCCCACCAACACCAATACCGCGCCTTCTTTCTGGCGCGGACCGGCCGAAGGCGGATGGCCCCACCGCAGGTGGCAGGTGGAGGGTAAGATACATCTGAGCCCTAAGGCCACTGGCGCCCCGGCAGGAGAAATATATGCGTTATTACACCCGAGTTCTGTCCAAGCAAGAGGAGTTCCCTTCCCTCGAAGATCTGGCAGACCTCCTCTGCTCCGAGCACCCCAATTGCAAGCTGTCCATCGAAGAGGGCGATCCGGAGGAATGGGAATCCCTTCTGCTCTCCACGGACGACGATGTCGAAATCGCCTTGATCCAGCGCAATCCCGTCTCCGAGGGCTCGCTTGGCGAGGAAGAAATCGCGGAGTTCCTCGAGGAAATCGAGGATTGCAAGCCCGAAAGCGGCGTCGAGTGGCTCCAGAATTACCTGGGCGACGTCAAAACGATCTACGCCTTCCAGCACCTGCCGGGAGCCGATTCCGAGGAGGGCTCCGCCGCTCTCCATGAGCTGCGCTCTTTCCTCTGGAAGCGTGGAAGCGCCATCATCCAGGCTGATATGGAAGGCTTCACCAACGAGGAGGGCTTCCATATCCTCTGGCAGTTCTCCGATTCGGTTTCCGGCGCATGGAACATGGGTGTCCTCCAGGACGGAACCTGGTACCAATTCAAGATGGACCTCGGCGATCCCGACCACCGCGAGGCCTTCCAGCGGGGTGAAGTTCCCTCCGACCTCACCTCAGTCCAGCTTTCCGCCTCGGAAGACTAGCAGGGATCTGTATCCCTGCCGGGTTCGTCCTCCCACCCTCCTTGTGCCCGCCATCACTCGGCCCCTCAATTCCATCGACTAAAATCAACATGAGGAGTTTCGAAAAAATGCCCCGTAAAGCTCTGATTGCCGCCAATTGGAAGATGTTCAAGACGCCTGCTGAAGCCAAGGCGTTCGTCGATGCCTTTTTGCCCCTCGTTGCCGGCCACACCCGCGACGAGATCGCTCTGTTTCCCTCGCCCGTCCTGCTGCCCACGGTGATTGAAGCCGCCGAGGGCTCCAACGTGGCCGTCGGTGCGCAGAACATCCACTTTGCCGAGGAAGGCGCCTTCACCGGCGAGACCTCCGTCGGCCAGCTCCAGGCTGTGGGCGGAACACACACCCTCATCGGCCACTCCGAGCGCCGCCAGTACTTTGCCGAGACCGACGAAATCGTCAACAAGAAGCTCCATACCGCGCTGAAGCATGGCCTCGTCCCGGTCGTTTGCGTGGGCGAAGTTCTCGCCGAGCGCGAAGCCGGCAACACCGCCGATGTGCTCAAGAAGCAGATTGCGGGTGCCCTGGCCGGCATCACCGCAGAAGCCGCCAAGCCCATCGTCATCGCCTATGAGCCCGTCTGGGCCATCGGCACCGGCAAGACCGCTACCCCGGAGATCGCCGTCGACGCGCACAAGATCATCCGCGCCGAAGTGGCCAAGCTCCTGGGCGCTGAAGTCGCCGCCAACCTCCGCATCCTCTACGGCGGCAGCGTCAAGCCCGACAATGCCACCTCCCTCCTCGGCCAGGAAGAGATCGACGGCGCCCTCGTGGGCGGCGCCAGCCTCAAGCCGGAGTCCTTCGCCGGAATCGTCAAGTACTAGCCCGGATATCTCACAGGCCGATTGTCGATTTGGGTGAGTCGGGGCCCGAGAAAAGTGTGGAAAG
>Ga0302276_10004618_pt1 | contig 11547 bp, 8 predicted proteins | sample III_Bog_N2_3_FD_198768 | JGI IMG/M metagenome (GOLD analysis project Ga0302276, IMG submission 198768) | Peat permafrost microbial communities from Stordalen Mire near Abisko, Sweden - III_Bog_N2_3 | ecosystem: Environmental > Terrestrial > Soil > Wetlands > Peat | place: Sweden: Abisko... | reverse complement strand
CGCGCGCGCCTCGGTCATGTCGGTGATCGCCGGCTCCGGCAGTGGATGTCCAACGCGCCGGCCGGCGGGCGCACCGTCCCGTCGCGCAGCGTCAGGTCGAGGATGCGCGTCAGCTTGTTGCTGATCTTCTTGAGCAGGTTGGGCTCGTCGAAGAAGAGCACGTGGCGACCCTTCGAATAGACCTTTCGGGTCTGGCCGCGCGCGGCATTGCAGGCGCGATGCACCCGGTCTCGCGATGCTTGTCGAAGAACGCGGCGATGGCCGCGTTCGACTTCAAGGGATAGTCGGCGCCCTGCAGGAGCACGAAGCGCTCGAAGTCGCCGGCCGCATGGCTGGCCTCGAGCAGACGGGAGGCGAACTCCGCCGACTCCGGCGATTTCGCGTCGACGTGCACGAAGAGGTGGTTGTCGGGCGCGCCCGTCGTCAGCTTGGCGGCGAGCCGGGCAACGTGTTCGGCGTCCCGATGGCAGAGGATGAGGTCGGCGATCTTCATGAGGGCTGGCAATCAGGGGCCGCCGCCGTGCGCCGGCGCGCGGCCAATCGCGACAGGCGCAGGAAGCACCAGCAGCCCCGTCGTTCGAGCCTAGCAGCCCAATCTTGGTGTGTGATGACAGAAGCCCGGCGCAGTGCACCGTCCGGCGCACCAGCGGCGGGCGTCCCGCGCCAGCACCGCGGGTCGCCTGGAATTCGGTCGTAAGCCGGAGATAACAGGGGTCGGAGTCAAGCAATTTACGTCGCGCAATTGCTGGCGGGCAAATTTCATGGCCCCATTTTCAGCCGCGCGTTCGCGCGCCCGGAAGGCCTTTCCTTCACCTATAAATCTCGACGCACCATCCACGTCCCGAACGAGGTTTGACCTCGTCGACGCGCCAATCAGGTGCATGTTGCTGTCGAGCACAAAGTGGTTTTGCACCGTACTGGTGCTGTTGCGCCGCCTCCGCGGCGGTGCACTGGACGCAAGCGTCACCGGCACTCGCCTCCGGTCCGCACGAATGCGACCACGGCGGCCTCTTTCGGTCCGCGTCGAACCGAAGCCATCGCAATCGGCCTGCTTCCTTCAGTAGTTTGCGCGCCTCGCCTTCGCGATCCTGACTCGCTCGGCCGCGTGGCACGGAACCTGCGTTAACGCCTTCGAAAGAAAAATCACACCCACCCACCCAGTCCCAAACTCCCAGGAGAGTCCAGATGAAGAAGTCCGCGCTTGCCGCCGTCGCCGTTGTCGCCATCACCGCAGGTCCCACGATCGCGTTCGCCGACGACGCGCCAGCCGCTCCGGCCGCGGCCGCATCCGCCCCGGATGCCAGCCCCATCACCTACAACATCGGCGTGGTCAGCGACTACCGCTATCGCGGCATCTCGCAGTCCAAGCTCAAGCCGGCGCTGCAAGGCGGCATCGACTATGCGAACGGCCCCATCTACGTGGGCACCTGGCTGTCGACGATCAGCTGGGTCAAGGACGCGATGGTGGCCTACAACGGCGCACAGGCAGCCGCGACTCCTCCCGGACCGATGGTTTCGGAACAGGGCGCGCCGCTCGAATGGGACCTGTACGGCGGAACCAAGGGCGACATCATCAAGGACACGCTGTCGTACGACGTCGGCGTGCTGGCCTATGTCTACCTGGGCCAGAAGTTCCACGACATCGGCCTGTCCAATCCCGACACCGGCGAGTTCTATGGCGCGCTGACCTACGGCGTGTTCACCGGCAAGGTCTCGATCTCCGCCACGCCCCTGTTCGGCGTTCCCAAGAGCAAGGGCAGCCAGTACTACGACCTGAGCGCCAACTTCGACCTCGGCAGCGGCTTCTCGCTGACGCCGGACGCCGCCTACCAGAACATCACCGGCTCCGTTGCCAAGGCCGCGGACCTGTCGTACGGCGACTACTCGCTGACGCTGGGCAAGGACTTCGGCAAGGGCTTCACGGCCTCGCTGCAGGTCATCGCGACCGACGCGAAGAAGGCGGATTACCAAACGTCGACCGGCAAGTTCACCGGCCGCACCGGCGTCGTCGCCGGCGTCAAGTACTCGTTCTGAACGTCCCCCGTTTCTCTCGTGCGCCCGGGGCGACCCGGGTCGTTTTGTTCGACAAGAAGCGGGGGCGACTGCACCCGCAAGCCTGGAGATACCAACCATGAAGATGGTGACTGCCGTCGTGAAGCCCTTCAAGCTCGACGAAGTGCGTGAGGCCCTGAGCGCGATCGGCGTGCAGGGCATCACGGTGACCGAAGTGAAGGGCTTCGGTCGCCAAAAGGGCCATACCGAGTTGTACCGCGGCGCGGAATACGTCGTGGACTTCCTGCCCAAGGTAAAGATCGAGGCCGCCGTCGACGACACGCTCGTCGACCAGGTCATCGAAGCCATCGAGACCTCGGCTCGCACCGGCAAGATCGGCGACGGGAAGATTTTCGTCTCGACGCTCGAGCAGGTGGTGCGCATCCGCACCGGCGAGACCGGCAAGGACGCCTTGTAAGCCGCTTGCCTCCAGACGATTCCCGCACGTTCCAAACGCCACACGCTTCCAACTCCTGAAAGCCTTGCAACCATGAGAAAGCTTCTCGCTTCCCTCGCCCTGGGACTCGCCGTCCTCGGGTTCTCCGCGACATCGTTCGCGGCAGACGACGCGGCCTCCGCGCCGGTCGCCACGGCGGCCGCGCCCGCAGCAGCCAGCGCGCCCGCAGCCGACGCCTCGGCGCCGGCCGCAGCCGCTGCCGCCTCCGGCGCGGCGTCCACCCCGACGATCGTCGAGACCGTCAACAAGGGTGACACCACCTGGATGCTGGTCTCCACCGTCCTGGTCATCATGATGTCGATCCCCGCCCTGGCGCTGTTCTACGGCGGCCTGGTGCGCAGCAAGAACATGCTGTCCGTGCTGATGCAGGTGTTCGTCACCTTCTCGCTGATCGTCGTCCTCTGGTTCGTCTACGGCTACAGCCTGGCGTTCACGGAAGGCAACAAGTTCATCGGCGGGTTCAGCCGGCTGTTCCTCAGCGGCATCTTCGATCCTGTCGCCGGCACCTTCACGAAGGCGGCCACGTTCAGCAAGGGCGTGATGATCCCCGAGCTGGCCTACGTGGTGTTCCAGGCGACCTTCGCCGCGATCACCTGCTGCCTGATCGTCGGCTCGTTCGCCGAACGCATCAAGTTCTCGGCCGTGCTGCTGTTCATGGTGATCTGGTTCACGTTCAGCTACTGCCCGATCGCGCACATGGTCTGGTTCTGGCAAGGTCCGGACGCCTACACCAGCGCCGACGTCGTCGACAAGATGAACGCCAGCGCCGGCATGATCTGGCAATGGGGCGCGCTCGACTTCGCGGGCGGCACCGTGGTGCACATCAACGCCGCTATCGCCGGCCTGGTGGGCGCGTACTGCATCGGCAAGCGCATCGGCTACGGCAAGGAAGCGTTCACGCCGCACTCGCTGACGCTGACCATGGTCGGTGCCTCGCTGCTGTGGGTGGGCTGGTTCGGCTTCAACGCCGGCTCGGCGCTCGAAGCGGGCGACTCCGCCACCCTGGCGTTCCTGAACACCTTCCTGGCCACCGCCGCGGCAACGCTGACGTGGTCGCTGGGTGAAGCGCTGCACAAGGGCAAGGCCTCGATGCTGGGCGCCGCTTCGGGTGCCGTCGCCGGCCTCGTGGCGATCACCCCGGCTGCCGGCAACGTCGGCATCGTCGGCGGCGTCGTCCTCGGCGGTATCGCCGGCTTCGCCTGCCTGTGGGGCGTGACCGGCCTGAAGAAGATCCTCGGCGCCGACGACACGCTCGACGTGTTCGGCGTGCACGGTGTCGGCGGTATCGTCGGCGCCCTGCTGACCGGCGTGTTCAACAACCAGAAGCTGGGCGGCCCGGGCCAGGTCACCGACTGGGTCAAGATGACCGTCGGCTCCAACGGCATCTGGGATCAGCTGCTGATCCAGGCCAAGGCCGTGGGCGTGACGCTGATCTGGTCGGGCGTGGTCGCCTTCATCGCGTACAAGATCGTCGACCTGACGATCGGCCTGCGCGTGACGGAAGAAGAAGAGCGCGAAGGCCTGGACGTCTCGTCCCACGGCGAAACCGCTTACGCCAAGTAAGTTTTCCAGGGGGCGCTGCCACGGTTGGCGTGGCAGGCCGAGAGAGCTTTGGGGCTGCTCGCAAGGGCAGCCCCTTTTTGCTTGTGCGCCCGTCAGCGCGGGCGCCGGCGCGCTCGCCAGGCGAGCAGCCCCGACGCGCACAGCATCAGCGCGGGCGCGCAGGGTTCGGGCACGGGCGTGATGTCCGTGCTGTAGGCATCCACCGAGCCGAAGAACAATCCGTCGGCGCCGAATGCCGTGAGGTTGTCGAACGAGATCTCGATGCGATGCGCATCGGTCGTCGCGGTGACGCGCCCAGCGTGCTGGCCTGTTCCGCGTAGACGCCGTCTGCGCTGACGTCGTTCAGGCCGGTCACGTCCGTCAGCTTGAGGAAGGCCGAGGCCCAGGCGTCGTCTGCGGTCGACAGCGCGGACGCGCTGGCATCGGCCGAGATGACCAGGCGGGTCTGCGCGGACAGCGTGAACGGCAGGACGGTGCTGCCGTCGCCCAGCTGCACCGTGGCGGCGCCATACGCGCCCGCCTGCGCAGCCGACGTCCAGGCCATGGCCCCGGCACCCGCGCCGTACACGTCGCCCGACATCGACGCGGCCGCCGCAGCGCCGCCGCGCGCGCTCGTGGAGGAAGCGGGCGCGAACGCGGCGCCGCCGAAGTGGGCGTCCGTGAACACGTCGGGCGGCGCGCCGCTCTCGGCAGCGACGAACGATCCGCCCGCCACGTTCTGGAAGGTCACGGACGGCGCGACGCCGTCGCTCGCATCCAGGTCGATCAACTGCACCTGGAAGTCGGTCAGCTCTGCCACGGCGGTGCTCGCGAATGACGGCGCGGCCAGCGTCGACGCAACGGCGGCCGCGAGTGCGATGGCGTGTCTTTTCACGATGTCTCCTGCCGTATTTCCGCCTTCTCCGCCGATCGGAGGCAGCGCCGCACCACTCTAGGCGAGCGCTCGGAAGCCGAACTCGACCGTCGCGCAACCATCTGTAGCCATTCGTCAGCAAATGACCTTTGCAGCACGCGGCGGCATTCCTGGTCGACGACTTCGGCACACCGCTTGCCGACATGCCTGCCATATCGACAAGCGGTGGAATTTTTTGCATTCACCGCCGCGATCCAGCCGTCGGCCTCGCTCGGCATTGCGCAAGCGCATATCCCTGCGCAGCAGCCTTGCCTCGCGACCAGCCGTTCTCCGACTTCTCGCATCCGACACCGCTGGCATGAACTGGAAAATCAGCTATCACGAACTCCACGCCGCGCTGCTGCGACGCGTCTTCCGACATCCGTCGACCTATGCGGCGCTGTGCGAGCGGCGCTGGACGATCGCGCCCGCCGAAAGCCGCATCGAGCCGCGTGCGGTCTACCTGGGCGACGAGCTCGAGCGTGTGCGCGGCGTTCAGGAAGACACCAACATGGAGGCCGAGATCCGGCGCGTCGAGGGCGGCCCCCGCGAGCACGCCGCGACCATCGGCTACCGGTTGACAGACGTGCGCCTGACGAGCGGCCACCTGGTCAAGGGCGCGATGAGCCACGCGATCTCGCAGAGCTCAGGCCATGTCGCCGCAGCCGAGCAGGTCGAGCTGTCGACCGCGGCCGTCGGTTCCACGCTGATGGGATCGATCTATTTCGGGCACTGGATGCGCGACGACGCCACGCTGCGCCTGGCCGTCCAGGATCTCGCGCCAACGATAGACATCGAACACCAGCCCTATTCGCACGCCGCCGGCTATCGGGAACTGCTGTCGCTGCCGGAGCGCGTCGTGGCCAAGGGGCGCTTTCGGGAGCTGATCCTGCTCGATGACTGGGGTCAGAACGCCTACAAGCGGCGGCGCTACCAGGCGCTGCGTTCGACGTTCCGGCGCTCGATAGCCGGAGCAGGAAACGAGCGCATCTACCTCAAGCGCGGCGCGGCCAACGGCGTGCGCGGACGCAACTTGCTCAACGCGCCGGATGTCGAGGCGGCGCTGGTGGCCCAGGGATTCAGCGTCGTCGATCCCGACACCATGGCGGCCGACCAGATCGCGCGTCTGGCCACCGATGCCAAGATCATCGTCGGCGTGGAAGGCAGCCACCTGGCCCACGCGATCTATCCGATCGCCGACGGCGGCACGCTGGTGGTGTTGCAGCCGCCCATGCGTTTCAACAACGTGTACAAGGACCTGTCTGACGCGGTGGGCCTGCGCTACGCGTTCACCGTCGGCGACCCCGGTGACGGCGGCTTCAGCATCGACGTCAACCGTTTGAACCGCCTGCTCGATCGCCTGGCCGCCTGACGCCGGCCACGGCGCGCCCTTGCATCGGGCGCAACCGCCTCCACCTGGGCTGGCGCGAAGCCGCGCCTTAGAATCGTTTTCCAGCCTCCCAGGATCCCGTCATGGTTCCCCATCTCGTCACCGCGTTGACCGGCCCGATCAACGAACTCGAGCAGCGCGTGCTCGAATCGATGCCCGCGATCGAACGCTGGTTCCGGCTCGAATGGATGGAGCACACGCCGCCGTTCTACACCTCGGTGGACGTCCGCAATGCCGGCTACAAGCTGGCGCCGGTGGACACCAACCTGTTCCCGGGCGGCTTCAACAACCTCACCGAACCCATGCTGCCGCTGGCGATCCAGGCGGCGATGGCGGCGATCGAGAAGATCTGCCCCGAGGCCAAGAACCTGCTGCTGATCCCGGAGAACCACACCCGCAACTCGTTCTACCTGATGAACGTGAAGCAGCTCGTGCGCATCTTCTCCAGCGCCGGCCTGAACGTGCGCCTGGGCTCGCTCGATCCGGCCATCACGGAGCCCACCGAGCTGCAGCTGCCCGACGGCAGCTCGCTCACGTACGAGCCGCTGCTGCGCACCCCGCGCCGCCTGGGCCTGAAGGACTTCGACCCCTGCACGGTGCTGCTCAACAACGACCTGTCGGCCGGGCTGCCCCGCATCCTCGAGAACCTGAACGAGCAATACCTGCTGCCGCCGCTGCACGCGGGCTGGGCCGTGCGTCGCAAGACCAACCACTTCCACAGCTACGAGGAAGTGGCCAAGAAATTCGCCAAGCTGCTGGGCATGGATCCGTGGCTGATCAACCCGATGTACTCGCACTGCGGACAGGTGAACTGGGCCGAAGGCACGGGCCTGGACTGCGTGCAGACCAACGTCGACGCGCTGCTGACCAAGATCCGCCGCAAGCACAAGGAATACGGCATCAGCGAGAAGCCGTTCGTCGTGGTCAAGGCCGACAACGGCACCTACGGCATGGGCGTGATGACGGTGCGCGACGCCAAGGAGCTCGACGAGGTCAATCGCCGCACTCGCAACAAGATGGACGTGGTCAAGGACGGCCAGCAGGTCACCGAGGTCATCATCCAGGAAGGCGTGCCGACCTACGAGCGAGTGAACGAGGCCGTGGCCGAGCCGGTCGTCTACATGATCGACCGCTACGTCGTCGGCGGCTTCTACCGCATGCACGCCGAGCGCGGCATCGACGAGAACCTCAACGCGCCGGGCGCGAGCTTCGTGCCGCTGGCGTTCGCCGAGAGCTCGCACCTGCCCAAGCCCGGCGAGAAGCCCGGCGTCAGCGCCCCGAACCGGTTCTACATGTACGGCGTGATCGGCCGGCTGGCGATGCTGGCTGCCTCTTACGAGCTGGAAGCGACCGACCCCGAGGCCGAAGTCTACGAATGAGCCGCAGCGGTTCGGCTGCCACGGCTGCCGGCATGGTGTCCAGCGCCGTGGTCACCAAGGCGAGCACGCCTGCGTCTCGCGTACGCGCGAAGCCGAACTAAACGAAGCGAGCCAACGATGGGGATGCCTCTCGCGAACAGCCTGTTGCTGGAACTGCCAGTGCCGTTGCGCCGTGTCGCCGGCGTGCTGCACGTGGAGGCGCAGGCCCACAACGGCATGCAGCGCTGGCTGGACAACTTCGAGCACCTGGTGATCTGCGCGCCCGTCATCCCGGAATCACAGGTCGACTCGACGATGGACTGGAAGCCCGCGCAGGACCTGCTGGCCGGCCGCCGCCTCACGCTGCACGAACTGCCCTGGGGCTATCACCCGCGCGACCACTTGCGCCATCGCGGCGCCGTGCGTGCGCTCTTTCGCGGCCTGATCCCGCGCAGCCGGTTCCTGTGCTTCTCGAACCTGGGCTGGTCCGGCGCCTGGGGCAACATCGCCGCGGATGAAGCGCGCCGCGCCGGCCGGCCGTACGCGGTATGGCTGGACTGGGAGCTGCACGCCAGGCCGCTGGGCGCGCACGCCGGCCGCCTCAAGCGGACGGTGCTGAACCTGCGCCGAGGATTCGAGCGCCGCCGCGCCATCCACGCCATCCGCCACGCCTCGCTGGGCCTGTTCCATGGCCGCACGGTGTACGACGCCTACGCCGCCATTTCGCGCGAGCCGCACGTCGTGCACAACGTGCACCTGAAGAAGGACGACGTGATTCTGGAGGAGGCGCTGCAGCGGCGGCTCGCGCGGGTCGATGACCGGAGGATCCGCATCGGCTATGTCGGGCGCGTCCACACGATGAAGGGGCCGCTGGACTGGATCGCGGCGATCGCCGCGGCGGCCGCACACCCCGGCATCGGCGTCCGGATCGAGGCCGCCTGGCTGGGCAACGGGTCGCTGCTGGAGCAAGCCCGCGAGGACGTCCGCCGCCGCGGGCTGGAGCACGTGATCTCGTTTCCGGGCGGCGAGAGTGATCGCGCCAAGGTGTTGGAGTTCCTCCGCTCGCTGGACCTGTTCGTGTTCTGCCACAACACGCCCGAGTCGCCGCGCTGCCTGCTCGAGGCCTTGATGGCCGGCGTCCCGCTCGTGGGCTATTGGAGCTCTTTCGCCCAGGACCTCGTCCAGGCCGAGGGCGGCGGCGACTTCGTGCCGATCGGCGACGTCGAAGGCCTGGCCGATGCCATCGTCCACCAGTTGGAAGACGCGGCACTGCGCCAGCGCAATACCTTGGCGGCGTGGCGATCGGGCATGCATTTCTCGGACGACGCGGTGTTCACGCACCGCAGTGACCTGATCAAGCGCCACCTGGCTCCTTGACCACCGACGGCTTGCGGCCGCGCCCTCTTTCGATCCAGCGACAGGCCGGCTGACGATGCTGGCCACGTCGCACGGCCTGGGCCACCGACCCCGACCCGAGTCCGAGGTCTGCGGATGATCGGCGCCGGTGCGGTCGTCGTGCCTGCCGGCACGCGGCCTGCTACTGTCGCTGCGACAACGCGCGCGCCCGCGCGACGCCGAACTGACCGAAGCGAACGAACGATGGGGATGCCTCTTCCGAACTGCCTGCTGCTGGAACTGCCAGTGCCGTTCCGCCGCACAGGCGACGCATTGCATGTGGAGGCGCAAGCCCACAACGGCATCCAGCGCTGGCTGGACAACTTCGAGCACCTGGTGATCTGCGCGCCCGTCATCCCGGAATCACAGGTCGACTCGACGATGGACTGGAAGCCCGCGCAGGACCTGCTGGCCGGCGGCCGCCTCACGCTGCACGAACTGCCCTGGGGCTATCACCCGCGCGACCACGTCAAGCATCGCGCCGCCGTGCGCGCGCTGTTTCGCGACCTGATCCCGCGCAGCCGGTTCCTGTGCTTCTCGAACCTGGGCTGGTCCGGCGCCTGGGGCAACATCGCCGCGGAAGAAGCACGACGCATCGGTCGGCCGTATGCGGTGTGGCTGGACTGGGAACTGCACGTCACGCCGCTGGGCGCGCAGGCCGGCCGCCTCAAGCGGACAGTGCTGAACCTGCGCCGCGGCTTCGAGCGCCGCCGTGCCATCCACGCCATCCGCCACGCCTCGCTGGGCCTGTTCCATGGCCGCACGGTGTACGACGCCTACGCCGCGATCTCGCGCGAACCGCACGTCGTGCATGACGTGCACCTGAAGAAGGACGACGTGATTCCGGAGGAGGCGCTGCAGCGGCGGTTAGCACGGGGCGACAACCGGATCCGCATCGGCTATGTCGGGCGCGTCCACGAGATGAAGGGGCCGCTGGCCTGGATCGCCGCGATCGCCGCGGTGGCCGCACACCCCGGCATCGGCGATCGGATCGAGGCGACCTGGCTGGGCAACGGGCCGCTGCTGGAACAGGCCCGCGAGGATGTCCGCCGTCGCGGGCTGGAGCACGTGATCTCGTTTCCGGGCGGCGAGAGTGATCGCGCCAAGGTGGTGGAGTTCTTCCGCTCGCTGGACCTGTTCGTGTTCTGCCACAACACGCCCGAGTCGCCGCGCTGCCTGCTCGAGGCCTTGATGGCCGGCGTGCCGCTCGTCGGCTACTGGAGCGCCTTCGCGCAGGACCTGGTCGAGGCCGAGGGCGGCGGCGACTTCGTGCCGATCGGCGACGTCGAAGGCCTGGCGCAGGCCATCATCCACCAGTTGGAAGATGCACCGCTGCGCCAGCGCAATACGCTGGCCGCGCGGCGGTCGGGCACGCATTTCTCGGACGATGCGGTGTTCGCGCATCGCAGCGAGCTGATCAAGCGTCACCTGGCCGGCTGATTGCCGCCGCTTGCGGCCGCGGCACCAGCGGCCCGTGGCCGCGACCCAATTCGATGAACGGCAGTTCGATCCAGCGATAGGTGGCCTGCGAGGCCAGGTACGTCAATGCCACCGTCCCGACGACGGCGAATACGTTGGCCTCGACCATGCCCAGCCCGAACTGCCGCACAGCCAGGTACTGCACGACCTGCAGGATGGGCAGGTGCAGCAGGTAGGTCGAATAGGACGGCAGGCCCAGATGGCGCGCGGCATGCGACGCGAAGATCGGGTCGTAGACCGAGGCGATTGCCTTGCCGAGCCGGCCCGGCCTGTCCTTCAACAACGACGCGCCGAAGAACAGCACCCAGATCCCCGGCGCCCACTGCGTCGCCGGCGGCCAGTGCAGATAACCCGCCGCGAGGATCAACAGCGCGATCCACGAGCCGCGGCTTTGCGACCGGTGCACGAGCAGGCAGCTGACGATGCCGATCGCGAACAGCAGCGCCGCTCCAGGCAGCAAGCTGGGCAGGACGAAAGCCCCGAAGGTGCCGCGCAGGTAGCCGCGGTACGCCGCCAGGGCGACGACCGCCAGGACGACGGAGGGCCACCGCCGCCGCGCCGCCCACACCACCAGCGGTGCCACCAGGTAGAACTGCCACTCCAGCGACAGGCTCCAGGCCGGCCGCAGGAACGCGTACTGCGATTCGAAGACCACGTTCGACGACACGGCACCGTGCAGCAGCGACAGGTGCAGCAGCAGGTTCTCGACGAAGCCCGTGCCGGCCAGCGCCTGGCGCTGCCTGGCCAGGCGCGCGAGCTCGGGCATCGGAAAGACGTCGGCCGCCGGCAGCGACAGGAAGGTGTCGAAGTTCAGCCAGGTCGCACCGATGGCGAACAACAGCGCCACCAGGTAGATCGGGTAGATCCGCAGGAAACGCCGCTTGATGTAGCGGCCATAGGGCTCCTGCTTGGCGAGCAGCAGGTGCGTGATGACGAAGCCGCTCAGGATGATGAACAGCGA
>Ga0302276_10004616_pt1 | contig 11549 bp, 9 predicted proteins | sample III_Bog_N2_3_FD_198768 | JGI IMG/M metagenome (GOLD analysis project Ga0302276, IMG submission 198768) | Peat permafrost microbial communities from Stordalen Mire near Abisko, Sweden - III_Bog_N2_3 | ecosystem: Environmental > Terrestrial > Soil > Wetlands > Peat | place: Sweden: Abisko... | reverse complement strand
GTATGCACAATCCGCCGACACTGCGACATCCAGTCAGCCCATTTCCGCTAGTGTGGCGGCTGTTCCCCAATGGCTTCCTATCCCAATTCCGCCTGCCTTGTATGAAAAATGGAGGAAGTACGGACAATGGGATTATAAGCAGCAAGGATTCCAATACCGCGACTTCACACTATTCAATTTTGGCGCGACGGGTAGTGCCGCAGGTTTGGATGAGAAGTCACTCGCTGCACTGGCACAGTCATCCAATCCCACGAGAGACGACATAAGAAGCCTTGACTACCCCGAATTGCAAGGCAATTTTTTGCGCGATGCAGAAGGATTAGAAAGACTGCGAACGATGGCAGTACAGGATGCACATCTGATACGAATAGCGGCAGATTTCACGTGGCTTGACACGGACACTAAGTGGCCACGCGAAAACGTTGGTTTCAGTGAGGCCCGCTGGAGCGAATATCGGTCGGCGTTCAAGAAGCTGTCCTTGTTGGAAGGGATAGTACGCACTGAGGATTTTCCTGGCGCGATATTCTTTATCACTCGCACGGAAGGGCTGTGTACCGGAGGTTCCAGTGCCGGGTATGTCTTTTCGACTGCACCGCTCGCTCCGACTGCAAGATCGCCGCAAGATTATCTAGACGGTGAGGCCCGCAAGAACCCGAGCAGGAATTACGCATATGTGTTTAAGCCTTTGAAAGCAAATTGGTATGCGTTTTACCAGATCGACTGGTAGACCCGAATCATTGTCCGCGTGATCGTTGGCGGAAGATTACCCAGGCGCGAATCGAGCGTCATGAGGCAAATTCCGGGGTTCCGGTCGTATCACCGGCTATCCGTAAGTTACTACTTTGAGTAACAATTTCGGCTGATCCGGCGCGTTGCGCCCCATACCCACCCCCGGTATACTATTCCCATGCACGTCCACGCGGCGCCCGCCTCCCCAGGCGCGAGCCGAACCAAAACCGTGTTGCGCTTCTCGCTGGTGGCCACGCTCGCCTACGTCGTCGTCACCTTTGTATTCGGCCTGCGCGCCCACTCGCTGGCGCTGCTGTCGGAGGCCGGCCACAACGCTTCCGATTTCCTGGCCCTGCTGCTCAGCTTCGCCGCCGTCTACTTCCAGACCCGCCCGGCCAGCCACTCCAAGACCTTTGGTTACCAGCGGGCCGGGGTGCTGGCGGCTTTTATCAACGCGGCCACACTCATCGTCATTTCGCTCTGGATCGCCTTCGAAGCTGTGCATCGGCTGTCAGCCCCGGTGGCCGTGCAGCCGCGGCTGATGATGATTGTCGCCGCGGCCGGCGTGCTGATGAACGGCGCGATTGCCGCGCTGCTCTGGGGCGTGGCCCGCGACGTCAACATGCGCTCCGCCTTTCTGCACATGGCCGGCGACACGCTTTCGACCGCCGCCGTCATCGCCGGCGGCGCAGGCATCCTGTTCACCGGCCAAAACTGGATCGACCCGGTCCTCTCGCTGGTGATCGCCGCGCTCATCCTCTGGTCCAGCCTCGGCATCGTCCGCGAGACGCTCAACATCCTGCTTGAAGGCACACCCCGCGATTGCTCGCTCCGTGAGATTCGCGCCGGCATGGAAGCCGTCGAAGGCGTCATGAACGTCCACGACCTCCACGTCTGGAGCCTCGGCTCGCAGTCCCGCGCCCTGGCCTGCCACGTCTGCATCGCCGACATTCCGCCATCCGAGAGCGCCTGCATCCTCGTCGCGCTCCAACACGTGCTCAAAGTGCACTTCCACATCGCCCACACCACCATCCAGTTTGAGCACACCGGCTGCGGCGAGCTCGATGGCTGCGTGGTCCCCATCGAAGAGATGGCCGCATCGGAGTCCGCACGTGCCCATCACCACGGCCACGCGCACTGATTCGTCCATCAGAAAGACCCATGGAACTCATCGCCGGCAATAGCCGCGCTCCCCTCACGGCCGCTCGCTGTGCCGCAATCAAACTCAGTTGTGAATCGGTTTGACGCCTCACTTATAGATAGGTAACAACTAATAGAATAGTTGTTAAGAACTAAGTCGGAACTTACAAATTTTCTAAGTTCATCGCTCACACTCCGGGCAATCCTCTGTCTATCTGGGTAACTTTCACTGGAGGACTTACCGTGAGTTACAAGAAGTCAGCAAGCCTGTCGCTCTCATTCGCATTTTTCGTTTCCTGCTTGATCCCGCTCAACTGCCTCGTCTCTTCCGCACGCGCGCAAACCGGCGATCCCGCCCCGGCGCAAAAGAAGTTCACCCCCTCGGCGGATCTCTCGCTTGGCGGCTTCGGCCAATTGACGGCCACGCGCACCCCTGCCACCACCAATGTCTACGGCCTGACCGGAACCGGATTCACCCAGACCACGCAAGGCGCGGCTGCATCGGCCGGCCTGCTGGCCACATTTCACCAGTCGCTCCGGCCGTGGCTCGGTTACAACGCCAACTTCGGCTTCACGCGGCTCACCGAGCAGTATTCCAACGGCATGCAATTTGTCCCCAACTCCACCTCGGGGTTATCGCCGTCCTCCAGCTTTATTCGCGGAGCAGTCAGAACCAATATGTATGAGGCCACAGTTGCCGCTGTATTAGATGGCCCGCGTAGCCGGCGCTTCAGCACCTTTACCCAGGTCGGCGGCGGTGGACTCTTCTTCGATCCGCTGAGCAGCATCCAGGGCGCCCGGCAGCAGGTCCGGCCGGCTCTGCTCTTCGGCGCCGGCGCTAACTTCAAGCTCACCCCGCGCCTCGACCTGCGCGCCGAGTACCGCGGCCTGCTCTATAAGAGCCCGGACTTTACCCTGCCCGATATCTATCCCGGCCTGTCCCCGACAAGCCAGTTCCCGATGACTCGCCTGTTCACCGTCACCAGCGAACCCACCATCAGCCTGGTCTATCACCTCGGCCATGCGCAACCAGCCCCGGCATCGCAGCACAAGTTCTAACCGGGACAATCGCGCCCATGCGAGCGGATAGCGAGTTCGCCGCGGCGAACCCCACCGCAGATGGTTACTGCCGCGTCTGCTCGGCAATCAGCTGCTGAAAGGCAGGCATGCCGCGCAGCACGGCAAACTCGCTGTCGGCCTCAATCTTCTTGGTGCTGATGAATCCCTCATTCAGCGCCATGCGCAGGTAGTCGATCGCGCAGTCGTTCATCCCCGCGCGCGCGCACCCCTTGGCCATGTAGTAGTTCATCGCCCCGCGCTCTTCTACTGACGCCGGGTTCTGCACGCGCGGCCCGCTGCTCGTCTTGAAGATGCCAGGGTCGATCTCCAGCGCCGTCTTGTAGGCTTCCCAGCCCTTCTTGAACTTGCGCTGCGCCAGCAGGTTGGTGCCCAGATTCTTGTTGATCAGCGCCGAGCGGGGATCAAGCTTGAGCGCCCTTTTATAAAGCCGCTCCGCGCTGCCGTATTCCTTCTCCGCGTCGTAAATCGTCCCCAGGTTATTCAGTACCCGCGAGTTCTTCCCGTCCAGCCGCAGCGATGCCTGGTAGCAGCGCGCCGCATCGACCAGGTTGAACATCAATTGGTAAGCAATCCCCATCTTGTTCCACACGTCCGGTGAGTTCGATGGGGCCCGCTTATACGCCTCGATGGCTGCCTGGTAGCGCTGCCGCCCCATCAACGCATCGCCCACCTCTTCCGGCGTAGGCGGCGGCTGCGGCGCCAGTCCGCTTGGCAGCGTGGCCGCGGCCGGCGCCGTGATCGGAGCCGGCGCCGGCGCGGAAATCTGCATCGCTTCCTGCACGGCCGGCAGGGCCGGACTCCAGGCATCCGGGTTCTGCGTTCGCACCGCGCTCGAATGCGCAAGAACTGGTAGAGCGAGGGCCGCCAAAACCGTGAGCGCCGGCAGCCCGTAGCGCCGCATGTGCCAACTCATATTCCCTCCTTCAAGAAGGAACCCGAGCGATCCATCCACCCCGTCGCCCATTCCCATGCGAACTCCCCCACATTAGACCACCAAACAGCTCCCGCATGCCGCAAAAAGTGGTGCCCATCCCCGCCCGGACCGGCAAAATGCGGGAATCCACCCGCTGCAAGGTAGACTGTTTCCCAAGCGGGCGCCCCAGCCCGCCGGAGGCCAACCCATGAGCTCCACCGGAGAGTGTTGTCGTCAGTTGGACGTTTCTGCTCGCTTCAGCAGCGTGCGCCAGCGCACCCTCGCCCTCTGCGCGCCCCTCACCCCAGAGGACATGATGGTCCAGTCCTGCCCCGAGGCCTCGCCCGCCAAGTGGCACCTGGCCCACACCGCCTGGTTCTTTGAGTCCTTCATCCTCCGCGAATTTCTGCCCGGTTATCGCCTCTTCAATCAGGACTTCCCCTGGCTCTTCAACAGCTACTACCAGAGCTTTGCCGCCTTCCCTGAGAAGCGCCTTCGCTCCTCTTTTTCCCGCCCCTCGCTCGATGAAGTTCTGGCCTATCGCGCCCACGTCGATCGCGGCATCGAAGACCTGCTTGACCACCTGCACTCCGCCCCTCCCGATCACGAGGCCCTCCTTCGCATCGAGCTCGGCGCCAACCACGAAGAGCAGCACCAGGAGCTGCTCCTCACCGACATCCTCCACGCCCTCTACACCAACCCCCTCCGCCCCGCCTACCTGCCTCTCGCCGATGAAGCGAATGCCGCCGGTCCCTCGTCCGCCGCGGCGGAGGTGCCGAGGGAAACCGCACTCCGTTACGACACCTACCCCGGCGGCCTCATCGAAGCCGGATACTCCGGCCCCGGCTTCTGCTTCGACAACGAGCGCACCCGCCACCGCGTCTGGCTTGAGCCCTGCCAGCTCGCCACCCGTCTCGTCACCTGCGCCGAGTTTGCTGCCTTCATCGCCGATGGCGGCTACCGCCGTCCCGAGCTCTGGCTCTCCGCCGGCTGGGACGCCGTCCAGACCCTCAAATGGCGCGCGCCCCTCTACTGGGACCAGGCCGAGGGCGGCGACGGTCGCATCTTCACCCTCCGCGGCGACCTGTCTCTGGCTCAGCTCCACGACGCCCCCGTCAGCCAGGTCAGCTACTTTGAAGCCGACGCCTACGCCCGCTGGGCCGGTCACCGTCTGCCCACTGAGTTCGAGTGGGAAGCCGCAGCCGCCAGCCGGCCCGTCCAAGGCAACTTCCTCGACTCCGGAGAGCTCAGGCCCACCCCCGCCACCGGCCCCGACCAAAACGAGAACAGTGCGAAGCACCACTACGGAGACTGCTGGCAATGGACCGCCAGCGCCTATCTCGCCTACCCCGGCTTCCAGCCCCTCGGCGGCGCGCTCGGCGAGTACAACGGCAAGTTCATGAGCGGCCAAATGGTGCTCCGCGGCGGCTCCTGCCTCACCCCCGCCGCCCACATCCGCGCCACCTACCGCAACTTCTTTGCCCCTGAAACCCGCTGGCAGTTTTCCGGCATCCGACTGGCTTTGTAGCTTTTACCGCTCTCGCTGCATCCAAGGGAAACAATGAATCCGATAGCCTTCCCCGGCGCCCTCGAGCCCGCCGTCCTGGCCCGCACTGAATCTTCCGTCGCCTCGGCCGTCCGCGAGGGCCTGTCCACCATCCCCAGGCGTCTGCCGCCCTGGCTCTTCTACGACCACGACGGCTCCTTGCTCTTTGAGCAGATCACCCGCCTGCCCGAGTACTACCTCACCCGCATTGAACGAGAGATTTTTGCAGCCCATGCGCCCGCGATCATCACCCAGGCTGCGGAAGCACACAACGTCGAGTCGGCCAGTCTGCGCCCATCGCGCCTCAGAATCGTCGAGCTCGGCGCCGGCTCCGCAGACAAAACCCGCCTCCTGCTCAAAGCAGCCGTCGATCATCAGCGCAAAGTACTCTACGAGCCCGTCGACGTCTCATCCAGCGCTCTTGAAATCGCCCGCTCCCGCATCGAAGAGGAGATTCCCGGCGTCACCGTCGCCCCGCGCGTCATGGACTACACCCGCGACTTCGATCTCGATCCCGCCGCGCGCAACGAAAAAAGGCTGGTCCTGTACATCGGCTCAAGCATCGGCAACTTTGACCCCGAGCCGGCCGCGCGACTGCTCGACGGCATCCGCGCCGCGCTCGACACCCGCGACGCGCTCCTGCTCGGCGTCGACCTGCGCAAAAGCGAGTCCACGCTCCTCGCCGCCTATGACGACGCCGCCGGAGTCACTGCCCGCTTCAACCTCAACCTGCTCGCCCGCCTCAACCGCGAGCTCGAAGCGGACTTCGACCTCAGCGCCTTTGCCCACCGCGCCGTCTGGAACCCGGCTCACTCGCGCATGGAGATGCATCTCGAAAGTCTCGCCGCGCAGACCGTCCGCCTGGCCGCCCTCGACCTCGAAGTCGACTTCGCCGCAGGCGAACGCATTCACACCGAGAATAGCTACAAATACGCCCCCGGCCAGGTCGAAGCCATGCTCACCGCCGCCGGCTTCGCACCCGAGTCAACCTGGACCGATGCGCGCAACTGGTTCGCCGTCTATCTTGCGCGAGTTTTGTAAAAGTGCCTGGCGCAGCCGTTGAAAAGGGGCCCGACCCAAAGGCATTGCAAGGGCCTCATCGGCTTTGTAAAAGGGCCTGACTTCAGTCAGGCCAAATCCTCGGCCCTATAGACTCCGGGCTTCAGCCCCTGCAAAAGCTTCCACCGCCCGAGAAACCCGCGCTCCGCCCATTACTTCGGCGAAGCAATCCGATAGATCATTGCATCATGCGTCGTGATCTCAATCGGCATATGGCCGCTCAGCGTCACCATCTTGCCCGTCCACAGGTCTTTCGCCTCCTGCGGCCCATGCAACCCCAGCCGCGCCAGGTCCAGGTGGAACGGATGCGTCGAGTAGCGGCTGTCCCCCGCCGCCAGAACCGCCACGGCCACAGCGCCGCCAGACAAGTGCCGCGTCCACACCTCCACCTCGCCGTCGGAGTAAGCCCGCGTTCCCTGCTTGCCCAGCTTGTCCTGGTTCACGGCAATCACGTCCCGGTTGGTCAGGATGGCGTTGACCTCCGGCGTCATGTGCGGCAGATCGTTGCCCGCCAGCAGCGGCGCAGCCAGTATCGCCCACAGCGCAAAGTGCGCGCGATTCTCCTCGATCGTCAGCTTCCCGTTGCCCACCTCCAGCATGTCCGGATCGTTCCAGTGCCCCGGCCCCGCATACTTCGCCAGACTATCCTGCTGCTCCAGGATCGCGTAGATCCGGTCCCACGTCGGATTGATGTCGTCTGTCGTGCGCCACAGGTTGCCGCCCATCGCCGGAGCCCACTCCCACGGCGCATCCCAGCCATACTGGCAGAGTGAAAACACAATCGGCCGACCCGTCGCCTTCAGCGCCTTGGCCATCTTGTCATACGCGGCAAACATCAGCCGCATCTGCGCAGCCTTGTCGTTCGGCGCCTGCTTCTCCATCACGTCGGGGATAAAGCTGCACAGGTCGTACTTCAAATAGTCGATGCCCCAGTCCGCGTACATCTTCGCGTCCTGCTCCTCGTGCCCCAGCGACGCCGCAAAACCGCCGCACGTCTTCGTTCCTGGCCCCGAATAGATGCCGATCTTCAGCCCCTTCGAGTGCACATAATCCGCCAGCGCCTTCATGTCCGGAAACTTGGAGTTCGTGTGCAGCACGCCGTTCGCGTCCCGCTCGCCCTCCCACGTGTCGTCGATATTCACGTAGATGTAGCCCGCGTCCTTCATGCCGTTGGCCACAATCTGGTCCGCCGAGTCGCGAATGTCCTTGTCCGTCACCTTCTCGGCAAAATAGTTCCAGCTGTTCCACCCCATCGGCGGCGTAAGCGCCACCTGCGATTGTGCCTGGGCAGCAGCCGTCAAACCACACGTTGCGGCCACAGTCAGCACGGCAACAGAGAGCGAAGCGAAGAAGCGCATAGTGCAGTCCCCTTTTTCTTGAAAACGATTACAAACGGCATTCTATGCCGCCGCCCACGCCTTGGGCAATGCTATCTCTAAATCTAAAGCTGGCATCAAGAAATTACCTGTCATCCTGAGCGAACGGGGCCCCAAACGCTTTTCAGTTTGGGGGTGGTGAGTCGAAGGATCTGCGGCTAAACTTCTGGATTTATGGCACGAACTTCAGAGATGCCACACTAGCGTACCCTAGTCGAAAGCAAGCTTTTGCCGCACCCACGGAGATCACCCCATGTCCAACGCAGCCCCCAGCGTCTCTGAACTCTTTCTCGCCTTCTCGCACCGCAAGCTCGTCGACCACTACTGGCCACGCCTGCGCGCCTCGGTCGAGCCGCTCACCGCAGAGCAGGTCTGGTGGCGGCCCAACCCCGCGTCCAACAGCATCGGCAACCTCATCCTGCATCTCAACGGCAACCTCACCCAGTGGCTCGTCGCATCCTTCAACCGCCAGCGCGACCAGCGCGACCGCCCCGCTGAATTCGCCGCCGAAAGCGGCCTCCCACCCGCTGACCTGCTCGCAACCCTCGGCGCAACCGTCGAGAAGGCCGGCGAAGCCCTGGCCCGCCTCACCGAAGCCGAACTCACCGCGCCCTATGAAATTCAGGGCTTCCACGTCACCGGTCTCGATGCCGTCTATCAGGCAGTCGAGCACTTCGGCCTCCACTACGGCCAGATCGCCTACATCGCCAAGAGCTTCATCGCCCGCGACCTGGGTTTCTATCGCGAGCTCGACAAAACCGGCCACGCCCAGGGAGGACCGCTGCGCTAGAAGCTGTCTCATAACCTGCTTTGAAAGGGCAAAGCTTTAGCCGTGCCGAAAAGACTCTCAAATTCTGCGGGCTTCAGCCCCTGAGGGACGCTCTTGAAGGGTCTTAATGGTGCTTATGAGACGACCTCTTGTGTCCTGAGCCCCTGCCGGCACTCACCCGCCGCCCGCAAGCCACCCGCAAAATCCCTTGCAGATCAGGCACGAACTCGATCCCCGCAAACCCCGCATCGCCCAGCAGCTCACTCACTGCCTGCGACTGCCCGTACCCAATCTCCATCAGCAGAAAACCGCCGTCTTCGAGCGCCGCAAACGCCGCCGGAATCAGCCGCCGATACACATCCAGCCCATCCTCGCCCGCAAACAACGCCAGCACTGGCTCATGCTCGCGCACCTCCACAGCCAGCGACCCGCGATCGCCCTCCGGCACATAGGGCAGATTCGAAACGATCATTGCGAACCGCTCGCCCTCCACCGCGCCGAGCAGATCGCTGAGCTTGAAATCAATGCGGCCAGCCACGCCGTTGCGCTCCGCATTCCCGCGCGCAATCCCCAGCGCCGCAGCTGAAATATCAAGAGCCGTGATCTGCGCCTGAGGCAGCTCATGCGCCAGCGCCACAGCAATCGCGCCCGACCCCGTGCCCACATCCAAAATCCGCACGCCCGTCAGCCCAGACGCCAGCTCGACTGCCCGCTCCACCAGGTGCTCCGTCTCCGGCCGCGGAATCAGCACATCCGGCGTCACCCCAAACGGCAGCCCAAAAAACTCCTGCTCCCCCGTGATGTATTGGATCGGCTCGCCCAGCGCGCGCCGCGCAATCAGCAGCGCAAACCGCGCCGCATCCTCCTCGCCAAGGTCTTCGTCCAAATGCGCCATCAGCCACGCGCGATTCTTGCCGACCACATGCAGCAGCAGCGTCTCCGCATCGCGCCGCGCCCGCTCCGCATGCCGCCCCTGCTTCAGTCGCAGCGTCGCCTCCTGCACCGCGCTGCCCAGCGCAGACATCGCTCAGGCCGCCTGGCTGTTGCCGGCCTTCAACTGCTCCGCCTGGTAGTGCGTCACCAGCGCGTCCACAATCGGCTGCAACCGCCCCTCCATCACCAGGTCAAGCTGGTGCAGCGTCAGGCCAATGCGATGATCCGTCATGCGGTTCTGCGGAAAGTTGTACGTCCGAATCTTCTCGCTGCGATCGCCCGTGCCCACCTGCTCCTTGCGCGTCTTGGCCAGCTCCGCATTCTGCTTGTCCATCTCCATCTCATACAGCCGCGACCGCAGCACGCGCATGCCCTTGTCGCGATTCTTGATCTGCGACTTCTCGTCCTGGCAGCTCACCACCGTGCCCGTGGGAATATGCGTGATCCGCACCGCCGAGTAGGTCGTATTCACCGATTGCCCGCCCGGTCCCGACGAGCAGAACGTGTCAATGCGCAGGTCCTTCGCCTCGATCTTGATGTCCACATCCTCGGCCTCCGGCAACACCGCAACCGTGATCGCCGACGTGTGCACCCTCCCCTGCGTCTCCGTCGCCGGCACCCGCTGCACCCGGTGCACGCCGCTCTCCCACTTCAGCTGCGAGTACACCCGCTCGCCCTCGATAATCGCAATCACTTCCTTGTATCCGCCCACGCCCGACTCCGACATGGACATCACCTCCACCTTCCACTTGTGCTGCTCCGCAAACCGCGTGTACATGCGGAAGATCTCCGCCGCAAACAGCGACGCCTCATCGCCGCCTGTGCCCGCGCGAATCTCCACAATCACGTTCTTCTCGTCGTTGGGGTCCTTGGGCAGCAGCAGCACCTTGATCTCCGCCTCCAGCTCCACCTCGCGCGGCTCAAGCGCGGCAATCTCCTCCTGTGCCATCGCGCGCATGTCGGCGTCACTCTCCGCAAGCATGGCGCGCGCATCCTCCAGCCCCTGCCGCACCTGCTTCAGCTCGCGAAATTTCGCCACCGGCTCGGTCAGCTCGCGCAGCGCCCGCCCCGCCTTCTGGTACTTCTCGTGATCGGTAATCACTTCCGGCAATCCCATCTGCGCCGAAAGTTCGTCGTACCGCTGCTCCATCTGTTCCAAACGGTCAATCATCGCAAATCTCCTCGCCGCTCTTCAGCAGCAGGTCTTCTAGAAAATCAAATTTCAAAGGGAAAAGGGCAGAGAACACTGTAGGCGGCGGGCGCCGCTAGAGGAGTGCCGGGATGGGTTGATGCAAAACCATTGGCTGTCCTTATTCTACCCTGTTTGTTGGATTCCGGAGGTGCCACCTGAGATTCGCCGCATCCACACGTCAGCCGGAAACGCGATGCACAACCGCTCAAGCGCCGAATCGGTACATCTGCTGACGAAGCGTCCGCGGCCTCGGCGTACCATCCGGAGATAAATCATCTTGGAGTGGCTCTGTGCCATCGGCTATTCGATGGACATAAGCCGCAATCACCTCTTCGAGCGAAGCTCCGATCGCCTGTGCCATCTCCTCAGCGCGCTTACCGGCGTCCTCACCGACAGTAGTCCGAATCTCCATCTCACGAGTCTGCGCGTGTCATTTGCGAGTGTCAATCCCATTCAACCCAAGGCGCCTGCCTCCGGTTTCAAAAGCACTCGATCTGATCGCACGCATTCACCAGCGGCACCTGCAAATTCGAGTCATGCGCCAAATCCGAATAAATCGTGATCGTCTCCGCCTGGTAGTCCTTCGCCTTGGCCAGCATGATGTTCGGCACAAACGTCTGCGGGTTGCGGTCGTAGAGCGGGAACCAGCTACTCTGCACCTCGACCACCACCGTGTGCCCGGCCTTGAACACGTGATCCACATCGTGCAGCGAGTACTTGTACTCATGCACCGAGCCGGCTCGCAGCGGCACGGGGTTGTCGAAGCCCTTCAGATACCGCCCGCGAAAGATCTCCTCGTTCGTCATCAGCTG
>Ga0302276_10004607_pt1 | contig 11573 bp, 8 predicted proteins | sample III_Bog_N2_3_FD_198768 | JGI IMG/M metagenome (GOLD analysis project Ga0302276, IMG submission 198768) | Peat permafrost microbial communities from Stordalen Mire near Abisko, Sweden - III_Bog_N2_3 | ecosystem: Environmental > Terrestrial > Soil > Wetlands > Peat | place: Sweden: Abisko... | reverse complement strand
CCCAGGGGAAAAGGACGCCGCCATCGTCAGCCAGTCGATGGCGCAAAAGCAGTGGCCCGGTCAGAACCCGCTGGGCAAGATGTACGGAAAGGCGGTCGTCGTTGGCGTGGCGGGCAATGCCCGCGTGAACGCGCTGAGCGAGGACGACAGTGTGGAAATCTACTGGCCCGCCCAGGCCGAAGACATGCCCGACATGAATGTCGTCCTCCGCACCGACGGCGTCCCGGACTCCTTGCCCCCGAGGCTGAAAACCATCGTGCAGAACCTCGATCCCAAGCTCTTCCCCGAGATTTCGTTACTCCGGGCCAGGTTCCACGAAGCGGCGCGCTCGCTGGAAGTTTCCGTCTCCATTCTGACCGGTGTGGGGATGGTGGCCGTTCTGCTCGCAGCGGTGGGCATCTTCGGCCTGGTCGCTTTTACAATTTCGCAGCGCGGCAAGGAGATCGCCATTCGCCTGGCGCTCGGCTCGCCGTCCGGGCAGGCGATTGGCGCGGTGCTGGGCCAGTTTTGCTGGCCGGTTCTCATCGGCGTCGGCGGCGGGCTCGGGCTCACCGCGGCATTCTCCCATGTGCTGCGCTTCATGCTCTTTGGCGTCAACCACCTTGACCCGCTCAGCTACGCCTCGGCCATGGCGATCCTTCTCGCCATCGTGGCGCTGGCAGCGTCTGTGCCCGCGCGCCGGGCTTTGCGGATCGATATCGCCCGCACACTGCACCAGGAATGAGCAAGTTTCGATAGACGGCTGGGCGCGTATGACGGACAATCGCAGATATGTCCCTCATGCGCCCCGCCATTCTCTTACTCTCCGCCGTCTTCTCGATCTCCGCCTTCTCGCAGCAGATTCCCGCCGCTTTAACTACCGACCCGCCCGCCGATAAGGACCATCCAGCCACGATGGACTCCTTCCAGATTCCCTCGCACGGTGCCGCGCTCAACGCCATCGCGTATCTCGCAGCCGGCGCGGGTCCGCATCCGGTGGCGATCGTCCTGCATGGCTTTCCGGGGAACGAAAAGAATCTCGATCTGGCGCAGGCCATCCGCCGTGCCGGGTGGGACGCGGTCTTTTTCGACTATCGCGGCAGTTGGGGCTCGCCCGGCTCGTTTTCCTTCGGCAATTCGCTGGAGGACACCGCCGCGGCCATCGCCTACGTGCGTGACCCATCCAATGCCGCCCGGCTCCGCGCCGACCCAAAGCGCATCGTGCTCGTCGGCCACAGCATGGGTGGATTCATGGCCGCCTACGCCGGGGCGCACGACCCCGGCATCCTGGCCATCGGCATGATCTCCGCCGCGGACATGGGAGGTATGGGCGGCCAGGTGGCAAGCGGGAAAGAGGAGAAGACGGCCATTGCGGAGCTGGGCAAGAACCTCGAAAAAGAAGACATTCTCCCGCTGGCGGGCTGCACCGGCCAGAGCCTGGCCAAAGAATTGATTGCCAACAGCAAGCAATGGACCTTTTCCGCCTATGCCGATCTCATCGGCAACCGGCCGCTGCTGCTGGTCACATCAGACGATGGGCTGGCCCCATCGTCCGAATCCCTTGCGGGCGAACTCCTCAAGCAAGGGAGCAAACGCGTCACCCTGAAGCACTTCGACACCGATCACAGCTACTCCGACCATCGCATCGCGCTCGAAGCGACGGTCCTGAACTGGCTCGGGACGCTTTAGAAGTGATACACAATCCCGGCGCTGGCGCGGGGATTGGCGCGCAGATGCGGGGAAGCGCCGGTGCTGGCCGCTTGCTGCACAAAGGACGAGAGGATTTCGTCTCCGGAGGCGCGCACCCACCAACGGCCGCGCAGGTTGTACTCGAAGCCGCCGCCGATGGCGGTGGCAAAAGAGATATTCGGAGAGATCGGCGTCACCCCGCCCGTATGCGCGCCGCCGAAGAGGACGTGGGCGAAACCGATCAGCTTCTCAGAGGGCACGAAGAACGAAGGCCCAAAGAGAACCGTCGTCACCGTGGGCGTTACGTTGGGTCGTGTGCTGTTCTCGTACTGGCCAAAGTCGGCCGTTCCGCCAAACCATGGCTTCAGTTTCGCGTCCACGGCCACGTTGACTCCGTAGAGTGCCGAAGAGCTCTTGACCTGATTGGCCGAGGAGTAAGCGATGCCGGCATAGGCGTCGTAGCGTTCAAACGCAGGAGCCACGGTGGCCGCGGCCGGCGTGGTGTCTTGCCCGCGCAGCGAAACAGGCAGCGAAACAAACAGCGCCGCGGGCAGCAACACCGCGACCGAGAACAACAAAAACTTACCCTTCACCAAAAATCTCCTCGGCGCAAACAATTTTCAGACGAATTCGAGAGCCATCCATCGGGGCCGCTTTCAAATGACGCTGTCCCATAGACGGACCAGACCGGAATCGGGCGCTTCCTCTCCAGCTTATCAGTCTCCAATCGGACCGGCTCATCTCGGGAGAGTTCCTAATCCAGATACCAGGGAATGTTGATGACCACAATGTTGCGGGTTCCGCGCACCATCAGCATCACCTTGAGCACGTCGGCCCGGCGATTGTGCATCAAGTTTTCCCACCAGTGGCGCACGATCAGCTCCGGCACCATCACGCATATCTTGCGCGATTCGTTCTCCGCCGCCAGCTTCAGGATGTACTCCATCAACGGCTGCAGAATGTAGCGGTAGGGCGAATTGAGCGCCACCAGTTGGGGCACGGGCTTTTGGTCCGCGCGCAGAGGGTCGACGATCATCGCTTCCCAGCAGCAACTGATCGGGTCCGGCTCGTCGCCCGGCTGGACGTGGACGCAGCGCACATCGTCGGTGAGGGAGAGCGCGAAACACAGAGCTTTCTGCGTGATGCGGCTCCAGCGGTCGATGGGCATCACCACGATCGGCTCCAGCACCAGCGTGGAGGCGAGCGGCGTATCCAGCGCCGTTTCGCGGTCGACCCGTGCATAGTGCTTACGCACGGCCCGCATCAACAGCATCATGGCCGGGATCAAGATGGCGACAATCCACGCGCCGGAGATGAATTTGGTGACCAGAACGACGATGGTCGTGAGGCCGGTGGCGGTCGCGCCCAGGCCATTGACAAAGGCGCGAAACGGCTTGCCGCCCTGCCGCGCCCAGTGCACCACCATGCCGGCCTGCGAAAGCGTAAACGCGAGGAAGGCTCCGATGGCGTAGAGGGGAATCAGGCGGTCGGTGACGCCTCCGAACAGAATCAGCAGCAGAGCGGTGAGGCCAACGAGCACATAAATTCCCCAGGAGTAGAGCAGCCGCCGCCCGCGCAGCAGGAAGACGTGGGGGAGGAAGTCATTCAGGGCGATGGCCCGCGTGAGGCGGGGAAAGTCGGCGAAGGCGGTATTGGCCGAAAGCGAGAGGACCAGCAGCGTGGAGCCGATGAGGGTGTAGTAAAAAGCCCCGTGGCCCATCACGGCGCGGGTGAGCATGGAGAGGACGCTCTCGTAGTTCGCTCCGTTGGGGTCGGTGGCGGCCACGCCATAGGCGCGGCAAAGCAGGGCGATACCCAGCAGGAGAATGAAGAGCAGAGCGATGATGATGGTCAGTGTCACCTGCGCGTTCTTGCGTGCCGGGTCGCGGAAGGCCATTACGCCGTTGCTGACCGCCTCCACGCCGGTCATGGCGGTGCATCCAGAGGCGAAGACCTTGAGCAGCAGCCACCAGGTGAGCGCGGCGGTGGCCGGCGCCGCCACGGGCAGCGGAGTGGCCGGGTGCGGATGCCCGCCCGAGGTGATGGCGTAGAAGCCGCCCACCACGATCACCACCATCAGTGTGATCAGGAACAGGTACGTCGGAATCATGAAGACCACGCCGGTGTCGTGCACTCCGCGCATGTTCACCAGTGTCAGGATGATCAGAATACCCAGGCAGAGCTGGAGGGTATACGGCTGCAAGCCCGGCGCGGCGGAGATCAGCGCGCCCACCCCGGCCGAGATGCCGACCGCGGCCGTCAGCACATAATCGATCATGAGCGCGGCCGCGGCCAGCAGCCCCGCGCCGTCGCCCAGGTTCTCGCTGGCCACGGTAAACGAGCCGCCGCCGTGGGGGTAGGCCTCGATGGTCTGCCGGTAGCTGAAGTAGACGATCACCAGCAAGGTGAGAATGGCCGCGCTGACCGGCACAATCTCCCGCACACCCATCAGGCCGAGGGGAATCAGCAGCGTCAACGCGGCTTCCGGCCCGTAGGCGGCGGAGCTCAGCGCGTCCAGGCCGAAGATGGGGATGCCGGCGATGGGGCCGATGTGCTCCGCGCGCTCTTCGGAGGTGGCCAGAGGACGGCCCAGCAGGATATTCAGGAAATTCGGAGTCGCCATAGGGGAAGATTTCCTCAACCGCGGGCGCATCAGGCCCGTTCCTGAGGGAATTCTCTCACGAACTGGCCTGAGTTCCCGCCGGCAGCGTGAAGAGAAACTTACTCCCTTTACCCACTTCGCTTTCCACCCAGATGCGCCCGCCGTGCTGCTGCACCACGCGGCGGCAGATGGCCAGTCCGAGCCCGGTGCCGCCCAGGGCGCGCGAATCCGATGCGTCGCCCTGCTGGAAGCGCTCGAAGATGATGTCCATCTTTTCCCTGGAGATGCCGCGCCCCTGGTCTTCCACGCTCACGCAGACCTCATCCGGCCCGGAAGCGACAGCGGCCAGCTTGACGATCGTTTGCGGCGGCGAGAACTTGATCGCGTTGGTCACCAGCTCCGTGAGCACCTGCAGGATCAGGTCGTTATCCGCGTAGATGGTCAGCGGCGTGGGCTCTACCCGGAAGCTGATCTGCGCCTTGGTCGCCGCCTCGTGCTCCACATCGGAGGCGCGGCGCAGGAGGTCGATAACGGGAATCACCGCCCGTTGCAGTTGCATCACGCCCTTTTCGACCTTGTCGAAGTCGAGAATGTCGTTGACCAGGCGCACCAGGCGGTCGCAGTTGCCGATGGCGACCTCCAGCATCTGCTTCTGTTTTTCCGGCCGCTTGTCCAGCGACCCGGAGACGATCAGCCCCAGCGAGGCGCGCAGCGAGGTGAGCGGCGTGCGCAGCTCGTGACTCACCGTGGAGATAAACTCATCCTTCATCTTGTCCAGGCGGCGCCGTTCCGAAATATCCTGGAACGCGACCACCATGCCGGCAATCTTGCCTTCGTCCAAGATGGGCGTGGCCACGTACTCCACCGGGAAACTGGTCTTGTCTTTTTTCCAGAAAACGTCGTCGCGGATACGAACTCCTTCCCGCTTGCGCAACCCCTGCACAATGGGGCAATTGGCTTTGTTGTGGCGCGAACCGTCCGGATGGCTGTGGTGGATGAAGTCGTGCACATCCTGGTTCTTGAAGTCCTCCGGGGTGTAGCCCAGTAGCTTGGCGCCGGCCGGGTTCACAAAGGTGAACTTGCCCTCCAGGTCCATCCCGTAGATGCCGTCGCCAACTGCGGCCAGAATCAATTCCTGCTGGCGGCGCACCAGGTGCAGTTCGTCCTCCGCCTCGTGCTGGTCGGTCACGTCCATGCCGTGGGTGAGGACAAAGGAGGTGCTCCCGGTCAGGTCCATGCGCCGGCTGCGGAAGAGGATCGTGCGCTCGCCTCCGTCCTTGCGCAGAATGGGGATGGGCCCCTGAAACTCGCCGGTCTTGATGATGGTTCGCAGGCTCTCGCCGAAAGCGCGGATCCCTTCGATCGAAAGCAGATCGGTCAGCGGCCTGCCCACCAGTTCGTCCGCCTTGTAACCCAGGCTCTCCGCGGTAAAGCTGTTCATGGAGGTGAATCGCCCGTCGAGCGTGCAGGTAAAGATGAAGCCAAGGCTGTTTTCCACCACATGCCGGTAGCGGGTCTCGCTGTTGAGCAGGGCCATTTCGGCCTCGCGCATGCTGGTCACGTCCTGGCCGCTGGCGATCAGGTATTGCACATCGCCATCCGGTCCCAGGAGCGGGCTCAGAGTCCAACTCACCAGGCGTCCAGCCTCCGGCCCGGCTCCTTTCGCCGTGCGCCAGCGGTTTTCATAGGGCCCCACCGTCTGGCCGCCGGCCGCCTCATGCACTTTGTCGCTGGCCCAGCCGCGCGCCTCGCGCTCCACCAGCACCTCATCCACAAAGAGCCGGCCCACGATGTCGGCCAACTGCAGGCCGGTCATCTGTTCACAGGGGCGATTGAAGCGCACAATGCGCCCGGCGGTGTCGAGGACGGCTACCAGCGCGGGAATCGAATCGAGCGTCGCCGCGACAAAGTTCCGCTCCACGGCCAGGGCCCGGTCGACGCGCTGCCATGAGCGCTGCAACTGCTCCTGCGCCGCGGTGCGGCTGTATAGCTCCGAGCGGGTCACCGCTTGCCGCGCCAATATTTGAATTAAATTGATGTGTTCCTTGCTGAACCTGTCGGGATCGATGGCCAGCACCGCGAGCGAACCCTCCGCTCCGTTGGCCAGGCCGGTGAGCGGCACTCCAAGATAGGAGCGGCAGGGAAGCGCGTTCTCGAGCGGTACTCCCTCCGTTGTGTAGCGCGAGTCTCCGGCCGCGTCGGTGAGCGTGAGCGGCACGCCCTGGCGCAGCATGGTGTGGCAGGCGGTGGTCAGCCGGGTCTGCTTGCGCGCGTAAAACCCGTGGGTCGACTTGAACCACAGCGACCCGGCCTCCATCCAGCCGAGATAGGCATAGTCGGCGCCGGAGAGCACGGCCGCCAGATGCACCAGTTCGTCCAGCGCGGGGTCCGGCAAGCCATCGAAAGGCGCTGGAGGCACAACGACCGCGTGTTCCCCGGAGGTGTTGAGCCGGCGCCGGTCCATTCGAATTGTGTTTTCGGTCGTGGACATCGATTCGTATGCCAGCTTTCATTATCTGGGACTAGCGTGGAATTGGCCCTTGCACAAAAGAGGTACAAAACAGGTCAGCGCGGGTGGCGCAAAAGTCACCACCGCGGTGGAACCGATGCCCGCCGGACGCAGAGAACTGTCTTCTCTCCGCGACATCCAAATGGAGAACCGCAGATCTAATTGCCTGGGGGAAGCTTGCAGCAGTCGCCGGCCCCGGCCGGCTCTTCGTTGCTTGAGTCGAGAATGACTTTCCAGTTACCGTCGGGCTCCTTGCGCCAGATGGTCAGGTAACGACCGGTGGTCACGCGCTGGTTGCCGTCCGCGTCGCGGCTGCGGCCCTCGTAGTGGCCCCAGGTGTAGCCCATGTCGCCTGTGGGGCTCATCACGCCGTCGGTGGGAGTCCACACCAGTTGGTAGTCTTTGGCGGCCCAGGTGGCGTCCCTGGCGATCGCGTCGTGTCCATGCACCGGCGCCTGGCCGTTCGACAGGGTCACCGCATCCGCGGCAAACCAGGAAGCGAAAGCTTTGCCACCGCCCTCCGCGGTCGCCTTGGCGAAGCGCGCCTCCAGATCGAAAAGGATCGCTTTGCCCGGCTTAACCGTCGTATCCACCAGCGGATTGGCCGGCGCGGCGTCGCCGCCCGGCGCAAGCAACTGCCCATGGGCGAAGAAAGACGCCGCGAGCAGGCACACCGCCGGCAAGATCAGGAGCGGAGTCGAGCGAGTCTTCACGACGGGTTCCTCCAGTGATTCATTGCACATTCATGCTAACTCAGGCACAGGTGGAAACATGGACAGTGTTTGTGACGGTGAATCTTCCGCAGAAACGCCTGCGATGAACGTTTCTTCAGCTTCGACAAGATCGGAACAACGACGTTTGCGAATCGCGCTCCATCTCCCCGGTGTCGCCTTGAAAAGAGAAAATCGGAGCTCGCAATCCATACCTTTTTTGGTATATTTATTGAGTGCGCGATACGGAGAAGCCGCTCTTCTGGATCGGAAGCAGCAAGACGGATCTGATGACGCTTCCGAGTTCTTCGGGCACGCTTTGCACTTTGCCCAGAACGGCGAACGCCACGATTCCGCGAATGTGCTCAATGGATTCGGGAGTGCGGGAGTCCTCGGAGTGGTCGAGAACAATGCGGATTGGACCTCCCGCGCGGTTTATACAGTTGAATTCAGAGAAGCGGTATTCGTGCTGCACTGCTTCCAGAAGAAGAGCAAGACGGGCATCGCGACACCGAAGAAAGATATGGATATCATTCGCGCCCGTCTCAAAGTAGCCGAGGCGCTGGCGGAGGAGAAGAGAGATGAAAAATCCAAGTCTTGACAGTGTCGACGTTGAAATCGGCTCCGGAAACGTCTTTCACGACCTGGGCCTTCCCGATGCGGAGCCGCTCAAGATCAAATCGGGCCTGGTCATTGAAATGACTCGTGCAATTCGGCGTCTTGGTCTCACTCAGGAATTGGCCGGCCGCAGGATGGGCATCTCGCAGGCGAAGGTCTCCAGCTTGGTTCGCGGAAATTTCTCCAACCTTTCGGAACAGAAGTTGATGGAATGCCTGAACCGCCTCGGATACGACATCGAAATCAGGGTGAGACCCGCCGCGGATCCAGTTGGAAGCCGCACCTTGGCTGTAGCCTGAACGGAGACTACGGGAAGAGACAGACCGTCGTCCGGGATCCCATCCAGACCGGCCGGTTTCTTTGTTTTTCACCCCAGGAAAACACCGATATCCAGAATTGTTATACTCAAACGAGGCGATTCCGCATCCCCTGGGCTCGCGGGGATATTCTTCCTCCAGCGCGATTTCGCCACGGTTCAGGCGCGCTCGCTTTTGTGTACGCCGGTTCGTCATCATCTCCGGCCGGGCGGTGACCGCTCAACCGGGCAAGGAAGTTGAATGGCAAGTTTGCTGGACTCGATCGGATCGGCGCAAGACCTGCGGCGTCTCAACCCCGCTCAATTGGAGACGCTTGCGCAGGAGATTCGCGGCTTCCTCATCCAGACGCTCTCCCGCACCGGCGGCCATCTGGGGCCCAATCTGGGCGTTGTCGAGCTCACCATGGCCCTCCACTACGTCTTCAACACCCCGGAAGACAAGATCACCTTCGACGTTAGCCACCAGGCGTACATTCACAAGCTGCTCACGGGGCGGCGCGAGCAGTTTGACACGATCCGCCAGCCGGGCGGGCTCAACGGCTTCATGCTGCGCACGGAGAGCGTCCACGACGCATTTGGCGCCGGCCACGCCGGCACCGCTCTCTCCGCCGCGCTGGGCATGGCCGTGGCGCGCGATCTTTCCGGCGGCAGGAATCATGTCATCGCCGTGGCCGGCGACGCCGCCTTCACCAACGGCATCTCCTACGAAGCGCTGAACAACATCGCCGACCACACCAAACGCATGATTGTGGTGCTCAACGACAACGAGTGGTCGATCGACCGCAACGTGGGCGCCATCGCCAGCTACTTTCACCGCGTCGTCACCAACGAGCACTACAAGCACCTCCACGACTCGGCCGCGCGGCTCATCCAGAGGTTTGGCGGCAAAGCGGCCATCCATGTGGCCCGTAAAGCCGAGGAAGCGGCCAAGGGCCTGCTCTGGCCATCGATGCTCTTCGAAGAGTTCGGCCTGAAATACTACGGCCCCATCGACGGCCACAATCTGCCTCTGCTTATCGAGACCTTCCGCTTCCTCAAGACCGAAAACCGGCCCGTGCTGCTCCACGTGCTCACACAAAAGGGCAAGGGCTTCCAGCCGGCGCTCGACAAGCAGAAGAAGTTTCACGGCCTGGGCCCGTACAACCCGGAGACCGGCGAAACCAAACCACCGGGGCAAGTGACCTATTCCGAGGTCTTCGCCAACACCCTGGTTCAGTTGGCCAATGAAGACGAGAAGATCGTGGCCATCACCGCGGCCATGCCCAACGGCACCGCGCTCGACCTCTTCCGCCCGCATCACCCCACGCGCTACTTCGACGTCGGCATCGCCGAGGAGCACGCGGTCATCTTCGCCGCCGGCCTGGCCACGCAGGGATACAAACCGGTCTGCGCCATCTACTCGACATTCCTGCAGCGCGCCTTCGACCCCATCGTCCACGATGTCTGCCTGCAAAAGCTGCCGGTCGTCTTCTGCATGGACCGCGCCGGGCTCTCTGGCGACGACGGTCCCACCCACCACGGCCTCTTCGACATCGCCTACCTGCGCGGCATTCCGGAGATGACCATCATGGCGCCCAAGGACGAAGACGAACTGGCCGACATGATATTCACCGCCCTGCAACTTCCCGGCCCCAGCGCCATCCGCTACCCGCGGGGGGTGGTCTCCGGAGCCGCGCGCAAGCTGCGCCCTGTTGCGCTGCCGGTGGGCAAGGCGGAGATTGTCTCGCCCGGTCCCGGCATCAACCTCGACGTGGCCATCTTCGGCCTCGGACCCATGATTTCAATGGCCTGGGATCTCGGGCAGCTCTTGCGCGCGGAAGGGTTCGCGTCCGCGCTCATCAATCCCCGCTTCGTCAAGCCCATCGATGTCACGGTCATCGAGCGCTACGCCCGCCTGGTTTCGGCGTTCGTCACCTTTGAAGATCACGTCACGATGGGCGGTTTCGGCGCCGCAGTTCTGGAGGCGCTCGACCGGCTGGGCCTGAGCATCCCCGTCATTCGCATCGGCTGGCCCGACCAGTTCATCGAGCACGGCAAGGTGGACGAGTTGCGCCAGCGCTACGGCCTTACGGCCGCCGCCGCGCTTGAACAGTTGCGGCCGCTTCTGGCCAAACGCGGCGCAGGCGCGGCCTCTTCCAAACCGGGGATCGCGCGCGAGGTCCATGAACCGGAAGCGGTTGCTCCCAAGGATTTCGGCCGCCGCCGAGCCGGGTGACCACCGCATGGGCAAAATTAAGGATGTGCGGCTTGGCTGACCCGTGCGACAATCGGGGAAATAATCCACAGTGCATCGGAGCGCCTTTGCGGGTTTTGAAAGGCCAGACTCGTCTTTGGACGCATAGAAAGCGACGCCTGACTGCCGGCGGGGGTTGTGGCCTTGCCGGATGGCTGCTTCTGTTCGCCGGAACGGCCCTGGCGCAAGCGCCGCAGGCGGGCCGCAACGCGGTGGGTCCCCCTCCGCCGCTGGTTCTCTCCGGTGGCACCGTGGTGGATGTAACTGGCTGGGGCCACTCCGCCGACGATCTCCACGACGCCGTGATCTACATTCGCGATGGCCGCATCACCGCCGTCGGTCCGCGCAGCGCCCTGCCCATCCCCAAGGGTTCGCGCGTCATCGATTGCACCGGCAAATACCTCATTCCCGGCCTCGTCGACGGATTCGCCGGCATGAACAGCCAGGGCCACGCAAACGCCAATCTCTACATGGGCGTCACCTCGGTGGTAGCCAGCGGCGACGCCCAGCGGGGCCACATCGATATGCGCGCCAGCCCCAGCCCCCACCTCTATCTGCTGGATTCGATCGGCTCGACCGACGACTGGAGCCTGCTCATCGGACACCCCGAGTGGGCGCAGAAGCTCAAGGACTTCAATGGCCGCTCGGTCGAGCTGAGCCCCGAGGACACCGCGCGCCAGCTCGCCGACACGGCCAAACTGGGCACCCGCGTCCTGTGGCTGGGCCACGACCTCACGGCGGCCAATACCCAGTGGATCGTCGAACACGCGCATCAGATGGGCATGGTCACCTACGGCGAGTTCGTTTCCACTCCCTACCGGGTCGGGGTCCTCTCCGATGTCGATGTTTTGTTGCACATGAGCCGCTACGAGCTCGGCGTCATCCCCGACGAGCTGCAGATGCCGCTCGTCACCGAC